>CEOK01178605.1_pt1 | contig 25265 bp, 23 predicted proteins | sample 427001 | NCBI WGS metagenome assembly CEOK01 (sample SAMEA2591108, study PRJEB7988) | marine metagenome | isolation source: saline water (ENVO:00002010), including | reverse complement strand
TGCCTCAAAAAGTCGACGTTTCTCTTCTTTGGATAATCCATCGTATCCGTTTTTCGCAACTTTATCAAGCAATGCATCTATTTCGCGGCGCACATCAACATCTTCTTGCTCCTCTAGGATCGTTGCATCGCTTACCCTTGAATTGCGCCTCCGTTTTTTTCCCGAGGGAGGCTCAGACCAAAGTCTTTCAATGGATCGAACCCATCCAGACAAATCTGTGCCTTGCTGCTGCAGTTTAAACAACCCATACCCCGAAAGTGCACCCCCTAGATGCGCTAGGCGCGCCACCCCATCTGCAGACCCAAGTAAAAGCAAATCAATCCCAATAATCCCAGCTACCAAATATCTTGCCTCAATGGGTGGTAAAAACAGCATCATCATCGGCGTGCGTGGATACATCATCGCAAATACGACCATAATACCGTATACAGCTCCTGAGGCGCCTATCATCACGGTAAACGGAGCTAGAAAGCCTAAAATAACACTCAGAAGCGCGCCTCCAAGGCCAGCACCCAAGAAGAGCACCAAGAACGTTCTAGGGCCAAGAGATTCCTCCACTGCACGACCAAGAAAGAAGAGCCAGAGCATATTAAACAGTAAATGAAAGGGCGATCCATGCAAAAAAATGTAGGTGACAAACCTCCACGGTTGCATCACATAGGTTGGCCAAATTGCCTCAAATCCCAACCAATCGATCATCCATCGATTTAATGTCTGGTCAGCAACGGGAATCCACGTCCCAAACGCCTGTACTACATAGACACCAACGGATAGGGTAAGGGTCCACCTCAGCGCATCCGGTAAGCCATTATACCCCTGCTGGAATCCCTGCTGAAAGCCACCAAATCCTTGTTGCCTCATCATACACCGTCACCCATTAAAAAAGTCGATTCGATGGAATTCGTCTCCAATAAAGAATAAGACCAAGTCCCACGAGCATCCCACCAAGATGGGCAAAATGGGCAATCCCTGATCCAGGTCGAGTCAATCCGGAAAAAAGCTCAAGAGCACCATAAATCATGACAAAATATTTTGCCTGTATGGGAATCGGTGGGAAAAGGAGCATGATGACCTGATTGGGAAACGTCATGCCAAATGCCAGTAGTAAGCCGTATACCGCACCTGACGCACCCACAGTGGGACCCCCTGGGCTAACAAATAGCTGGATGACACCGGCACCTAAACCACAGATTAGGTAGTAGACCAAAAAACGTTGTGTTCCCCAGATACGCTCCATGGGTTGACCAAATATCCATAGTGCAAACAGATTGAAAAAGATGTGACCAAGCCCTCCATGAAGAAACATATAGGAGCCAAGTTGCCAAAATTCAAATCTCCCTGACCCAAGAGGCCACAACGCTGCATATTGATAGAGGAATTGCCCTACCACTGGTGTGACAGTCGCCACAAACATCACGATGTTTGTGAGTAAGAGGTGTTTTACCGCGGGTGGAAAAACGGAAAACTGACTATTGGGTGTGTAAGATGATGAATACAAGTTCTTTGGGTTAACTCCAATCTAAACGCACAAGTTAACCCTTTGATTCCACTCTACCGCGATTTTTCGGGACAAATCAAGCCAAGGTTGGCTTCGCAACGGGTTCATCACTCTCAACTTTTCCATCGCGAAGTCGGACAATTCGACGGGCATGATTTGCAATATCGTTTTCGTGAGTTACGAGGATAATCGTATTACCTGCTTTGTAGAGCTCTTCAAACAGTTCCATGATTTCTTCACCTGTCTTGGTGTCAAGATTACCCGTGGGTTCATCAGCAAGAAGAATCGACGGGTCATTTACCAAGGCCCGCGCAATCGCTACACGCTGACGTTGTCCACCAGAGAGTTCATTGGGCTTATGATCAAGTCGATCTCCGAGCCCTACTTTAGTAAGAACATCTATTGCCCTAGCTTTACGATCGGCTCCAGCCATTCCAGCATAAATGAGTGGAAGCTCCACATTGGCTAGACAATCCGTTCTTGCCAGAAGATTAAATGTTTGAAATACGAATCCAATCTCTCGATTTCGAATATCGGCAAGCTCTTTATCATCCATTTCTGACACTCGATGCCCATTGAGGATGTACTCTCCTTCCGAAGGCGTATCCAAGCAACCGATAAGGTTCATCATCGTCGACTTCCCTGATCCAGAGGGACCCATTATGGCGATGTACTCATTACGGTGAATATCAAAGGTTACGCCATCCAACGCACGCACTTCTGTATCCCCCATTTGGTAGACCCTTTTGAGGTCTTTGATTTGAATAACAGCTTGATCAGCCATAGGGACTTCCTCTATTTAGACTCTTGTGGATTTTTGGATTCTTGCTTTTCGACAGCGTCTCCAGCCTCTAATTCTCTAGATAAAACACGGTAAGGTCCAGTCACGATAGCCTCCTTTTCTGCCAGACCACTCAGTATTTGAATATGTGTGTTATCCGATATACCCGTTTCGACTTCGACTCTCTTTACCGTATCGCCCGCTAAGACAAATACCACACGGCGAAAATCCTCTTTAGGTGCCTGATTGTCCATGGCTGAACCTGCACGAACTCCAAATCCTTTGGACTTATTGAAATCACGCACCGTTACCGCTTGGATGGGAACAGCCACAACATCCGTCGCCGTCATGGTGCGAATATCGACCGTAGCTGACATTCCAGGCTTGAATGATGGCGTTTGAGTTAGCTCGCTTACTTCTTGTGTGGAGGCTTGAATAATTTCTGCCATAGATCCGTCTTCGGTTGCATCCAAGTTGTGAGGGGTTGTTACACGGATTTTGACCTTATAATTGGTTACTTGCTCAGCAGAGCCTGCACCTTGTACGTCGGCGGAATTTGCAATCTCCGTCACGACTCCATCAAACAATCTATCTGGATAAGAGTCTACCTCAAGTGCAGCACTATCACCAATAGACACATTCACAATGTCGTTTTCATTCACATCCACCATAATTTCCATTTGATCCATGCGTGCAATACGCATCATCTCTGTTCCTGCCATTTGTGAGTTTCCAAGGACTCTCTCCCCTTGCTCAATCGAAAGACGAGTAATGGTTCCATCTTTGGGCGCGCGAATTACCGTTTGTGCAAGCTCCTCTTGAGCACGACGCAAAGAAGCTTCTGCACTCTCAATCTGGTATTCTGCCGCGCGAACATTAGCCTGCTGTCCTTCATAATTGTTTTTAATCTGCAAAAACTGGAGTTCTGATATCAACTCCTGGTCGTACAACTCTTTGTTCTTTAAATACTCAGCTTCTGCTTGCAGTAAACCCGAACGAGCTTGCTCAAAACGGCTTTTCGCGATCAGTAAAGAGGCATTCAGTTCATCAATACGCGCTTGATAAATATCCTGCTTAATGCGAACGAGAACCTCATTTTCTCGGACAAAGTCTCCTTCACGAACATTGAGTTCAATAATTTCACCTGAGACATCCGGACGAATGATTACCTCCTCTTCGGGCTGAATACGACCTGAGGCAGATACTTCTTGCACAATCGTACGACGGTCACTTTGGCCGAAATCTACTGTTTTTGCGTTTCCGCCCCGATTAATCCAACCTTGGTTCACAGCGAGCGCACCCCCTGCGAGTAAAACGGCCAAAATACCTAAGGTCCAGAATGTGAGTTTTTTTGTGGATGAAGCCATGAGAGTGTCCTACTGGTTGGGTTTATTTAAGAGACAACGTTTCGTTGAGATTACCGATATAGTAATCCAACAGTTTTTCTTGAAATGTGTACGAATAAACCGCTTGAAGGCGGTTGGATTGAGCTTGCACGTAGAGCGCCTGTGATTGGCTCAATTCGACAAGAGTGCTGATACCAATGTCATAGCGCTGCAGTTCTGTTTGATACGCTCGCTCGGAGGCAGCCAATGCCTTTGCAGTAGACTCCAATTCAGCGACTCTTGCTTGATAATCATTGTAGGCTTGTGTCACTTCAGAAATAATACTGAGTCTGGTACGATCGACACTAAGCTTCGTGTTCTCGTAGTTCAACTTCTGAGACACAATGGCTGTTCTCGTACTAAGTCGATTAAAGAATGGGATGTTTAAAGAGAGACTAAAGCCACGAGAAATGTTCTGATCAGAGAATTGATCGGCATAGGAGAATGGATTGCGATCATTGAGTGACGATCGAATATTGGCGCTTGCAGATAACGATGGAAGGACGCGCCCTTGTGTCGCTTTGTAGCTAAAATAGGCTGCTTGAATGGAGGCTTGTTGACTTTGGTAATCGGCTCGATTCTCCAGAGCTACCGAGACTAATTGATCTAGGTCATAAGCTTGTATTGTGAGATTTAACTCGTCAATGTCAGGCTGTTCAAAAGAGATATTTGCCTGAGGATCTAGCTCCATTTCGCGTAAAAGAGCGAGTCGGTTTTGTACGACGGCATTTTGACGATTAATCAGCTGAAACTCATTGCTTGCGACCGTCGACTCTTGATTCAACAAATCAACTTCTGGTCGAGCTCCCACCTCTACTTGCGCTTGAATTCGCGTTAACTGTTGTTTAGAGACGTCTAAGGTTTGTTGAGCCAAATCACGAAGCTCTAGACTCAGTAGGTATTGCAGGTAAGCACTTGCTGTGGAGAAGATGACCTGTTCTTTGACTCGCTGGCGAGTAAACTCGCGAGACTCAAGAGTAGCTTCAGAAGAACGCAGTTCGTTGATATTCGCAAAACCGGTAAATAGAGGCATGCTACTGTTAAGACTAGCTCCAAAACTATTTATCGTAAAATCCCCAAAATCACCGGTCGTGTTGTCGAACTGGCGTCCAATATTTCTGGATGGGGAGAGTCCGCCGTTGAGATTCGGCAGAAAAGCGGCTGCAGCATTGGTTCGTTGCGCTTTTGCTAGGCTTACGTTGTTGTCAATCTCTTGTAAACGTGTGCTATTTTCGAGTGCCAACTCAATTGTACCTTCCAGAGATAACTCTCTTGATGCGTCCGTGGATTGAGCATAGGTCCATGCAGAGCCGAACAGCGTAAAGGTCAGAGCAAGCCAAAGGGATTTCATAGGGTAGGCATTGGTTTCAAATAATGACGTGTACGTACTCGACGCTGAGATGTTTCGGAATCGTCAAGAACTTTTGTGCGAAGATCGTCTAGTAGCGACTTCTCGCACATAGGAAATAGCTTCTTTCGCAGCCCATCTCTTTAATTCAACACCGATAAGTCCTAATAGGGTGGCATCTTTCACCTTTGCTGAAGTCTCGTGGCTCCTGGAGCCTTTTTTAAAGGACTGGGTCAGTATAACCCCAGCCACTACTGCCCCAAATACCCAAGGGACTGGATTTGATTTCATCTGTTTGCACAATGGATGTACCGATTGTGTTTTGTCCTGGACAGATTGGACGGATTGCTTCGCAGAGGACTCCAGGGATTCAATTTGTGAATCAAGTCTCTTGATTTCTTTCTTTAATTCGGATGCCGTCATAGATGCCATGGATTCGCTTATTTAAACGGTGTTATGAATCGTGTAGGTGTTTATTCAATATGGCAATCCATGCCTTTTGAAATAGAGGTGGCCTTACAGCTACGAGGTATGCCCCTAAAATAAGTAAGGGGACTCCTGCAATGGAGAATCCAAGGATTGTTGACTCTAGCCATTGAGATAATGCAAAAGCTCCAAGTACCCACAGCGTCAAAAAAGCAACAAAAAGTAGCAAAATGCCAAGCAGTACAGATAGCGCCGAACCGATGAGTTGACTCACAGCTAGTATAAATTTCAGCTTAAATCGCTTCAATTGGGCTACAGTGTATTGCTGACCTTTTTGTTGAGCTTCGTTGAGCCACCCAAATAATGAGTCCATAATCAATTCCTTCTCAATCGGTCTAAAAGGGTATTACTTCTTGTCATCATGCAAAAACCATCCCAACACAATGCCAAGACCTACGCCTGCCGCGAATCCAGCTGCGGGATGTTTGCGAATCCACTGCTCACTTTCAAAACGCATATCGTCAACCACATTCCATAAATGATGGTCTTTGATTGTGGAGGAAATAGAGGGCTCAGCGATGCTTTCATCAAGCTCATCATTCAAATCTTTAAGTATGTTTTCATCCATAATACTTATTGACGTTTCAGTTACGATTGCCGCCACACACCCATTAGGGTCGTGACATTACTCATATCGAAGGGCATCAATTGGATCCAGAGACGCCGCTTTAAATGCAGGATACACACCAAAGATTAATCCAACAAATGTCATTGCAACTATCCCTAACAAGGCTGCACCCCATGGAAATACAGCGGTTGTGTCTAGCTGAAGTGACAACAGGTTTCCAACCAGCACCCCAGAAAATAATCCAACTAATCCACCAATCTGACACATAACGATGGCTTCCATCAAGAATTGTGAGGTTATCGCGCTTTTGGGAGCTCCAACAGCTTTTCGAACCCCAATTTCCCGTGTCCTTTCGGTCACTGAGACCAACATGATGTTCATCACCCCAATACCAGCGCCAAATAGCGCGATGCCTCCCACGACAAACCCGATGATGTACAATACGCCCGTAAATTGATCAAAGGCTCCACCTAAGGTATCATTGGTAGAGATTTCAAAATCATTTGGATCACCAGGAGCAACTTTACGGATCAGTCTTAAGATCCCTGTTAACTCGTCTAACGCATCCTCAATTCCAGCAACAGAAGCGGATGTGACTTGAATAGTGATATTCCTCTGTCTTCCCCCATAGTTATTGAGCATGGAGGTGTAAGGCGCGACGACAAATCGATCTTGTGAGTTTCCAAAGATAGCTCCCTTTGCTGCCGTCACACCGATCACGGTATAAGGTCTTCCATCAATTCGGATGGTTTTGAGAAGTGGATCTACAGTTTCAAATAGTGTCTCTCGGATCTCAGCCCCAATGATGACGACATCTCGTGCATTATTAATATCGAGATCAGTGAAATTTCTCCCTTCCTCCAAGTCGAATGAATTATTCGTGAGGTAGTACATATTACCGCCACGAATTCGCACATTTGGCTCCGTTTCCTTGTCATCAAAACTTACACTTGTGAAACTAAAGTCTTCCACAGGCCCTACATCTGACACATTCCGTACGCGATCGATAATGTCATCCATTTGAGCAAAGGTGATGTCTTTACGATTGCGATACTTATCCCAATCATTTCCTGTACGTATAACAGGGTCTTTGGAAATAGTAATCACATTCCCACCCATTACGTTTAGCGTATTATTGAAGTAGGTATCAAGCACCAAAACAGCGGTGTTGGCGCTAATGACTGCAAAAACCCCTACAGCAATCGCCAAAAGAGTGAGCGAAGATTTTAATTTATTGGCCTTAATCGAGTCAATCGACTGACGAGCAACGGAGAATAGATTCATAATTATTCGTAACGAAGAGATTCAATAGGATCAGCTTTGGCCGCTTTATACGACGGTATAAAGCCAAATATCACGCCAACAGCACTACAGAGCAGGACTGCATTCAGCACTGTTGTCCAGCTCATGTAGGCCACAAAAAATTGATTGATGAGTTGAGTAGCTCCGATGGAGAGCACAATTCCAATGACTCCACCAATGAGGCATATGACAATCGCTTCAATGAGGAATTGTGAGAGAATTTCCCACGATTTTGCGCCAACGGCCTTTCGGATGCCAATTTCCTTGGTTCGCTCTTTCACGGAGACAAACATGATGTTCATTACGCCAATCCCGCCAACAAAGAGGGCTAAGCCTGTAAGAAAGATCCCCACTAAATAAATGGTCGAAGTCATGTTCTGAAACTCCGCTTCAAATAGCTCTGGCTTGTTGATCGCAAAATCATTCTCCTCAAGAGGATCAAGCTGTCTGATTTGACGCATTATCCCTTCAATCTCATATTGCCCTTCTTCAAGTGTCGTTTCATCTGGGAAACGCACCGATAATTGCAACCCCCAACGTAGACCAAAAATATTTTCATAGGAACCCATAGGTATAGCCGCCATGTTGTCCACATTGTTGAGTCCGAGAAATTCACCCCGCTTTTCAAACGTCCCAATTACGTTAAATTTTTGGCCCTGAATTCGAACTTCTTTCCCAAGCGGTGAAACTCCATCAAAAAGAGAGTTCACAACCTCTGCACCAAGTACGACAACTTTGGCTCCTCTTATATCCTCATCTTGTGAGAAAAAACGGCCTTGCTCAAGCTCTAACGCTGTAGATTGCAAGTAATTGGGTGTAGCTCCAACCACTTCAGCCGATTCGACAAAATTATCCTCAAAGCGCACAGGGCGGTTCCGAGAAGCCCCCGCTGCTACATGGTCCGCATATTGACTTCTAGATTGGATTTCTTCAACATAATCAAGCTTCATCTCGGGGCGATTACGGTATTCCCACCATTTATATTCACCCCCTCCAAGTCCCCATGGCCATTTTTCGATGTACACAACATTACGCCCTAGTGCACTCATACTGTCCTCAAAACTGCGGTCAATACCATCGGTAATGGTATTCATGGAGGTCACGGATACGATTCCAATGGTTATACAGAGGGTTGTCAGAATAGCCCGTATCTTGTTAGTGGAAATCGATTGGAATGCAATACGTGTTCCTTCGGTTAAGCTCAGATAAATTCGTCTCATGAGTATTTGAGAGGAGGAGTGATTTAGGGTCAACAGTCATTATACGAACACCAAGAGTAAACGTTTCATTCTTATGACATCAAATCAGAAAAGCGTCGATATTGTGGCCTTTGGAGCCCACCCAGATGATGTAGAATTAAGCGCTGGGGGGACAATTGCCAAAGCTGTTTCAGAAGGAAAGTCCGTTGTCCTTGTCGATTTAACTCGAGGTGAAATGGGGTCTCGAGGAACACCTGAGATTCGACTGGAGGAAGCCAAAGCCGCTGCATCGATTCTTGGTGCTTCTGATCGACTTAATATGGGGCTACCCGACACTCAAGTTGCCAATACTAGAGAGAATCAGCTCAAAGTGATTCAAATTTTGAGGGCATACAAGCCACAAGTTGTCTTTGCGAATGCACCCATAGATCGCAATCCAGATCATGGGCATGGCAGTGCATTAATCAGAGATTCGTTCTTCCTCAGTGGACTGGTGAAAATCGAAACCAAAGATGAACAGGGACAACACCAAGAATCATGGAGACCTTCCCACCTACTATTCTACATGCAGGACACCGTTTTCGAACCAGATGTGATTATAGATGTCACAGATCATATCGAAACCAAAGAAGCCTCCATCTTGGCTCATGCTAGTCAGGTGAATGTTCAGAATCCTGGGGATGAACCAGAAACCTATATCTCTTCTCCTACATTTTTTGAATCTATTCGCGCGAGAACCAGAACCTACGGACATCGAGGGGGTTGCACACATGGTGAACCCTTCAAATTAGGTCGTGCGCCGATCATGCTTTCAACATTGGACCCACTCTTTGATCGCAAAATTGCCAGATAAGAAGGCGTGTTGAAGTTTGGCTATCAAGAGGCGCCATCCATAGTTGGACTGTGCAAGACATCTGTGGGAATATGCATCTCAAGAACCTTCTGAATCGCTTCATGCATGGCAGGATTGCCTGCAATCACTTTGTTTGAGAACAACCAATCGTCCCCTCCTGCCCAATTCGTCACTAGGCCTCCTGCTTCTTGAACAATCAAGCCTGCAGCACCCACATCCCATGCTTGGAGTCCAAATTCATAGAAGCCATCAAATCGACCTGCTGCAACAGAGCATAAATCATAGGTCGCTGCGCCAGGACGTCTTACAGAGCGAGCCTCTTGGAGAAAATGCTTAAAAACGTTCAAATAGGGTTCAGAACGACGAAATTCATGGTATGGGAATCCTGTAGCGAGCAGACTCTGTGAAAGATCCGTCGTTTCGGAAACGTGGATAGGCACACCGTTGCAGGTAGATCCTTTCCCTTTTTCGGCCACAAAGCATTCATCCGACATCACATCCAAAACAACACCAAGTTGAGGCTGACCATCTACCCAAAGTCCAATAGAGACACAGAATATGGGAAAAGCGTGAGCAAAGTTGGTGGTCCCGTCGATCGGGTCAATAATCCACCATCGACCTTCATCAACGCTCGTCGCATGGTGTCCTTCCTCAGCAAGAATGTGGTCTTCAGGAAAAGATGCTTTTAGAATGGATATGATTGCTTTTTCTGAGGCAACATCGGCATTCGTGACCAAATCCCGCGGCCCTTTGAATGTCGTTTGTACTGTTGCTCGTTGGTGATGAAAGGATAAAATCACCTTTGCAGCTTCTTTTGCAGCATACACTGCACACTCTCGTTCCGTCATGACTCTAGGAATTAGGAAGATTTTCGTGGTTTTGGGGTGTAAGAAAACCCTTCTTTTCGCTTTTGCTCAGGGTCGTACCCAGCTGGATTCTCAAAACAGTGCTCAGCCGCAGTGGATTGCAAGGTATTGAGTTGTTTTTGGGCCTCTCTCATCATCGTGACTAATTCTTGTCGACGTGTGTCAGGAAGTTTATCCTCAGACATTTCTGTTGTAATAGAGGCTTTAAGGCGCTGTAGATAATGAGTAACCAAAACCTTCATCGTAGACTTAGCTTCCATAACCTCATCCACCTGATCAAATCGATTTTGCTTCATCCGTTCACTCATTCTGCTACCTGGAGTATGCTTCTCCATGAAAATAGTGGCAAGGAGCTCTGGAGTTGACGACGGAAATGCACGAAATGTCGAACGATCAATGGGCTCCTGACGCTTGGCTCGTTCTACCAATAGCTCAAAGAACTCACGATATTGAGAATCCTCAAGAAACGATGGGTACACATATTGATAAATGTAGTCAACCATCCACGCCCCATGCTCAAGGCAGAGCTTCAAGAGTCTTCGCTCATACTCAGGGCGTCGTTTTGAGGGTGTGACACTGTCTGAGATCTCTGCCGATGGGTCTAAAGGCAACCCTTCATCCTGAATAGGTGGAGGACCTTCAGCCTGTGAAGCTCCAGACACAGTCCTTGGGCCTGAATCCTCCGTCCGTGTTTGACGAAGTTTATTGCGTTGTTGACGCTTTGCCACAGATGCATCGACGGCTGCATGAAGCTCTCTATCTGAGCCACCTCGAAACTTGTGGGTAGATTGATGCAATTGTTGTGTAGCAACTTGACGAGCTACTGGATCTGGAATTGCGGCAAGAAGTTCGACCAACTCTTCAATGACATGAACACGTTCATGCATCGATGTCAGCCGCCCCGATTCCTCGGCCAATCGTAGCAAATAGGTTATATAATCCTCAGTATTCTTGCGCTTATGCTCTATAAATCCTTCTTGACCTTGTTCCTTGACAAAGGAATCTGGGTCCTCTCCTTCAGGAAGCTGCAAGGTCTCTGGTTCTAAACCCATCTCAAGAGCTAGTTCAATCCCCCTCACCATTGCTTTTTGCCCCGCTGCATCGGCATCATAAATCATGAGCAAACGATTCGAATAGCGCTTGAGTAATTCCAGTTGTTCCCTGGTTAGAGCTGTACCACTGTTTGCAACAACATTTTTGACTCCATGCTGCGCAAGCGACATTACATCGGTATACCCCTCAACCAAAATAACTTGTTTCTCTTGGCGTATAACGGACTTAGCCAAATGGATACCATACAAAACCTGTGACTTATTATAGACGTCTGTTTGGGCACTATTGACATACTTCGGCCCTTTATTCTCATCAAACGTCCGGCCTGCAAATCCTATTACCCTAGCTGATGGATTCAAAATGGGGAACATTAAACGATCGCGAAAGGAATCATACACACCCTCCCCCTTTGAGCTAGGCTTCACGAGATCTGTGTCTAGCAAGATAGATTCATCGATACCCTCTTGAACAGCAGCATCCAGTAGCGCTTGTCCACTTGGAGGAGCATACCCTAAGCCAAACACACGGATGGTCTCAATGGTAAATCCTCTTTTTTGAAGATAAACGCGTGCTTTTTCAGCTTCCTCATGATGCTTGAGTTGCTGGTAATACCAGTTGGCTGCGAAACGTAGAGCCTCATATAATTTTTCAAAACGAGTCGCCCTTTCAGCTTGCTCTGGAGTGCTGTCTTCCTCAGGAAGATCAACATTATAGCGCTCTGCCAGGGATCTAACGGCTTCCATGAAACTTACATGCTCTGTCTTCATAACAAAGCTAAAAGCATCCCCCCCTTCACCGCACCCAAAACATTTAAAAATGCCCATGTCTGGATTGACTCGAAACGATGGGGTTTTTTCATTGTGAAAAGGACAAAGACCCGTAAATCCTTGGCCTGATTTCTTGAGAGACACCACATCTGCTACAACCTCCACTATGTCGGCAGCTTGTCGTATTTCATCGAGTTTATGCTCAGGGATTCTCATAGATGGAAGGTACAAGATATTCTCATTCTAGCGGATTCGAGATGCGGGATTTTGCAAACCTCACGAACACCTCCAAACTCTTAAAAACACCCAAATCTGCATTCCTTTCTGCGCCAAATCGTTTGATGGTTGACCCTTGCCGTCGTATCTTCATCTGACTTTTATTCTAATCACACTACTTACCCCCATGAGCGTACTTGTTGATCGTCATACCCGTCTAGTTGTCCAAGGTTTCACCGGAAGCGAAGGTTCATTTCATGCTTCACAAATGATCGACTATGGGACTCATGTTGTGGGTGGGGTCACCCCAGGCAAAGGTGGACAAACCCACCTTGATAGACCCGTTTTTAATACTGTGGCCGAAGCTGTGACCAGTGAAGGGACCAACACCAGTATCATTTTTGTACCCCCAGCCTTTGCAGGCGATGCCATTATCGAGGCTGCACAAGCGGGTATTGAACTCATTATCTGTATCACAGAGGGGATCCCCGTGAAAGACATGGTGATTGCCAAATCGGTCGTGGATCGTCATGGCGCAAGACTCATTGGGCCCAATTGCCCAGGAGTTATCACCCCAGGGCAGGCAAAAGTTGGCATAATGCCAGGGATGATTTTTACGGAAGGTTCTGTCGGGCTGATTTCACGCAGTGGGACGTTGACCTACGAGGCGGTAGACCAACTCACGAAAGCGGGACTTGGACAATCCACAGCCATTGGTATTGGTGGAGACCCTGTGATTGGGACAACACATACCGATGCCGTCAAGCTTTTAATGGATGACCCTGAAACAAGCGCAATTGTCTTGATTGGTGAAATTGGGGGTAGCGCTGAAGAAGAAGCGGCCGCTTACATCAAGGAGCATGGAACCAAGCCTGTGGTTGCCTTTATTGCGGGGTCAACAGCCCCTCCAGGCCGACGCATGGGACATGCTGGAGCGATTATTTCAGGTGGTCAGGGTACAGCTCAAGACAAAAAACGAGCCCTATCAGAAGCTGGTATTATCGTGGTTGAGAGTCCTGCAGACATCGGTGCAACGGTCGCCTCTCTACTCAAGTAGTTCTTCTTAGTCTCTAGATCTAACTTATTGAATGGTCGTGCCATCCATAATGGACTGTCCTTTGACGACAATCACAATCCCATCGACCACGTGATAAGGCCCATAGTCACCATCTTTGAGTGACGCACTTCCATGGATCGTGACATTTTGCCCTATCCGAGCATTTTTATCAATAATGGCGTTGGAGATCGAGCAGTTTATACCAATGCCTAAGGGCGGGCGGTCAGGATGTTGATCAGATAGTTCCTCGATCGTATTGAATGAATCGCTTCCCATAATAATGGTATTTTCAATCACGGTTCCCTTCCCAATTCGGGTACGAATACCCACAACAGATCGTGTAATCGATTCCGCTTCGATAATGCATCCCTCAGAAACCACCGTCTGATGAATATGTGTCCCTGAAACTTTCGACGCTGGCAGAAGCCTAGCACGTGTGTAAATCGGATTTCGGTTGTCATATAAATTAAACTGTGGCACCGCGTCACTGAGCTCTAAGTTGGCTTCATAAAATGATCGAATGGTCCCAATATCGGTCCAGTACCCTGTAAACTCATAGGAAAAGACCTTGGTCTCCCCATGAAGTGCTTTGGGAATAATTTCTTTGCCAAAATCTGTCGCGTCGGCGTGAGTGTCCATCAAGTCCATTAACCGGTCACGGTTGAAAATATATATACCCATAGACGCCAAATACTCTTTGCCCTCACCCTTGAGATGATCATCTACCGGGCTTTTCCAGGAGGATAATTCTTCCAAAGACGGTTTCTCCACAAATGAGTCTATACGGTTCTTATCGTCTTTTTTCATGATTCCAAACCCCGTAGCATCTTCGGCTTTGACTGGAATCGTTGCAATGGTAATATCTGCTCCTGAGTCTTTGTGCTGAGAAAGCATGTGTCTAAAATCCATTTGATAGAGTTGATCCCCCGAGAGAATCAGCACCTGCTCGTACTCATGATTTTCTAGGTGATGGATGGATTGCCGCACAGCATCTGCAGTGCCTTGAAACCAATCCGTACTCCCTAAGGTCTGCTCAGCCGCAAGTATATCAACAAATCCACTACTGAATGAATCGAAATTGTAGGTGTTTTTGATGTGGCGATTTAGCGAGGCTGAGTTAAACTGCGTGAGCACAAAAATTTTGCGGATATCCGAATTAATGCAATTTGAAATAGGGATATCGACCAAGCGGTATTTACCCGCGATCGGTACCGCTGGTTTAGACCGATGACCTGTAAGAGGGTGCAGTCTTGTCCCTCGACCTCCTCCCAAAATTACCGCCAGTGTAGGGTGTTTCATGGGCTACGCTCCAATTCTTTTGCTTTGGAGATTCTCATAGACCTTTTGCGTTGCCGCTGCAGAACGTGCCCACGAGAAATCCACTTGATGATTGGCCTTCATCCATGCTAAACGCTCATCCTGCTGATGCCAAAAGTCCACAGCCTGGCGAAGGATTCCTACAATATTTTGAACAGAAAAATCATCAATTACAAATCCATGCCCATTAGGATTTTGTAAAGTCGAGGGTGAGGACTCGTTTTTGGATGCCGCTATTTTTCTTGGCACCGAGTCTGTCATTGGATGAACGGTATCTTTGAGCCCCCCCACATTTGAAACAATCGGAATGGCTCCATAGGTCATCGCATACATTTGATTAAGTCCACATGGCTCCACTCGAGACGGCATAAACATAAAGTCGGATCCAGCATACATCTGATGAGCAAGACCCTCATTATACTCTAAGCGCGTATCGATATAGGTTGGCTTGGAGTCCGTATTTAGGGCTGTGAGTTGGTGGTGTATTTCGGGATTGCCTGTTCCCAACAGAATAAAATTGAGAGGGATCCCTTCGCTTCGAATCGAATGAATAACCGAGGGGAGCATATCGGCCCCTTTTTCCCAAACCAATCGACCAATAAATGCAACAATCGGTAGGGATAAATCTAGTGTGAAGTGCTCATCTATCGCCTGCCGATTGAGCTCTTTGGATCGTTTCAACGCATCTTTACGTCCAAACTTAAGCGGAGCCGCAAGATGTGGATCGCGCGCCGAATCCCAAACTGTGGCATCGATGCCATTCAGAATGCCTGTAATTTTGGCCTCTTCCATGAGCATGAGTCCTTCCAGTCCGTTGGAGGATCGTTTCAACTCCTCGACATAGGATGGAGATACCGTGGTCACATGCCATGCACATTTGATTCCACAGGCTAATGGATTTAGGGCATGATCCCATTCTAGCAGTCCCTGTTTTGAGGGGTCATAATATGGCAATAAGGAGACTTTTGAGAGGTCGGTCGTGCCATGATATTGCCCATTATGGAGAGTCAAAACGGTTGGGATCCCCTTGAAGTGGGCAAATTCCTCGCAATGTTCGATCAGAAAAGGTATCAGTGCTGTATGATGATCATGACAATGGAAAATCTGATCCTTTGTCGAACAGTCATGACGTTGGTTGTTGGAGCGAATCGCATGAAGGGCTGCGAGTTGGAACACAAGGGTTCTTTGATATTCATCCCAGTATCCGTGTCCACTCTCCGGATCAATGTAGATTCCTTTTCTGTCGGTCCAGGTTGACACTTTAATCGCATAAAACGAAGCTCTCTCCTTCTGGGACTGGCGAAGTGTGAAGACTTCCGCTGAAAGGGTGCCAAAAGCAGACGGAAAAGAGAATCCCCACGCTTGCGTTAAATGAGCTTCATTGAGGGAGGGGATGTCATAGTAAGGTATCCATACCGTGGATGGACTTCCTTGTTCTGCCAGGGCGTTAGGAAGAGAGCCAGCGACATCGCCAAGCCCTCCTGCTTTCGCGAATGGATATGCTTCAGCCGCAATATGATGAATCATCATGTAACATTCGATTTCAGAGTTCGTATACTCCTAGTTGACTAGTGTCAAAAGGGTTGAGCAAGTCAGCGCAGACAACCTATTTAACAAAAATACCCAATTATGATTGATGTATCCCACCTGTGGAAATCGTTTGGTAAAAAAGTAGCTGTTCAAGATGCCTCCTTTAAAGCGGAGCCTGGACGAATCTTTGGGCTACTAGGGCCTAACGGTGCTGGAAAAACCACGACCATCCGAATGATTAATGACATTTTAACGCCCGATCGGGGTGAAGTGCGGATAAAAAATGTCATTGCTGGACCCCAAACGCAAAAATGGATTGGGTATATGCCAGAAGAGCGTGGACTTTACAAAAAAATGAAGGTGGGCGAACAACTGCTCTATTTTGCAAAATTGAAGGGGCTCTCTACCTCTGAAGGGAAAAAAGTGATTTTGCAATGGCTAGAACGATTTGAGGCAAGCGATTGGATTAAACAGGAAGTGGGTGAGCTATCCAAAGGGATGTCCCAAAAGATCCAGTTTATCGCCACCATTCTTCATGACCCTGACATCGCCATTTTTGATGAACCGTTTAGTGGGTTAGATCCCATTAACAGTGAGCTGCTCAAAACAGTGATTCTAGAGTTAAAGGCACAAGGAAAGACTATTCTCTTTTCGACACACAGAATGGAGCAGGTGGAGCAAATGTGCGATGACATTGCTCTGTTTAATGAAGGACAAGTCGTGTTAACAGGGAACCTCTCTGAGATTAAATCATCATTTGGCGAAAATACCGTTCTCTTAGAATACGAGGGAGATGGGTCGTTTATTGATGCGATAGAGCATGTGCGAATCAACAACCGATCCAATCGATTTGCCGAAATCAGGATTTTAGAGGGACAGGCGGCCTCTGCGATTCTCAAAAAAGCAATCGAGCAGGTGGAAGTAAAAAAATTTGAACAAGTTGAGCCTTCTTTGACTGAAATTTTCATCTCGACTGTTAACTCAACCAAAGGCATGGGGAGTGCAACATGAACTTCAATAAAGTACGAATCGTCTTAGAGCGAGAGTTTTTCTTCCGGGTCAAAACGAAAATGTTTTGGATCTCCACATTGCTCGTTCCATTCGGATTTGCACTCTTAATTGGTGGATCGATCGCCATTCAATTGTGGCCACAGGGGAATGAAGAAGTACTCGCCATTATAGATGAAACTGGCGTTTTGAGTGAATCACTCATGGCTGAGGATGAAAATCGGTATCTCAATTATCAAGGCAAGACTATTGATGAGGGCAAACAGGATGTGCAGTCAGGCACGATCGACGGGCTTTTGGTGCTGCCTAATTCCATCCTAGAGGGTGAAGGGGATGCAGAGTTAATCTACAAAGGCTCAGGTGGGCTCAGCTTGTTGGGAAGTGTCAGAGGAGATGTACGATCCGTTGTGCGAGAGAAGCGATTGGCTCAAGCAGCGATCACGGATGAGATCCGTGACTTGTTTGATTCCCGAGTCGGATTTACCTCCACAAAGTTAAATGAAGAGGGCATTACAGAAGAGGATAATACTGCCTTTTATTCTGCGATCGGATTCATACTTGGGCTAATCATTTTTGTCGCTTTAACGAGTTATGGCACCATTATCCTGAAGGGTGTGGTGGAGGAAAAGACCAATCGGATTATCGAAATCATCGCCTCTTCTATCAAACCAATCGAGTTACTTGTGGGTAAGATTTTAGGGATCTCTGCCGTCGCGATTGTCCAATTTGGATTGTGGGCTGTATTGTTTACCGGCATTAGTGCGGCAACTACGCCCATTGTGGCGTTTGTGATGGCTCAACAAGAGGGCTCGGCTGAGCAGATGACGTCGCGCGAAGATGTAGTGGCTAGTGCTACCAATGGTGAAGAGGTGGAATTGAGCCAAGCGTTGGAAGCAGCCACCAATCCATCACCTACGACAGAACTACCCTTTCAAATACCTGAAATACCCGTGAGCTTGGTTTTGTATTTCTTCCTGTTTTTCATCCTGGGCTACTTGTTGTATTCCTCCCTCTTTGCTGCTATTGGCTCTACGACCGATGCCACTTCAGACTCTCAGCAATTAATGATGCCTGTGTTTATCCCAATATTTATGGCATACATGTTTAATGTGCAGATTATGCAGAATCCGAGTACCACGTTTGCAACAGTCGTGTCCATGATCCCATTATTTACTCCTATCAATATGATTACGCGGGTGGCTATTAGTGAGGTCCCCGTTTGGCAAATTGGAGTCTCAGTGGTGTTGATGATTGGGTCGATCTATGGTGTGCTATTGATAAGTGCACGCATCTATCGCATCGGTATTTTGCAATCAGGCGGTAAAGTTGGCTTCAAGGATCTAGCCAAGTGGCTGCGTCAATCCAACTAAGGCTGTAGGGCTTCGTATTTACTGGTGTTGGAGGGATCTACTTGTTGTAGGAGCAATAATGCTTCGGTGCGAACTTGTGCGTCCGCATCTCTGAAAATAGAGATGTATTCCTGGGCTTTTGCGTTGAACCAGACGTCAAATACATAGGTACTACTGGCGAGTCGCTTGGCATCTCGAAGCAATTCGAGGGTTGCCAAGGTGTTTTGGCGTGCTTTTTCTGGATCCAAGGTGAAAATGTCGAGCACTTGCCGATGATGGTCATAAAACGCTTGGCGTAGTGGGTCATAGGTTGGATTCAACACATCAGAGATGAGCCCAAAACGATTGCGTTGCGCACCAATCTCTTTCCCCCAACCTAGCGCTCCCTCCTGTTCACCAAGCTCACGAATCTGAGCTGCTTTGTTGAAAAACTCCGTCCCACCTAAAGGAGCAAAAGAATCAAAGTCGAACCCAAGGATCATGTAGATATAAAAATCGAGTGTCGAGGTGAAGCTATCGAACTGAAGGTCGTCTCGAATTAAGCTCTTGCCGCGAGGGAACTCAAACTGCCAACGCTCGTCATTTAATACAACAATCTGGGTCTCTTGCATGGTGTTATAAATGGGACGTCGGGAGATCACGACAATTTGAGCACCATACACAAAGTCATCACTTGCAGATGTCAGTACGATTTGGAGTGTACAACCAATCCGCTCATGCTCTTCAAGTCGATAGTCTGTCCATGAGGTCTCATTGATGTACTGCTCAAGCTGGGGGGCCAATTCCGACATGTAATCAAACGCATTCCCAGTGACCTGCTCACGGTTGATGGCTATCTCACAATCCAATTCTTGTGCTATAACACTGTAAGGAATCACGGCTAGAAGTATCAGTAGTGGTAACAGAAGTGTAAAACGCATAAAACAGCTATGGACAGTATGATTGTACAATTGATGCGAAGCGCATGGGTGAAGATACGGTTTCTGATCAGTCAATCGTGGGTTAATGACCTCTTTAAGGTTGGATGAATCTTGATCAAATCCAACACTGGGTAGGCAGGTCCATGTTTTGGTGGATCGCAGGGATTGTTCTTTTGCTAGGGCAAGCCGATCTGTATGGTCAACGATCTTTTGCCTATGGTCTTGGTCAAGCGGTGCAGTCTGGCACAACGCTTGGAGGGTGCGCATTATCCAACACTAATGCGCTTGGAACGACTGGTTCTAGTTGGTCATCGAAACATGGTTGTATCCACACCCAATCCACTCAACTATACCAAGTACAAGGGCTCTACCACCACCAACTTCATACCAGTATTGGGGTTGATAAGCCATGGAGATTGAGTGTGCATATAGAATCTTTGGGCATAGAGGGCACCTCGCTAGTGAGTAGCCAAGGTGGTTTGTCTAGAGTTGGCCAAATCATTGATGTGTGGCTTGGACCCTGGGCAGAGCACACGGCACGCTTGGGTAGATTTTCACGTTTCTCTTGAGTTCTAGCGCACACTGAGTATTGCGATTATTGCATCAATGCGGAAACCCCTGGAAGCTCTTTGCCTTCCAACAGTTCAAGACTTGCTCCCCCACCTGTTGAGACATGAGAAACGCTCGACTCAAGCCCCAGCTGTGTGATTGCAGCCGCTGAATCGCCACCCCCGATAATGGTTGTTGCCCCAGCTTCGGTTGCCTCTACCAGTGCCTGAGCAACAGCAAGTGTCCCTTTTGCAAAAGGCTCTAATTCAAACACACCCATAGGGCCATTCCAAAGAACGGTTTTTGCTCGCTTCACTTTCTCTGCAAACAACGCTTGTGAGAGTGGGCCTATGTCCAACCCCATCCACTGATCAGGAATCGAATCCCGAAGGACCGTTTGAATCTCGGCATCCGCTGAGAATGCCGAGGCAATCACATTATCTTCTGGAAGCAATAGCTCTACCCCCTTGGTGGAAGCTTTGTCAAGCAACGATTTTGCCAACTCTATTTTGTCCTCCTCCACAATAGATGTCCCTATGGACAGGCCCATCGCACGATAGAAGGTGTACGCCATACCACCGCCAACGATTAAGCAGTCCACTTTATCCAGTAAGGCTTCAATCACCCCAATTTTGTCAGACACCTTCGCTCCACCTAAAATCGCGACGAAGGGTGATGTGGGATGTTCTATGGCATTTGCTAGGAACGCTAGTTCTTTCTCAAGAAGTAGCCCAGCTACCTTTACATCGATATGAGCGGCGATTCCAGCCACGGAGGCATGAGCACGATGTGAACTCCCAAAAGCATCATTGACATAGACATCCATTCCCTCGGCTAGCGCTTTGGCAAATGCAGGATCATTGGTTTCTTCCTCAGCGTGAAATCGAACATTTTCTAGGAGCAACACCTCTCCTGGTTGCAACGCATGCTTAGCTTGTTGCACTGCATCATCCACACAGTCCGTTGCCATGGTCATGGGCGCCTCCAAGACACTTTCAAGATAGGCTGCAACAGGTTTGAGGGAGTCTTTGGCAACGACCTCACCTTTGGGACGACCCAAATGACTGGCAAGTACCAGAGCGGCCCCTTGATCTAGAATGGCTTGAATCGATGGCAGAGCAGCATCTATTCGTGTGGTGTCTGTGATGGTGTCACCTCGCAGAGGCACGTTAAAATCGACACGCATAAAAACCTTTTTTCCATTGAGATCTACGTCTTTTAGCGATAAAGGGGTCTTAGACATCAAGTACTATGATTAAATGAGGATTCGTTGACATCTATGATGCCAAAGTTGGTCATCAAAAGTACAAAAATGTTTTAGGGGAATCCTTAAGTTTAGACATGGAGCCAATTTACCTAGATCATGCTGCGACCACCCCGTTAGACCCTGAGGTCTTTGAGGCCATGATCCCTTACTTTACCGACGCATCTGCCAATGCAAATTCGGCACACCAATTGGGTAGACGTGCCAAGGTAGCCGTAGAAGATGCTCGTGAATCGATTGCCTCCATACTAGGGGCTGAGCCTTCTGAAATTATATTTACGTCAGGTGGAACCGAGAGCGATAATGCAGCCATTCGTGGAGTGTTCGAAACTGCACATCGTAAAGGGCGTTCACAAATCGTCACCTCAGCCATTGAACACCATGCTGTCATCCATCCTGCGGAGTGCCTTAAGCTCGCAGGGGCAAAACCGGTTTATGTGGAGGTTTCACCTGCTGGAAGCGTACTTCCAGAGGCCCTAGCCAACGTATGTGGAAAGCAAACAGCTATCGTCTCACTGATGCATGTCAATAATGAGGTCGGGACTGTTAATCCCATTGCTGAGTTGGCCGATATTGCGCATCAACAGGGTGCCTACTTTCATACAGACGCCGTCCAAAGTGTGGGCAAGCTCCCGGTGAATGTCAAAGATCTAAACGTCGACTTTTTGAGTCTTTCTGCTCACAAACTAAATGGACCCAAAGGAATCGGCGTCTTATTTGCCAAAAATGGCTCTCCATGGATCCCCTTGATTCATGGTGGTTCCCAAGAAAAACGTCGACGTGGTGGGACCCTCAATGTCCCGGCCATTGTTGGACTTGCCGCCGCCATGACCAAAGCGGAACATCAACGAGAGGCTCGAATGGCCCATTATCAAGGATGTAGAGCACAACTCCTGGAGACGCTTGATCAACATTTGAATGGATATTATGCCATCAATGGTGATGGGGATTCTGACGTGTCACGGGTTCCTCATATCCTCAATCTTTGTTTTCACTCACCAGAAGGTCAAACGCTAGATGGTGAGATGTTGTTACTCAACCTAGATATAGAGAATGTCTGTGTATCTAATGGTAGTGCATGCACTTCAGGCGCTTTAGAGCCCTCTCATGTGTTGTTAGGTATGGGTATCCCTACGGATCAGGCTATGTCTAGCATTCGCATTTCCATCGGACACTCCAACACGCTAGACGAGATGACACATGCAGCCAAAACCATCTCCAACGTCGTTAAACGAATGCTTTCTCTATCCACATAACTTCATTCTTACGCATTACACACACTCCTATGACAAAATCTATTCTCTCTGTTTCTATCGTTCTTGTTGCCCTTGGTATTGTAAGTTTTGTGATCTCTGATTTTGCCAGTGTCACAGCCCTGATCCCCTCCTTTTTTGGGATTGTGTTGCTCATTTTGGCTCTTGTGGCTATGTCGGCAGAAAAAAAGGATCAAACCGGTGTCAAAAAACATACCATTCACGCCGCACTTGGTGTCACACTGCTAGGGCTACTTGGTTCCTTTCGAGGTATTCCTGCGTTCATAGGATCCTTTGGTGGTGAAGAACTCGCCCGCCCAATGGCAACGTATGCTCAGGTCGTGATGTTTGTCTTGTGTGCCTATCTCCTTTTTGCTGGGGTACAATCTTTCATCAAAGCACGCAAAAAGCGCGCAGCCGCATAACGCTGGCTCTGCCTAAGACTACAGCTTTAAGCCTCCTTAGGAAACAGCGCAGCAATCTGATCGGCATATTTTTGCTCAATCACACGGCGCTTCAACTTCATGGTTGGGGTCATTTCCCCTGACTCTATACCAAACTCCTCAGGTAGAAGCACGAAGTCTCGGATCTTCTCATGCGAAGCCAGCTCCTTGGAGAACTCTCGAACCACCTTGCTAAATTCATTTCGCAAGCTTGGGTGCACTAAGAGCTCCTCTCGAGAAAGACCTGACAAGTCATTTTGGGAAGCAAACGCTTCCACGGCATCCGCATCGGGCACTATTAATGCCGCCATAAACTGTTGCCCCTCACCTACCACCATAATTTGTTCAATCCAAGTACTCGTTTTGAACATATCCTCAATCGGGCCAGGGTAGATATTTTTGCCACCCGCATTAACAATCATATGCTTAATGCGGTCGGTAATCTGAAGCAACCCATCTGTAAAGCGCCCAACATCCCCTGTGTGAAGCCATCCATCTTTATCTATCATCTCACGGGTCGCTTCCTCATTTTTCCAGTACCCCTTCATCACATTGGGGCCCTTACAAAGAATTTCACCAGCTTCAGATGTTAAGGATGTAGGGTAATCCTCCCCACTGACGGTTGCGATGATTTCGTGATCCGATAGTCGCATAATCCCAACAGTTACGCCTGTAATCACTTTACCCACCGTCCCAATTCGAGGACCATCAAAATGATTCACAGCCATTACAGGCGATGTTTCGGTGAGGCCATATCCCTCCATAATGGGAAGACCAGTGCTCATAAAAAATGATCCAATATCAGGGGGTAATGCCGCACCTCCCGAGACAAAAAACTTGATCCGGCCACCTGTTTTTTCTTTGAGCTTATTGAACACCAATTTATCAGCAAGCTTCTTTTGGGTGGCCACCAAGCCTCGTTTCCCTTGGGCGTATTTCTCACCCACTCCAATCGCCCAATTAAAGATAGCTTTCTTAACCGCTGAGCCTTCTTGTACACCTTTGTTGATGGTATTAAAAATGCGCTCGAACAACCTAGGCACGCTTATCAATATGGTGGGGCGTGCTTCGGTGAGGTTCTTGGCTACGGTGTCCACACTTTCGGCAAAATAGATTTCGGTCCCACTAGCAATCATGGTGTAGTACCCTGCCGTGCGCTCAAAGGAGTGACACAGAGGTAAAAATGAGAGTACGCGATCATCAGGCCCCATCCCAACAACCTCATGAGCAGCTTTCACATTACTCACAATATTGCGATGGGTCAGCATCGCACCCTTTGGATTCCCTGTGGTGCCTGAGGTATAAATTAATGTGCTCACATCTTCTGGAACCACCGACTGGGCCGCTTCATGAATCACTTTGGCATGCTTGGGCTCGAGCTTTAACCCTTCTGCAAGAACAGTATCTAGTAGCCGGACATACTTGTGGTCCAAAAGACCCGCGGTTTTAGGCGTATCAAATGCAATCACTTCCTTCACTGTAGGGCAATCCTCAAATACCTCGACCGCTTTTTTAAGCTGAATATTCGTCGAAACAAAAAACAGCGACGCTTGAGAGTCATTCAAGATATACTCCACTTGATTGGCCGGCAGTGTAGCATAGAGCGACACATTAATCACACCCAGCAGCTGAAGCGCAAGATCTACTACAACCCACTCTATTCGGTTTTCACTTAGGATCGCAACGGTATCCCCCTTCTTAATTCCTTTGGAAACCAAGTAGGCTGCAAGATTTTGCACATCTACTGTAATTTCATCCCACACAATGGGTTCGTAGGCCGTACCAGGTGAAGGCTTACGCGCATAGGCGACTTTATCTGAGCCTTTATACTTGCTTGCAAGATTTAAATAAAGCTCCGTTAACGTCTCAAAGGGGACTTGAATAGGCATAATTGATCACTTAATTGGGTCAACGCATCAAAATAACATTTTCAGTATAATGCATGTACGATTCAAGTCATAGTCCATTCATTCAAGATTCTGATCCTCCATGTCCTCTGCATCTTCCACGGAATTATACCATGATTCACTTCCTCTGGTAAAAGAGATTTTTAAGTCCTACTTGAGGGAAAAAAATCAGCGACAAACTCCTGAACGATTTTTGATTCTTGATGAGATTTATCGCTCAGACAGTGGCCATTTCGATGCGGATGATCTCTATTTCAGGATTAAAGAATCTGGAACACGATTATCGAGAGCTACTGTGTACAACACCCTCGACCTATTAATGGATTGTGGGTTGGTCCAAAAACAT
>CEOK01134448.1_pt1 | contig 25393 bp, 21 predicted proteins | sample 427001 | NCBI WGS metagenome assembly CEOK01 (sample SAMEA2591108, study PRJEB7988) | marine metagenome | isolation source: saline water (ENVO:00002010), including | reverse complement strand
ATCGGAGCATGCTTTATCACCCAATATTGACAGTCTTGCAGCTCAGGGAACGCAATTTAACAACGCCTATGTAAGTGTCCCTGTATGCGGGGCATCAAGAGCAAGTCTGATTACCGGAATGCGAGCTCTACCAGACCGATTTATTAATTACTACACTAGCGTCGAGGTTGACGCGCCTGATGCTACTACGATTTTTGAGACTTTTAAGAACCATGGTTACCATACAGTTGGCTACGGAAAAATCTTTCATAACACTCAGGATACTGCCTCTAAGAGCTGGACTAGTGGATCTGCCTGGATTCCAGGGATGGATCAAGTTTCAGAGCGTAATATACCGCATGATTATCAGCTTCCCGAAAACATAGCTCTAAAAACGTCCACGGGGCTCGGTCCTGCAACCGAAGTTTTTGATGGGCCGGATGACTCATATTTCGATGGACAGCTCGCAGTAAAAGCGATGAACACACTGACGGAGCTAAGTACAGGTGATGCTCCATTTTTTTTGGCTGTTGGCTTTGTCAAGCCACATCTGCCATTCAACGCCCCTAAAAAGTATTGGGACCTTTATTCCAGGGATCAGTTTTCCCTCGCAGCGTGGGATACGTTGCCTGAGGGTGCGCCCATCCAGGCTTATCATGAGTTCGGAGAGCTTAGGGACTACAGTGACACGCCCAGTAGGATCGCCTACGACGAGAAATTTACCTTTGATACGAGCGTAAAGGCGTTTAGACAAAAAAATCCTAAGCCAGTTAGCGACGAGCTCGCACGGCGCCTGATACATGGGTATCACGCCTCTGTCAGTTATGTTGATGCCCAGGTGGGACTTGTCTTGGATCACTTAGAGACGCTGGGATTGGCGGAAAACACAATTGTGGTGCTTATGGGAGACCACGGGTATAGTCTCGGCGAACATGGTCTTTGGTGCAAGCATTCTACTTTTGATGTTGCGACGAAAACCCCTCTCATAATTAAATCTCCCGGGATGCTCAAGGAGAATGTGGTTGATGGTTTAGTGGAGTTTATTGATATCTTCCCTACTCTGACTCAGCTCGCTGAAATTGAGACCCCAGAACAGGTAGCAGGAATTAGTTTAGTCGGTGCACTCAAAGATCCAGATGCGCCCACAAGGGCGGCTGTCTTCCCGCGATATCACTCTGCGGAGGCAATTCATACAGGGCGTTACACGCTGACCCAGTGGTTTGATGCTGGGGATAATGTAGCTGAGCAGATGCTCTATGATAATGAGCAGGATCCTGATGAGACAAAAAATTTGGCATATCTTCCAAATTATACGGATGTTCTGCATGAGCTAAGTGCCAAGCTGGCTGCTCATAGGATGTCCAGAGAATAAGTTTTTTATGCCCTTGGTTAGAGCTATGTCTCCAGGGGTGATAGGTTTATTGACTGAGGTTTCTGGTCGATGAGGGTGTGTTAACGACTGACTAAGTTTTTGACACGTTTTTTATGTAAAGGGGAGCAAAAGATGAAGAAAAAAGCAAAAAATTATGAGGGTATAAGCCCGCATGACCTCAAAAAGTCGATGCTGTCGGTTGGTGTAGCAACCGCACTTATGTCGGGCGGAGTTTGTGCGCAGTCAGAGGCTATCGAAGAGATTGTCGTAACCGGCATGTTGTCGACAATGAAGGCAGCAACGGCTCGTAAGCGAGATAGTTCTGGTATGATGGATGCAATCTTGGCGGAGGATATCGGCAAGTTTCCGGATACGAACCTTGCTGAGTCTTTACAACGGATACCAGGTGTAGCAATCAGCCGCTCTGCGTAATCAAGGTCTCTCTTTTCAATGGGTAGCATTATTTCATTACCTTTGGTTCCGCTTCCGCCTCCTTTATCAAAGTGCAATTGGGCGAGTTTCATGTGCGCATTAAAACTTTGTGGGTTGAGCTCAATGGCCTTGCTGAGCTGGGCTTGTGCTCCCTCCACATCTAGTGCATATGTGAAAACAATACTCGCAAATTCTCTTGTCTCGTAAAAATCGGGATAATCGTCGATTAATTTTTTAATGTATTCCAGAGCACCTATCATATTCGCCTTAGTCATTTCTGTTATGATTTTGGCGAAACGTCGCTCATAATCAGAGATTGAGTCGGATCTTTCTAATACATATTGCAAATTTTCTGGATTAGGTGGCCATTTCTCAAATAATTTTACAAATACAAAAGTTGGATCTAATTTATTGATTTGGTTAAAAAGATTTGTGTTTAAATATGATCGCCCGTGCTCATTGTTGATCAATACCTCTCGAAAAAGCCTCTCTGCTTCAGGGGATGTAGTCGTAAGTGGTATTCGCTTTATTTCTGGCGTTTTCCCCGAACATCCCCACAAAATAATAGAGATAACAACCAATGTGAGTACTTTTTTCATTTGAGCTACTCCAATTAAAATTTATTCAGATATGATATGCCAGATATACAGAAATCTCAGTTTTTATTTATTGTGACTATGTCCCCGAGTATTTTGATTAAAGAGTTTAAGTGTTAACCTTATTAGCTAATATCACAGTAAATTTTGACGTCATACAGTCCAACGGCTCTATTGAATTTTTATGTAAGGAAAAAAATAATAATTAAGCGGATATGCCTGTTGTGGGGGATTTTTATTCAGATAATGGATTAAATTGTCAAAGGGAGATGCACAAGAGGCGACATTGATTTCAATAAAAAGCTCCACCGCAAAACAACCTGATTTAGCCTTTGGACTGAGGAATTAAAAAAAATTAACTAAGGACGAACGAAATGGCACTACCCACTATTTTGAATGAACATCTTAAGCTGCCAGTCGTGGCAGCGCCGTTATTTATTATTTCGAATCCAGATCTGGTAATTGCTCAGTGTAAAGCGGGGGTGGTAGGCTCTTTCCCTGCACTCAATGCTCGACCTGCCGAAGAGTTGGACCGATGGCTTGAAAAAATCACCAGAGAGCTAGCGGAGTATGATAAGCAGAATCCTGAATTCCCTTCTGCTCCATTTGCCGTAAATCAGATCGTTCACTCCTCCAACGATAGGCTACAGCATGATGTCGAGATGTGTGTTAAGTGGCGTGTACCAATTGTAATTACTTCGCTAGGTGCAAAGGAGTATGTAAATGAAGCGGTTCACTCCTATGGCGGTATCGTACTTCATGACGTTATTAATAACCGCTTTGCAAAAAAAGCGATTTCGAAGGGGGCTGATGGTCTAATTGCTGTGGCAGCAGGGGCTGGTGGACATGCTGGCGCGTTATCGCCTTTTGCGCTAGTTCAAGAGATAAGGGAATGGTTTGACGGTCCATTGCTACTGTCGGGCTCGATCGCCAGTGGCGGCGCAGTTTTAGCGACGGAGGCCATGGGGGCAGATCTATCCTATATTGGCTCCGCTTTTATAGCGACAGACGAGGCTAATGCTGCCCATGCATATAAACAGGCGATTGTCGATTACAATGCAGACGATATTATCTTGAGTAATCTATTCACCGGAATTCATGGAAATTACCTACGACCCTCCATTGAAGCCGCGGGATTAGATCCCGAAAACCTGCCAGAGAGTGATCCTTCCAAAATGAGTTTTGGTTCCGGCGGGGATTCGATTCCTAAGGCATGGAAAGATATCTGGGGCTGTGGGCAGGGGATTGGGGTAGTGAAGTCTATTCTTACCACCCAAAACTTGGTAGACAGATTAGAGGGTGAGTATAAGTCCGCAAAACTTAAGCTTTCAAAAAAATGACTCATTCATAAACCATTTGTGACTAATGGATAGAACCGCAACTTTTTCCCATTGTAGACGCTACAGATATAGTCTGTGGCGAACTTGGGATAGGCAATTACCATCGATTTTGGTGTTTGGGTTGAATCCTTCAACTGCTGATGAGCGAGTGGATGATGCAACCACCAGAAAATGCATTAGCTATGCGAGGAAGTGGGGTTTTGGCCAACTCTGTATTGTTAATTTATTTGCAGCTGTGGCAAGGGATCCCCTAGAGTTAAGAAAAATGGATGATCCCATCGGCCCTCAAAATGATGGATGGCTGGAACTTGCTTTCCGAAAGCATAAAGTTACATTAGCTGCATGGGGAAACGGTGGCGAGTATCTTGATCGATCGTTAGAGGTATTGCGGTTTATCAGGCCGTTGTATTGCCTTGGGATAACTTTGCGAGGTAATCCTATTCACCCCCTCTACCAACGAGCAAACCTAAATCTAGTGGTACTTTAAAAATGAATCTATGACACAAACTACCTGGGTGGTATGCTCAGAGTACGTCTTTTATCAATGTCTTCAAAATAAAATCGCGTTTATCTCTCATGTGTACCATGGAATATCCGTGAGAAACATCGTAAACTCGTAATTTCGGTATTACTTACTCGTGTGTTTTAACCGACGTTTGTAAGGAGAAACTGTCATGTTTCGTTTTTGGCTAGTACTACTCACTTTAGTTTGGCCTTGTGGTTATTTAAATGCTGTTGAGCTCAAGTGTACCACAGAGAGATCATTTGACGCTGAGGACTATGGTGTCACCGGGGATCCGTCCATCGACGAAAAACAGTCTTTTAAACTCAGTATTGATATGGAGTTTGCAAAGGCAGCTATGCAAGGACGAGATTACCGGGATATTGTGCTTTCGCCGACAGTAATCATGATGGAGCACATCGAGGGCCCAGGGAGTGATGGAAAGATATATAAGAATACTACTCAGGTCCAGAGGGATACACTCGCGGTGGAGACCGAATTGTTTGTGGATAATAGACCTCATAAAAAATGGGAGGGTAATTGCCTATTAGTAAAGAGTGATTGATCCCATTCTATTTTTGTGCGAGGAACGCCCTTTTGAAGGCTGTCTTTCCATTGGGCGCAAAGCTGTTAAACTAGTGACTGGCGCAAGTTCATTAGGCTGACTTATCGACATTTTAGCCCCTAATATAAAGTAGGATAAAACACAAAAGGAAAAGCTCAATGTCCGAAATTAATAAGGTTAAAGTTTTTCGAGTCCAAGGTGCCGGCCCCACGCCGGTGACTGTGAAGATTTCACGGATCGGTAAGGCTTTAAGGATAAAATGTGATTGCCCAGCTGGTGCATATATGGATCCCTGTGAACATTGGAAGTCGTTATTTACTGGTGAGGATCAGAATTATTTAGACATTACCGATGATGAAATCCTAGAGATTCAAGACTGGCTGGATGAAAGTGATTTGGATGAGGCGTTGCAAAACCTGCTGTATTTCGAGGGTCATGAAAAAAACATGCATGAGAACTTAGCCCGTCAAAAAAGAGCTCTGCGAGGACGCGTGATCGATATTTTGATTTCGGAACCTCAGCTCTAAATAAAAATAAGTTTTTATGGATGCTGATGTTCAGTAACCTTATCTAGTTCCTGCTGGCGTCTTTTGTTCTAAAGGCCCAACAGTGTAAGTACTCAAATTTGGCAAAAAATATGATGAAAACGTTAGATGTTGAAAACATTTTCTTTAGTAATTTTGGTAAAAGTAATCACAGCTTTTCAGAAGGGGTAACCAATGTCCCCTCCTGAACTGCTGTCTATTGAAAAGTCGGGTGATGTGGGCACGATATGGCTGAATCGTCCAGATAAATATAATGCATTGTCTGCTGAACTCTGGAGTATAATACCTGGTGCCCTTGATTCACTCTCTCGGGATGGCACTACGAAGGCGATAATAATCGCGGGGAGGGGTAAACATTTTTGCGTGGGTATCGATCTTTTTGACGGCTTAATGGCCATTAAGACTTCGAGTGAGGCGCCGTCCGAAGCGGTTTCGAATTTAAACCAATTAGAAGGCGCCCGTCGTTTTCAGCGAGCGATTTCATCGATCGCCGAGTGTCCGTTACCTGTGATTGCTGTCGTGCATGGACACTGTCTTGGAGCCGGTATCGATCTAATCAGCGCGTGTGACATCAGACTTTGCAGCTCAGACGCTAATTTCAGTGTGCGAGAGACGAGAATTGGCCTAGTGGCGGATGTTGGAACACTTCAACGTCTCCCTCACATTTTAAATGCGGGCCATGTGGCGGAACTAGCATATACAGGAAAGGATATTGGCTCAAAACGAGCAGAAAAGATTGGACTTGTGAATGACGTCTATGGTTCTTTTGAGGATGCATACAAGGGCGCTATGGAGATTGCATCTGATATTGCATCAAACTCAACGCTAGCAGTGAAGGGGACTAAATTCATACTTCAGCAAAGTGAAAATCTGACTACAGAGCAAAGCCTCATGCTTAATGGGATGTACACGTTAATGACAAGTATGAAATCAAATGATTTAAAAGAATCTATGGCCGCATTTTTGTCGAAGCGGCCCGCAAAATATACCGGCACCTAAAGGTTACAGGCATTGTTGGGACCTCAAATATCCTGCCCATTGTTACATCATAAGACCACGGGTCCAGTTAAGTATAAAGGGGAACTTCTCTCCTAGCTTCGACAACCAAAATATTCCCCAGTACTCGAGCTTCTGTAAATTAGACATCTCTAATCTGTCAGGTAATTCCTGCTGTTTTTTTTTGAGAAAATGATGAATATTTTCTACATCGAGAGCTGTTAACGTGTCATGGTATCCCAACATTCCATGCTCTGATTTAGTGCCCCCGAGAACAATTGCCATAAAGCCACTGTGCGTCTCCTTGTCCATGTAGCGTAAGTCTGGTAAAACGCCATTTCCTTTCGCACTGATTCCATGACAACTAGCACAATTCCGACCATATAACATTTCACCATGTCTGATGATTTTCTTATCTGCGCTTAATTCATCCTCCAGGGGCAAAATTGCCGCCAGGCTCTCAGTAGATTGCTTTGGGCTTTGATTAGACTTACCCAGTCTGAACACTAAAAGTTTATTATGGTTTACTCGCTGATATTTTAGATCTTCTCCAAGAGTCAGCATTACCGTCCCACCACCTCCTTGGGTAACCGCGATATATTGATTGTTATTTATCTCATAGCTAATTGGTCCAGCTAAAATAGCGCTATCTGATTTGTACTCCCAAAGATGCTCACCATCGTCCGCATCATAGGCGGCAAATTTCCCCTCGTGCGTGCCTTGAAAAACGATACCGCCTGCCGTGCTGAGGACTCCTCCATTTGACGGTTTTGGGAGCCTGACTCGCCATTTACTGCTGCCCTTGACTGGGTCCCAAGCAACAAGCTCTCCATAAACTAGAGCGTCCCTTGACGCTTTTGCTGTGACCCAACTCTTTGCATCTCTTGCCTCGTTTAGATCGACGCCTGTATTCCAGCGATTAATTTTATATTCCACTTTGTCTATTTCAGAGAAATATCCAGGGATATTTTGCACCGGTATGTAAACGAGACCCGTGTTTGGGTTGAAGGACATAGGCTGCCAGTTGTGTGCTCCGAAAGGTGAGGGCCATATATAACTTCCACCATTTTTTTGATAATTCGCATACTTCGTTTCTACTGGTCTCCCTGTTTTCATATCAACATGGCTTGCCCAAGTTATATGCGTGTATGGATTTGCCGATAAAAGCTCGCCTGAGACACGATCTAGCACATAGAAAAAACCATTTTTTGGTGCCTGCATAATCACATCCCGAGTGGATCCGTCAATTTCGAGTTGTGCAAGAACCAATTGTTGGGTAGCTGTATAATCCCAATTGTCTTTTGGGGTAACTTGGTAGTGCCATACATACCCACCGTTTTCGGGATCTAGCGCCAGTATAGAGCTTAGGTAAAGATTATCTCCTCCACCCGGACTGCGAATCTTACGATTCCATGGAGAGCCATTTCCAGTGCCGACAAAAAGTAGATCAAACTTTGGGTCATATACGATTGAATCCCAGATAGTCCCGCCGCCGCCACCCTGCGTGTGCCAGTAATCACCATTCCACGTTTCAAGGGCTTTGGAGAGTGCAGGGCTCTCTTGGAGCTTTTTTGGATCGCGTGGAACGGTATATACCCGCCATCGTTTTTCTCCTGTCAACACGTCATATGCAGAGATGAAGCCCCGAACACCCAATTCCCCACCGCTATTGCCGATAAACACTAAGCCTTTTGCAATCCTAGGGGCCCCAGTTATACTATAATTCCCATTTGTTGGCGTAGTTTGCGTTGACCAATTTTCCATACCCGTTTTTGCGTCCAAGGCGATTAACCTTCCATCGAGGGCGGCTAAAAAAACTTGAAGAGGTTCAGTGACACTTCCCTGCCAAAGACCTACGCCACGGTTGACGGGTCCACAACAGGTCTTTGCAAGAATAGTTTTGGAAACTTTTGCATCATAGTGCCAGATCTGCTTTCCGGTCATCGCATCCAGAGCGTACACGTGGCTCCAACCGGTACTGACGTAGATGACACCATCATGCACTAAGGGTGTAGACTGCATGCCTCGAGCTGTCGCGAAAGTAAAACTCCACTCTAGAGTAAGGTTTTTTACATTATTGTGATTGATTTTGGAGAGTGGGCTGAAACGTTGCTCAGTATAATCACGACCATAACTCAACCATTCTCCTCCGGGATTTGCTATTTCTTCTCCGTTAAGTGATTTGGTTTTCGCCGTGTTTGTCTCTAATCCTAAGATGGCGATGATCGCTGCTAACAAATATTTTCTTTTAGTACCTGCCACTTTGCACACAATATCTTCGTCAATTTCCCTTGAGATTATATTTTTGTTTTTTATAGCTCATTCATAAGGTCAGGGCTGAGCTTTGAATCTGTCGATATTGATTGTTTAATAAAAGTTTCTGTTTGCTTTCCATCTTTCATTAAAAGGGTTTCGATTATATGCAACCGATCCTGCCCAAAATACATATCTCCTTCAATAAAGAATGTTGGCGCGCCGAATATGCCTCTATCAACAGCTTGTTGAGTGTTTTCTATGAGTTTCGCCTTAATTTGTTCGCTCTGAGCTAATTTAATTACTACACTATATTCCATTTCATTTTTTTTTAATTCATCAGCCAAGATCTCTGGGTGACCCATATTCAGTTGTTTTACCCAAAGAGCATCGAAAACACAATCAAGGTATTTATTTAAAAAAGTCATTTCTTGAGCAGCGATAGCCCCACGCATCAAGGTAAGTGTGTTTACGGGAAAGTGAGGATTCGATTTAAAAGAAACGTTGTATAGCTTAGCAAACCTGGGCAGATCGAATAGCTCCATATATTTTCCTTTTGCTGCGATGACGGCAGGCGACTGATTGCCTGTTAACTTAAAGATACCGCCTAAAAGTATTGGGATGTAGATCAGATTGAAATTATATTTAGACTGCATCTGAAGAAGTTTCCGATAGGCGAGGTAGGATGTTGGGCTTCCTACATCGAAATAAAAATCTAATTCTTTCATCATTGAAGATTCCTTTTATACGCAAACTTGTGTCACTGTCTCAGATGGTTAGATTAAAAAATTACTGAAAATTTTTGCTTTTGTGTCCCCCAAGTTAAGTCTGACACAGGTCCTTAGGTTAAACAATGTGATCTTTTGACCCACTGTAAGACAACACCATCGCGTACTCCAGAGGAATTGTGATGAGTTGTGAAGACATAGATTTTGACTGCGTTTATTTCTTAGAAATTTTTAACTTGGTTAGAACACTGGTTTCAGAATTAAAAGCGCTCTTTTGTCTTCTTTATTCTTTTTGAGCATTACACAGGAAGGAGGGTAGCCACAAATTTCGGCGAGCTCGGATTTTTTTTTTAAAATAACATTGTATGAATTTCCGACGTCTTGACGGCTCGTTAAGTTTCTGGAGTTACTGTAATTGGCAATCTAGCATGCTCATAAAAATGTGCTTCGAGACCTCCGGCTGGAGCTATTGGATATCGCTGAAGCGAAAAACTTTTTAAGTACTACAAAGAATAAAATTGAGATAGTCTCTGGATTTTACTGAGGAGATCTTACCGTCGAAACTGATTTGATGGAGCCGCTGGATCCAACTAAAAAACTGCGGTTATCAGGTCCGGTTTAAAACGTAGCGGGCTTAAAGCTTGATGGTGTGTGAGGGACTTATTTTTGGCTTTAAAAGGCCGATGACCGTGTTGTCTCGGGTGGCACTTCGAGGGTGCTGCAGGCCATGATGTTTTTTTGCACAGTTTGTTAGTGATTTAGGTAATCCAAGATACAGAGAGACTTTTACGCTCGAGTCACTACAAGCTCAAGGCACGGTTTTCCTGCCATGTAGGATGCGGCATCAGTAAACTATTTACCTAAAATAATATTATTTTCGCCCTTGCTAACAAAGTAATGTTAGTGTGATAGCAATAAAGTAGACAATGAGGTTGAAATTTTTATTGAAGTCCCCATCTCTAAAAGATATCAAATTGATAGGGAGATTCGAAAACAATGTCAGCCTCGAACCATGCAGAAACCAGGGCTTTCCAAACTGAAGCAAAGCAGCTTCTGCACCTTATGATCCACTCGCTCTATTCGAACAAGGAAATATTCTTGAGAGAGTTAATCTCAAATGCTTCCGACGCCGCCGACAAGTTACGTTTTGAGGCGCTGGAAGATCCCAGTCTGTATGATAGCGACGGTGATTTGAGAATCAGAATTGAGGTAGATGAGGAAAATAAATCTCTAACAGTCTCGGACAATGGTATCGGAATGTCAAAGGACGAGGTAATAGAAAACCTCGGGACCATTGCCAAATCTGGTACCAGCGAATTTCTTCAGTCCTTGACTGGTGATCAACAGCAAGATGCTCAGCTGATTGGTCAGTTCGGAGTTGGGTTCTACTCCTCTTTTATTGTAGCAAAGAGAGTTGTTGTTGAGACAAGACGAGCGGGAGGTGCTGATAGTGATGCGGTGCGATGGACATGTGAAGCAGAGGCAGATTATCAGATTGAGCCAATTAATATGGTAGAGCGTGGTACCAGAGTCACGTTGCACCTTAAAGATGACGAGTACGAGTTCGCAAATGATTGGCGTTTGCGAAGTATCGTTAAAAAGTACTCTGATCATATTGCCATTCCGGTGCAAATGATAAAGAAAGACCCTCCCGCACCTGAAACTGATGAAGATGAGATCGTTGTCGAAGATCCAGATAAAACTCCTGAGTGGGACTCTATAAATGATGCAAAAGCTTTATGGACTCGGTCGCGAAGCGAGATAACCGATGATGAATATAAAGACTTTTACCGCCACATCTCTCATGATTTCTCTCCTCCTCTTCATTGGAGTCACAATCGCGTAGAAGGAAAGCATGAATACACGAGTTTGTTGTACATACCTAGCATGGCCCCGATGGACCTCTATCAAAGAGATGCTGCAAGAGGCGTAAAGTTGTACATAAAACGTACTTTTATTATGGACGATGCTGAGCAATTCATGCCGATGTATCTGCGGTTTGTAAAAGGCGTTATTGACAGTGCAGACCTTCCGTTAAACGTGTCACGAGAGCTGCTCCAAAAGACGCCGGTGGTTGACAACATTCGCTCTGCGATAACCAAGCGGGTTCTTGATATGCTAGGAAAACTTGCGTCAAATGACGTCGAAAAATATACGACATTTTGGGGCCAATTCGGTAGCGTTCTCAAGGAAGGCCCTAGTGAAGACCATGCTAATCGGGAAAAAATTGCGAAACTGTTAAGGTTTACGAGCTCTGAGAGCGACTCAGATTCTTGTTCTGTAAGCTTGATGGACTACGTTGGCAGAAAAAAGGGTCATCAAGACAAAATTTATTATCTTACGGGCGAAAGTTACTCGGTTATAGCGAATAGCCCCTACTTAGAAGCGTTCCGAAAACATGATATAGAAGTTCTATTAATGACGGATCGGATAGATGAATGGATGATGGGTTACCTCACCGAGTTTGACGGCCTTAATTTTCAGGATATTTCTCGAGGCGAGTTAGATTTGCAGGAACTTACTGACTCAAAGACAAAAAAGTCTGACAAAGAAAAGAGTGACCAGGAAAGTGAAAATAAAACTGAGAAAGAACTTTGTGATCGCGTGAAGGAACTTCTCGACGACAAAGTGAACGACGTCAGGACTACTCAGCGACTAACAGACTCGCCTGCATGCCTTGTAGTGGGGGAGCATGACATGGGGGAGCAAATGCGGAAAATAATGCAGGCCGCGGGGCAAAGTGTGCCCGACACCAAGCCTGTTCTTGAGATTAACATAGAGCATCCTCTTGTAGTTAAATTAAAATCTGAGGATGGAACTGAGGATGCTGAGATACTCGCTGGTTTGCTATTTGATCAAGCAGCATTGTCCGCGGGACGGCCACTTGATAATCCTGCTCAGTTTGTCCAACAGCTGAATAAGATGATGTTCTCCTGAGCATCTTTAGTTTGAGACTGAGCTGGTTCCGATTTTTTAGTTTTTTTGCCTGACATAACCATTTGCTGACTCTATACTGGAAGCGAGTATAGGAATTGGACCAAGCAATGCTTGATAAAGGTAAAGTAGTCGTTCTTGGCGGCGGTAGCTTTGGTACTGCCATCGCTAACATAATTGCCGTGAATCAACATAGTGCCTACTTGTGGATGAGGAGTGCTGACCGAGCTGAGCGAACGGATTTTTGTAGAATTAATTCTGATTACCTTCCCAACTATGAATTGTCGCCACATCTAGGCATAACGGCGGATCTTAAGCAGGCTTTAGATAAGGCTACCACTGTCTTTTTTGCGGTTCCAAGTTCTGCAATTGGCGGCCTGGCCCGGGCTATTGCTGATCAAGTTATTCCCGGAACGGTGATCGTGAGCACAGCCAAGGGGATTTGCGGTGAAGACTTTGACACTCCAAGCGAGCTCATTAGGCGGCAGATACCTCACGCTAGAGTCGCTGTAATTAGCGGCCCAAATCTTGCGCAAGAAATCGCCAGCCAACAGATAACGGGGACTGTTGTCGCTAGTGGGGATCCCGATTTGTGTAGGTTAGTGCAGACCATGCTCGCCTCGAAGCAATTTCGTGTCTATGCGAATCATGATCAGCGAGGAGTTGAATTAGCAGGAGCACTTAAGAATATATACGCAATAATTGCTGGCATTGCTTCAGCAATGGAAGCAGGGCACAATACAAAAGGTGTTTTTCTGACTCGAAGTCTTGCTGAGATGTGCCGCTTTGGAACGAGGTTGGGTGCTAAAGCCGCGACTTTTCTCGGCTTGAGCGGGGTGGGTGATCTCTTCGTGACATGTACGTCACCCCTGAGCCGAAACTTTCAAGTCGGGTTTGGAATAGGGAAAGGAAAGTCGCTTGACACGACGCTCCGTGAGGTGGGACAAGTTGTGGAGGGCATAAACACTACCAAACTTGTTAAAAATAAAGCGGATCAAATGGGAATATATATGCCCTTGGCCTCGGCATTGCACGCAACGTTATTCGAAGGCCAATCGGTAGAGGTGTCATTACAAAACATGATGAGGGCTGAACAGAATTATGATGTTGATTTTATGGAGAGCTTAAATGACTGATCTAAAAACGTCGTTAATGAACATTGATTCTTGGATTAGGTTGGGGTACGTGTTGCTGTTCTTAGTTTTTTTGGCAATCGCGCGTGGGCTATTATTTATAATAATTCTGGTGCAGTCCGGTATGTTCCTGGCAACTGGGAGCACGAATAAAAAGATTATAGATTTTTCAGGTGATTTAAGCCTCTGGGTCTTTGATACATTGCGATTTGTCACATTTACCAGTGAGCACAAAGCATTTCCCTTCAGCGAATGGTCAAGAAGTTTAGAAGGCAGCGCAGATAGATCTGGTACAGACCAGCCAGATCGAGCTGATGACTCCGAGTTTAAATCTGTTGGAGCAACCGATGATGTGCCGTCTTTTACGGCCGACGAGGGCTCTTCTGGTGGTATTGGGGATCGTGATGAGGACAAAGGTAGCTGAGACCAGACAGTTTTTGGGTCGAGGCGATACTTTGTAGGGTGAGAGCTAAAGTTAGAAGCTCTATATCTACGTGCTCATGGCACGATTTTAGTAGGGATGAGAGAGCTTGTCACTTATTCATGTTGGTGAAAAAAAATTTTGTTGTCGAGGTTTGTCAATATCGGCGAAAGAGTGGGGTATTGACGGATCCATGCCAGTAATTGCTCTCCACGGATGGCTCGATAATGCTGCTACATTCGATCGAATCATGCCTCATATTAAAGGTATGCATATTCTGGCGGTAGACAGTGCTGGGCACGGTTTAAGTGACTCTCGCTCCCCAGACGCTACCTATGACCTCCTTCAGGAGATCCATGATGTTACCTCTATCGCAAAGCAAATGCACTGGGATCATTTTTCTTTAATTGGCCATTCAAGAGGAGCCCTTATAGCAGCACTTGTCGCCGGTGCTTTTCCTCGTCTTATTAGAAGACTGCTCATGATTGACGGACATATATCAATTGCAGGTAAGAAGCATAGTGCTTCTAGACATTTTGTCAAATCAGTTCGAGAAGAAAACTTATTTTCTTCTTCAGATCCGACTTTTTTCACAACTTTTGAAGATGCCGTGACCGCAAGGGCTAATGGTTTTTTGCCTCTTGAAATGGGTGCGGCTGAAGTTCTTGCCAAGAGAGGTGTTCGCAAATGTGATAGGGGATATTTCTGGAATAACGATCAACGCCTGAAGTGTTCCTCCGCATTGAGGTTTACAGGTGGGCAGATGAGGGACTTCTTTGAATCTATTGCGGCACCAACAAAGATGATTACAGCAAGCAAAGGCGTTTTTGCAAACACGAAGAAAAATGATCAGCGGACAAAAAAGTATATCAATCCAAGAAAACATATTAAAAATTTTGTTGAGGAAAAGATTCACGGGGGGCATCACTTACATTTAGAGTCTGGGGCTAAGGATGTCGCGTTTGCGATCTCGCAGCATTTCGGCTCGATCATTTAGAACTACTTAAAGAATTTCTAAAGTCCCGCATTACTGCAGCAACATGTTATTGCCCATCCATTATTCAAATATCTCGGTTTATCGTGATTGGGCCTAGCACAAGCGAACTATTCACCTAAAATTCATCAAAGAAAGGCGATCGTGGGAATATTTCCTGGAATATTTCTGTGTGTAGTCTGGGTTAAAATGATAGAGTCAATTCAACTATCGTCGAATAAAGATTTTAGAAGGATGTGTCATGAGTATTAGGATTGAAAAAGATAGCATGGGCAGCTTGGATGTGCCGAAAGATGCGTTGTATGGGCCTCAAACTCAACGAGCCATTAATAATTTTCCTGTCAGCGGAAGGACAATGCCTGCGGCGTTCATAAGAGCGCTTTTGTTGGCAAAAAGATCAGCTGCCGAGGCGAATTATGCTTTGGAGCTAATACCCAAAGATATGTGCGAGGCAATTGTTTCTTCCGTTGACGATTTGCTGTTGGATGATCGATTGATGATAAATTTTCCAGTTGATATTTATCAAACTGGGTCTGGTACAAGTTCAAATATGAATGCTAATGAGGTGCTGGCTACGCTGGCCTCTCGTCGCTTGGGTCGGGAAGTAAGTGCAAATGACCACGTTAATTTTGGACAAAGTAGTAATGACATCATACCAACCGCAATCCATATAAGTGCATCGATGCAATTGCAATCGGGCCTCTTACCGGCTTTATATTACCTTGCGGTTGCAATCGAGCGAAAAGCAGAAGCAGTTCACCGACACGTTAAAACAGGCCGAACACACTTGATGGATGCCATGCCGGTGCGAATGAGTCAGAGTTTAATGGGTTGGGCAACTCAAATCCGACAAAATATTGACTTCTTGGAGGATATCCTTCCGTCCATGAGGAGTCTCGCTCAAGGCGGTACTGCTGTTGGCACCGGTATAAATGCACATTCTGACTTCCCAAAATTATTTTGTGAGAAGCTGTCGCAAACGACAGGTATTTGTTTTACTGTAGCCGAAAATTTTTTTACGCATATTGGGACACAAGATATTGCCGTGGCATTGTCAGGAAATCTTAGGACAGTAGCTGTCTCTGTGATGAAGATTTCGAATGACCTAAGGTGGATGAATTCCGGACCTTTAGCTGGCTTAGGAGAGATCTCTTTGGAACCTTTGCAACCGGGTTCCTCGATAATGCCAGGTAAGGTAAATCCAGTTATCCCAGAGTCTGCAGCAATGGTAGCCGCTCAGGTCATGGGTAATGATATGGCGATTTCAATTGGCGGGCAGTCAGGTAGCTTTGAGTTGAATGTGATGTTGCCGATGATCGCGGATAATTTACTTAGAAGTATCGAAATGCTGACAAATGTGTCCCGACTTTTAGCGGACAAGGCTATAAGCACCTTTAAGGTCAATGAAGAGAAGTTAAATGCATCTTTGTCCAGAAATCCTATACTTGTTACTGCCCTGAATCCTGTTATTGGCTATGCTAAAGCCGCTGAAATTGCAAAAAAAGCGTATGCCCAGAGTCGTCCAATAATTGAGGTTGCTATTGAGGAAACTGAGATGAATCGGGAGGTTCTAGAGACTCTGCTCGATCCGGTGTCTTTAACACGGGGCGGTCTGGGGAATACTTAAGTTGTAATTCTGAACGAAGAAAATCACCCGGATCTGGATAAACAGTGGGGCATGCCCATGGATAAGCGGTGACAAAGGTTATGGCGTTTATATGGCAAATTTAAATGGAAAAACCTTATTTATTACCGGGGCCAGTCGAGGCATTGGACTGGCGATTGCAAAGCGAGCAGCTCTTGATGGAGCTAATGTAGCTATTGTAGCCAAGACCACTGAGCCTCATCCAAAACTTCCTGGGACAATTTATTCAGCCGCGGAGGAAATCAATGCTAGTGGCGGCAGGGCGTTACCTTTGCCAGTAGACATACGTTTCGAGGATCAATTGGAGATGGCTATTCAAAAGACCGCAGCACATTTTGGAGGTATTGATATTGTTATAAACAATGCGAGCGCTATAAATTTGATGAGCACTGAGATGTTAACAATGAAAAACTATGATTTAATGCACACTATCAACACTCGCGGTACATTTTTATGTTCTAAGTTAGCAATTCCGCACCTTAAGCAGGCTGAGAACCCCCATGTCCTAAACCTTTCACCTCCCCTAAATATGGAAGCGCGTTGGTTCCAGAACCACGTCGCTTATACTATGGCAAAGTTTGGGATGAGTATGTGCGTCCTAGGGATGAGTGAAGAGTTTGCAAACCTAGGAATTGCTTTTAATGCTCTCTGGCCAAAAACTACTATCGCCACCGCTGCAGTTGCTAACATCGTGGGTGGTGAGCATGTTTTGCGTCGCTCTCGCTCAGCAAAGATAATGGGGGACGCTGCACATTCAATCTTAATTCGAGAGAGCACAAGTTTTAGTGGAAATTTTTGTATTGACGAGGACGTATTACGAGAAGAGGGCTGTCACGACTTCAGCAAGTATCGTGTGGATCCTGCGATCACGGAGGAGGAACTTTTTCCAGACTTTTTCATTTAGCGTGTTGATGACGCATTTTGGTATTGAGTTTGCGGTTAGGTTTTTAACATGTGTTTAATGCCCCTGAAGAAGCGCAAGGAATTCATTTCTAGTTGCTTGGTTGCTGCGAAACAGGCCCAACATGGCTGAAGTTTTCATGGAAGAATTCTGCTTTTCGACACCGCGCATCATCATACACATGTGTTTCGCCTCAATTATAACACCTACACCTTGGGCACTGGTAACTTTCTGAATCGTCGAGGCTATTTGTTGCGCCAGCGTTTCCTGAATCTGTAGACGCCGTGAGAACATATCTACTACCCGAGCAATTTTTGACAACCCAAGAACTTTTCCATTGGGTATGTACGCTACGTGGCACTTACCAATGAATGGAAGTAAGTGATGTTCACACAGAGAGAAGAGCTCTATGTCTTTCACCATTACCATTTCCTCGGAATCTGAGGGGAATAGAGCATTATTTATTAGCTGATTAAGATCTACGTTGTATCCGCTGGTTAGATACTCGAATGCTTTTGCGGCTCGGGCCGGTGTTTTAGTTAACCCAGGACGAGACAAATCCTCTCCTGTCAGGCTTATAATTTTTTCGAACGCTTTTTCCATGGTAATCCCTTTTGCTATAGTGAAGAGAGTAAGTTAAAGAGCGAACGCATTCTGTACCAAAGTTCTTCAAATTGCCAGTATCGCGTTTACTAATGATGTGCGTTTCAACTAACATTACACCTCGCGCAATTATTCGTGGGAAGGATCAATTAGGTGGAGTCAGTCACTACGCTTGGGGACCTTTTGGCTGAAGCAGAGCAGCTTTTTTTGTCAAATGGTCTTTACTTCGGGCACGGCACGACCAGCGCATGGGATGAGTCTGTGTTTTTGGTGAGTCACGCTTTTCATCTTGGGCCAGATCCGCAAAGTGACGTCTTAACCAATGAGGTTACAGAAGATCAAGCAGAATTTTTTCGCCGGCTGTGTGATCGTCGTGTCAGGGAGCGTATTCCCGCCCCTTATCTAACTTCGAAGGCCTGGTTTTGCGGTCTGGAGTTTTTTGTGGATCCTAGAGTGATAATTCCACGTTCTCCCATTTCAGAGCTAGTCTTTTATCAGTTTTCCCCTTGGTTGATGTGTGAACCTCACTCCCTGCTGGATATGTGTACTGGGAGCGGCTGTATTGGCATCGCATGTGCCTATGAATTTGACGAGGCTGTTGTAACAATATCTGATATTTGCAGGGAAGCGCTAAAGGTTGCCCGACGTAATGTTGAGGCCCATAGTCTGTTAGATCGTGTCGAGATAGTAGAGTCTGACTGCTTCAGCGGCTTGAATGGTAAAAAATTCGATTTAATTGTATGTAATCCGCCATACGTAGATTCGCAAGAATTTGCGGCGATGCCGGCTGAGTACCGACATGAGCCGGTTCGAGCAATGTTGTCTGGTGAAGATGGGCTAGAATTTACTCGTCAACTACTTCGGGAAGCAATTGATCACCTCAACCCTCAAGGAATTCTGGTCGTAGAAGTCGGAAACTCTGCTATTGCATTGGAGAAAGAATTCACCGACGTACCATTTATTTGGCCCTCGGTAGGAGAAGGTGATTCGGGTGTTTTCATTCTAAGTCATGAAGTACTGTATGAAAACAGCCATTTTTTTTCGTAATTTTCGTATAATTGAAAATATTAACACCGGGAGTTTACAGCCATGTCTGGTAATACGTTAGGAAAACTGTTTTCAGTGACTAGCTTTGGCGAGAGTCATGGCGATGCTTTGGGGTGTATAGTCGATGGATGTCCTCCGGGACTTAGTCTCTGTGCGGGAGATCTCCAGATGGATTTGGATCGTCGGAAGCCCGGGCAGTCTCGGTATACAACTCAGAGACGAGAAGCAGACGAAATAAGAATCCTTTCAGGTGTCTTTGAGGGCATGACAACCGGATCACCTATTGGAATGATAATTGAAAATACTGATCAAAAAACAAAAGATTACAGTAATATCAAGAATTTATTCCGTCCATCTCATGCAGATTATACGTATCATCAAAAGTATGGTATCCGAGATTACCGAGGCGGTGGAAGAAGCTCGGCTAGAGAGACTGCTATGCGAGTCGCCGCCGGTGGTATAGCAAAAAAATATTTAAACGAGCAACTAGGAGTCAACATATATGGTTATGTTTCGCAACTCGGTCCAATTGTAGCAGAAAGTTTTCAACAATCTGAGATTGAGAAAAATGCCTTTTTTTTCCCTGATCCTGAAAAAATTCCTGCTCTTGAAGCATATATAAAGGCACTTTTAAGAGCAGGAGACTCGGTGGGCGCCAAAGTGAGAGTGGTGGCGGAGAATGTGCCCGTGGGGTTAGGTGAGCCAGTTTTTGACCGACTTGATGCTGACATAGCACATGCATTGATGAGCATAAATGCCGTAAAGGGTGTGGAAATTGGGGCAGGTTTTTCCGCCATTGATCAAAGGGGATCTGAACACAGGGATGAGATGTCTCCAGGAGGCTTTCTATCCAACAATGCTGGTGGGATTTTAGGTGGAATTTCAACGGGACAGAGTATTCACTCATGTTTGGCATTAAAACCAACTTCGAGCATCAGAATCCCCGGCTGTTCAATAAACACGCATGGTGAGTCGGTTGAGGTGGTAACGACGGGCCGACATGACCCATGCGTTGGTATTCGTTCCGTGCCGATCGCTGAGGCAATGATTGCGGTGGTGCTAATGGACCATTACTTGAGAGATATTGCTCAGAATAATGGTGTAAGTAGGGACCTTGATCCAATTGATTAAGGTACAGTGTTTGGGTTGCGACCTTCATTTTTGAGAAATATTTCGGCATTCAAGCAAAGGGTTCGAGAGACGTTATTAAGCTAAACAAGATATTAGTGATATCATACAGAGTTAGTGATGTTGTGAGTTAAGAATCATTCAGACAAAAAGGGGTTCTATCAACAGTGACCGGACAAACGCTTTACGACAAGTTATGGGATACCCATGTTGTGTCTCATCGCCACGATGGCTCAACGTTGTTATACATTGATCGTCACATTCTTCATGAAGTCACCTCGCCCCAGGCATTTGAGGGCTTACGCCTGGCGGGAAGGAGGCCATGGCGCTTGGACACTAATATCGCCACACCAGATCATAATATTTCAACAGATCCTGGTGAGCGCAAAGCTGGAGTAGAGGGGATCCCTGACGAAACGTCAAGAATTCAGGTAAAAGCTTTGGATGACAATTGTATTGAGTTTGGAATTAAAGAATTTAAAATGAATGATATTGGCCAGGGTATTGTGCATGTAATGGGTCCTGAACTTGGAGTTACTATGCCGGGAATGACGGTTGTGTGCGGGGATTCACACACGGCCACTCACGGAGCTCTTGGCTGTCTTGCACATGGGATAGGCACTTCCGAGGTGGAACACGTATTAGCATCTCAGTGCTTGGTTACAAAAAAAATGAAGAATATGCGCGTGACCGTATATGGTAAGTTAGGGTTTGGTGTGACCCCTAAGGACGTAATTTTAGCGATTATTGGAAAGATTGGCACCGCAGGTGGAAATGGACATGCGATAGAGTTTGCTGGCGATGTTTTTGCCGATATGTCGGTGGAGGGTCGTATGACAGTATGCAACATGGCGATCGAGGCTGGTGCGCGTGTTGGCCTTGTCGGGGTTGATGAAAAAACGATTAATTATGTAAAGGGTCGTAGGTACGTGCCAAAAGGTGATCTTTTTGATACCGCCTCGTCCTATTGGAGATCACTTGTGAGTGACGAGGGAGCGCAATTCGATAAGGAAGTGTTTATGTCGGCCAATGAGATCGCTCCTCAAGTAAGTTGGGGTACATCACCAGAAATGGTAGCGGAGGTATCAGGAAGAGTCCCAAAAATGAGTAGTATGACAACACCCAGCGAGAGAGATGGATTACGTCATGCCCTAGAATATATGGGTCTTGAAGAAGGGCAACAAATAACCTCAATTATGGTCGATAGAGTATTTATTGGATCCTGTACGAATTCTCGTATTGAGGATCTTCGCGCAGCTGCTGAAGTTGTAAAAGGGCGCAAGAGGGCCGAAACTGTTAAACAGGTATTAGTGGTACCAGGCTCGCAAATTGTGAAGTGTCAAGCTGAAGCCGAGGGGTTACATTCAGTCTTTGTTGATGCGGGAATGGAGTGGCGGGAACCTGGATGTTCGATGTGTCTTGCTATGAATGATGACAGATTGGGGGCTGGAGAACATTGTGCCTCGACTTCAAATCGTAATTTTGAAGGTCGACAGGGGAGCGGAGGGAGAACCCACTTAATGAGTCCAGCCATGGCAGCAGCAGCAGCGATCACCGGGAGGATTGTTGACGTAAGGACCTTCTCGGGGAATTCAAGATGATAGAACCTTTTACTCGCCACAGAGGACTGGTTGGACCTATGGATCGGGCGAATGTTGATACTGACATGATCATCCCAAAGCAATTCCTTAAATCTATTAAAAAAACCGGTTTTGGTTTGAATCTTTTCGATGAGCTGCGTTACCTTGATCAAGGACATCAGGGTTCGAATCTCGAGGAACGCGAGGAAAATCCTGATTTCCCATTAAATAAAGAGCGTTACATCGGGTCTACTATTTTGTTAACGCGAAAGAATTTTGGTTGTGGGTCAAGCAGAGAACACGCGCCCTGGGCGCTCAAAGATTATGGTTTTCGCGCAATTATTGCGCCAAGTTTTGCAGACATCTTTTATAATAATTGCTTCAAAAATGGGCTACTGCCAATTACCTTACATTGGGATCTGGTCGATCAATTGTTTAATCAACTTTATTCCGAAGTTGGATTTTCGATTTCTATTGATCTGTGTCTTCAAAAGGTATTCCTTGACAATGGTCGTAACTTCACTTTTCAAATTGATGAGTTCTACAAAAACTGTCTTATTGAGGGCTTGGATGAGATAGATGTTACTTTACGTGACAAAGATGCTATCTTGAGGTATGAGACGGAGCGAAGAAAGTTACATCCCTGGATTTTTGGTGCGATAAAATGACTTCTTTAGTTCTTGTTTTGCCGGGCGATAACATAGGGCCGGAGATCATTGATGAGGCAGTCAAGGTGTTGAGAGCAGTGATTGTCAAGTTTGATCTAGATGTGGAGTTAAAATTCGCTGATTTGGGAGGATCGGCCTATGATAAGGCTGGAAGTCCATGCCCATCAAACACAATAGCTCTAGCGCATCAATCAAGCGCAATATTGCTCGGAGCGGTTGGTGGTCCTAAATGGGATGGTTTGGATCGAGAGTTGCGGCCGGAACAGGGATTACTTCAGCTTCGGTCTGAACTTGGTCTCTTCGCTAATTTGAGGCCAGCAATTATGTATCCGCAGCTTTGTACTGCCTCCTCCCTCAAGCCAGAGATCGTATCAGGTTTGGACATTCTTATCATACGTGAGCTGGTTGGAGGTATTTACTTTGGTAAACCAAGAGGTATTCGTGTCCTTGAGAATGGAGAGCGAGAGGGCTTTAACACTTATAAGTATTCAGAATCTGAAATACGTCGTATTGGCAGGGTAGCTTTTGAGGCAGCTCTTGTAAGAGGTCAGCGGTTGTGTTCTGTCGACAAATCGAATGTTTTGGAGGCTACAGTCCTTTGGCGGGAGATCATATCTGGTTTAGCCTCTGACTATCCTTCTGTGGAGTTGACGCATATGTATGTTGACAACGCCGCAATGCAACTTGTTAAGGAACCAAAGCAGTTTGATGTTGTCGTAACTGGCAACATGTTTGGAGATATTCTTTCGGACGCTGCCGCAATGCTTACCGGATCAATTGGTATGCTCCCCTCAGCTTCCTTAGATAAAAATGGGAGAGGCCTCTACGAACCCTGCCACGGGTCAGCTCCCGATATTGTCGGCACACAAACAGCCAATCCCCTAGCGACCATACTTTCAGTGGCTATGATGATGAAGTATTCTTTCCACCGCCCGGACATTGCTGAAACCATAGAATTAGCGGTAAATGAGGTGTTGGATGAGGGTCTTCGAACTCCAGATATTATGAGCGACTCAATGATGATGGTAACCACCCGCGAAATCGGCGACGCCGTTACTGTGCGCCTATGAAGGAGTAATTTGGATTGGCGGTAATAGTATCGGAGCTAAATGATGCTTAAGACTGGCCTGATTGGATGGCGCGGTATGGTTGGTTCAGTGTTGATTGAGAGGATGTTCTCAGAGGACAATTTCCGGTCGATACATCCCTATTTTTTCAGCACCTCTCAGGCGGGAGCTTCAAATCCTTTTGATATACCGGATAGTCAACCGTTGATGGATGCATTTGATATTTCGTGCCTTCAAGCGATGGATATTATCATTTCATGTCAAGGCAGTGTGTATACGAAGCAAGTTTACCCTGAGTTGCGGGGCTTGGGTTGGGCGGGATATTGGATCGATGCATCGTCTGCGCTTAGATTAAATCATGATGCAATAATTGTGCTCGATCCAGTTAATCGTAGCGTGATTGACGCAGGTCTCGAAAGCGGAATAAAAAATTTTATTGGAGGCAACTGTACAGTTAGTTTGATGTTGATGGGATTGGGTGGTCTATTCAAAGAAGATCTTGTGGAATGGGCTTCATCTATGACTTATCAGGCGGCATCAGGCGCAGGTTCAAACAACATGCGGGAGCTGATTATGCAGATGGGCAGGTTGGAAGGCTCCGTAAGTGATTTGCTGAATGATCCAAAATCTTCTATTTTAGAGATTGATCGGCTGACTCGCGAGTGTATTGCGTCGGATAAGTTTCCAATAACAGAGTGGAACCAACCGCTGGCCGGAAACCTTTTGCCTTGGATTGACAGTGAAATTGGTAATGGTCAAAGCCGAGAGGAATTTAAAAATCAAGCAGAAACAAACAAAATTTTGGGGCGCTCCAATAATCCTGTGGCTTTGGATGGACTATGTGTGAGGGTGGGAGCTATGAGGAGCCACAGTCAGGCAGTAACGCTAAAGCTTCGTCAAGATGTGCCCCTAGATGATGTTCACGCTATACTGCGTAATACTAGTGTTTGGACAAGAGTAGTACAAAATAAAAAAGATGCTTCACTCACTGAGCTCACACCTGCCGCTGTATCCGGAACATTGCAGGTAGCTGTTGGTCGTCTTCGAAAAATGAATATGGGAGGACAATATCTCTCAGCTTTCACGGTAGGTGACCAGTTGCTCTGGGGGGCTGCCGAGCCTTTGAGGCGTATGTTAGAGATAATAATCGAGTTTGAGTCATAGTTAAACTTACACTTAATACTGTTTTCTTTTACGTTGACTAGGGAATTACCGTTGCTTTATTTCTACCCACAGCAGTGTTTTCTCATCACTTATAAAGGAATATTCAGAATGAGCAGATTCCTTTCTTGTCTCAAGGGGTTGACTCCCGGGTCATAAAGTCTTCAAATACATAAGTATACATATCAATGCTAGAATGCTTGTCAATAACAATTGCTGGTACGTTTTGTGTGTAGCTCGAAACTAACTGTACAGTAATCACTCCGGCGAGAGGACGTGAGATGCAAATCCAAAAAATATCTATGAACAGCTGTTGTGTGACTGCAGTTTTAGTGAGTAGTGTTTTAGTCTCATTGATCGGTATGTCCTCTAGTGGTCTTGCACAGACAGTCGCCGCAAACCAATTCAGCAATACAGTCCAAGTATTAGCTGAATTAGATGGCCAGGACAAGGATATCGGTTCAGTAGAGCGTGATTGGTTGGATAATTCGGTCACCATTCTCACTGAACAGCAATTAGCTCCCGGTCAATATAAGGTTATGCCCGGTGATACTCTATGGAAAATCGCGAGAAGGCTGAGGTTTGCTGGAATAAGCGTTGTGCAAGTTATGGAGGCGATTTTTAGATACAACTCTGCAGCGTTTGAAGATGGCGACGTAACTGCGATTGTCGTGGGTTCAGTCATCTTATTGCCGACTGAGGAAGAGGTAAGATCAGAATTTGGAGCTTTTGTAAGTCCAGGTATAGAAAGAATAGAGCCCGATAGAATTCAGTCACGAGCTCTAATCAGCTCAATTAGAAGA
>CEOK01109214.1_pt1 | contig 25393 bp, 26 predicted proteins | sample 427001 | NCBI WGS metagenome assembly CEOK01 (sample SAMEA2591108, study PRJEB7988) | marine metagenome | isolation source: saline water (ENVO:00002010), including | reverse complement strand
AATGAATATGTTCCATCTTCTAAAAGTATGTTGTATAATGAATATATTCCTAGTGGACGCAATGAGACAGACCCACATGGTCTGTTATCACAGCAGCAAACCTTTAATTCTTTCAATCCAGATAAATACAACTTAGGTAAAAAGATTTTTAATAATTCCACGCGAACCCAGTTATTGAATGTAAAAAATAACTCCTAACCCCACATGTAAGTTTGCACTAAACGTTCCGGGTAGGTGTTAACATAGTGTTGAATAAAGGTGTAGAGAGGTGTATTTTCATAAACATTATGAATAGAATAGGCGCGCAATAATAGATGAATAAGCAGGTAATTTTTGTGGGAGTATTTTTTTTTAATATAATCATCAAATAAAATCATGAGGGGTTTAAATTGGCGCTGAGATATAATATAAAAAGTAATAGAATCAATTTTGACATTGGAGATAGATTTATTCATATATAGTATATATAAATAAATCATATTAGTATTCAGTAATGGGAGAAGTGGCTTCATATTTAAGTTCGGGGTTAATTTTCTGGTATTGAATAAGGACGTTTTTAAATTTTTGTAACCAGAATAGTTTTTTTTGCATATATTTTTGTATTTTATTGACATTATTAAAGTTATTTTTTTTCATTTGTTGATAGATTTTAATTTCTTCGCAGTTATACCATCCCGTTTCGTTAATATATTTATTGTAGTCTTCTACAAATTCATCATAATTAAACTCAAGTTTATCTTTACTACATTCGAATAATTGGTTGGAGTATTTAAGACTATCAATTTGGTTATAGAGAGATTGTTGGGCGGAGATGGTGCAGATAAAGGCGAGAAAATGATTTCCCGAAAACATATTTTTAAGGGTGAATGTTAGCAGGGTTCTTCTAAAAGGTATAAACTTATTTTTATTATGTATAGCGCGTATGCATTCTTTAAGCGCGAGCATGTTAAGATTAATGTTTGTGCCTTCATTTTGTATTTTTTTTTCTTTGTATTGAACACCGGATTCTTGTCCGGCCATATCTACAATAACAAAATTTTTCTCTGGTGTTTTTATGTATATAATAGCATGAGAGCGGGAGGATAGATGATTAAAGTTAGTTTTACTTTTAGAGCGATTTGTTTTAAATAGAGTAATAAAACTGTGTATATCTCTTTCATCAAGAATACTATATTCTGATTTATTTTTAATAACAAGTTTATCCGTTTTAAAATATTTAAGTTTGTTGTTAGTAATTAAATCGTATATATCATTATTATATATTTGTATGGCGGATATGATTATGTTTGTTTGGTAGTAACGAAGAAGTTCATTTAAAATTCCCAGAGTGGTGTATGTTTTACCAGTTCCCGTAAACCCGAAATGAATAAGGTAATTTGTTTTATACTTGGAATATTGTTGAATATCGTTAAATATTTCAGAATTAATGGAGTTCGACCATATTTGATTAACGTTAAATTCATAATCCTTTTTTTTATGGGGTATAGTTATAGAAGTAATTTCATTAGATATTTTTTTAATTTTAAGAGTGTGATCATTTTCTTTAATTCGACAAAATATGCGTGTATTCATAATGTATATATAGCTATATATATATATATATATATATATATATAATGAATAATATACTAATATACTAATATAGTAATATACTAATATACTAATATACTAATATAGTAATATACTAATATAGTAATATAGTAATAACAGTAGCTTATTTTATATTCAGTAACTTTCTCCAGTATCTTATATCGAAAAAACTTTTGATTCGGTTTTGTCGTTCTCTTTCTGCTCTTTCTGCTTCTTTTTGTTCTTGTCTTTCTTGTTTTCTTTCCCTTTTTTCCTCTTTTTTCTTTTGTTTTCTATATCGTCTTTTTTCTTTCTTACTCATATAAAGGCTTGGATCAAAAGCACCGGGTTCTTCTCGTTCCCAATCACGTAAATCCATGGGAAAGAAGTCTACAACATCGCTCCAAATTGGTTTTGCGAGTTCACGATTCGCAAGTGTTTTACTAACTATAACATCTTCAAGTTCCGCATCGTCGCTGTTACGTAAGCGGTCATCATAAGTAGTTTCTTGAACAACGCCATCAATAGTAATGGGTCCATTAGTTTTTCCTGCATAAGGGTACCACGTAATTCGTTTTTGTGTATTTTCAACGTTTGAAAATTCCCAGTCGCTTGAAGTATCGAACTCCAATTTCCTTTTAATTCTTTCCTTTTCCTTTTGTTTATTATATCGATCAAACATATTCCATTGAGTACCTGCCCCATTTCCAAACTTGGGATTATCAACGTTTAAACTTAAAACGGTATGTGGATATAATTTGGGCAAAGTCTGAAGTCTTTTAATTCTATCCTTCTGGTCGTGTTGTTTTTGATATAAATATATTTGTTTATCTAATTTGATTTTGTTTAGGGCGTCTTCTTCGGCGATTCGTTCCCGTTCTTTCTTGGCCGCACAGTAATCTTTATTTGTGCTTTTTCGATACGCCTGTATTTTTTGTTCTAAAGATAGAGGTTCTCGTAGTTTACTTATTTCGACACATAGATATAGTAATAAGACGCTAAATATAAAAAAATAATCTGTGTTTGTTAGTTTAATATTCATATCTATATATATAGTATAATATTAATTATATGAATAATGAATTGTATTATTTAGTGAATCCTATATATAGTAAAATAATAAATGACAAGATGGGTGTGGGAGTGAGTCAAGAGGAGCAATGTTCAAAGGAAGAAAAGAGGTTTTACAAGAAAAGAATATTGCAAATGACAAAGGATTGTATGCATGGGAAGACTTCAAATAAAGTAATAGAGGCGGCATTTCTAGAATATTTAAGAACATGTGTTGAGTATTTCAAGGAGGAGGATAAGGTAGAATTAATGCAGATGGAATATGGAGAATTATCGGTTGACGAAAATAAAAAGGTAGATGACATAGATATAGAGAAAATAAATGAAGATTTATTTAAGAAAGATGACGTAAAAAGAATAGAGAGTTGTTTTCCGGTGGAGAAAAGAAAAATTAAAAAGGAGGAGGAGGTGGTTTATCCAAAGAAGAAAGATGTAAATATTAAGGAAGGCAGATTTAAAACAAAGGGTGTTAAAAAAGGAAAAAAGAAAAATATGGACAATATATAAGATGGTAAAAACATTTGGCAGAAAAACAATGAAAAAAGGTAGAGGGGGTAAAAAAGGTAAAAAGGGCGAAAAAGGCGAAAAAGGCGAAAAAGGCGAAAAAGGAAAATTAAATAATAAAAGTAAAAAGGTCGTGGGGGAGAAGACAGGATTTAGAAAAGCTAAATGTGGTGCGTCAAAAGATGACAACAGTTATACATGCTATACGGCGGAATCATTAAAACATTTGCGGGATAATTGGAATAAGAGACATCCTGATCATAAGATATTAACGGATAATTCAAAAGAAATATGGGAGGAATTAAAGAGAAATATGGCAAATACATGTAACACTGAGGCCTGTTGGATGCGTAAACAGTTTATGAAAAAAGGATTAAACAGTGAATTATTGAATTATACATTTGCTCCATCTGCTCCAAAAAGTTGGATAACAAATCCAAATACCTGGTTATCTAGTACGGATTTATCAAAGGTGATGAAACAATATGAAAGAAAACATGATAATTTTGATTTCATTGGTCCATCTCCTATAGATTATGATGCCGTGGACAGTTATGGAGACCGTGTTTGGGAGGAATTATATAGTTTTGATCCCATGAAACAAATTAAAAAGGGTAAACGAAAGGTAGGTATAATCTTTAATACGGATGATCATACGAAAGGTGGTGCGCATTGGATATCATTATTTGTGAATTTAGATGACGGAAACATGTATTTTTTCGATAGTGTGGGGGATAAGGCCCCTTCAAACGTGATGAAGTTTTGCAACACCCTTAAACAAAACGCAAAGGGTTTAGATGGTGTTCCAGAGTTTACGTTTCATGAAACGCATCCTCATTCACATCAAAAGAAAGACACAGAATGTGGTATATACAGTTTATTTTTTATAGCGAAGATGCTTGAAAAACAGGATTATGATTATTTTAAATCAAAGACGATAGGCGATAAAGATATGGAAAAGTTTAGACAATATTTTTTCAATAAACCAGGAACATATTAGATATGGAACATTCTATATTTAATATTTATATATAGTAATGAAGACAGAGAAAGATTTATTGATGATGTATCATACAGAAATACGTAATATAGGTTTATATACATCTATTTCATTAGCCGCGCTTGCCTATTCGCGTTCATATAGAGGAAAGGGGTTTTACAGAAATATAGCAGGTATATTTTTAAGTTTAGCATTCATCTTTTTTTCAATTATAATAAACCGATATTTATGGTTGGATGTAGAAGAGTTTTTAAAAGAAGTGGATTCAAAGATGATGCCTAAATGGTTACAATTATTGCCATTAATAGGTGTATTTCAGGTATTGATTGTGATGATGAATGTATATACATTATATTTAGAGTTAACTAAAAAAAAATAATGAATAAATAAATTAAACTACAAATATAAATACAATATTTTTAATTGTATTTATATAATAGATGAGTATAAGTATTTTATTAAGAGGGCATCTTTTTAGGGAGTCATCTTTACATAATCTATATAATTTTTGTGTGTGTCATTTTGGAAAAGAAAAGATTAGTTATTTAAACTATATTGCAGACCCAGAATCTAATAAGGATAAATGTATAATACGAGGTAATCCAAGACCTCGTTATGGGATAGGTAATCCTTTATATAATTATTCAAGATATATAAATAGATGAATATCTTTATCTAAGAAATAGAGTAAATATTATATTCAACATTAAATCTACCAAAACTGGATTGATTATCATTATTTCGAGCTACAATGGTATCGGCTATAATGGTGGATATTTCTTGGATTAGGTTATTATAGGTATTTCTATCTTCTAGATTTCCGTTAATAGTAGTATTAATTAGAACTGAGTTATTAGAAATATCAGTAACATTTTCATATGTTATCATTGTATTATTGGAAGAGTCTATGTTGTTGTTGTTGTTGGTTTCATTTATTTCAAGTATGGAACTATCCATTTCAGGTTCTGGGAGAGTGGAATTTTCAGGTAATGGAGGTGCTTCGGTGGGAGTATTGCCGTAGTCGCGGATGTCGTATCTACATACAGGACATCTTACGGAACCATTAAACCACCGCCGCAGGGTTCTTTCATTAAAAATATGTCTACAATGTCTAATTTGCATGACAAATTCATTATCATTAAATGAGTCATGACATATGGGACAGGTGGTATTTATAGGATTTTGAATGGTGCTGAATGGAATAACGTTTGTGGCTCTATGTATTTGTGAAACAGTGGGTCTCACCGTTACGGGACTAAGATTATTTAATAATTCTTCGATACCATTTCTGGAGTTGGATATGGTGTTAGTTTGTGTATTATTGGAGAATGGATTAAATAATACGGAGGGAGTTGAGGGGGTTAAAGTGGTAGGTGAAAAAATATTAGAGGTATTATTTCTGGACACAAGATTATAAGTATGTGTTTCTGTATTTCTAATAATAGATACAATATTATTTAATATGGGAGTCATACTTTCAACATATTCAAAATAATCATTTTGCGTTCTTAGCCTTGGCATACTTATTTAAATAATTAGAAAAATAAATTTAAATATAAATTTAAATAATAAATAAATAGATGGAAATAAAAGAAGAGACAGGCAATGAATATAAGAAATATAAAAATAAGGGATTAACCGGACTAGCTAATTTAGGTAACTCCTGTTATAAAAATTCTTGCATGCAAATATTGTCACATACATATATGTTAAATGAATTATTGGACGACACTAGTTTAAAAAAGCGTCTAAATAAGGTGCCGGATTCTATTTTATTGGTGGAATGGGATAAATTACGAAAGTTAATGTGGAGCGAGAATTGCGTGGTTAGTCCTGCGGGGTGGGACCAGGCTGTAACCCAAGTATCAAAACTTAAAAATATGGAAATGTTTGCGGGGTTTTCACAAAATGATTTAACAGAGTTTTTACTTTTTATTATAGAGGGTTTTCACAATGCTTTAAAACGAGAAGTAGATATGAACATAAAGGGAAATATTAAAAATGACAAGGATAAATTAGCAACGGCATGTTACAAAATGATGATTAATATGTATAGTAAAGAATATTCGGAGGTTTTAAAAATATTTTATGGGATACATGTATCTCAAATAGTATCTAATACGGGGGAGGTATTAGGAAATTCTCCAGAGCCCTATTTCATTATAGATTTGCCTATAAAAGAGGTAGAAAACGGAAAATCTGTTACTATAATAGATTGTTTAGACGAATATATAAAACCGGAAAAATTAGAAGGAGATAACGCATGGTATAATGAGAAAACGAAAAAAAAGGAAGATGTAAATAAAGGGCTTGTTTTTTTTAGTTTTCCGGAAATTTTAGTGATATGTTTTAAAAGATTTACATATTTAGATTATTCAACACAAAAAAAAGATAATACTTTAATAAATTTTCCTCTAGAAGATTTTGATCTTTCAAAGTATTGTCGGGGATATAACAATAAGGAATATGTGTATGACTTATACGGAGTATGTAATCATATTGGAGGTCTTAATATGGGTCATTATACTGCGCATATAAAAAATGCAAATGGATTTTGGTATAATTTTAATGACACTGATATAAAAAAAATAGAAAATCCGTCGAAAATATTAAATACCAATCACGCGTATTGTCTATTTTACAAAAAAAAATTAACATAAGATATATATAATGGATGCATTAGACATAAATTTAACATCTGTAAATTCTGGATTGTTTGATTATATAAATAATATAATAGGAAGATCGCCATTAATTTTGATTTCGGTATTGACAATGGTTATATTGTTTGTATATTTAGTTCCACATTTAGGAAATGTTGCAAATGAACAGGAATTTCAGTTTTTTGATCAATCAAATGACATATTTGAAATAATACTGTGGTGTATATTTGCTTTTTTGGTGATGGTAAATAGTGCATATTTTTTATTTGGTTTGGACGTAGATACAGCAGTTAGAAACATGTTTAGTGGTGATAAATTAAATGTAGATTTAAAAGTAAAAGAACGTTCAGAAACAGGTTCAAATAATTTAAGATCTTTACAATCATTACTTGGAGATTTAGATGTTTTAAAACTAAATGAAGGTCAAGACGATGAAGGTTCCTTTGTTGAAAAAGCAAAACCAAAAAAACAAGCAAGTGTAAAAACAAAAAATAAAACAAATGAAGAAGAGGATAGAGATACAGTAAAGATAAATGCAACAATAACGCCAAAAAAAATAGTTGAATCAAATTCTGGTAAGGAAGTATTCCATGTTCCGGGAAATAAATATAGTTATAAGGATTCACAAGCATTATGTAAGGCGTATGGTTCACGACTAGCAACTTATGAAGAGGTTGAGAATAGTTATAATAAAGGAGGGGAATGGTGTAGTTATGGATGGTCTGACAATCAATTAGCTTTATTTCCAACACAAAAAGAAACGTATAAAAAATTACAAAAAATGGAAGGACATGAGAATGATTGTGGGCGGCCGGGAATAAATGGGGGGTATATAGACAATGATAAGATAAAATATGGAGTTAATTGTTTTGGATATAAACCAAAAATGAAAGAAAATGACAAGCCATTAATGGAAAAAGAATACTTGTATCCAAAAACGGAAAAGGAATATAAATTTGAAAGAGATGTAGATAAATGGAGAAATAAAATACCAGAAATATTGGTAGCTCCATTTAATAATAAATCCTGGAGCCGGGTTTAAAAAATAGGACTATTTAAAAAATAGGACTATTCGATAAATATGTGTAATATTTTTAGTGAAATGAAAAGTCCAAATATGAATGTCATGCCCATAAAAATATCTGCACACAATATAACCATGACTAGTCCAGTAGAGTATGTGTGTTGATAAGGATGGTTAATATAAAATATTCCAAAAAAGTTTTGCCTTTGTAAGTAACGGTGATGATGATGATAAGGTTCTTCATATTCATTTTCATATTCATTTTCGAGCTGTTGTTGTTGTTGTCTGTCTTCTTGTTCCTTTTTAGAAGTTATTAAACTATTACACATAGGGCATTTATTTTTTTGATATTTATTATATTTTTTGTAACATTTAACATGCACACGGGATTTACAATTGCAATTTTTAGACTTCGTTAAAGTTATTAGTGGAAGATATTTAGATTTATCTTTTTCATTTAAACAAATAAAACAGGTCTCTTTATTCATAAATATAATATTAATATTTATTATTAATATTATATATAAATGGAAATTACAAATATAAGTATATTTAAAGTATTCTTATTATCAATCATATTTTTATTAGGATTAATCACATATTCGTGTGATAAAATGCCAAATAAAGAAGCATTTAGTGTGCAGAGTGATTGCCCTGATATATTAATTCAAAAGGATAAAGAATTATATTTAAAAAATTCAAAAAAGGCGGAAGTCCCAGGTATAAACCCAATAAAGTTTAATAATTTAGAAGAATATATTGAATATGTCAAATGGCAAAAGTCGCGTGGAATAAATTGTCCCATTTTATTTTTACAACATACATACAATGCTCAAGGTGGAAGTGAGTATCATATAAGACCGGATCCACTAAATTTGCAAGGTGGATTAATGTATGAAACAAATGAACGGGATTCCGTAAGTGGTAGAGATATAACGGATAAAGAGATGGTTCAAAGAGCGATAGATGAAATTCAGTTGGATCGTCTTACATTTAAGGGAACATCAACAGAGAAATCTTTATTGTATGATTCACATAGAGATGATACACCATTTAATAGAAATCTATTTCCAGGATTGGACCCACATAATCAATATATTGGACTAGATGTTCCATTGGATAATGTATATAAATCACATAAGCACAAAGAAAAGAGTCCAAATGCAATGGATACAAATTGGGGAGGTATAAAATATAGCAGAGAAGTTGTAGATAGTGGCGCATTCGATAAAAGAACAAGAAAGAGAGATTTGATAACTTAGTTTTCGTCAATTAAATTATAAGCATCGTCGCAGCATGATTTAAAGGTTTTAAGCGAATTGATATGTTCTATTTTTTTAAGATTACTATCGGTTAATCCCTCGCTGGTAGTTATAGTATCCGATACAATGGATTTAAGTATTTGAGCATCGGCCCATGTTTTAGTATTGCTAACAATATCTTCATAATTATTTCTATATTTCTCAATATGAAGACTATCTAACACCTTATTTTTTTCGGTTTTAATATTACTAGCCACAGATTTGGAATTACTTGCTGGTTCAAAACCTTCTACGGTATTTGTGTTTAACATGTGTTGATTTGCACCGATTTGAGAAGATACTAATATAATTAAAAAAATAGAAAACAAAAGGATAATGCCATTGGACATGGTTGGAAATTCAAAGTTTAAAAGATTCATTGTTTATAATAAGATAATATAATTATTGCATTAAATAATCTTTTATATTTTTTATAGCAGTTTTATTAATTTTTCTTGTTGTTTTACTGGTTTCTATATATAAATCATTAAGACAATCATCGTCTTCCTGTAAAGCAACAATTAGGTCGATCATAGTTTTAAATTTTTTTGTTATGGATTTAGCACATTGGGAGCTAATACCTGGAATTTGTGTAAGCATAATTTCGCATATATTATCTTTATCAATATTTGATTTTTTAGATGTTTTTATAACATCACTGTATGATTTATCTTCTAAACACGACTTATTGTTAATAATGTCGGTTACATCTTTTTGTTTTAGTATTTTTTTAAGATATTGAAATAAAAAAAAAGCGGTTTCTTGTAAATTGTTTGTTTTTAGGGTAGAAAATTGTTTATTGTAATTTAGGCTAAAGAAGGTGGAAATAATTGTATTTTTTTGAGGAATATTTATGTTGCCTTCAATAATATAAGTGATCAGATGATTGTGTAAATTGAAATGTTGTAAACGATACGATTGCTCTAAATATCTACCGTCTTTCAAGCTGGCTAACATATCGGATATTGATTTTCTTTCAAATATAAGGAGGGGAGCTTCATTATTCGTAATGATTGCATCACCTATATCTAATGTTTTGTATTCGAAGTGATGTTCAAAGGAATTTTCATCTATAGGTGCGTTTGTATATAAATTTTTTAATTGATTATAAAGTGGTTTTTCTCTTGTATCAATATAAAATTTATGCATAGATAAATACAAAGGATGGTTTTAATTTGGTTAAATATAAATATAAATATAAATATGTTTTATACATAATGAATATAGAAGTTCTTAGCCCAATGATAGAAATAGATATAGATGCATATGAAGATTTAAGTTTTAATTATTATTGTGAGATTTGTTGCACAGAATTTAGTGTGCAACAAACAAAATACGAATGTGAAAATGCAATGTGTAATCAAAAAATGTGTGATTCGTGTTATGAGGCATGGGTAAAAACAAAATATGAAAATAAATGTGTTTATTGTAGGTCTCCTTTAGAAATAACCATAGATTACAATGAAGATTCTGTAAGTATGGATGACACAAATATACATATTGAAAATGTAAATGTAAATAGAATCCGTCCATGTTATGGTATAATATGTTCAGTAAGCTATTTTGGAACATCATATTTATTAGGATGGATAATTACAAATAGAACAGATGGCATCTTTACAATTATTAATTTTATTATAGGGATGCTAATTACGCTTATGGCATGGACTTTTTGTATTGCGCCGAGTATAAGAGAATAACATTAAATATTATTAAATATTATTAAATAATATTAACATGAGTAAATTTTATGGTATTATTTCAGGATTATTTATGAGAAATAAATTTAAAATAGAAATTGAAAACCAGAATACTATTTCATATGAATGTGTCATATGTTTTATGGATGTAGACTATATTCCATATAAATATAAATGTAGCAATGAAAATTGCAGTCAAAAAATATGTGACGACTGTTTTTTTTTATATTTACAAAATAAAAATGACTGTATGTTTTGTAGAAGTGAACTTATTATTACGAAAGAAATTCATGATGAATTCTATAAAAGATTTCCTTCTAATAAAATAAAAAAATCGGCCTTAATTAATAATGATATTAAATTTATAGTTTTTTTTACTTTATTAGTTTTTTGTTTTTCAATGGGTATTCTTTCATTAGTAATGTGTCCAACTAAAAAGAAATGCATTACTTTATTTGAATTTAATCATACAAATCATACAAATAAAAGTTCGGTATATTTATCAGAATTTAATGTTTAAATAAGTATATGCCCATTTTAGTTTTAAATAACTGGCAAGGAATGTTAGGAAATACACTATTACAAACATATAATTGTATATTAATAGCAATAGATAAGAAATATAACATTCGTTTGCCGGATACAAAAGATAATCATAAATTTTCTAACTATTCAAACTATTATAACAAAAGAGATATTATTTTGTATCCTGAAACATCAAAAGAAGAGATTAAAAACAGGTACAACTTTTATTATCAAAAATGGTTACCTGAATATGAGGAGTGTTTTAATAAAAATCACGAAAAAGCGATTGAAATACTTAAATCGCTATTGGTTTTTAAGGAGGAAGACGCAATATATTCAGGAGACGATACGTTAATTATTCATATGCGTTCAGGAGATATATTTACGAATTGTCCTCATCCAAAATATATTCCTCCACCATTGGAGTTTTATATAAAAATCATAAACAAAAAGGAGTATAAAAATTATATCATTTGTACACAAAATGGTAGAAATCCGTGTTTAAAGCCTTTGGAGAAAATGGAAAATGTGAAATGGAGTGGTGGTCAATTATTAAAAGATATAAAATTAATAATGGGAGCAAAACATTTAGTATTTGGTGTAGGTAGTTTTGTTCCGTCTCTTTTAATGTTAAGTAAAAAGATTCAAAAAATATATGTTCCGTCAAATTATGGAATACCTGGTATATTAGAAGGAGAAAACTGTTTATTTAATAAGAAATTAGATATTGAATCTTATGATTATACGGATTATCTATTAAAAATTGGTAGTAAAGGAGTTAGAACTAAATATGCCAGAGAAGTTATGTTATTGTGGCCTAATTGTAATCATCTTGAAGAGCCAAAGAAACCTTTAAAACAAGATGATAAATCAAAGGATAAATCAAAGGATAAATCAAAGGATAAACCAAAGGATAAACTAGACAATAAGCCAGTCCATAAACCTAAGCCTAAACCAGAATATATGTGTTATAAAGATATAACGGACGAAGAGTTAAAAACATTAAAAATAAAGAAATTAATTATTAAAAGTGGTAATTATTTAGATTGTATAACGTTTATTTATGAAAACAATAAGAAACGTTTATACGGCGAAAATGGAGGAAAAGATACAAATGAAATCGTATTAGATGATAACGAAATAATCACAAGTATTCAACAAATTTATTCAAAAGAATATCTTGGAATTGGTGTGGTTGTAAATACATCAAAGAGAAATAAATTAGAGTTTAAAGGTAGAAAAAATTATGGTCCAGGTGACTTAAAAGAGGTATTTAGTGAAAATAACAAAGAAATTATTGGCATTAAACTAGAAGGAAACGAGATTGTTGGAATAGAAACAAGATAATATTAATATTAATAATATTAATAATCTTACGTAATATTAATAATCTTATATGGCAAAACGGGTAAAGTTTAAATTAAATGAAGAAAGAATTAATAGTTTTTTTGGGGTAGCGTTGATTATGTTTTTGGTAATTGTATTAGTGATTATATAATCAAGAATTATAATAGTAAAACGATTTAAACCATTTAAACGATTTTTTTGCGTTCTATTTCATATTCATTTCTTAGATGTTGACATTTTATAAAATCTACATATGTAACGAATTCTCGAATGAGATTCGTTACATCAATTGGTAATGGAAGAAGGTAGATGCATATCGGTGGATATGTATATAGTGCCTTTTTTTTAGCGATTAAATGTTTATAATTGTGATTATTGGTTGCAAAGTACTGTTCAATTAATGTAAGACGATCAAAATAGTTTTTTTGAAAATAAACCATAATATTTTCGAATGGGGGGTCTAAAGGTAAATATTCTGATTTATAAATAAGTGCCTTTCCGTAGGCTGATTCTTTAAATTCTGCGTGATTTTTTCCATGATATATTTTTAAGCATTTTTTTATCGAGTATAAAATCTCTCTATCTGTGCAATTAAAACAAATATCTCTTCCGCTATGTATAAGATTAATAAGAACTAATCGTTTACCATATAATGAGGAATGAGACGTAAAGTTATCTTCAATATTATATTGGGAAGCGTGAAAGTTATACTTATAATTAAATAACTTATCCACAGCCTTTCTGTAGTTTATTACTATATTTTTTAATGGGTTTTTTCTGTAATTAGGATTCATAAAAGATGATTTTGCGGTTATCAATGATGAACTGTATGGTTCACTCATGTATGTGTATATACATATCAGTTATGTATTTATTTAAGTTTAAAACATATTTTAAAATGATTTAATAATATAAAATCAATTAACTTAACATGACAAACGAAAACGAAAAGATCTTGTTGCAAGATGACGATATTATAAAAACAGATGAGGGACTTATATTTAATCCATATAACCCAAACAACATAGAAATAACGAAAAAAGACGTGGAAGGCATATTGAGAAATTGTGGCCTACCTGGAATAGTGCACAATTTAGATTTGTATAAGAGGGCATTTGTTCATCGTTCTTATACAAAGCGTCCTATGTTAGAAAATGAGGAGCAGAATATAACAATTATGTCACGTCCGGCAGGTTGTATGACATTAAAATCAAAATCGAATGAGAGAATGGAGTTTTTAGGTGATGGTATATTGGAGGCTATTACAAAGTATTATTTATATCGTCGTTTTCCTAAGGAAAACGAAGGGTTTATGACGGAAAAGAAGATTGCTTTGGTAAAGAATGAATCGATTGGTAAGCTAGCGTATATGATGAATTTAAATAAGTGGTTAATTATTTCGAAACATGCGGAGGATAAGAAAATAAGAACCAATTTAAAGAAATTAGGGTGTTTATTTGAGGCTTTTTTGGGAGCGGTATTTTTGGATCATAATAAGATTACGGTAAAAGATGAAGAAAAATGGTTTGAGAATTTGTTTGTAACTGGGCCAGGATTTCAAATGTGTCAAATTTATGTGGAAACCATATTTGAAAGATATGTGGATTGGACCGAAATCGTAAATAATGACGATAATTATAAAAATAGATTGCAGGTTATAATACAAAAGGAGTTTAAAATAACACCGGATTATTTGGAATTGGAGGAGGTGAGCGAGGAGCACGGATATTTCATGGGGGTGTTTTTATGTTTGGGGCAACCTATTCATGAGGCTAAGATAAATGAAGCGTATAATATAGATGATTTTGCCAATTTTCAGAAAATTAAAGACCGACTAGAGGTGGAAACAAAAATGATAATTCTTCTTGGTAAAGGAATTCACAAAATTAAAAAGAAAGCAGAACAGGACGCATGTAAAGAAGGGATATCTAAAATAGCTTTAAAAAATAAACTTGAACTATAAAATTCTTTTATATACATATACATATAGATATAGATATAGAATATGAAGGCTATGAAAAATAAATTACTATATTTTATATTTTTTTATTTAGTTATTTTGTTTATTACTCCCAACGGGTATTATTCATTTTTACCGGTTTTAAACGTATATCCCACAAATACAAAAGAGGTAAATTTGGTAATAGACGCAGTTAAAAATAGAAACACAGATGACATTGTATTTTTTCAAAAAACCGATCCTTCTGTAACACATGCATTTGTGGATGAGGTGGATATGGAAATTGCTGATTTAAATACTATAATAACAAGCTTAAATCCGGTAATTTTTCTAATAAAATGTCTAATAAATCGTGCTAGACCATATCAAATAGATCCAAGTATAGATATATTGGATTCAAAAACAGGGTCTACGCCAAGTTATCCGGCAGGACACGCATTTCAGGCATATTATTTGGCGAAAGTGTTAAAAAAGAAATATCCGGAGAAAGCTAATGTATTTGATACACTAGCAAAAAAATGTGATGATGTAAGGGTAAAGGCAGGTATTCACTATCCTAGCGATGGTGAATTTGCAAAAAGACTTGTTAATATATTGTATTAAGTATAAATAAAAAATCTAGCATTTGAGATTTTTTATTTAAATATAAAATCTATTGAAATAATATATGTCTGAAGGAATACTTGAAAAAATGCAAATTAAACCACAGGTAGCAGTAAGAAAACCGGTTGTTTTTAAATTAGGCGAGGTAAAAACATTGCAGGTATTAGATAAAAGGGAGGAGGGTGGAATATCCCGGGAGGAAATAATGAAGGAGCTACGTAAACATAGAGTTGTGAAACAAGGGGAGGCTTTAGAAAAAAAGGAAGAAAAAACAGAACCAAAAAAGAAAATAAGATTAATACGAAAAAAGGTATCACGAGATCGGGAAGACGGAACCAGAGAGTTAAAGCCCGTTAAAGTTAAAAAGGTAAAAGGAAAACTGGTAAAACTTGGGTCTATTAAAAAAGATACAATTTCGGTCTTAGGAAAATTAAAGGAACGTCAAACCCAAGCACCTAATTTAAAAGTAATTGCGGAGGAAAGAGAAAAAGGAGAGTTTAAAGAAGCGGAGATAGACATGACTAGACTTCCCAAACCAATAAAGCAGGTAAACATAAGAGCATCGGAATATTATTTAAATAACCGAAAGAAATTTGTGAATTTTATAAATGATTTATACAGTAAATACGATGATGATATTGTCAATGACCAAAGTAAAAATGAGGAGGCGGGGGTGGCATGCGCAAAAGCGAAGGACCCGAAAAGAGTATTTAAATTACTTACGCATCAAAACATAGTCCGCGATTATTTGAATATGTATACTCCTTACAGGGGATTATTACTATTCCATGGTTTAGGTTCTGGTAAGACATGTTCGTCTATAGCTATAGCAGAGGGTATGAAGAATTCAAAAAGGATTATTGTTATGATTCCTGCTTCATTAAAAATGAATTATATTGAGGAATTAAAAAAGTGTGGAGATGCGCTATACAAAAGAAATCAGTATTGGGAGTTTGTAAAAGCAAATGGAGATGAAATGATATTAAAACAATTGCATGATATACTTTCTTTACCCATGGAGACCTTGCGTAACAAGGATGGTGCGTGGTTGGTAAATGTAAAGAATCCTTCAAATTATGAGAAGTTGTCGAGAGATGATCAGGTAAATTTAGAAGCACAGTTGGATGAAATGATTGGTTATAAGTATCAGTTTATTAATTATAATGGTTTGCGGGCGGATAATTTACAGAGTTTTAAGGAAAATGGAAATTTATTTGATGATTCGGTGGTAATTATAGACGAGGTTCATAATTTCATAAGTAGAATAGCGGGAAGATTAAAAATGAAGGAGTCATTATCCTACAAGTTGTATGATCTATTGTTAAGTGCAAGAAATTGTAAAATGGTTTTACTAACGGGAACACCTATCATTAATTATCCAAATGAAATTGCCGTAATATTTAATATATTATGCGGCTACATAAATGTATGGAATATACCATTAAATGTAAAATCTTCGCGTCAAATGAATAATGAGGAGATAACAAGAATATTGAGAAACAGATTAAATATGGTGGATTACATAGAATATAATCCCAAGACTTTTATGTTAAAAATAACTCAAAATCCTTATGGTTTTATGAATTCGAATAATGCCGGCAGACATTCAGGAATGAAAGCGGTTGAAAAGGATACTATGGAAAAAACGGATTATATTAAGCTATTAATAAAAAATTATGAAAAGGAAGGAATAAGAGTGGATGAAAGCATGATAGATATGGATTTATATGGTGAAAGGGGATCAATAAGTGACGACGGTTATTTAAATGTAATAGAACAAGTATTAATGAAACAAAAGGTGGTAGTAAACAAAAAAGACATTACTGTAAATAGGTTAAAATTATTGCCAGATAATTTCGATGATTTTAAGAGTAAGTTCATAGCCCCAGATAATAGTTTAATAAATACAGATATGTTGCGCAAAAGAATACTTGGAATGACTTCTTATTATGGGGATTTAGAAAACTTAATGGCTAAATTTGACCCAGATATTGATATTAAAAATATTGAAATACCTATGAGTGACGAACAGCTATTGGTTTATGAATTAGCGAGAAATAGCGAAAGGGAATTGGATAAGGCAGGAAGGAAGAAAAAGAAGGGTCCAACGGATGTGTATCAAGATAGTGCATCAACTTATAGAATTTTTTCACGCCAGTTTTGTAATTTTGTTTTTCCGTCGGAGATACAGCGACCAATGCCCCGGGATGGTAAAGAGCAAGCGATGGAAGAGGACAAAGAATCGGGTATAACACCAGAACAATTAGAAGCGATTACGGATTTAGTTCCATTAGAAGCGCAAATGCAGGCGGATGGTCCAAGAGTCGAACCCGACGAAGTACTAAAACTAGAGGAAACATCAATAGAATTATTGGGCGAGAATTATGCTGAAAGAATAGAAGTAGCTCTAGAGCAATTAAAGGAGGGAAAGGACCAGTATTTGTCGAAAGAGGGTTTACAGAGATATAGTCCAAAATTTTTACATATATTAGAAAATATCTTAGACACGGAAAGACACCAGGGTTTACATTTGGTATATAGTAATTTTAGAAGTATGGAGGGGATAGAAATTCTTAAATTAATATTTGAAGCGAATGGTATGGCAGAGTTTAAAATAAAAAAAATGGGTGGTTCGTGGGTTTTAGACATTAGTCCAGAAGATATAAGCAAACCTAAATTTGTTTTATATACAGGAAAGGAAAATACGGAAGTAAAGGAAATTGCAAGAAAGGTATACAATGGAAGTTGGGATACGATACCGCAATCTTTAGCAAGCCAACTTCGAGAGATTAGCCAGAATAATAATATGGGTGAGGTGATAAAAGTATTTATGATTACATCTTCAGGTGTGGAGGGCATTTCATTAGAAAACTGTAGGTTTGTTCATATAACAGAACCATATTGGCATCCTGTTCGAACACAACAGGCTATAGGTAGAGCCAGAAGAATATGTAGTCATTACAAGTTGCCAAAAGAATTACAAACGGTTACGGTATTTCAGTATATTATGGTGTTTTCGGATGAGCAAAAAGAAGGTAAATTATCCGCGGAATTAAAGAGGTTTGATACAAGCAAGTTGGATAAGAAGAAATTTATAACGAGTGACGAAGCCTTATTGGAGATATCCAACATAAAAAAAGAGTTAAATAAGGAGGTATTGCAGGTAGTTAAGGAAACATCTATAGACTGCGCATTACATGCGGCTAGAGAAAATAAAGGACCATTAACTTGTTTTTCGTTCGGTGGGGATATAACGGATGAACATTCATATAAACCCGATATAGATCAGGATGATATAGATAGAGTAGATAAATTAAATAAGGAAGTAAAGCAAATAAAAGCGGTTGAGATGAAGATAAAGGGGCAATCTTTTGCATATAATAAAGAAACGGGGGAAGTTTACGATTTAAAAAGTTATAAAGAGGTATTGGCAAAACGTCGAACAGATCCAATTGTAAAAGGAAAAATAGTTCTAGAAAATGGAAAAAAGAAGTTTGTTAAAGTATAATTTAGGAATTATTATATATTTATTTATAATTAAATATATATATGATTGACTTAACTTTAAGTAAGGGATTTAAAAAAAGGCTTTATGATTTTTTTATAATTGCAATTGTTTTTGGAATAGCTTATTATGTAGTGAGTTGTATGTATGATATGTTTAAGAGTAAAATAGTGGAAGGAAATACTAATCAGGATTATACGGTGGTGTTAAATGAAGAATGGGATACTTATCTGCATGGAAAAAAATTTGCACATGGTGAGGCGATTGGAAATTGGGTATTAGATAGCAGCGGTGACTTTTATGATTACGATGAAGATGATAATGTTCATATTGTTGAATATAATGGCACGAACAAAGGTTTATCAATGGATACTTATATGGACGCGTCTGGAGGTGAAGAGATAGTGGTTCAAACATCGGTAACTGTGGATAAAGATAAAAACTATGAATTGGATGCAAGGATATTTATAGAAACGGACCACAACACCACCAGTACAAATATATCAAAATATTACATAAGATTATTTGATGAAAACAATGAGAGTTCAAAAACATCCTATGTTCGCACCGTGGATTCACAAGTGGAAAATAATGCAAAAGGAGTAACTCTAAGTTATTCGAGTGGTAATATTCTTGACGAGGATCAGGTTCCATCAAATGCGTTTTATAATATAAACGGAACATATTATACAAATAGTACAAAATTATATATAGAGCTTGTGTGTAAAACAACCTCAATAAGTGATGAAACAAATCGTGTAATATGGGGACCAATTGTATTAAGAACAAAGAAATGTCCATCATCAAAATGTAAATTTGACCCATGTAAAAATCCTCAAGTACCTGGAGGTGTAAATTCTTCAACGGGTAAATCATGGACAGGAAATAATTATGAAGGTTCATTAGATTTGCCGACCATTGGTGTAGATGGAATATCTTATTTCTATAAATTGATACCTCAAACGTGTGATCCAGATGTAGAAAATTGTTTTGACACGGATTGTAATAATTGTGAATCGGGGAAGTTATATATGGATCAAACGTCTTTAAATAATGTAGGTTATAGTGCTCCGGATGATTCTGCGGGAACCATAATAAAAAAAAATACATGTTCAGGTAAAACATATGAGAGATTAGACCAGTCTATTTTTGATGATACAATAGATTCGGGAAACAGTGTAATAGATAATGTTGGAAAAGGAATATCTAATTTATTTACGGGGGGATTTACTTCTTCAAAAGGATTGCTTCAGGTAGCAGGTGGTTCTGTTCAGGCATTAGGGGGTGGACTATATAGTTTATTTGATAATGAATCAGGTGAAGCAGTGATCGTTGATGGTCTAGCTAACAAGATAGAAGGTGGAGAAAACATAGTGAAGGGGTTAGTAGAAGCAGGTAGATTACCAGTAAATGCCGTTTTTAATGTAGATTTGAAGAAAATAGGTGATAAAAATATAAGTGAGGTAATAGAAGAGTCAAGTAAAGACGCAGAAGGACAAAAGGCGTTGAATACAGGTGCTGGCGAAAATGGAGGATATGTTCCGTATGAAGCTTCGATCATATTTTAATATAAAATATAATTTATATATATATAATGAAATTTTTGGAAAAATTTATGAAAAAAAATGAATCTATGATTTGTTTAGGATTATCCTTTTTTTTAATTTTATTTCTTTTAAATAATTTTTTTTCTTTAGAAGGAATGGATGAAGCAGCCATGATGAATATGGAAGAAAGATTTCCAGAAGATAAAAGTGGCGAGGTGGTTGTTTCAAATAATGATATTGAAAAAGTTAAACTTCAAGAACAAATAAATGTAAATAAGAACAATACGGATAAAATAGCAGCAAAGGTTAGAAGTTTAATAGATAAATATGATGATCATACGCATTCTCATGCGAATGGTTTGGCAACTAGCGAAACAGATCCAACATTAAAAACCGAAGGGGAAACTGGTATAGCGGCAACAGAAATGGAAGAATATATGGAGTAATCAGGAGATAGAATCGTTATCTAATTTATCTAATTTATCTAATTTATCTAATATCTTAACTTGATTTTCAAGTATTTTAGTTTGATTTGTTGTGAGGATTTCTAACATATCAAATAATTTTCCATTATCGTTGACGTGTTTAACTTCGGTATCATGGGTTTCAAGAATGATATTTTCCGGTTCGTCTTTAAATGTAATTTTTTTTTCACTGTCAAGCCATTTTTTAGCTTTTTTTTGATCATAGGATGTATTGATGCTTTCAATTTCAATATTTCTTTGTTGAATGGTTTTTTGTAGAATAGCATCAATATTTTCTAAGGGCTCATCTTTTTTAGAATTATCATTGAAGTCAACTTCTTCTGGTTTTTTAGCAATAAGTAGTTCATCCATTTCCATTTTTTTTTTATTAAACTGGTCACTTATTTCCTTTGTTCTTTGATTTTGTATGTCTTCTGCAGTATAAGCATTTTGATTAAGACTATCATTAAAAAAAGTGGGTGTGCTTTGAAATGTATCTAATTTATAGGTAAAATTCTGTATAAAAATTTTATTTTTATCAAGAAGGGTGTGATTATTGTATTGTTTATCTATTTCATTCATAGTAGTTTCAAATTCAAATTTTATACTTTTTTGTAATGAAGGAGTTAGTGAATTAAATTTTCCGGTATCTTTTAAAACATCCCAGAGCAGCATTTTATTTTCGTTTGTATTAAAAGACATTTATAAATAGTATATTTTTATTTTTAATTTTTATTTTTTAATTATTATTTTTAATTAAAATAACTTGCTAGTGTTTTTTCTTTATTGCACATTTTGATATATTTAAGAAACAGTAATTCTTTTAATTCGCGATTAGCAATTTGTTCTATCTTTTTTTCTAATTTTTCGGGGTCTTTAATTGTTTTTTTATGTTCATTCATTTCTTTGATAAATCGATTCATTTTAAATTTTTTCTTTTTAAATTGAGGAATCTCTTTAATAACCAGCGCATATATTTGCATAACTGGTTTCATGATTTGATTTGTGATGTAGTGTTCATAATCAATAGGTAGATTATTTTCGTGAATAAAGGATGGACTTTCTATTTTATCACCCTGTAGTGCTTTTTTATCTTTATTGACAAAATAAGCGAAAGGAATTCTATCTCCAGCGCCGGGTTTATTACCAGGGTCTCTTTCGCCCATTCGGTCGGCAAGAACTTTATGAGCAATTTGAAGGGGATTTTTATAATTACCTCGAAGGGATTTTGTGATAATTAATTTATCTATTGAAACATCGCCTTGAGATATTTTGTGGAGCATGCTTTCGAGAAAATCTATGGATTTAGGAATACTTTTATCTTTCATGAGAGAGTCAATGATGCCACCATAAACATCTTTAACGATGGGTGCATTATCTCTTCTTTTAAGAACAATGCCCATACTTTTCCGCTTACCTTTATCTGGATTATGTTCATATAGAATTCCGCAGTATTTTTTTTTACCGAATAGAGCGAGTGGCCAGAATGTTTTTTCATATTCAAGGTCATGAGGGTTTTTAAGGAATGTGGTGGCTAATTCGCCGGCTTCTTGTGCAATTTCGATGGTTAATTCGAGGGCTTTTTTATTTTTAATGGGTGTTCCGTCTAATTCTTCAAAATAGAAGCAGAAGAATACGGAATCCGTGTCGCCATAGATGTATTGTGCTTTACTTCTAACTTTCCCGTATTTTTTGGATTCGCATATAGCATCTCCATAAACGTCTTCAATAATACGTTTTCCATAAAGGAGAAGTTTTCGGCCAGTAGCGGTAGTAGATGCGGCCACATCTTTTTCATAGAAGGTGCTTGTTTTAGCTCCGGTTTGTCCATATAAAGAATTTGCGGTGAGTTTAATGGAGAGTTGACGTTTGTCGAGAATATTTTTCATAAATGGGTCATTTTCTTTGGCCATTTGTTTTTTGGTGGCTTTTCTGGATGCCAAAAGTTCTTCAAGAACCGATGGCATCACGGCTTTTTTATTGTCCGGATATTGAGCAAATCTGCATATTTTATAGCCTTGTTTTACTTTTATAGCTGCCGATTTTGGTGTTTTCTTGACGTATTTAAAGGTATCGTATGTTACGTCAACGTATTTGTATTCTGGAAGATTATCATATTTAAAGTTACCATTTTTATCTTTTTCGCCGGTTTCAGCAATAAGATTATTATCCAGATCAAATTCTTTAGTGGATACTTTACTAGAATGACAAAGGTTTTCACTAATCATAGAAGATGGATATAGGGAACTATAGTCAACACATGCTACGGGGTCTTCCATATACAAACTTTTTTTAGGTTCAAGAACAATTGCCCCCTCGTATCCATCATTATCGGTGGATTTTTCTATGGTTGGCATAAGTGTATTTTTTTCCATACATTTTTTTGAAATAAAACTGGTTAATTTAATTCCTTGTCCACGCAAGACGAGAAAGCTAATGGGAACGCTGCATATCTTAGCCATTTCTATGAATCCAGTCATGATATCGATTTTTTTCAATAGTTCTTGAACAAGATTGCAATCTTGAATACAGTATTTTGCAACCACTGCTCGGTCGCGGTCGCTTCCTCGCGCCAATCGAAATATGTCTTTAGGACCAACATCATCTTTTGCAAGACACCATTTAAGGGATTTTGATTGGTCGGGATTTTCTATGCCTTCAATATGAAATAGATTGTTTGTTTTATCGAGGTGAACTACTTTAAATTTAGCGCCATTTTTATAATAATCGGTGCTGTGAGCAATTTCTTCGATATGGATGTAGGAATGTAATTCTAGACCAACGGTATTTTGTGCTTCAAGTATGGTTGTATTTGTATTTGCATTATGAGTGATTTTATGAATGGAACCACACATAAAATAACCCGATACATAATCTAATTTATAAGATTCGAGGTTGAAATCTCGTCTAAAGTGATTATAGAGATCGATTTGAACAATGCCATCCATTTCTAGGTATTTAAGGTCATGTTGTCCACTTGCGAGGACAATACTGGATTCTTTTAGTATTGATTTTTCAGTATTATCATAAGATATTTGCATAAATTCATCTTCACAGTTATTTTCGATGCATCGGTCTACCATGAAGGGATAATCAAAACCAAAAATATTATATCCAATAATAAATTGCGGACATTCTTTTTTAATAAGATTCGTCCATGCGAGAAGAACCTCTCTTTCAGTATCATAGCATTCTACTATCGAGTTTGGAAGTTCATCAAGAGATTTGCATCCATTAAGAACAATAATATGATTAAGGTATGGTTTTTCTTCACCATAACGAATAAAGGTGGAACCAATAAAGGTAACAATGTCGCCCTTTACTTTAGGTAGAAATTTGTTGAATATGGAGTTAAGTATAAGAAACTTGTTATTTTTATTGTATTTATCGTCAAGAAGGATGTCGATAATATTTGTTGTATCTGTTTTTTTAATAAAGTCATGAGTTTCTTCGTCATTTTCATCGCAATAATCATATATATATTTTTGTTTACCTTGTTTTTTTTCTTTAAGGTCTTTGTTTATGTTTTCAATGAACCCTTGACTAATCGTAAATTGAAGTATTGTTTGAATAATGCTATCTATTTGATATTTTGTTTTATGTTTTACTGTATATATTCTTTCTATTTTATCCAATGTATCAAAATCAAATGCCGTTAATATGGATCGTATAAGTAGGGTTTTTACGGATTCATCGTTGTATTCGTTTTGTTCATAGATGTCCATGATATTTGATGCTAATTTGCTGTAATCCTTAATGGGCAATGGGAAATCACCGTGACTACTGTCGGCTTCAATATCCATACTGCATATTTTATAAGGAACATTTGAATCATCATTTAAGAACTCTATATTTTTAAAGGAAGCTTCATATTCATATTTACAGGAAGTTGTAGATAGGTGTTTATTGTAGGTTTTAACGTTGATCCAACCAGAAGGACTTATGTCAACTACATGAAAGAATTTAAGAAGTGGGGGTATGTCACTCTCGTAAAGTTTAAGGTAACTTCCATCAAATTTAAGTCCTAATTTTTTTAGTTTTTTATCTTTATTATAAACGTCATACCATAGTTTTCTTATTTTATAAAAGGTCATCATTGAAGTGCATTTAACTTTCATAAATGGATACATTTTATTTCCATCAAATCCGTATAATTTTTTTTTTTGAACTACATTATAACTAATGGTGTCTCCGCATTTAATTTCAAGAAAATCAACAAAATTTTTGATAGTGTGTTCTTGTTTCCATTTTGTCGTGGATGGTAATTTTATGTAAAAGAACGGTTTGAAATCATTAATCCATATGCAATGGGTATCTCCTTTTTTATCAATACCGAATAATTTAATGGAAAAGGTGCGTGTTACGCGTTCTTCATCGCTGGCACTATCATCATCCGTTTTATTAAAAGTATCTTCTGCTTTAAAATCGTATAGTTTACATGAGATATTCATGGTTATTGAATATAAATAACTATATTTATTTATATTCAATTTTTGTATTTTTTAGTTTTGTTGTGTTTTTTAAATCGCATTTTTTTGGTTTTTATGTTATGATTTATTTTTTCGGCAGAAGAAAGTAATTCAAGTAATTTATCGTGTATGGTTTCTGGT
>CEOK01045825.1_pt1 | contig 25517 bp, 34 predicted proteins | sample 427001 | NCBI WGS metagenome assembly CEOK01 (sample SAMEA2591108, study PRJEB7988) | marine metagenome | isolation source: saline water (ENVO:00002010), including | reverse complement strand
TAGTTTGTGCATCACCTGCAAAAGCACCTAAAAAAGTAGAAAGAATACCTGTTGTAACAGAAGTTCCTGCTTCATAACCAACAGCTACATTATAAGTATTTGTACCAGTTCCAAAAAGTTGAGAGTTTAATGCCCCTTTACCAACAGCCACTGTTCTGTGACCATCTGTATCAGTAGAAAGAGCATCTGTTCCAATAGCAACATTGTCTTGACCTCCTGTTAAGGCATCACCTGCTAATGCTCCTACTATAGTATTTCTAATTCCTGTTGTGACTGATAAACCTGAGGCATATCCCACAGCAACATTATAAGTATTTGTTGCAGTTGATTGATTTTGAGTAAATAATGCTTCAAAACCTAATGCTGTTGATCTGCTACCTGAAGTGTCAGTGCTTAATGCACCTTTACCAACAGCCACATTTTCAGTACCTACTGTTAAAGCATCACCTGATAAAGCTCCTATAAGAGTGTTGTTTCTACCTGTTGTAACATCATTACCTGCATTATAACCGACTGCTGTATTGTTACTATCTGTAGCTGTAGAAAAAAGTTGAGAACCAAGTGCATAAGCACCAACAGCAGTTGTTTTTCCCCCATGAGTATCTGTATACAAAGCAGCGTTACCTAGAGCCACATTATTTCCACCTACAGTAAGACCTCTTCCTGCTTGCGCTCCTATAAGACTATTATACAAAGCAGTTGTTGCAGAGTGTCCTGCTTGATAACCTACAGCAGTGGAATAACTATCTCCCCCTGCATTAAGAGTTTCAAGAGCTTCTGCCCCTATTGCAACATTATAACCATGACCATCTTCTGTTTTTAAAGCAAGATAACCCACAGCAACATTATTATCACCTGTAGTAATAGCTGTTCCTGCTTCATCACCTATAAGCACATTGTAATTACCACCAGAAGCGATAGAGTTACCTGCGTTGACACCAAATCTTACGTTTGATGTACCTGCTGTTGTTGTAGATAAAGAACCATCAGATGCAATTCTAAATCTTTCTGTAGCTGCTGCACTTGTATTTGTTTTAAATACTAATGCTGTAGAATTTACACTTGAGCTAAATGTAGCTTCAGATACAGCTTCTATTGTTGCACCATCTAATAATGCATCTGTACCACTACTTTCATCAGGAGCATTAAACGTAATCTTACCTAATACATTACCTGATTCTACAGATGTATCACCTGTCTGTAGGTTTAACTCAAACCCACTTGCAGCTTTCATTTTTAAGCCAGTATCAGCTTCATGTGTAACTGTAACATCACCATCAGCACCTATAGCTATAATTTGAGCATCAGAGTTAAGCTCTAAGGTAGGAGTAGTAATCTCAAGTTGTGTATCAGCTATAATATCTAACTGACCATCTGCACTAGAATTAATAGCTAATGCTGCATCTCTAAATTGTATAGCAGAACCTGCATTTAATAAAAGTCCTGTGTCAGCTACGTGTGTTAAACTTACATCACTATCAGCACCAAAGTTTAATACGGCTGCATCACTCTGTAATGTAAGATCATCACCAACAATAAGGTCTGTACTGATATTAACAACTGTGCTTGCATTAATATCTACAGTAGGAGAAGTTATTTCTATCTCTGTATCTGCATCAATATCAAGTTGTCCATCAGTGCTTGAATTAATAGATATAGCTGTATCTCTAAACTGTATGGCTTTATCAGTAGCCACAAGCATAGTTTCACCTAGCCCATCAATATAGGCTAAACCATCTAAATACAAATCTTTAAATTCTAATGCAGATGTTCCTATATCTAATGTATTGTCAGTCTTAGGTTTTATAACTGATGCAGTAACAACAAAATCTTGCACTGGCCCTAATACAGTAACAGGCCCACCTTCTCCTGATGTACCGTCATGTGTATGTCCAGATGTACCAAACGCAGATTCTATTGCATCATACTCACCATCTAAATCAGATGCATTGATGACGTTACCATCTGCTATGTTATTTGATGTATCGTTTCTTGTATATCCTGTACCCATTTTAAATTACCTTCTCGTATATGTATCATATTCTAAAGTTAATGCATCTAAAGAATATGGGGGGTTAGTGTTATTAGATTCAAATTGCATTGACACAGTAAAACCTGAACCTATTGTTTGTGCCTCAAATGTTTTTTGTAGTTTAGTTCCAAAAACTCCTACTCCGTAAGTGGCTGTTCCATAAAACCCTATTTCATTTCCTGTGTTACTAAAATCTATTTTACTTGGTTGCACACTATCTTTTTCATCAAAGTCAAACTTTAAACTTAGATCAAATGCCACACTACCTTGTGGATCAGCATAGAGATAGACTTTATAAAATGCTTTTCTAACTCTAGGATCATTTACTGGAACGAAAGGAGTAGCAAAAGTTGTAGCTATATTTGATCCAGCAAAGTTATTACCATTTTCTAATTTGTAAACAAAACCATCATTATTAGCAAAAAAAGTTAACTCTGTTTCTTCATTATAATTACCACCTGAAACAAAAGCTCTTATTCCTCTAGTTTCTCCAAACTGAACACTTGACCCACCTTGAGCAGAAAACTGTGTAGCTATAATGCCTTGTGCGCTTTCTTCATTAATATTTGTATTAAAACCAAATAATCTATATTGAGATTTTTCACGAATAACTACACTTGAAAAACTTGTATTTGTAGCAATAAAAGAAGTTAAGTTTTTTTGTATTGATTTAGATACAACACCTAAACCAAAGTCACCTATTCTTTCTGTACCACTTAGAAGTCTTAATCCATCAGGAGCTAGAAAGATAACATCACCACCTATTTCTTGTATAGTATCTCCTTCTAAACAACCAATGTCTCTCGTTATAGGTTGCAATTGAAAGTTTACAATTGTGTCACCTACAAGTCTAAATATGCTTCTTTCAGTAAAGATAACTAATTGTTCTCTAAATACAGCTAGTCCTGTAATTGTTGCCCCTACATTAATTGTTCCTGATCCATTTGCTGCTGTGAAGTCAGAATCAGTGTAAGGCGCAGTAAAAGTAATAGTGCTTCCTTTTGCAAATATAAGTTGATTTTTAAAATTAGCTACATACTTAGCTCCAAGAACATCTGTAGGTGCATCATTTAAAACTGTGAATGTATTATCATCATAAAGAGCAGGATTACTAGCACCATCTACTATAGCTAATTTTAATGTTCCACTAAAGTTATAAGATGCAAATCTTATTTTAGTTGCACCCTCTCTAGCTGTGCTTATAAAAGTTATAGCTGCATCATCGGAGGGTGAACTAGCTAGATTAGGATTTATGTTTAATGTAGACCCACCAGAGCTAACTGTAGCATCTGCTGTAACTGTATATACTTTATCTACACTTGCTATTGTAAATACATCTCCTGCTTGAGGAGCAGAAGTTAAACCGTCTACTGCTAGTGTACCACCACTTTGACTTCCACCATTTACTAAAACTGTACCATAAGTAGGTTTATTTATTTTAGTATAACCTGATCCTGTGCTTTTAAATAAATCGTTGTTACGTGATACAATCGCTTTATCTTCCCAACTAGTTACACCATTAATAAGATGGCTTGTTGTTGTAGTAGCAAAAGTTACTAACGCACCATTAGCAGGACTTGAAGCTAATGCACCTGTTAATGTAAGTGTAGCTCTATTATTTGTATCATCAAAAGATACACCACCAGATGCTATTGTATATGTTCCTGATATACCTGCTACTGTAAATGTATCACCTACTTCAGGTGTTTTATGAATAGCAGCTATAATTAATGTTGTTCCTGTTTGAGATGCACCATGTACAACAGGATTACCATATGGGGGTACAATATTAGAATCAAACTTAGTGAAACCTAGTATTCTTCTGTAACCACCTTCTACTGAAGGTTCAAAGTTTTTTAATATTCTAGCTGAACCAGGAGCATTAATGCCTTGCTGTAATGGACTCATGTTTGTAATAAGTCCACCCTTAAACTCAATAGGGTATGTACTCCAAGATGTAGCCATTTTAGTTTACCCTTAAAACAGGTGTGTAAGTTTCATTTTGTGATAACATTGTAGAACGTAAATAATTATATCTATTAATATACAAGCTTCTCATATTCTTAATGCCTTCTTGAAATTTACCTTGAAGGATTTGAGCATCTTGTGTATTACCTCTAAACAAATAAGAATAATACATTGCACCATCTACAAGAACGTGTCTAAATTGTTCAGGCAATGCAGGAACATCTGTAGCATTAACTAAGTCTACAGGAAGTCTGTAATATTCATATACTATTTCATAGGCTTTGTTTGGAGGGGGAACTAAGCCATATTCTTGATTTGGCGCACGAAATACATTTGTAGGTACACCTCTAATTCCTGTATCTGAAGTGTTATATTCGTAGTCTAAAAACTTATTTAGATATTCTTCATAAGCAATTAGAGTTAGTTTTTTAGTATCATTACCTAATGTATTATTTCTTTTTATACGAAAACTATTAAAGTCTATTGTCTTAGCATCCGTAGGATAAGCATATCTTACCTCACCTACTGATAATGTATCCTCTTGCTCTACATGATTAAAAGGCCACTGTTGCTCATGTTGATTACAATATCTAATAGAAGAGTTAATACTATCTTTAATTGCAGAGTATGCACCTGTAGCTGTAGCAAAGTTAGAAGATGTTAGTTCAACCTCATTTAATCTTCTATTAACATCGTTTGTTAAACCCAAAAAATCGTAAGCCATTACTTCTCCCTAACTTTTAATTTAATACTTCTTTGCGCTGTGCTACCTGTAGAATCTGTCATTGTACAAAAAAATGTATATTCTTCATTGTTTGTTCCACCTGCTATATTAATAGTAGCTACAGTAGCTGCACCAGTAGGTGTATTTGTTTGCGATACATTTTGAATTGAATCAGTTACAGCACTACTTGATGCAGTCGTTAAAGTTTGACCTGCACCTAAAGTTGTTTGTGTTGTATAACTTGAAGATTTAACTGCCCATGTAACTGAAGCAATTGTAGCTGATGCTAAAAATCTTGACCAATCTACACTATAATCTAATGTCTCATCTGGATCTTTACTAGGCCATCTAAAACTCATTGTTATCCCTCACTTGCATATGCTGTACGTTCAGAAGAAGTTGGTTGTCTTTCTATATAAACTACTCTATTCTCACTAGCCACTAAAGCTGTTCTTTCTGCTGATGTAGACATTTAAGCAGCCCTCGCTATAAATATTGTTCTTCTTCTACTATATAATTCTTTTACTGCCTCAAAATCAAAAACTGTGGCACTTGTTGTTAATGTTCCTGCTCGTCCTAATCCTACTGCACCTTGAATACTGCCTGAAACTTGTGATCCACCAGTAAGGGCTAGAGTTTCATTTGTAATACCACTTGATCCACTTACAGATAATACTTGTGATATTGCTCTAGAAGATGCTACATTTTGTTGAGCAAGAGATACACCTTCAACAGCAGCTATTCTTTCACTTTTTGATGCAATACTTGTCGTTGCAGAAGCTACCAATGAAAATAGAAGACTTGATATGTTAGGATTAAAAGCACCCATAACAGTTGCAGGTGCAAATTGTGTTGTTGTGCCTACACTTCCTGTTGCGCCAAGCCCACTAATTGATGTATTTATTTGAGCTTCAACTGTACCAATAGCAGAAGCACCTTCAATACCTGTTACAGCAATTGTACTTGTTGCTGTCTTTGTTATTGTACCTAAAGCACTTGTACCTACAACACCTGAAATTGAAGTATCTATTTGTACTTCAACTGTACCTATTGCGCCTGTACCAACAGCACTCTCTAAGGCTTCTGTAGGTTTTACTTCAACTGTACCTACAGCACTTGTACCTACAACACCTGATACAGCTATTATTGGTGTTACTCTACCATATCGTGCTGTACCATACGTACCTGTACCATACAGTGCGTCATTTGCACCAAAGGTAGACATATTAAGCTATTCTTATAATAGCATTACTTGCATCGGCCGCAGGAAATGATACAGTAAAATCACCTGCCGTAGATGCTACAGTTCCACCAAAACTAATAACAGCTATAGCTTTATTGCTTTGACTTGAGTTATAAATAATTGCGCCTGATGCTGAAACAGTCGCATTTGAAAAAGTTGTGTCAGCAAAATCTAATATTGCTGTAGTACCATCTGTACTAATAGATGCGCTACCTAATGTGTTACCACCCGCTGAATAGTTTGTACCAGATGCTTCATCAGAGTTTCCTGTTACATCTGAATAATTAGTTGTAGCTGCACCATATGTTCCTGACTCGCTGGATTTAATCAGAGCAAGTTTAATTGTATTTGTATCTAAATCGTGTGTTCCACCTAAGAGTTCACTCTTAAAAGAAGTACACATTGCAGTTGTAACACCCATTTTATTTCCTCTTATATGCTAGAAAGAGGGCAAGTTTCCTCGCCCCCTTTGTGTTCACATAAACAACTATGAAAGTTGATTTCTATCAACCTCATCAGCTGCTTTTGAACCTACGTCATCGATATCCATGCATACAGCAAACATTCTGATTTTTCCACCAGTAGTTGTGCCTGTCATTGCTTGAATTTCAATGTCAATAGTATCTGAAGTACCCCCAACAATAACTGGAGCATAAGCTGCAGGAGTAGGAGCATAAGCACCTACAGAAGCTGCATCAAAGTCAAAGGCATCGACAAAATTGTCTAGGTCTCCACCTGTGATACCAAAGTCAAGCTCCACGTCAGTAGAAGTACCAGCGTGTGCTTCTGTTACTTCAAAACCTGCATGAAGTATGACAGTGTTCGCAGGAATAGTTAAACCTGGAATAACGTCATTTGCCGCAAGGGCAGTACCCTTATCTGTAACAGCAGTTGCAAAATTAAGCTCGTGCTGAATAAAATAAGGTTGTCTTCCTCTTCCAGACATTCCTCTCGCAGTAGAAGTTGTATTATCACCTAAAGCCATATTTAGTTCCTCCTATATTATATACCAGATACGTAGATAGCATTTACAAGAGCTTCAGGTCTAAGGATCTTCCTGCCATATAAATGCATACCTCGCACGATATCTGCGAATGAGTCAGGATCACGATATGTTTCAGTTTTATTCAACTGTTCTGCTGTAGCTATGGCAGATGAGTGTCCTGCTAAAATGTAACCAAAGTGTGTACTTCCTGTTGAGGTTGTACCTGTTGGCCCATTTCCTTTAACTGGTAGATTATTAGACGAATAAACTCTAAAACCATGTAGATTATCAGAGATAAGTCCATTTTGTAGACCTGACCCACCAAAATCAGCATTTAAAAGTCGAGAATCTTCGTCCTTTAAAATTTCCATAAATACTGGATCTACTATCAACCAACGATTGTTAGTGTCAACATTTTGTTGATCTAACTTACGAGACATACGTGCAATTAATGTAAGTGGGTTGGTTGTCGCAGTTGTTGTATTATGCGTAGTTGCTCCACCTGCACGAGGTACTAACACAATGGCATTACCACTAGATCCACTGTTAAAGTCACTAGCGTCTAATTCCATATCTGTTAAGATACCATCTGTTCCTGCTGCTGATACAGCAACAGTTCCTGAATCTGTACTTGCAGTTCCAGAAATCACATTACTATGTAATGCATTTTGTGTATTACCAGTCATGTACATAAGCACTTCTTGGTCATACTGATCAGCTAAACGATGAGCCGCACGATCTGTTGCTAACTGCATAAAGTTAACGTGAGAATGTGCTTCCTCTATGTCGTCCATTTTAAAAGCATAGTAATTAGCTTTATCAACGACAAGAGTAAAGTCCTCATCATCTAGGTCTTGTGCAGAGACTTGTGTGCCTCTAGCATATGCGCTAACAGAGATTTCTGGTTCTTTAATAATCTTAACCGTATCCCCCTGATTCGCAATCTCTCCAAAATAATCGGAGTTAGTTACATCTCCAATAACAGTTGACTTACGGAATGCAAGCTGTACCTGTTTGGAGTAGATTATAGGACTGAAATTACCATTAGGTAAGTTCCCATAACCTGCAGCTGTAGAAAAAGCCATGATTAATCCTCCTTCATAGGCTAAATAAAAGCAAACCGATAAGAGAGGGCCAATTTTATAGAGTGACACAGTGTGGGTCTATAGTAGTTGGGTAGTCTAACTTATTGTGTGTTTGATATGTTATAGTTATATTCAAAAGACGCATAAAGTCAATAGTTAATTAACGTGCGCCTCCTGATACATCGTAAACAAACTTACCAGATTTTATAGCTTCCATAATTTGTGGAGCTGCTTGAGAATACTCTCTATCTGTCATTTTGTTTACTTGAGACTCTCTAAGGTAGGATGAAGTTTCATCGGCTTGTGGAGTCGTCCTTCCTTTTTTCGTTGACACTGCAAAAGCTGCTGTGTTCTTAGATTTAGATTTATTCATATCTGTTTTATACAAATCAATCACTCTAGATGCTGCTTTTGCGTCTGTATAATTTTCATATAAAGCATCTTGAACCCATTTAGGTTGTTCTTCTGCCCATTCGTGAAATTCGTCTTGTTCTCTAATTTCGTTAAAGTCAGGATGATATTTAAGTAATTCAGCTTCAGCTTTCTTTAACTCTGCATCTTCTCTAACTTTTTCTAACTCTTGCATTCTTTGATCTAATTCATTAGCATTTTCTTTAGCTTTTTTAGATGCAATTGTTTCAACGATACTAGCTACATCAGGATACTTTTTTGCCCAAGCTTCTATTTCAGCATCAGACTTAGGTAAAACTAATTTATTCTTTGTAGCTGACTCTAATTGAGTTTCTAAGTTTGTAATTCTATCTGACCAATCTTTTTCTTTTTGAGATAAGTGCCTACGTAAATCACCATATCTTTTCTTAAAAGTTTGTTCTTCTTTTGTTGTAGGCTCTTCTTCTTGAATTTCAGTTTCTTCTTTTAGTTCTTCTTTAACCTCTGCCTTATCTCTATTCTTAGACATAAGTTCATTTAACTCTTTTTCCTCTTGTTCTATTCTTTTTTGATTTTTATTTGTATGCTTTCTTTGCATATATCCTGCAACTTTAGGTTGCTCTACATTTTCTAATTCTGGCATATTTATCTCCTTTTAATAGGGCCAATCTGTTGGGTAGCTATAAGGTGTTATATTTTTACTTTTTCCATTTGGATTGTTTGTTTTTTATTTCTTTTCATAATCGCACCACCTGTAGCTCTACCACCTGGTACGCCTGAATATCCACCATAAGATCCTGGTGTTGTAATTTTTGTTCCACCATATTTATCATCATCGTCATCATCATCATCAGAAGATTTTGATGAACCATAAGTAGCAGTAGAAGCACCTGAAGCTTTTTCATAACCTGGCTCGTCATCTTTAAACGCACCAGATGATTCATCAGCTTTTGGTTTATCTGAACCATAAGTGGCAGTAGCAACACCTGACGCTGTTTCATAATCATCTGAAGTAACATCTGCTCCAGAACCTGTAGTTGTTATACCTTCTCCGACACCTTTAAATAAATCATTAGTCTGCTTAACTGATGAAGCTAATGTTGGACTAATTGATGTTACGTCACCTGCTACTTGAGAAGAGGTATCACCAGTAGTAAAACCTGGTCCGACATCTGATGTTTCTATAGAAGTTGGAGGGATATTGTCTTTTTCAATAGCATCATAAGCAGGATCAAATAAGTCTGGTGTAAACAAATCAGAAAAAGGATCTGTTGTATCTGATCTCATAAAACCACCTTGATCTATACCTGGTCTAATTTCAAACGTAGGTTGTTGATATCCTGGTGGTTGTTCCTCTGGAACTTTACCATCACTTCTTAACGCTGGAGGTAGATATCCCAATAGTAATGATGGATTATTAGCTAATTTCATAGCCAATTCAGGATCTCCTATTTCTTCCATTATATCTTTTATTGGCGTTAAAGTGCCACCTACTTGATAGTAATCTCCTCTAATCCTTGCCATATGTTGATTGCCTGCTAAGTCGGTTACAGTTGTAATGCCTGTAGCTAGAAAATCTCTTAGTGCATAACTATTATATTTAGCTCCATTTCGCCATACACTTCTAGAAGATGCGTCAGCTAATACACTACTTAATTTGCTACTATCAACAGCTTTACCATTAATAATTCGCACATAACCGTACTTATCTGCTTTTACACCATTATATTCTTTATCCACCCCTACATATTTTATTGTATAAGTTACACCATCGGCTGTTTGCATTTCTTTATCTAATTCTAATAAATCATTAATATTACCTATTTCTTCATCTTTAGCTAAATTAAACAAAGAGCCTAAACCACCTAGTTCTTTATGCAATAATACATTTTCTAATACTATTCTTTCATTAACACTTAATGTCTTATTATCTGCATTTAAACCAGATGTTAACCTTTCTTTAGCTGACTCTAAAACTTCTTTGTGTCTCATTTTAACTAAATTACTTACAATAGGTATAGAACCGTAGATATTACCTACACCACTTTCTAACTGTCTTAAATATTCTGAATAATCATCGTATGTCCAATTTTTAGTTGGCCCTTGACCATCACCTGCGTAACCATCTTTACCTCCTACTTTTACAACAAAATTTTCTCCGTTACCTTCAAAAAATACATCAGAGGATGCATTAGCATAAGATACATCATTTCCTTGTCTCTTATTCTCATTATCATCTTGCTGTGCCTGTGTTACTTGAGTATCTTCTGGTTCTGCTGTAGTTTGTGTATCATCTTCTGTTGATGTATCTTGTTGATCATCTGGATATCTTTCAGGAAAACAAGCTTTACTATACTCTATACCTTGTGGGCTTGATGCTAATACATAACCTGCAGGCGCACCTTGACCCTCTAATAAAGTAAGCTCACTACATTTATCATTAATATATCTTTCAGTTTTAATTGTAGATGATGCTTGTGGTATTGAAATGTTTGTAGGCACTGTAACACCTGATGTGTATACATTACCACTTACACCTGTTCCAAAATTACTTGCTTGATTCATCTGTGGAGTAGCCATAACAGGAGAAACATAAGTTAATGGATTAGGTTGCATTGTTGTTGCAGGTGTACCTACAAATGTAACACCCCCACCTGGTTGATATCCACGAGGTGTACCACCTTCACTAAAAGTTTGTAATTCATCAACTGAGAATGGAAAGTCACCTGTATCCATTTGAGGTTCAGTATCAACAGGCTCACCACCTATACGTCCATCTCGTTCCATTCTAGCTAATGCCATTTTAGCTTTATCACGTAAATCTTCAAAAAACTTTAACCCATAGTATTGAACAACATCTGCTGGTACAACGTACTCACCCTCACTTAATTGTGCAGGTATATCATCTCGTACTTCTTTAGCTAGTGAACCTGGTGGTATTTCGTTTCCACTTACAGGATCACGATTCATACCGTCATCTTGCATACCACCTTCTTGATATAATCCACCTTTATTAAATTTAGGTGCATCTTCTAGATCACTTACTAGTTCAACTCTATAGTTATTTCTATTCATGGGTGTACCACCTTTATTAAAATCTTTTTTAAGAGAACTATGAAATTCATCAACTACTGAAAGTTTATCATCTGTTAAATTACCATAAAAATCATATTCATAATCACCAGCTATTCCTAGTTCTCCTGCTTCTTTTCTATTTTTAACAGTAAGTTTACTTTTTCTAAAATCATCTAAATTCATTAGTCCTTTATTTTCTAAAGCTTTATTAATAATCTTTTCTGCTTCTAAATTTTCTGGTGCAGAAATTCTATGATCAAAATCCCCAACACGAGTATAAATATTATATTCATCAGTAAAAGTGTTTCGCAAGTTTACTAATTCTCCCTCACTAAGTTTTGATACACCCTCTATACCTTCTGCTACGATATTATCTGTAAGTTCCATAAGTTCTGCTTCAATTGTATCAGCAACATCCATCAGTTCTTCTTGTTTTGCTAAAGCGTCTTCTTCAAATTTAAATAGGTCATTATCATATTTTTTCATGCTTGAGGGCAAGCTACCTATTTCTTCATTTAATTCAATATCTTTTGATGTTTGTAAAATATCATCATATCTTAATTTTTTAGCTTTAAATTTTCCTTTTAATAAATTTAAATCTACTACTGTACTAAATATTGGACTTTTAGCAGTTGCTTTAATTACTTTAGGTGTGGGAAAAATATCACCTACACCTTTTAATCCTGATGCTGCTCCAAGTGCTGCAGTTCCTGCAATAAACTGTCTTCTATTTACACCTGTTTTTTTAGAAATTTCTTCAGCTACATCATCAGAAGCACCTAAAGGCATTACTAACTCTTGAAGAGATTTAACTCCTGAACTAACACCCTTACTTGCTACAGGAGATAGAGTAGAAGCATATTTATGAGCTATAGGACCAGCAGCTAATCCTAAAGTCTCTATTGTGGCGTTAGTTAACGCACCCATATCTTTATAACCACTATCAATAAACTTACGTGTATTCCTTACTGGAGCTATAACCCATTCAACAGGATTTAACACCTGATTAAGTGTTGCATAAGTATTAGGATTAGTTACAGTGTCTGCTATTATTTTAGGAAGACCTTTTACAAACTTAACGTGTTTACGCAATTCAGGAGGTATAAAATACAAAAGACGATATTTATTTGTTTCCATTAACTTTATCTCTAAGTAATTTTAATTTTTTTAATGCAAATATAGATCCTTGCATTCTATGTACAGTCACTAAATCTGATGCTTGTAGTAAAGAGTTTTGATATGTATTAATCTGATCTTCTAATTCTAATATAAAACAATCATACATATTTTTGTTATTAACAAACCCTTTAAGTCTACCTATATTATGTTTCTTCTCTTGCACGTTGTCTTGCTGATTCTGCTGCATTTTCATTTCCTGTAAATCCTTGTTCACCTGGTGTAGGTGCTGTACCAGTTCCTACGTTTCCACCTCCTGCGCCTGTTGTATCTTGTGGGCCACCTGCTTGTGGAGCTTGTCCTTGTGGTGTCGGTGGTGGTTGAAACTTTTTAAGAATATCAGCTTGAATAGCAGCATCTTGTAAGTTGTTTGTAATTTTATCTGGATCTAAATCCATTGCTTTAGCAATCTCACGAATAATATAATCCATCTTAGCAAAAGGTGCTAACACAGGATTACTTGCAACTTGTAAGAATTGCATTAACCTCTGACTACGTACCTCATTAGCCATAAGACTTTCTGTACCTTGAGCCTTAACATCTAAGTCGCCTTTTATGCTTTCATCATAATCAAACTGCATATTAAAACTAAAAAATGCTCTGCCTATTGGCCCAATTAAATAATCATCTACGTTTTTAACAACACTTCTAATTGATCCATTAGCTGCTGACATAAGCATACTAATACCTGATGCTGTACGTCCTACACCTTGTATGCCTGTTTGACCATGTGCAAAAGAAGGGAAACCTGAACTCTCGTCTGCTAACACTCTAGCTTTATCAAACAACTGCATATTTTCAGCTGCTACATTAGGAAACTTTGTACCAAAGATAGCCTGACCAGGTGCGCCACCTTGTCTTCTAAATACTTTACCTGGATAGACTGATAAATCTTGACCTGGCACTAAATTAGTTTCATCTACTTCTATAATTAAGTTGCCAGATAAAGCAGCATTATCAATAGCCATACGCATAAATCCATTCATTAGAGTTTGCGTATCGTCCATATTTTCAGCTATACCAATACCAAAGAACGAATATGGATTAATTTCATAAGGCACAGCATAATATGGAATACGAATAGGTTTAAATGGATTCATTACAAGTCGTAACACTACATCATTACAAACCCATGCATTAATATTAATTTGATCTAAGTCTTGTAATTCAGGTGGTATATCAATACCATTATCTTCTAATATATCTCTATCTACGTATCCCCAAAACTCTAATAACTCGTAACGATAAGGAGCATAGTTATATCCACCATCTTCCATATCCTCTTCCCAATACTTACGAGTATATGTCTCTCCTCTATCAATAGCTTTCTCAATAGACTCATCACTAAAGTAAGGTCTATCTTTTAATGCTCGTAGTTGTGTTCTTGACATTTTATGTCTTTCAATAACGAACTCAACTTCGTCCATATTATATGCATCAGGATCAGGATAAAAATTCCAAATAGAAACATGAGATGTTGACGGTACAGTTTTAATTACTGGATCATACTCACCTTCATCATTCCAATTAGGATACTCTTTATCTACAGCAAATGGCCCTTTCATAATGCCTGTACCAAATAAAGCCATCTCAAATGCTAAAGATCTTAATTGTTTATTTGCACCTGACTCTTCTAATTGATCATGTATTTTCTTTTCCATCTTTTTAGCTGCTATTGTAGCTGGATGAAAAGTTACACTTGTTTGTGTTGAGCCTGTGCCTTCAATTACTTTTTCTGAAACAGGATCTAATCTCTTTTTTAGTGGCCCTAATCGTTCTTCTAACTTAGTTAAAGTTTCACCTGCTTTTAACTCTGTATCTGGTGTTAAAACAAATGGTTCATTAGGTACTTCTTCAAATGCTTCTTTTAATTCATTAATACCTTTTTCTGCATTCGGATCTAAATTTATGTGTACAGATTCAGCTACACCTTCAGGTAATTTAGTTGGATCTACACTTAATGGAAACTTAGAGCTACCAAATAATACTTCTATAATCTGTCCATAGGCTGCTAATGTTTTAGTTTTAGTTACTTTAACAAATACTCTAGACTTTTCAGATTCAGTAAACTGTACTTCAGAGCTATATAAACCTCTGTAGTTTCTATATGCACGTAACCATCGTGTTTCATCATTTCTTCGTGCATCTTCAGCACGATTAAACTTACTCATAATAAATGAGATAATACTGTTCTCTTCAAAGTCTTTTGACTGTTCTTCAGTGTCCTCTTTTAAAGAAGATATATTATCTGTATCAAAGGGTACGTCTGTATTTTCTGCCATATTTTAATATCCAAATGTTTCATCTGCAACTTGAAAACCTGAGTTTGATGTTAAAGGACTATAATCAAACAAGTTACTTCTAGGTCTAGTCATAATGCCATAACGTAAAGCATCATATAAGTGATCTTCTGCTTTTGTATCTACATCTTCTGGATTCTTTTTATCCAGTGGTATTGAAGGTAATTGAGAAATGGTATTTGTACAATTATTAAAAAATATTAAACGAGGCTTTTCTGTAAATTCATCTACTTGTAATCTTCTATGTATTTCATTTTTACCTGATACTCTACTACCTTTACTTCTATCTGACGGTCGCCATCTGCAACCTTTTATAATCATTTGTTCAGCCAAAGATGGGCCAGTATCCCCACGCTTATGCCAAAGGCTAGAATCCAAAACACCGTAAACAATATTACCATCTTCTTTTTCAGCCTCTAATATTAAGTCAGCTAAATCTGTAGCTAAAACTTTTTTTACATATAGCTCTCTATAAACTACTAATTGTTCGTCAGGAGCAACAGCAAACCAAAGTACACCAGTATAGCTTCCATACCCATAGTCACAAGCCCTGAATTTCTTCCAACTATTTGGGATATCGAAAGGCTTAACAACGTGAACCTCTCTATTAAATTCTGGAAAAGCTGATCCTTCAGCAACATCCCAATCTCCTTCTAATAACTGTTTTCTTTGATGATCAGGTAATGATAACAGCATTGTTTCATATTCACCTGATTCAGCTAAATAAGGATTGTCAAATAATTTAGCAGGTATAAACTTACGTTTAAATAAAGGATTACCTTCTCTGCTGTGTCCTTTAGGATACTCTAGTGTTTTTCCTGTTTCTATATCTGTTGCCCAAAATGCTTGATTATAAGGCGAGGGATCTATAAACATCTTCTTAACCCATTGATGACCTGCACCACCTGGATTTGTAGTTGCCCTCATATAAATAGGAAGATCGTCACTAGCAGTACGTAAACGAGAACGTAAATAATTCCATGCAAAAGGCGTAGGCCATTGTGTAAGTTCATCAAATCCAATCCATGTAAATGCCAAACCTTGATAGCGTAATACATCTTCTTCCCTATCTAGGTATGAAAACCATAATCGACCCCCTGAAGGAGCTACCCACTGCATTTTACGTTCAGACCATTTGATGTCAGGAATTACTTTAGGATATAACTCCTGTGACTTCCAAACTAATTCACGTAATTCTTCTGTTGTGTGACGTACTAACAATCCTGAAAACTGAGGATGTGCTATGTATCTTAAAGGATCTGCAAGCATGGCATACGATTTCCCACCACCTGCTGAGCCGCCATATAAAACTTCACGTTCAGATGAAGCTAAAAAATCTGTTTGTGGCCCTTCATTAGGTTTAAATATTACTTTTCTACCTTGATAAGGGTCAATAGAAGTGCTAGAGGGTTGTACTACTGTCTGTTGTTTCTCTAGCTCCAAGTCTTCCTTTTTCAATTTTTTCTGCCGCTTGGATTGCCTTTTTGTACCTTTCGGCCCACTGACGTTTAATTGAAGCTGACTTCTTACGGATCTGCTCATCCTTTATCCTTTTACGTAATCCCACATGAGATATGTATCTTTTTGACTCGTGACTTAACCAATTTGCTACTTCTCTATAACTATACTGACGTAAATGTATTTTAGCTTGCTCTAATAATTCTAATTCATTAGCAACTGGTATAAGCACATCGTTATCCTCTTTATCTACCTCATACCCAAACGGTATTGTTCTAGATATTCTAGGAATAGGCAACCACTGACTTGTTTCTTCTATTTTTTCTGGTTCAGGTAGAGTCCAGAAACCTATGCTTTCAGCTTGAAGATTCATATTCTTTTTCTTTTTGTTGGTGGTTGTCTTTTTTTATTGAAGGAAGATGAAGTAATACGTATATTTTTTGTTGAATTGTTCAACGGATTCATATTTATATGATCTACGTCCTTGCCATCTCCCTTTCTAACAAGACCTCTTTTCTTTAAATTATTACGTGCAGCATTTCTAGATGCTCTCCTTTTTTTTTGAATAGGAGATGCATGATATGTTGCATACTCTTTACGATAATTTCTCATCGTGTTCTTCATTTTTAGGTGGTAAAATAAACAAACCACTAGGAGATGTTACTTCCATTTTATCTGTTTTATTATGTCCAGTTCTATCTAACAAATCTTTAGCTGCTGTCATCTTATCTCTAATGCCTAATTCAGTTGGATTATCTAAAGCATTACCCATAGCAAATGCTGCTCTAGGAGCAACACGAGCTAGGTATTCTTTTGTAGCTTCAGCAATCTCATCTTTAAGTCCTCGTACAACTTCTGTTGTTGTTGTATTATCTGAATAGCCAGCTAATTGTTTAGCTAACATAACTTTACCATTAGCTTGATCAAATAACACACTCATAAATTTTTGTTGTTTATCTGTAAGAACTTTTGACATTATTATTCTTTCTCTTTAATTTGTTTTGGTGTTGTGTGAACTGTAAAGTTAACACTAAAAGATCTTCTCTCGCCTTTTGTTTTAAAAGGATATACAGTATGAAACATATGTGCAGGAAAAATAATAAAGTCTCCTACCTGTGGTTTAAACATAAAGTTAGTTGAAGAATATGGTAAAGAACTTCCATGCATAAATTGTATATGCCCATGACTAGGATGATGATCTTTATAATCCTCTTCCCACTCTTTTTCAATACCTTTAGGCAGTTTTAAATATCCTACACAAGATAACATGGAGTCAGGATGAACATGAACAGGATTATACTCCCCTTCAAATTGTCTAACAAACCAACCAGAGGTTGCTCTTATAGTATAATCAGAGTTAGGATCTAGACCTCTAGCTCCCATAGAAGTATAAACTTCTGTATTTAATTGATACTTCATTATAAAATCTTTCATTTCTTCAAAGAAGGATTTTAATATATCATCACTAAATTTAAGTTCTTCTTTTACTTTACCCACTAAAGTATCAGACCAATCCTCTAACTTATCATTCATAGAATTATTAAGCTTTTCTACAAAAGAAGGTGAAAGTTTTTTATATCCTATAATAGGACTAAAGGGTGTTATAAATTGTTCATCTTGATTTGGTGTAAATATATTAGGCATCTTTTTTATCCTTTGGCACTTCTACAAAATTCATATTTACACTAAATGATCTTCTTTCACCTTTAGTCTTAAATGGATATACACAATGAAACAATTGATTAGGAAAAACATAAAAGTCTCCTACTTGAGGTTTAACCATAAAATTAGTTGATGTATATCCTGAAGATGTTCCACTTAAAAATTGTATATGCCCATTACTAGGATGATGGTCTTTATAGTCTTCTTCCCATTCATCTTCTATACCTTCAGGTAAACTTAAATAACCTACACAAGACAAACGACAACCTGTATGTATATGTACAGGATTATATTCATTTTCAAATTGTCTTACAAACCAACCATTGACAATCTGAACACCATAATTATATTTTTCACCATCTAGTCTTTTTCTACCAAAAGTATTTACTTGCTCACTAAAGTTTTGGTATTTACCTATAAAAGTTGATACTTCTTTTAAAAATAGTGCATTAATTTCTTCTGTAAACAATAACTCTTGAGAAACTTTACCTACAAGATTATCAGAAAAATCTTCTAATTGATTATTAATTTTTGTATTAAGAGTGTCAACAAACTCTTTTGATAATTTTTTATAGCCCATTGTAGGGCCAAAAGGTGATAAATAATCTTCTTCACCTTTAGGTACATAAAAATTAGCCATTGGGGATTATACTCCTGTTTTAGATTGATAATCCTCTGCGTATGATCCTGTTACATTAAACAGTTTTTTGTGTTGTGGTATTGTTTCTTCTTTAAATCTTGTTGTATATAGATTACCTTTATACATAAATGAAGGCACTCTCTTTTGTCTTCTATAGTAACTAAATGCTTCACCAAAAGAATCAAAACTAGGTTCAGATTCCATTACTTCTGTTTCTTCTCCCATTGCATCAAATGTTTCATCATCTCTTTGCAAGGATGCGTCTGGTGTTGTATCTAAATCAGGTGGTTCTCCTGCTTCTGCATCTGATCCTATACTTAAATCTAAATCCTTTTTAATATCTTTTAATGTAGGTAAAACATCATCAAGTTGCAACTCATATGTTTCAAGTTTAACAATGTCACCTAATTTTCTTATTGCTCTATCTAAATTAGAATAATCTATTTTTGGAGAAGTTCCTGTTCTTGGAGGCTTTCCAATAGTTGTTAAATCGCCTACCACAGCATCGTCAGCATCTTTTCTAATCTTTGGGCCTTGTAATTTAGGAGATTTACCACCTTTAGGTGGAATAACTTCTGCAAATTTAAAGTCATCTGCTCCTGATCTAATGCCTCTACCTAATGAAGGGGTAGGTTTAAGATCAGAGGGTCTAAGTTGTACAGTCGGTGGTTGATACCTTTGTGCAAAACCTCTAGGGCCACCACGATCTCGTAAACCTTGTAGTCCTTTTTCCATGTTTTTTGCAGTGTTAATAACCTTATCAACATTTTTAGTTGTAGCTCTAGTAACTTTTGTGCCTTGCTCAATTAATTCTTCTGCTGCTTTTTTAGTTATTTTCTTTGCCCCTTCTTTAGCTAATTTTTCTGCTACTTTTTTAGCAGCTACTCTTATTAGCATACCTCCTAGCGCATAAACAACTGGTACAAAAAATGCCATATTATTCTCCCTCTTTTAATTTAAGCCTGTGTAGTATTCATCTATAGACATAACAACGTGTAAACGTCCACCAGTTGCTGCCGTACATTTAATAATCTCTCCTGATGAAAGATTTAAATCTCTAGTTAATAATTCTGTTGTGCCATTTGCACTAATAGCTTTTGTTTTATACAAACTAAATACATTACTAGAGCTATCTGTTAATGTAACAGTAATTGTGTCTGCATTACCACTATCCTCTGATACAATTATTGATTTTACAATAGCTATATATTTACTAGGCACAGTATAAACTGTAGTAGCATTTGTTGTTGTTAAGTCTGATTTAGCATTTATATATCTAAATGTAGTCACTATATGTTTTTTCCTTTTTCAGGTAAAACTTTACTAGGTATAACTTGACACATTGGTTTCGCTTGAAATACAGTAGGACTTTCCATTGCTATTTTTGCTTTAGCTATAGACTCTTCAAAACACTGTTCTTTTGTATTAACTAACTCATTACCTGTTATGACGATACAGCTTGTTGCGTATGGAGCAGAACACATGAGTAGTATTGGTAGCCACAATCCCATTAGACCAGCTCAAAATGTGGGCCATCTATGAACGGCCGTCTGCCTTCAGCACGTCTTATGTCAATATACTGATTCATCAAATCTTCAGCACTACCATCCCATTCATTTAAAGGTTTATGCCAAGCTGCCCCCCATCTAATACTTTTACCTTCTTTAATTGCTGCTTCTTTCATTGCATCAGCAATGTCATCATAAAGATTCAACTCCCACGATGCCCTTGATCCAACATAAGCCATAAGGTCAATAGCATGACTTGTGCCTGTAGATTCCTGTGGCAAATGGCGGCTATTCATGGTTTTTGATGCGCCTTTTTTGACTAATTCTGCCTGCTCACTTTTTGTACGCAGGCCACAAATCACGCCAAAATCCACCTTGCTGAGTAAAATTGCCGACTTAACAATATCTTGTAAAGACGCATTTACACCCTCTAACTTCTCTAAACTTCTATTACTTAACTTAAATGCCATATTATGTCCTTTTATTTTTTGTTTTTCTTCTAGTTGGTTTTTTAGCCATTGTAACAACAATAGCAATTCCACCTTTGCTAGGCCCACAATTATTCATTTTCTTCTTAGAAGTCGTCTTTTTCTTTGTTGTAGCCATTGATGATGTCTCTCTTGTCTTTTTTTTATAATAATATTTTTATGTTTAGATCTTGTAACAGGAAATCTTCTTTCCCCTAAATAATTTTGTCTGTAAGGTATTATATGTATTTCTGTTTTATTTACGATTTTTCATTCCAAAAAATTTGCTGACAGATCGAATCCCAAACGATGCGGCCACAATCGCCCCCAAACTTACTTGATACCAATCTGGCATATTCTGCAATGCAATAAACCCATCAGTCACGATCTGTCGACCCCAATCACCACAGAAACATAGAATCAGCGGGAGAGAGAACAAAATTGTTAGCCATTCATCTTTCCAACTGTTTTGTGTAGCACGTATAGCAGCAAGCTCCCAATCAATCTCGCCTGTTGCTTCTTTCATACGAATCTGTGCTTCAGCTTTTTGCACAGCCGTCTTCCCATCTATGTAACTTGTAGCGAGTCCACCTAGTGAACCTAATATTGTTGTAATACTACCTAGCAATTCCACTTCCTCAACGATTTATTAATTCTTGAATTAGGATCTTTTCGAGTTTTTGAACTAGTCAATTTCTTTTTCATGCCTTTCATTCTAGCACAGAAAGACTTTCTCCTTTTAGCAGCTTTAGAACCTTTCTTTAGTTTAGATGGTTTAGTTGTAACTGCTGTTTTTAATTTAGATCCAGGATTAGCTGCTCTATAAGATGCAACTCCTCTTTCGTTAAGTCCACCACTTTCAGACTTGCCTTCTTTCCTTTGCCATGCAAGAGATTTTGATCCAACTTTTCTTCTACTCTGACTTCCCATTATCTGTACGATCTCGTTTTCTTTGCAATCTTTTTAGGTTGCTTTACAAATTGTTTGCCTGCTCTATTACCTTTAGCTTTAGCCTTATTAGTAGCCGCCTTCTCTGATGCACTTAATGATTTCCAAGCAGCATCAGGCAAATATCTTCGTTTACCTTTAGAAGGTTTACCTGAAGATGTTCGCCATTTCTGCTTTCCCCAATCTTTTAAAGACTGTTGTGGTGATTTAAGTGCCATTACTTCTTTTTGGCTCTCATAGCTCCACCTCTAGCCATGCCCTTCTTTTTCATCATTGCACCACCCTTGGCCATGCCTTTTTTCTTCATCATAGCACCACCTTTGTTCATTTTACCTTTGCCATCCATAGCAAATTTAGGCATCATTTTACCTGTCTTAGGATCTTTACCCATAGGCATTGCACCACCTTTTGAGTATCCTTTTTTCTTTTTCATTGCTGCTCCACCTTTGGCGTAGCCTTTTTTCTTTTTCATTCCGTGCATTGGCATAATATTAGTCCTCCGAATATAGATTATTAAAAGTTACTTCAGGATCAAGATAACTATTGTGTATCTCTGCTGAGTGTATGTATTGGCTAGGTTTAAAGTCAGGTGCGCCTTCTCCTGTCTCCCATAAAGCAGGACTTGTTGCCCTGACTCTATTATTTGGTAATGCTACTATATTACCTGTCCATTGATTAGCCTCTGTTAACTGTATAACATGGCTCTGTTTATGTTGAGCAGGATCATCAGCAATATCGTTTTCAGTATAGTCCACCGTAAATAAATACTTACCTTTGTAGAACTCGCCATCTATCTTACATAAATAAGGACTAGAACTAGCTCTATCAAATTTAATAATTGAATGATGATGAGAAGAACAATCCCAAGGCTGTGCTAAATGTGTCTCCATTCTTTGAGGCCATTCAGCTAATCTCTCATCAGCTACTAATGAAGTAATAGGCAATCTTGCCCACATTGCGCCCCCATGTACATTTGGGGAATCATCAAAGTCACTTTCACAACCTGTGAATACGACTTGAAAACTTAAACACCTGTCTGGTATTGTATTGACTGCGATAGCCATACCATGTAAAAAATCACCATGATGATCTTCATGGTTGCACGTATACTCTCTCCTAACCCAACACTTAAAGTGTGGAATGTTGCTGACTAAATAGGGCATTAAGCATTTTCCTTTTCCTTTTGCTTCTTCAACTGGAGTTTAGCTTGTTTACATAAACGAACCACTTCAGTCTTACCCATTACTTTAGCACGTTGTTCCATCACTGTCAAGATCTGAATCTTCCTAGCGTAAGGTTTTTTTATTCTTTTTACCTTTGCAATGGTAGCTTTTGCATCTGCTACTGTTGCAAATTTGATACTAACCGTATCTTTAGGGTTCTCATCTGTATAAAGTCTTCTACCTGAACCTTTAGGCTTTTTTCCTGTTCCTAGTTTGGGATCTTTTCTTTTTGCCACCATGATAACTCTTCTGATCTTTTAATATTGTTTTTAGTGTTCTAGCTTGTCCTGCGTGTGTTTTAGAAGCTTTCTTCAAAGCACCAACAACTTTAGTTAATCTTTTTGTGTAGTGACCCATTTTAAGACTTGTATCCCCCACCTTTAGCTTTATACTGTTTAGCTAACATCTGTGCCTTACGTGCAGACCATTGGCCAGGTCTACCACCTTTGCCACTAGCTTTAATCCTATTAAATAGGTTCTTACGCATTGTAGGTTTAGTATAATTACCTGCTTTATTTACTGCCATGAGTTACTCCTTTGCACATATACCACTGTCTCTACATTCTTTTCTTGTAGGACAATTAGGACAAGGTACAGGATAAAAATAAATCATACTTTACTCCTTTAAACATCTTTTGTGCTTTTCGCACTCTTTATAACTTCTACATACTGAACACGGTATAATCATTTATATCTCCTAATACCTATTTGCAAGTACAACTTTTGCCACTATTTCCTGTAACATAACCAGCTACAATTCCAACTACACCAACAAGAGCATTGTTCAACAAGGCTAGAATGCCCTCATCAAACTTGCCACCATGTTCTGATGCAATCATAAATTCATCTACTACAATAAGACCTAACAAGCCCATCAGACCTATTGCTAAAATCATTACTGTTATATGTTTCATGTTGCTCATTACATACCTACTGTATGACAACCACTTACAGCGATTGCAATATATATACATAGACCTATGATAATCAATTTACCATAATCTAAATCCCATTTTGTTCCTTCACCTTTATCAGCAAAGAATGCCATAACTCTTCCCCACATTATATATTCTCCCTCTGTTCTACTTTTGATGAAACTTCAACTCGTGATCTTCCACCATTGACGTACAGCCCAAACCAAGCTGCTCCTGCGCCTACCACAACCGAAACAAAACCTGCTTGTGCATTATTCGGATCAGGTAGATGCATGAACCAATTGCAAGTCTGATAAAATACCACCATATATGACAAGATTAATGCTCTAGGCACGATTCTCCACGAGTCTAGCTTCTCAGGTGTTATCATAACTACAGTATCCTCGTGGTACATGAGGGTCTAATACATCGGAAGCATCTAGATGTCCTTCTAGATACATGGCCCTCTCTACATGATCTAGCGTATATCGTACACCTGTTCTATTATATATAGCTTCACGAACATAAAACACGTCACTTAAAGGTATGTGTATGTCTTTAAGCTTACGTGCTGAGTGTCTCTTTACAAGAGTCGTATAATATTGCTCAATTACGGACTCATAGTTATATAGTTGTACACATTTTTTAGGCAAAGTCAACCTTTTTCTTTCATACATAGGAAAATAATTACTAATACCACTATAGTGTACACTTATGTGTCTTATTAAAGTTTTCTTAATCAATTTTAATGATCACTTTAAGTGGTTAGTTAGTTATACTAAGTTTTACATAAAAAATACAGCTTGTCAACCCCTAAAATGAAAAAAGACTCTTTTTATGAAAAGTATGTTGTATCCTAGCACTGTGTTGTATATGTGCAACATATGTGGTTAACACCCAAAATACCTGATCTGTGTAGCTCTGTGTACACAATAACCACTGACCCCCCAGTGGCTGTTGCCCCTCTAGCGTGATAGATCCTTGCTTTGACGCAGAAAAGGTGAAAACACTAGCGTAAATCTGTTTTATGCAACAAAAAAATGTTTTTCAGCTAGAATAAGCAATAAAATCAGTCACTTAGATGTATATATAAACTGATCAATAATCTGTTAGCACAAAAGATGTTTACAGAAACCACACCCACAGCAAGTGATTGCACGATCTATGCTTTTGTGTACAGTACTACCTGATTTTAAATGTAGCTCTCAGTGAGCTTTAAAATAGTCATAGAAATCATGCAAGCTACAGAGCTATATATCACAAAGCTGCGCTTGTATCGCTACAAAGCTGCACTTGTTCTGCTCTGGGGCAGAACAGATTAAATGAAATTAATTTAACTGATAAACTTGAATAATCATAAAAAGTGTTTATATTAATAGATAAGGGCAACGCCTATACCCTATCCAAATATAGGCTCTAAAATAAGGAAACAAAAAAATGACAAACACCAACACCAAAACAAAAAAAGCCACAGTATCAAAGACACTTAATGAGAATGTTAAGGTCGAAAGATTTTCACAAGTTATGAAAGATGGCTCAATTAATTGGAGCGATGAAGCTTCTAGTTTTTTATCAGATGTTAAATCTGTAAAAGATAAAATGTACGATTACGATCTAGATTGTGACCGACAACAACAAGCTTTACAGTTATATTATGGTTATGTGCTTTCAACCTTGTATCATTTTGAAGCACAGACAACAGATAAAAACGGTAAATTT
>CEOK01161583.1_pt1 | contig 25571 bp, 21 predicted proteins | sample 427001 | NCBI WGS metagenome assembly CEOK01 (sample SAMEA2591108, study PRJEB7988) | marine metagenome | isolation source: saline water (ENVO:00002010), including | reverse complement strand
TGGAAAATGGTAAATGACGATCCTAACATTAACTTTAGACCCTTTTACTATAGCGATGTAAGAGTTGATCCTCATCATTCCAATATCCTATTCTCAATATCAGGATGGCTGAGCCGATCAAAAGATAGTGGAAATACTTGGGAGCGAATTGCTACGTCTGTTCATGGGGACCATCAATCACTTTGGATAGATCCTAAAAATCCCAAATACATTTTAAATGGAAGTGATGGCGGTTTTCAAAGATCATTTGATGGTGGTGATAGCTGGGAAATAATAAATAATATTGAGCTCTCACAATTTTATCAAATTCAAGTTGACAACCTTAGACCCTACAATGTTTATGGAGGTCTTCAGGATAATGGTACATGGGTAGGCCCTAGTAACTCTCTGTATAATGCAGGTATTTTAAAACGCCATTGGAGGGGACTTGCCTATGGTGATGGTTACTTTGCCGAACCTATTCCAGGCAATGAACATTTAGTTTACACCAATCTACAGGGAGGTGTTCCCTTTCTTGTTGACAGCAGATACGGTAATGTTAGAACTATACACCCTTATCCAAAAATTGTAGGCTCCGCTGGAGATGCAATTGATAAACACAAATATAGATTTAATTGGGATTCTCCAATTCATATTTCGCCTCACGACCCAGAGACTGTTTACGTTGGTGGAAATGTAATATTTAAATCACAAGACCGTGGTAATAGTTGGGAAGTAATTAGTCCAGACCTAACTACTAACGATAAGTCTAAACAAAGATCTTCTGGCGGTACTATTTATCAAGACAATACCGCAGCTGAATTTCATTGTACGGTTCTCTATATTGCCGAATCTCCTGTTCAAAAAGGAGTCCTCTGGGCTGGTACTGATGATGGAAATATACAACTCACTATGGACGGTGGAGCAAATTGGAAAAATTTAAACAACAGAATTAAAGGCCTGCCTGAATTTTCATGGGTTTCAAAAATACATGCTTCAGAACACGATGCTGGAACCGCATTTGTCACTGTTGATCAGCATCGTATGGATGATTTTAAACCTTACATTTTTATGACCAAAAATTTTGGAAAAACCTGGGAAAAAATTTCAGGTAATCTTCCTCAAGATGACTACGTTAAGGTAGTTCGACAAGACCCTCATAATCCTAAATTATTATTTGCTGGAATGGAACATGGCATATATGCAAGTTGGGATAGCGGAAAAAATTGGGAAAAAATCAACATTGACCTTCCTAATGTTTCAGTTAGAGATTTAAGGATTCAGAAAAGAGATCGTGACCTAGTTATCGGAACCCATGGAAGAGGAGCCTACATTTTAGATGATATTAGACCTTTAGAGGAGTTAGATGGAATAATGGATAAATCTATTCACCTTTTCCCAATAAGAGAGGGTGTTTTATGGAATATGTATTGGCGCTTAGAAAATTTAGGAGATAAAAAGTATACCGCGAAAAATCCGGAATACGGCACTTACATAAATTACTATTTAAATCATACACCTAAAAGTTCCATAGAAGTTAAAATTTTTGATAAACAAAATAATTTAATTACAACTCTTGAAGATGAAAATCCAAAAAAAGGAATTAATAGATTAGCTTGGGATCTTGGTTATGATTCAGCAAATCCATTAAATATAAATGAACAAGGCAAATTAGAAATTAAAAAAACTAAGCCTGGAAAAACATATGAAGGTTTAAGTGAAGAGATAAGACCAAAAGTTGCTCCTGGAACATATAGAGCTGAAATTAAATATAATAACACTTCAGAAGTCTCTGAATTTCTGGTGAGTGGAGATTATAGGATAGAAATGCCTGTGGAGAATTATAAATTAAAATCTGAAGCTTTAGTTAGCTTACGAGACTTACAAAATCATACTCATAAATTAATAGAAAATATTCTTTTTATAGAGGAACAGATTGAGACTTTAGCTATAAAACTTAAGGTTGTATCTAGTAAAGACCTTCCAAGGTTAGAAAGATTACTCAATAAAATTAAAACCTTTAAGGATCATGATTTAATGAGGCCCCCTCCGTCGATGGGTTACAGGCAAAGACCAAGATTGAAAGAGGAAATTAAAACATTGATGCGAGCAATCGATAATACGACCAATCCGCCAACAATTCCTCAGCAAGAAAGAATAAAAAGTTTAAAACAAGAGCTCGAAGTTCACTTGAGAAAAATGGAGGATTTTAAAATAAGTATAAACCAAATAAGTTCTTCTCACTCTTCGTTACCCCAAATAATAATGAATGATTGAGTCAATAAATCTTATTTAACTACTTAACTAAAAGTTTTAGAAAAAATAAAACCCCAAGACAGTTGGGGTTTTTGTGCGGGTGAAGGGACTCGAACCCCCACGCCGTGAAGCACTAGATCCTAAATCTAGCGTGTCTACCAATTTCACCACACCCGCAGAGGTCGACAAATATAATTAAGTTTTTCAATAAAATTTCTTCTCCTAAAAAAATACATGAGTTAACTTTGCTTGAATAAATTAGAGATATTAAAATGACATTAACAAAAGATCAAAATAGATTTTTAGATGAATGGATGGATTTTTTAAAAATCCCGTCTGTAAGTGCAAATCCAACTCACAATGAAGATGTGCAACACGCAGCACAGTGGGTAGAAAATGCTTTAAAAAAATCAGGTTGCCCAAAAACTGAAATTATTTCAACTCCAGGGCATCCTATAGTTTACGGTGAATATATAAAAGATGTAGAGCTTCCTACAGTTTTAGTCTACGGACACTATGATGTTCAGCCTCCAGATCCCGTTGATCTTTGGGAAAGTCCTCCATTTGAACCTGTTATCAAAAAAACTGAAATTCATCCTGATGGAGCTGTCTTTGCTCGGGGTTCATGCGATGACAAAGGTCAAATGTTTATGCATATAAAAGCATTCGAAGTTATGCTAGCTCGAGGGCCTATCCCTTGTAATATTAAATTTATGATCGAAGGAGAAGAAGAAGTTGGTAGTGATAATCTTGAAGATTTTGTTAAAGGAAATAAAGAAAAACTAAAATGTGATGTGATTCTTATATCCGATACAAGTATGATTGCACAAGACTTACCCTCGATAACTACTGGCCTGAGAGGCTTAAGTTATATGGAGGTGTGCGTTACAGGACCCAACAGGGATTTACATTCTGGAATTTATGGTGGTGCAGTGCATAATCCAATAAATGTTTTGTGCGATATGATTTCACAACTTCAAGATGAAAATAAAAAAATTACAATCCCTGGATTTTATGACAAAGTAGTTGAATTATCAAAAGAAGAACGCTCAGAAATGGAAAAGGCTCCATTTGATCTGCAAGAATTAAAAAATTCTATCGGTATTGATGATGTTGATGGAGAAAAGGGTTATACAACTGAAGAACACCGTTCAATAAGACCAACACTAGATGTGAATGGAATATGGGGTGGATATATGGGTGATGGTGCTAAAACTGTAATCCCAAGCAAGGCACATGCAAAAATATCAATGCGCCTCGTGCCTGATCAAGACTGGGAAGAAATTAGTGAACTATTTTCTAATCACTTCAAATCTTTAGCACCTAAAGGAGTTAACGTTGAAGTTATAACTCATCATGGCGGTTACGCGTATGTTACTCCCATTTCGACTATTGGATATCAAGCTGCACACCAAGCTTATAAAGAAACCTTTGGAATTCCACCTATCCCTAAAAGAGGTGGGGGAAGTATCCCAATTGTTCCTATGTTTGAGAAGGAGCTCGAAGTTAAGTCTATTTTAATGGGTTTCGGATTAGATAGTGATGCACTTCATTCACCAAATGAGCACTTTGGTTTATTTAATTTTTTTAAGGGCATAGAAACTATACCAAAATTTTATGACCATTTTATCAAACTTTACAAGAAGTAGAATAATTATTAAACGATAAAAAGATCAGCAGCTATCCCATCGGTTAGAAACTTTGCCTTGTTTGAAATTTTTAAAAAATTGCCATCCCAGAATAGGTTTCTTTTATGCAAATGCCTTGAGACCTGCTCTTCCAAATAAGAGACATAAGTACTTCCAAAACTTTCCTCTACATAAGACAAAGAAACACCTTCACTTTTACGCAAAGAAGTCATTAAATACTCGTTATATCTGTCTTTTTTGCTCAATTCTTCATGCTCTATTAATAATTTTCCCGACTCAATACCCTTTTTATATTGGTGATTATTTGATATGTTCCAACTTCTTATTGAAACCCCATCAAAACTATGAGAAGATGGTCCTAACCCCAAGTAAGGTTTATTATTCCAGTAGTTTAAGTTATTTACTGAAAAATAATCTGGTTTGCCAAAACTTGAAAATTCATAATTTATATAACCTTTCTGTTCAAGCTTTTTAATAAGCAAATCATATTGTTGTTTTACTAATTCTTCATCCAAAAGGGCGATTTTTTTTTCTTTAACTAGAAAATCTAATGCCGTTTTCTCTTCAACAGTTAAAACATAAGCTGAAATATGAGGTGGATTAAAATCTAGAGCAATATTAAGATTGTTTTCCCAGTCATTTAAAGTTGTATAGGGAATACCATAAATTAAATCAATTGAATAGTTGTTAAAATACTTTCTTACAATATTTATAGACTCTAGAGCTTGCTCTTGGTCATGAGCTCTATTCATTAATTTAAGATCTTTATCAAAAAAAGATTGTACGCCAAGACTCAGGCGATTGATTCCAGATCTTTTGAGATTTAAAAGATAATCTTCATTAATATCATCTGGATTTGCTTCAAGTGTTATTTCAATTTCGGGAATAAATTGAAATTGTCCTTTAACAGAATTTATAAATGACTTTATCGATTTTGGTTTAATTATTGACGGTGTGCCACCACCAAAATAGATACTTTCAAGTGGAGCCTTAACTTCACTAGCTCTTATTTTTAATTCTTTATAGATTAAATCCAACATCCCTCCAGCATCTGTTTTTTTTGTTGAAAAATGAAAATTACAATAATGGCAGGCTTGTTTACAAAATGGATAGTGTATATAAAGGTTGGCCATTTTTAATAACTTAAGAAGTCCCTAAGACTTAACCTTGTCAGGATTTTTATTTACAAAAGCACTCCAACCGGAATATGATTTTTCACTTTTTAATTTACCCCGATTGTAATAATGGCAAACGGCTGCTGCCAATCCGTCAGTAGCGTCTAAATTCTTAGGTAAAGTTTCTATTTTAAAAAGCTTTTGAAGCATTTTCGCTACCTGTTCTTTGGATGCATTCCCGTTTCCTGTAATTGCCATTTTGATTTTTTTTGGTGAATACTCCGTTATGGCAACTTCCCTGGATAATCCAGCAGCCATGGCTACACCTTGAGCTCTTCCTAACTTTAACATCGACTGCACATTTTTACCAAAAAATGGAGCTTCGATTGCGATTTCATCGGGATGAAACTCATCTATTATTTCTTGAGTTCTCTCAAAAATTTTTTGAAGTTTTAAAAAATGATTTTCATACTTTTTTAAATGCAACTCATTCATTTGTATAAGTGACATCTCTTTACTTGTAGCTTTTATAATACCAAATCCCATTATTGTAGTTCCGGGATCAATTCCCAATATGATATTGTCCTCATCCATAGGGCTGTCAATCAGCAACAATCATAATTGGTAATACCATTTTTGTAGAAACAAAAGTTCCTACATTTGTTTTTAAAGCAGGCTCTGCTTGAGGTATCATACTAATGGCTGAGAGAAGTTGTTCTTCTAAATTTGGAATTGCATTATCCATCTTTCTAGAACGTTCTATTTCATCTAGCGAAAAATATCCTTCTTTATCTATAATAAGAATAGCATTTATTTCCTCGGATATAGGTTCGGATGATTGCAATGGATTTTGGTCTATGTAGTCTAATATTGAATCAGAAATTATCGACTCAAAACAGACCTTTTTATCATCTGTGCTTTCGATCGATTCACATTCGGAAAAGGTTGGTACTTGATCTTTTTCTGACCAAGTAGAGGCGGCCTTAATTTCTTTTGAGGAGACCTTTGTTGATTCAAAGAGATGGCAACCTGAAGCTAGAACTGAAAAGCTAATTATAAATGTATAAACCTTAATTTTTTTCATGAAAAAGTATTTCAATCTAAAATTACACTTTTTTATCTATTTCATAATTTAATTTATAACCCGAGGCAAAAAAAAGAATATTTTTAATCATGGATCATTTTTTGATTCTTTTATCTGGATTTTTTATCCTATTAGGAATAGCTGGAAGCTTTCTTCCAATTATTCCAGGACCTATAACTGCTTGGTTTGGAATTTTGATTTTAAGTTCTGTGCCACAAATATCAATTGATTTTATTTTATTAATCTTAACTTTTTGTATTGCTTTAGCAATATTTATTTTAGACTATTTTATTCCAAGCATGGGTGCAAAAAAGTTTGGTGGTGGGAAAGGAAGTATTTATGGAAGTAGTATCGGATTAATTTTCGGCATTCTTTTTCTAGGACCATTTGGTTTGATATTAGCACCTTTTTTGGGAGCTTTTTTAGGAGAATTAATTATTAATAAAGACAATAAAAAAAAAGCTTTAAAAGCAGCTTTTGGAGCATTTTTAGGATTTTTTGTAGGAGCCTTTATTAAGTTTTTAACGGGTTTAGCCTTTGGATTCATTTACATTCGAAGTTTGTGGAATGCTAAAGAACTTTTATTTTAAAATATCCCAAATTGTTTTGTTTAAAATAAAGATTAGTATTTTTGAATAATAGGTTGATCTCATGGCTTTATTTGTAATATCATTTGTGCTCCTTTTAATAGCATTTGCAGGAATCTCAATTAAAATTTGGGCAAAAAAGGACGGTGAGTTTGCTGGGACCTGCGCTAGTCAAAGTCCATTTCTAAATAAAGACAATAAACCATGCGGATTATGTGGCAAGATGCCTGACGAAGCAGAATGTAAAAACCCTGTGACTTTTAATAATTAATCAAGCTTTTGATGGGTTTTCAGGATGAAAAAGAAGTTATTAGAAAAGCTATTTTAAATGATCAAAGCGCATTCAATTTACTTTTTGACAAATACTGGAATTCTGTTTACTCTTTCCTATTTTTAAGAACACAAAGTTCTAATATTGCTGAAGAATTAGCAATTGAATCTTTTACAAAGGCCTTTGACCGCCTTGAAAAATATGATGGCCAATATTCGTTCGGAGCTTGGTTAATTACAATTGCGAAAAACCATCATATTGATCGCTATCGAAAACTAAAAAGACAAAATGAAACTCATAAAGAATTCGATACTATTTCTCAGAAAGAAATTTTAAATAAGGTTCCTTCACCAGAAGAACTTATGATTTCAAATCAAAATTTGGATAAGGTTTTAGAACATATCAAATCCATGAAAAAAGAATTTAGAAATCTTATAAGAATGCGTTACTTTGAAGATCTATCTTTAAAAGAAATTGAAAAAATTCTAAAAGAACCTCCAACCACAGTAAGAGTTAAGCTTTTTCGGGCAAAAAAAATGTTAGCTAGCTTAATTGAGAAAAATGAAGTTTAAATTATCTAAACTAGGACCGGGTCTTCTTTTTGCAGGTGCTGCAATAGGAGTATCGCATTTAGTTCAATCAACAAGAGCTGGAGCTGAGTATGGATGGGGATTAATTTGGGCACTTTTATTAATAAATCTATTCAAATATCCTTTTTTTCAGTATGGCCCTAGATATGCACAGGTGACAGGTGAAAGTCTTTTGGATGGGTATTATAAACTTGGGAAGGCTTACTTATGGGCATATTTTTTTGTTAATCTAGCAACTATGTTCACAATACAAAGTGCAGTGACAGTTGTTACTGCAGGATTAGCATCAAAATTATTTGGAATTTCAGAAAATATAGTTGTGTGGTGTTTATTAATAACATTTTTCTGCAGTGTTTTACTAATTGTAGGGCGTTATAAATTATTAGACAAGTTCATAAAAATTATAATGATTTCTCTTGCAATAAGTAGTATTCTTGCTGTTAGTTTTGCTTTTTTTAAAAATGATAATCCACTCCCTTTAAATCAAATACTGCCAAATGAAAGTGGTTTGCTTTTTTTGATCGCCTTTTTAGGTTGGATGCCTGCTCCACTAGATATTTCAATCTGGCACTCAATATGGACACTTGAAAAAAATAAAATCCAATTTAAAAAAACAACAATTAAGGAAACACTTTTCGACTTCAATGTTGGATATATATCTACAACTTTTTTAGCAATATGTTTTGTAGGACTTGGTGCACTTGTTATGTTTGGAACTGGTATGGAATTTTCCAATCAAGGGGTTGAATTTGCAGGCCAATTAATTCAATTATATACCTCTAGCCTTGGTCAAGCATCATATGTTCTAATTGCAGTTGCTGCTTTTTCTACAATGCTAAGTACTACAATAACGACTCTAGACGCCTCTCCGAGAGCAATGTCAAAAACCATGCAGCTTCTTTTTAAAAAAGAAAAATCATATTATCTCCCTTGGCTTTTAATTTTAGGAGTTGGTACTGGTGCCATTTTTTTATTTTTATTATCAGAAATGGGGCAACTTATTCAAATTGCTACAGTACTTTCATTTGTAACCGCTCCGCTTTATGCATATTTAAATTTTCGCTTAATTCTAAGCAAAGAAATGCCAAAGAAATACCAGCCAAAACGAGGATTGAAAATACTAAGTATTATAAGTTTATTGTTTTTATCAAGTTTTACGGTAATTTATCTTTTAAGTATTTAATCATTCGTTTATCTTTGTAAAAAAGATTATGATGGTGGAGGTTAAAGAAAAAGAAATTAAACACACAAAAAAGCCCAAATGGATTCGTGTAAAATTACCAACTGGGAAAAAATATACTGAACTTCGTGGATTAGTTGAAAACTATAAACTTAATACAATATGTACATCAGGTAGTTGCCCCAATATGGGAGAATGCTGGGCAGAAGGTACTGCTACCTTCATGATCCTAGGAAATATATGTACCCGGTCTTGTGGTTTTTGCGGTGTTCAAACCGGTAGGCCTTCTTCTGTTGATTGGGCTGAGCCAGAAAAAGTGGCCAACTCCATTAAAATTATGAAAATAAAGCATGCTGTGATCACTTCTGTTGATCGTGATGATCTAAAAGATATGGGTTCAATTATTTGGGCTGAAACAGTAAATGCTATAAGAAGGACAAATCCAAATACCACCCTAGAGACACTAATTCCTGATTTTCAGGGTAACCGTCGTAATTTAGATCGTATCATAGAAGTTGCCCCTGAAGTTGTCTCACACAACGTTGAAACTGTAAGGATTTTAACTCGAAAAGTTAGGGTTCAAGCTAAATATGACACTAGTCTAGACGTGTTAAATTATCTTAAACAACAAGGGGTAAATAGAACTAAGTCTGGCATTATGTTAGGTCTTGGTGAAAATGAAGATCAGGTATTAGAAACTTTAAAAGATCTAAGAGAAGTAAATGTTGATGTAGTGACAATTGGACAATATCTCCAGCCAAGTAAAAAGCATCTTCCAGTTAAATCATTTATAACACCAGAACAATTTAAAAAATATGAAGAATATGCGCTTTCTTTAGGATTTAAGCATGTTGAAAGTGGACCTCTTGTAAGATCATCTTATAAGGCTCACAAACACGTTGCTTAAACAATCCTAATATTTTTCTTTAGGAAAAGTATAAACTCATCTTCCTTCTTTTTTGTGAAAAATCTCATTTCAATTGGTAAATAAAACAGTTCATTTGAATTAAAAAATGGTTCTAGCCTGCCAAAGTCCTTCTCAGTTGTAAGTACTATTTGACTTTGCATTTTTTGTTTGATTTTTTTTGTATCAGATAAACCAAAATTATGATGATTTGAATATTTTAAATGTTCAAAATTTAAAGACTTACTTTTTAAAAAAGAGACTAAATGATCAGAGTTAGCAATTCCAGTAATAAGTAAAAAAGGAAATTTTAGTTTGGTAAGGCTTTTTTTATTTTTTTTATTGATAATATCTTTTCCATACACCAATTTTGTAAAAAAAATCTTCTGATAACTTTGGGGATTTATTCTATGCTTGATTTGTAATTGATCCTTTAGACTAATATCATTGGGGCACTTAGTAACCAAAATGATATTAGCTCTTTTTACTTGGGTGGTGTGCTCCCTCAATCGCCCTAAAGGCAACAAATGATCATCAAAAAAAATTTGATTAAAAGAAGTTGTTATTACAAGACAGTGAGGGGTAACATATCTATGTTGCATAAGGTCATCAAAAATTATTACATCTGGTTTCAGGTTTTTTTGCATTAAAATATTAAGGCCGTCTTTCCTGTTTTCACATACTATAACACCAATCTTATGCTTGGAAAAAAATTGATATGGTTCGTCTCCTATAGTTAACGCAGAACTTTTATCATTTGCAATAATAACTCCTCGAGTTTTTCTTTTATAACCTCTGCTTATTACAAAAGGTGTTTTTTTCTGTTTAAAATAAGTTATTAAATAATCGACCAAAACAGACTTGCCTGTTCCTCCAACATTTAAATTTCCAATACCAATACTTGGAATTTGCGGCATTATATTAGGTAATATTTTCAAATCGAATAAAAGATTTCTTGTAGCTACAATAACACCATAAATAATTGTAAAAGGAGCTAATATGAAGGATAACTTTTTCATGGCGATTAAGATAAATATTATATTTGTTTTAATTCATTTATAATATGTTAGTTCAAGAACTACTTGATATTTTTGATGAATGGGCGCCAGCAGCTTATTCAGAAGATTTTGATAACACTGGACTACTAGTTGGAAATCCAAATGACAAATGCAATGGTATTCTAATTTCCTTAGATACAACAGAGGAGCTTTTAGAAGAAGCCATTAAAACAAACTGTAATGTAATTGTAAGTTTTCATCCAATAATTTTTTCTGAATTAAAAAAAATTAGTGGTGAAACTTACGTAGAAAGAGTAGTTTCAAAAGCTTTACAAAATAAGATTTCTATAATTGCTCTTCATACCCGGTTGGATAATCATCCTAAAGGAGTTAATTATGAAATTTGCAAAAGAATTGGTTTAGGTAAGACTGAAGTCTTAATTCCAAAAAAAGAAACACTTAAAAAGCTCGTTGTTTATGTTCCTAAAAATAAAGCTCAAAAGGTCTTAAAAGCGTTGCATGAAGCAGGAGCTGGTAATTTAGAAAATTATACCGACTGCAGCTTCCTTATTGAGGGTAAAGGCCAGTTTACAGGTAACATGGAAAGTGATCCTCATATTGGAAAAAAATTAGAAAAAGTTTCTGTTGACGAAGTTCAAATAAATGTAGTTTTTGAATCTTATTTAACTGGAAAAGTTCAAAAAGCTCTCTTTCAAGCACATCCTTATGAAACAGTTGCTTATGAGATGTATGGCCTTCTAAATTCATACACAAATGTAGGAATGGGAAAAATAGGCTTCTTAAAAAATGAAACTAATAGCATTGATTTTTTAAAAAATCTAAAAAAAATATTTAATACTGGGCACATTCGCTACAATAACTATAAAGGAAAAAAATTAAATAAAATTGCAGTACTTGGAGGGTCAGGAAGTTTTGCTATAGATCATGCTAAGAGAAAAGGAGCGGACGCATTTATAACTGCAGATCTTAAATATCATCAGTTCTTTCAGGCTGATAAAGAAATATTATTGATTGATATTGGACATTATGAAAGTGAGCAGTATACTAAAAATTTGATATTTGATTATCTTACCGAAAAATTGCCTAGTTTTGCAATCTCCTTATCAAAAACTAAAACAAATCCTGTTAACTACATTTAAACATGGCCAAAAAAAAAGAACCAACTGTAGAAAAAAAGCTAAGAGCACTTTACGATCTTCAACTAATAGATTCAAGAATCGATGAAATAGTTAGCTTAAGAGGTGAACTTCCATTGGAAGTTGACGATTTGGAAAATGAAATTAAAGATTTAAAAACCAAATCAGAGAAGATAAATGCAGTTATAGAAGAAAATAAAAAAGAGATACTCGAACAGAAAAAGATTATTGAAAATGCTAAAGAGCTCCACAAAAAATATGAGGAAAAACTAAAAAATGTCCGTAACAACAGAGAATATAATTCGATTGTTAAAGAACAAGAATATCAGGACTTAGAGTCTCAACTAGCTGAAAAGAAGATTAACGAATTTAAAAGCAATATTGAACAAAAAGAATTATCACTAGAAGAAATAATGCAAAAAATCGAAGACCGATCAAAACATCTGGATTCCAAAAAAAGTGAACTTGAAACAATTCTAAAAGAAACACATAAAGAAGAGGATCTACTTCAAAAAAAATCTGCCGAATTTGAAAAAGATATTGAAGAAGTACTAATAAACTCTTACAAAAGAATTAGATCTAGCGTAAAAAATGGTTTGGCAATTGTATCAATTGAACGCGGTGCCTCAGGTGGATCTTATTTTTCAATTCCACCTCAAGTTCAACTAGAAATTGCATCACGGAACAAAATAATAACTGACGAACATAGCGGAAGAATATTAGTTGATGCAGAACTAGCTAAAGAGGAGCGTGAAAAAATTGACAAGCTTATTGGTAATTAATTTATTCCCAAAAGTCATAAACTAAAACAGATTCCGTTAAAGGAAGAAAATAATCAACAAACTTTTTATGAATTGGATGGGGTAAATAAACACTATCTCTATCATTAGCTGACTTGAATTTCATTGTCAAACTATGTGTATATCCCTTGCCTAAACGTTCAGGAGAGATATTCTCTGTGAAATTTAATTGCTCAACGACTGGGATAGCCTGGAGGTTGTATGCACCATCAGTTAATTTTTGGAATTGTTGAGAAGTGATTTGTTCTTTAAATTTAATTAAAACCAGATGAATGAGTCTTTTATTATTATCCGCTTCTAAAAATGTTTGATCATGATCCTTGTCCAAAAAGTTGTATCCGACAACAAATGCCCCTGAGTAGAATAAGATGATAATGTATAGAGACAAGCGGTCTGTCATACCAATTTTGAACATAGAGGGATTTTTATACAATTTAGCAAAATAAGCTTAATCTAAAATAAGCAAAGAGTAAATATAAAGCTTAACACGTAGAATTAAATGTGGGCGCTGAGGGATTCGAACCCCCGACCCCCTCGGTGTAAACGAGGTGCTCTGAACCAACTGAGCTAAGCGCCCAAATATTTATCTTGGGGTGTAAAGATAAAATTTATAGGCTAAAACTAAAACTCAAAATTTTAAATTAACCTTTCATCTCCAAATATTCTAGAATATCTGCCACGACAAAAGTACTCCCAGTTACAAATATCAAATCATCTGGACCTGAATTTGATATTGCCATTTTATATGCAATAGGAATGGATTTAAAATAATTTATTTTTAAATCCGAAGATTCTAAGAATGACTTCAAAATTTTAAGAGGCATGGCCCTTTCAATGTTGGGGCTGCTTAAATAAAAGTTTGCTTCTTTCGGGAAAAGTGAGAGCAAAGAATTTATTTCTCTTTCTTTTATGAATCCCATAACTAAATATAGTTTACCATATGAAATTTCGCTAAGCTGCTGGGATATTAATGTGAGTGCCTCTCTATTATGTCCAATATCTAAAATTACTTTAGGTGAATTTTGTACAACTTGCCATCGCCCTTTTAATCCGGTATTTTCAACAACTCTGTTGAGTCCTTTTTTAATTATTGAGTTATCTAAATTAATATCAGGCAAGTGATTAAATGCAGTAATTACTGTTTGAATATTTTTTATCTGATAAAATCCTTTTAAGTCTGAGGTGAAATTGGCTGAGGTGTTTTTGACAAAGTATAAAGGTGCGTTTAACTTTCTAGATATTTCTATAAATGTATCTTCTGTTTTAATATCTTTTTCTCCAACTATTATTGGAATTCTATTCTTGATAATTCCCGCTTTTTCAAAAGCTATTTTTTTGTGTGTTTTACCTAAAAACTGTGTATGGTCGAGACCAATATTTGTAATAATTGATAATACTGGTGTAATTATATTAGTAGCGTCTAATCTTCCTCCCAATCCAACTTCAATTATGGCATAATCAACCTTAACTTTACTAAAATACCAGAATGCTAGGGCTACAGACATCTCAAAAAAGGTAAATTTTTCTTTTTCAAAATAAGACTTATTTGAGTTTATAAAAATTACGACTTCATCTGGAGAAATTTCTATACCATTTACCTTAACCCTTTCTTTAAAATCTAACAAATGAGGGGAGGTATAAAGACCCGTTTTGTAACCTGCTGCTTGAAGTACAGAGGCTATCATATGACTTGTAGATCCTTTCCCATTAGTACCTGCGATGTGAATAGATTTAAAATTTTTATGTGGATAGCCAAGATAAAGATCAAGTAGTTTGATTGAATCTAACCCTGAACGATAAGCTGCAGGTCCTAGACGCTGATACATCGGAAGTTTCGAAAACATCCATTTTAATGTTTCTTTGTAAGTGTTCAACTTTTATTCTCCAAGTTTAAATTGAATTACAACAAACCCAATTTGCAGTTCTGGTGCATCATCGTCCGGAAACCATTTGTGTAATTGAGCTGTTTTTTTTGCTGGATCAAGCAAACAAGGATGAGTATTTGTAGTCCCTTTAACGCCTGGTTCTGCTGAAACAACTTCTCCCTGACGATTGACACTTACTCTAACAACAACTAATCCTTGTTCATTACATTCTTGCAATACCTTACCTTTAGATTTTAAACTTCTACCATTCAAACCATATCCCTTAGCGTATGATCCAAAAATCATATTGTTATAATAAGTGGAAGAATAACCACTCTCATTTTGGATATTTCCATCTAAACCCTTCAGACTATTATTGGACAGCTCTTCATTTAACTGACTATTTTTTTTCAGGAGATTAGATACAATATTTTTGGTAGTTTTCGAAACCTTTGGGTTCTCTTTTTTGATTGGTAATTTTTCTATTTTCTTATTTTCTTTTAATTTATTGGGATCTTGATTTTGTTTTATTGAGTTTTCTTTTTTTGGAATGGATATTGAAGATTTTCTTTCCGTTAAAACAGACTTTGATTTCTTAGATGGATTAATTTTAGCATTAGACTTACTAGTAGGTTTAACTGAACTTTGATCTTTTCCAACTCCATTTAACTTATTTGTTTGTTGATTTTGTTTTTTGATATTTCCAGAACTATGCACAGTGTTTCCTAAACTAATCTCCATCCCATAATCTATAGGTGGATCATAATAAGTAAATCCTAAGCCAAAAAAAAGAATAACAAGAAGTAAAGCCACAACAAATGTGATGCTAGCTGATTTTTTTTTGTGGGGAGAATCAAAAATTATCATCTAATAAATTTAAACTTTATTGACTTTCTACAGCAAGTACTACTTTAATGCCATTTTTGTTTGCGATATTCATTACGAAAATAACTTCATCTATTGGCACTTTTTCTTCAGCTCTTAAAATTAACGAAGGTGTATTTAAGGACGAAAAAGTTGAAATAATTTTATCCTCTAAATTATTTTTTGGTGTAATATTAGAATCAATGTAAAACTTATTTGAATTGGTTATAGTAACTGCAAAAGCATTTCTGTTTTCAGTTTTACCCTCAGCCTCAGGGAGTTTGACTTTTATTGTATTCAATTGTTTAGCCAAGGTTGAGGCTATCATAAAAAAAATCAATAAGAGAAATACAACATCAGTCATTGAAGACATATTAAATTCAGGACTGATCTTATTTCTTCCTCTAAGGTTCATCTAAGCTGGTTCGTTTAGTAAGTCTAAAAACTCCAAGCTTGTTGATTCCATAAGATAAACTGCATTGTTTGTTTTTACAACTAAATGATTGTAAGATACATAACCTATTATACCGACTATCAATCCTGCAACAGTTGTTGTCATAGCAGTATAAAGCCCGTCAGCAAGTAATTGCATGTCAATATTACCCCCTGCATTAGAAATTTCAAAAATGGAAATAATCATTCCAATTACTGTGCCTAGAAAGCCAAGCATAGGTGCAGCACCAGCAATAGTTGCTAAAATACTAATGTTTTTTTCAAGTTGATATACCTCTAAACGACCTGCATTTTCAATAGCAGTATTGATATCTTCCAATGGTCTACCAATTCTAGACAATCCTTTAGAAACTAGCCTTGAAACTGGAACATTTTCCTTCAAACATAATTTTTGAGCTTCCTCCACTTTCCCTTGTATCACAAAAGATCTAATTTGAGACATAAATGTTGGTGTCATCTTAACTGCAGAACGAATTGCAAAAATCCTTTCAAAGTAAATGTAAACGACAGTTAGTAGAAGAGTACATAAAAGACCAATAATAATTTGTCCCCCTAGGCCGCCATTTTCAATTAATTCTACTAATGAAAATGTTTTTTGAGTTTGAAATGGAGATGGTTGTTGAAGGGTTAAAATCATGTTAATATCTTATTTTGGCATTTATTGAATGGTTAAATATTTAGAATAGAAAATCTCGCATAACAATAAAAACAATAAAACCAGATAAAAATCCTAAAAAGGCTAGCCAGGCAATTTTTTTTAAATACCAGAAAAAATCAATTTTTTCCATTCCCATTGCAACAACACCTGCAGCAGAACCAATTATTAGCATACTTCCACCAGTTCCTGCTGAGTAAGCAATTAGGTGCCATACTGGATCATCTACTGAATTAGAAAACATACCCATACTTGCTGCAACTAATGGAACGTTGTCAATGACTGCAGATCCAATACCAAGCAATCCTATAACAATATCAGTGTTAGGTATTGTTTTATTGAGACCCTCAGCAAAATTAAATAACAATCCTAGTGATTCTAGTCCTGCAACTGCAAGTAAAATCCCCAAAAAAAATAATATACTTGGTAATTCAATTTTTGATAATGATCGATGAACAGGGCTACTTGTTTGATGAGCGTCACTTTCTTCGTCAAAGGATGTAATATTTATTTTTGCCTTGCTAAAAATTTCAGCAAATGTTGCAACAACTGCTAAAGAAAGCATCATGCCAACATATGGTGGTAGGTGGGTTATAGTTTTGAAAACAGGCACAAAAATTATAGCTGAAAGGCCTAGGTACAACATACTCGCTCCATGTTTATGAAAACCAACATCTGTTTCATCCGCAACCGCTTCATCAATTTCACCTTGAAAAGCGGGTAAAAAAGAAGCTATACCAACTGGGATCCCTAAACAAAAAATTGATGGGAGTAAAACGTATGTTATCAAGTTGAGAGTTGTGACTTTATCACCAATCCAAAGCATAGTTGTAGTAACATCACCAATTGGTGACCAAGCACCACCTGCATTAGCAGCTACAATTATAAGTCCTGCAAACCAAAGACGTGTGTCTCTTTTAAGTACAACTTTCTGTAGAATTGTAATAAGCACAATGGTTGCAGTCAAATTATCAATTATAGCATAGAGGATGAATGCAAGAATCGAAAAAATCCATAATAACCCTTTTTTACTTCTGGTTTTGATAAAATTTTTAATCGTAAAGAATCCATTAAAATAATCAATGATTTCAACAATAGTCATTGCGCCCAAAAGAAAAATTATTATCTCAGCTGTTTTACCAAGATGATGCAATAATATTTCATCAATATGTGAAGGCTCAAGTTGTTTTAATTCTGTATTAACATCAAAAACAGGTAAGTGAGAAAGAGATATTATAGCCCACATTAATGCCATCATAGCTAGTGCGGGAATGAGTTTATCAACTTTTAAACTATGCTCGAGGGTAATAGCCAAATAGCCTAGAACAAAAATTGTTATAATAATGGTTTCCATGAGTCAATTATCGGTTTGTTTGTTAAAAATAAAAAAATCTATACCCTAATACTCAAGTATCCTTAAAAAATTAGGGAGTAAAAATATTTCCAGAGCTGTGATCGCTCTTACTTCCAGTGACTGAAGCTAAGCAATTAACTTCATTTCTTAATCTTAAAACCCCTAAAAAACCGAAAATAATTGCTTCTTTGTAATCAATTATAACTTCTGATGGTACTAGGAAATTTGCAAAGTCATTTTCTTTAATTTTTTTTATCAAAAAATCATTCTTAGCCCCTCCACCAGTTACCAATACATTTTGCCCATAATCAAAGTTTTTCCCAATCAATGAAGCAATATGAATAGTATATGTGTTTAATAGATTCTCAACACTGTTTGAACTATATTTTTCTAGAAGTGGTAATATTTTAGCATTCACCCATTCGAACCCTAAAGACTTTGGAGGAGTCCTTTGATAATATTCAAATGATTCTAATTCATTTAACAAGGGTAAAATTAATTTGCCTTTTTTAGCCATATTCCCATTTAAATCATACAATTTTCCTTTTTTGTTAGCCAAAAAATTAAGAACAGTATTTACAGCACAAACGTCATAAGCAATAGCAGCTTTATCTGAAACTTTTGAGACATTTGAAAAACCACCTAAATTGAGGAATGCTTCATAATTACGAAATAATAATTTATCTCCAATTGGCACTAATGGTGCCCCCTGACCACCTAACTTAATATCCTGGGTCCTAAAATCACAAACTACATTTAAGCCCGTTAGTGTAGCTAAAACCTTTCTATTACCTAATTGAAAAGTTAATCCCTTATTTGGATCATGGAATAGTGTATGTCCATGTGAACATATTGCATCGATTTTAGATAATTTATATTCTTTAACAAATGAATTGATACTTTCGGCTAAAAATAAAGTATAGGACTCATCTCCTGCTTCAATAGATTCTTTAGTTGCATGAAACAACTCTTCTAATTTAGTAATCCATTGTTTTGAATAGCCAATTGTCTTAGTAGCCTCTACATCAAAATTCCAAAATTTATCGAGCCTGAAATTTACACAAGCCAGATCAATTCCATCCAAAGAAGTCCCTGACATTACTCCTATAACTTTGTAAGTATTTTTTAACAATTATAAATTTTTTAAATTATTAAAAAGCAAAGGAAGTGAAAATTGTTAATTTTTCATTTTTTTTAATAAAAACTGGTTAAAATTTAAAGATTCCTCTGTTTTATGAATAAAATTTTGTGATCTTTAAAAATAGCTAGATTTAGGAAGTTTTATTGTAATTTAAGAGTGTTGATTTACTATTTTTGTTAGCTTTTAAAAATTATGCTACCGTCAAAACAAGGCCTTTACGACCCTCAATTTGAACATGACAACTGTGGAGCAGGATTCATATGTAGTCTTCAGGGAAAAAAAACTAATGATATAATTCATAAAGCACTAGATATTCTAGATTGCCTTGAACATCGTGGAGCTGTTAGTGCTGACGGTAAAACCGGTGACGGTGCTGGTATTCTAATTGAAATACCACATAATTTCCTGAAAAAACAATGTGGATTTGAGCTTCCTGAAATGCATCAGTATGCTGTTGGCATGGTATTCCTACCAAAAAAAGAAAATCAAAGAACCTATTGTATTGGTGTCTTAGAAAATGAAATTAAAAATCAGGGACTTGAAATTTTAGGATGGAGAAAAGTTCCAGTAAACCATGAAGTTGTTGGAAATATAGCAGCGCTAACTGAGCCGCATATTATGCAGATTTTTGTAGGTAAAGGATCTGGCGAACTATCTGATCATGAGTTCAATATAAAGCTATATTGTTCAAGAAAAATAGCTGAGCACACAATATCAGATTCTAAACTTTCGCAATCCTCTTATTTTTATTTACCCAGCCTATCAACTCATACATTAATTTATAAAGGTTTATTGACTCCTGAAGATATAAAAGGATATTACAATGACCTTGAAGATCCAGCTGTAGTGACTCGTTTGGCACTAGTACATCAACGTTTTTCTACAAACACATTCCCTACATGGGATCTTGCTCAGCCGTTTCGTTATATGTGTCATAATGGAGAAATTAATACTTACAAGGGTAATTTTAGTAGGATGCAGATTAGGGAAGAGCTCTTAAAAAGTAAAGCTTTTGGTTCTGATTTAAAAAAAATATTGCCAATAGTAATACCTGATAAGTCAGACTCTGCCTCAATGGATATGACATTAGAGCTTCTTCTTGCCACTGGACGGTCACTCCCAGAAGCGATGATGATGTTGGTCCCAGAGGCTTGGGAAAAACATACGTATATGGATGAAGATAAAAAAGCATTTTATCAATATAATTCGTGTATTATGGAACCTTGGGACGGTCCTGCATCTATTCCATTTACAGACGGGAAATATATTGGAGCACTTTTAGACCGAAATGGACTTAGACCATCCCGATATACTGTGACAAAAGATGGATACGTGGTTATGTCTTCGGAAACTGGAGTCCTTGAAATTGATCCAGAAAATATACAAATGCACGGACGGCTGGAACCAGGGAAAATGTTTTTGGTAAATATGGATGAGGGTCGTATAGTTGAAGATGATGAAATAAAAAAACAAATCTCACTTGATAAGCCTTATAAGAAATGGTTAAAACAAAACCTTCTTCACCTTAAAGATGTTCCTTATACAGGGAACAAAACTAAAATTGAAAGTGAAGGTTTTGAAACTAGAATGAGAATTTTTGGATATACTCAAGAAGACCTAAAAACAATTATAACTCCGATGAGTTTAAATGGAAAGGAAGCTATAGGTTCAATGGGTGTAGATACCCCTCTTGCTGTACTTTCTGATCGTACTCAACTTCTATATAATTACTTTAAACAGCTTTTTGCACAAGTTACAAATCCACCACTTGATGGAATAAGAGAGGAAATTGTTACTGACATTAGCCTTAGCATAGGTGAAGAATTTAATCTTTTTGAAACCCATGCAGAACATTCAAAAAAATTATGCATACAAAATCCTATAATCTCGAATGAAGATCTAGACAAAATAAAGAATCTAAATAGAAAAGATTTTAAGGCTGCTTCAATTTCAACACTATATGAAATTAATAATGGATTAAATGGTTTAGAAGACGCACTAGAGGACATGATAAGTGAAGTTGATAATGCCCTTGCTAAAGGTGTAAATATTATTGTACTATCTGATCGTGGTGTGTCTCCCACTCTTGCTCCTATACCAATGTTATTAGCCACATCTCATGTACATCATGCCTTTAAGAGATTCAAAAAGCGATCCCAATTTGGAATTATTATAGAATCAGCTGAACCAAGAGAGCCACATCATTTTTCGTTGTTGTTTGGGTATGGAGCAAGTGCTGTTAATCCATATTTAGTGAATGAAATCATTACTTATCAATGCAACAATAACTTTATTTTAGAAAGTGCAGAAAAATCAATAAATAACTTCAATAAAGCAATTGCAAAAGGAATAATAAAGGTGATGAATAAAATTGGTATCTCTACCTTGCACTCTTACAGAGGAGGCCAAATTTATGAGGCCCTGGGATTATCTAAAAAGCTAATAGATAGATTTTTTTACAATACCCCAACTAGAATTGAAGGAATCAATTTATATGAAATAGAAAAAGAAATTAGTAAAAGACATAGCAAGGCCTACTTGCATGAGTCAAAACTAGGTTTACCACTTGAGATAGGTGGAGACTATAGATGGAGAAGAGACGGAGAAGCACATGTAGTTAATCCTTCAACAATAGCATCTTTGCAACAAGCAGTTAGACAAAATAAACCAGAAAGCTACGAGGCATTTTCAAAAATGATAAATGACCAGAATGAGAAACTAATGACATTAAGAGGTTTATTCGAATTTTCAGGTTATGATCCAGTTCCAATTGATCAGGTAGAACCTTGGACTAAAATTGTCAAGCGTTTTAAAACAGGTGCTATGTCTTTAGGATCAATAAGCCAAGAAGCTCATGAAAACCTAGCAATAGCGATGAATAAAATTGGGGGTAAAAGTAATTCTGGAGAGGGAGGCGAAGATCCAAAACGCTTTAAACCAGATAAGGATGGAAACTTTAAAAATTCTGCTATTAAACAGGTTGCTTCTGGAAGGTTTGGTGTTTCAAGCCATTATTTGAGTAGTGCTGAAGAGATTCAAATTAAAATGGCTCAAGGTGCTAAACCTGGAGAAGGTGGTCAACTACCAGGCCCAAAAGTAAACCCTTATATAGCGTCGGTGAGAAATTCAACTCCGTATGTTGGTCTAATATCCCCTCCTCCACATCATGATATATATTCAATCGAAGACTTGTCTCAATTAATTTATGACTTGAAAAATGCTAATAGGAAAGCTAGAATAAATGTTAAACTAGTTTCAGAGGTTGGAGTAGGAACAATTGCAGCTGGGGTAGCAAAAGCTAAAGCAGACGTAATCTTAATCTCAGGTTACGATGGAGGCACTGGAGCCTCTCCCTTAACCTCTCTAAAACACGCTGGCCTCCCATGGGAATTAGGAATAGCTGAAGCGCAACAGACACTAGTTATGAACGATTTAAGAAGTCGTGTAGTCCTTGAATGTGACGGTCAAATGAAAACAGGAAAAGACGTCGCTATTGCTTGTTTATTAGGTGCAGAAGAATTTGGATTTTCCACCGCTCCACTCATAGCTTCGGGATGTATTATGATGCGTGCATGTCACTTAAACACTTGTCCTGTAGGAATTGCGACCCAAGATCCAACGCTACGTAAAAACTTTAAAGGAAAACCTGAACACGTAATAAATTTCATGCATTTCATTGCAGAGGAATTAAGGCAAATAATGGCAGATTTAGGTTTTAGAACCGTAGACGAAATGGTTGGTCAATCACAGAAATTAAATATGAAAAAAGCAATAAACCATTTCAAAGCAAAAGGAATTGACTTATCGAAAATATTGCATAAACCTAAAGTACCTAAACAAATACCTGAGCGCAATACAAAATCACAGGACCATAATTTGGAGAATGTTCTTGATATCGAGATTTTAGAAAAGGCTAAACTTTCACTAAAGGATAAGAAAAAACAGCAACTAAATTTTCATATTAAAAATACTGATCGGACAATAGGGGCTATAATTAGTAATGAGATTTCAAAAGCTCATGGAGCTGACGGACTTCCAGAAGATACCCTTAAGTTGAACTTTACAGGTACAGCAGGGCAAAGTTTTGGAGCATTTGCCGCCAACGGACTTTCAATGAAAATTGAAGGAACTGTTAATGATTATTTTGGAAAGGGTCTTTCGGGTGCAAAATTAATTGCAAAGGTTCCTGAGAAGTCAAACTTTGTTCCACACGAGAATGTTATAGTTGGAAATGTAGCATTGTACGGTGCTACCTCTGGTCAAGCCTATATAAATGGTATTGCTGGTGAACGATTCTGTGTCAGAAATTCAGGAGCAAAAGCTGTAGTAGAAGGAGTAGGAGACCACGGGTGCGAATACATGACTGGTGGTATAGCTCTTATTTTAGGTGATATAGGGAGAAACTTTGCAGCCGGTATGAGTGGAGGTATTGCATATATTTATAACGACAATGCTTTATTCGACGAAAGAAAATTTAATGTTGAAATGGTAGAATTAGAGAATTTAGAAAATAGCGATGTAGTAACTATTAAAGAATTGATTGAAAATCATATAAAGTATACTAAAAGTCCAAAAGCGATTGGTATACTTAAAAATTGGTCAAAGTCGGTTACTAACTTTATAAAAGTAATGCCAACAGACTATAAACGTGCACTTGAAATGATGGCAGAAAATAAACTTGAAAAATCTTTCTAATATGGGAAAAATTAAAGGTTTTATGGAATATGATCGGCTTAAAGAATCCGTTATTGACCCAAGAAACAGGATAAAAAACTATAACGAATTTACTTTAGCTCCAAAGAAAAACGAATTACAAGAACAGGGAGCTCGCTGTATGGATTGTGGTGTTCCTTTTTGCCATAGCGGCTGCCCTCTTGGTAACTTAATCCCAGACTTTAATGATGCTGTTTATAATAATGAATGGGAACGCGCTCTAAATATATTACATAGCACAAATAATTTCCCCGAATTTACAGGAAGGCTTTGCCCAGCACCTTGTGAAGAAGCATGTGTTCTTGGAATAGTAAATCCACCTGTTTCAATAGAATTAATTGAAAAATATATTGTTGAAAGGGGTTTCAGTGAAGGTTGGATTCAGCCTGAAGTACCCGAACTTAGAACTGGTAAGAAAGTTGCCATTATTGGATCAGGACCTGCCGGTCTCTCAGCTGCTCAACAACTAAATCGAGCTGGGCATTCAGTAACAGTTTTTGAACGTGAAAATAAAATCGGTGGGCTATTACGTTATGGGATTCCCGATTTCAAAATGGAAAAAAATGTAATTGACAGGCGTCTAGAAATTCTTAAATCTGAAGGAATTAAATTCAAATGCAATGTTGAAGTCGGTAAAACAATCTCGGCTAAAGAACTTGAGAAACAATTTGATGCAGTGGTTCTAGCAACTGGAGCTACAATCAAAAGGGATATGCCTATTCCAGGATCTGAATTAGAAGGTATTATTCAAGCGATGGATTTTCTTCCACACAATAATAAGGCTGTAGATGGTCAACACAAACGTGATATAAAATTTTCAGCTAAAGACCTTAATGTTGTTGTTATAGGTGGAGGTGATACAGGATCTGATTGCATTGGAACTTCAAATAGACATGGTGCTAAAAGTGTAACAAATTTTGAAATCATGCCAAAACCTGCTGAAGGAAGAACTGATGAACATCCTTGGCCTTACTGGCCCTTCAAATTAAAAACATCTTCATCTCATGAAGAAGGAAGTCACAGAGAATGGAGTATTTTAACTAAAGAATTTGTTGGAGATGATAAAGGTCGCGTAAAAGCTTTAAAAACAGTTGAAGTTCAATGGGAAAAAATTCCAGGTGAAAGACCAAAACTTATCGAAAAAGAGGGTTCAGAAAAAATGTGGCCTTGTGAAATGGTATTATTGGCTCTTGGATTTACAGGTCCTGAAAAAAATCTGCCTGAACAATTTGGTTTAACTTTTGATGAGAGAGGAAATATCAAAGGTGAAAAAGAGTATCAGACCAATAAGAAATCAATATTTACTGCTGGAGATTGCAGAAGAGGTCAATCACTTATTGTATGGGCAATTTCAGAAGGTAGAGAAGTCGCTTACCAAGTTGACAATTATTTGATGGGTAACTCAAATCTACCTAAAAAAAATAAAACAGGAGATTTAGCAATTAACTAAAATATTTAATAGGTAGCCTAGATTTTCATTCATAAGTTAGAGAATTTTTAATACAGGCTGGATTATAATAGAGGGGCCTTTAACAAAAAGTTTTTGAAAAACTTATAAATCCCAAATCTTAATCTTCGAGCTTGTTTAGAGCCTCATTAATTAAACGTGCAACATCGATTCTTGACCCATGTGCTATTGTATCGGTTATAGTAAGGATTAATACTTTCTTTTTACCTAAACTAAGAAATATTTTTTGTCCATTTTTTAAGTCCATACCACTTCTAGAGAAAGGGTTTAAATTTGAGCTCATTACACCTGGAATTTGAAGTGGAATTTTTTGGGAGGTATTATTTTCTAAATAAAATGCTCTTTGTGGTGTTAGATTTTTTTGCAGTTTATTGGGTGTTTGATTATCTTTTTCTAAAGTAAAAACTACTTTTAAAGATGCTAAATACCGATTTTCAAATTGCAAATATTGATCATCTCTTACAATTAAAGATCTGAACTTTCCCTTT
>CEOK01082440.1_pt1 | contig 25986 bp, 28 predicted proteins | sample 427001 | NCBI WGS metagenome assembly CEOK01 (sample SAMEA2591108, study PRJEB7988) | marine metagenome | isolation source: saline water (ENVO:00002010), including | reverse complement strand
AGTAGACCAAATAGAAGCCTTAAAGTCTTAATTTTTTGGAGATAGTTATGAGCGAAGATTATAAAGTTGCAGATATAAATCTTGCGGAGTTTGGCCGAAGAGAGATATCTCTAGCTGAAAATGAAATGCCTGCACTTATGGCATTAAGAGATAAATATAAAGATGATCAGCCTCTCAAAGGAGCAAAAATTTTAGGCTGCATTCATATGACAGTTCAAACTGCTGTATTAATGGAAACTTTGCAAGAACTTGGTGCAGAGCTTAGATGGTCTTCGTGTAATATTTTCTCAACTCAAGATCATGCTGCAGCTGCTATGGCTGCAAAAGGTATACCTACATTTGCTTGGAAAGGTGAAACTGAAGAAGAGTATGAGTGGTGCCTTGAACAAACGATATTAAAAGAAGGGCAACCATGGGATGCAAACATGATTCTTGATGATGGCGGAGATTTAACCGGGTTAATACACCAACAATATCCAGAAATGTTGGAGAGAATACATGGTGTTTCAGAAGAGACAACGACTGGTGTTCATCGTTTAAAAGAACTACTTAGAAACGGAGAACTAAAAATTCCAGCTATTAATGTTAATGACTCAGTTACTAAGTCAAAAAATGATAATAAATATGGTTGCAGGCATAGTCTGAACGATGGCATTAAAAGAGCTACCGATATGTTGCTGTCAGGAAAAAAAGCACTTGTTATTGGTTATGGTGATGTTGGGAAAGGCTCTGCATTAAGTTTAGCCCAAGAAGGAATGATCGTCCGTGTAGTCGAATCTGATCCGATATGTGCCATGCAGGCTTGTATGGATGGCTTTGAGGTTGTTTCAACATATGAGAATGGTGTTGTATCAAGAAAAGACGAGGACATTAATAAAACTTTGCTACAAGATACGGACTTGTTGGTTACTACTACCGGTAATGTAAATGTTTGTGATGCACCAATATTGAGAAATATTAAAAATACTGCCTTGGTTTGTAATATTGGTCACTTTGATAACGAAATTGATACTGCATATATGAGAGATGCATGGCATTGGGAAGAGATAAAACCTCAAGTTCACAGAGTTTTTAGAGATGCGACCCCAGACGAAGAGCCTGATCTTAGCAGTAAAAATTACATCGTTTTATTGGCAGAGGGCAGATTGGTAAATCTTGGAAATGCAACTGGTCACCCTAGTAGAATTATGGATGGATCATTTGCAAACCAAGTCCTTGCTCAAATCTTCTTATATGAACAGGCATTTGCAAACATTAATGATGATGAGAAAAAGAAAGAGTTAATTACTGTAAAGGTTCTACCAAAAAAACTTGATGAGGAAGTTGCTGAATTAATGGTTCAAGGGTTTGGAGGAACCATTACTAAGCTTACTCAGGAGCAGGCTGATTATATTAATGTCCCTGTAGATGGCCCGTTTAAAGAAGAAGAATACAAGTATTAGAAAGTAGGATTTTAAGTATTATTTATTCATAATACTTTGATGAGAATTTTTATTGCAGTACTTCTGTTCATATTTCTATCTAGCTGTGGTTATAAGGGTCCCATACAACCAAATACTCTGAGCCCGGGTACTCAAAATATAGATGGATCACTTTAATTTTAAACAAGGGGAGCTGTTTTGTGAGGATGTTCCCATCAAAAACATTGCTGAGAAGTTTGGAACTCCAGCTTATGTTTATTCAAAAGCTACGCTGATAAGACACCTAAATGTCTATCAAAAAAGTCTTGAAGGCCTTAATGGAATCGTTTGTTTCTCAGTAAAAGCCCTTTCAAACCTTAGCATTTTAAAGTTACTAGATGAACATGGAAGTGGCTTTGATATTGTTTCTGGCGGTGAGCTCCATAGGTGCATTAAGGCAGGTATTGACCCCAAAAAAATAATATTTTCAGGAGTAGGGAAATCTGCAGATGAAATCGCACTTGCCCTCAAGGTTGGTATCTTGTCTTTTAATGTAGAGTCTGAGAGTGAGCTGAAAAGAATCTATCAAATCTCTAAGAACATGAACTTAATGGCACCTATTGGCTTAAGAGTTAATCCGGATGTTGATGCTGGTGGGCATGAGTACATAAAGACAGGTAAAAAAGAAAACAAATTTGGAATATCCTTTGAAAAAGCTTTAGATATTGCAAAAGAATATTCGAACAAGCCAGAGTTAAATTTTCTAGCAATCACTTGTCACATTGGCTCTCAAATTTTAGATCTTAAAAGCTTTAAAAATGCTGCGGAGCAAATGTTAGATTTGGCAAACCGATTAGATCAAATAGGTTTAGAAATTAAGATTATTGATATGGGTGGTGGTCTAGGAGTGAGATATATTGATGAAGAAACATCTGCTCCTGCTGAACTCATGGAAATCTATCAGGATGTTTTCTCAGGAACCAACAAGAGAATATTTCTTGAACCGGGCAGATCTATTGCCGCAAATGCTGGAATTCTATTAGCAAAGGTAGAGTACCTAAAGAATAATTTTCTTATTACAGATACGGCAATGAATGATTTGCTTAGACCTGCCTTATACAAAGCCAATCATCAAGTTGTGCCCTTGCTAGAACAAAACATCAGTCATAATAAAGTAGATGTGGTCGGGCCTGTTTGCGAAAGTGGGGATTATTTAGCCAAAGAGGCTGAAGTTGAAATCAAAGAAGATGAATTCTTGGCAATTAGAACTGCTGGAGCTTATGGTTTTGTAATGAGCTCCAACTATAACTCCAGACCAAGAGCATGTGAAATTCTTGTTGAGGGAGATGACTTTAGGTTAATAAGACAAAGAGAGTCTCATGATGACTTGTTTAAGCATGAAATAGATTTTTTAAAATGATTGCCTTTGAAAAAATGCATGGTAACGGTAATGACTTTGTGGTTATTGATGCTTTGACCTCAAATATTACTTTTTCTAAAGCGTTAGTTAAAAAATTTGCAAACAGAAAGCTCGGCGTTGGGTGTGATCAATTGATAGCTATTTATCCACCTAAAAAAAAGGAGGATGACTTTTTTATAAAATTCTTTAATGCAGATGGCTCACAAGCTGACATGTGCATGAATGGCCTAAGATGTGTAGCTTATTTTATTTGGGAAAATAAATTGGCCCCAAAAAAAGTATTAAATCTTGGAACTAAAACTAAGGGCATAAAAGCAAAACTTCTTAAAAATTATATGATTGAACTTTCCTTTGATTTGCCAAAAAAAATTACTTTACCTAGATCAGTTCTTAACTTTTTAGAAAAAGAAGGCTTTAAAAACTCTCAAGCTATTGATGTTGGTAATAAACACTTAATCTTAAGAATAAGTAATCTCGATACTCATGACCTAGCAAATACTGATAGCGTATTACGTAAAAATAGTTTTTTAAGTGACTTTAATATTTCCATAATAAAGATAACAAAAAATGCTATAAATATTCGTACAAGCGAACATGGTGCTGGTGAAACGTTGGCTTGTGGTTCTGCGGCAGCAAGTATTGGTTTTGCATTTGGCAAAGATGATGCCAAAACAACTCTGAAGTTTAGAGGTGGTAAAATTAAAACCATTAAAGCTGCTAACATGAGACTAATAGGGCCAGCAGTTAAGCTATTCGAAGGAAGATGGGAAAGTTAAAAGAAAAAGATGTAGAGTTATTCCTACTTGAGAACAGGGATTTTTTTGTTAAGCACCCTGCCATCCTTGCTGAAATGGATTTTGAAGAAGAAAAAGGGGGTATATCTTCATTACTTCAGCGCCAAGTTGCTCGCTTAAGAGATGAGCAAAATAAACTTACAGGGCTTTTATCAAATTTTTTAGAAACTGGTAAGGAAAACGAAATTCTATTCTCAAAAATTAGATCACTTGTTCTTCAGGTTTTAGAAGCTGACAGTCATGAGATGACAAAAAAAGTTTTTGAATCATCTTTAAAAAAGGATTTCCAAATAGAGGCATGTTCACTAGAATTTCTTGACCAAAAATCACTAATTAATTTAGGAGATGCAACAAAACTGAATCTCCTTAAATCAGAGGTTTTCACAGGGACCTTCAATATAAAAAATCTTAAAACATTCTTTAATAGTGAAAAAATAAAATCAGCTGTGGTTGCAAGCTTTAATTATGGTGAAGAAAAATTTGGATTAATTAAGTTTGGTTCTGAGGATCCAATCAAGTATCTCGGCGAAGCAGATGTTACTTTTGTTGAGTTTCTTAGAGATGTGCTTGCGGTTTCATTAAAGCGTCTTAATCATAATGTCTGATAAGGAAATCTTTTTTGTTTTTGAAGATGCTCTTAGATACACAAATTATTTAAAAGATATAAAAGGATTATCAGAGAATTCTCAAAAAGCATATTTAAGAGACCTTAAAAAGTTTTCTGATTACATAGAAAAAAAAGATTTGACTTCATATAAGCAAATTACTTCTGATATTTGCTCTGAATGGTTAGGTCAGTTATTCGCAGATAATTTGAGTGCTAAAAGCATCCAACGTCATGTGTCTTCGGGAAAGGGATTCTTTAATTTCTTGAAACAGAATAGCTTAATTGATTCGTCTCCATTTAATGATGTGGCAGCACCCAAAGCACCAAAGAATCTTCCTGAAGTCCTTAGCCCTGATCAAGTAAATAACTTGCTCTCATTTCCTGCAAAGAAACCTCAAGATTTTAGAGATCTTGCAATTCTTGAGCTTATTTACTCTTGTGGTTTGCGTGTTTCTGAGGCAAGCAACATCAATATTGATGACTTTGAAGATAATAAATCATTTTTGAGGGTATTGGGGAAGGGCTCTAAAACCAGATTAATTCCGGTTGGAAGTTTTGCTGTAAAGTCAGTGGATGTTTGGCTGAAGCATCGGAATAAAATTGATCCTGATACAAAAGCATTATTTATTAATCTCCGTGGAGAAAGGTTGTCTGTTAGGTCAATCCAAGAGAGGATTAAAAAAATAGGAATTACTCAGGGTCTTCCGCCCATTCATCCTCATATGCTGAGGCATAGCTTTGCAACTCATCTGTTAGAATCAAGCGGCGACTTAAGAAGTATTCAAGAGCTATTAGGACATAGTTCTTTGTCAACCACCCAAATATATACAAAATTAGATTATCAGCACCTGATAAGAATTTATGAAAAATCACATCCAAAAGCTTTTCTTAATTCATGAGAGCTAAAATTAAGGCTATTACTTTTGATCTTGATGATACGTTTTGGGATATAGGTCCTGTGATCATAAATGCGGAAATAAAAACACGAGAGTGGATAGAAAGCAGCTTAGATGAAGAAATAGCTTGGGGAGATTATGAGTCTTTTATTCTTCTTCGAGAAGAACTAATTAATAAAAATGAGCGTCTGGCGTATGATTTAGGGGCACTTCGAAGAGAGAGTATCAAGCATCATGTTAAGCGTGCATTTAGCAATGAAAGTCAGCTCAATGATTTTGTCGAATTAGCTTTTGAAATATTTTTTGATTTGAGACAACAGGTGACTCTATATCCACATGTAAAAGATTTCTTAGCTGCTGCCTCTGCAAGGTTGCCTCTTGGAATACTTACTAATGGAAACGCTGACGTAAAAAAAATTGGTATTGATAAATTTTTCAAATGCCACTTTACCTCATTAGATGTTAAGTCAAACAAGCCCTCATCAAAACACTTCAAAAAAGCAGTCGAGTTCTTTGATGTGCTTCCTGAGGAAATCCTTCATGTTGGGGACGATAAAATTGCTGACATAAGTGGGTGTATAAGGGCTGGTCTTAATCCTTTATGGTTTAATAATAAATCTAATGAATGGGACTTAGATCTAGAGGAGCCTCCACAGATTAGTTCTTGGGAAAACGCACTGGAATATATTGAGCAAAATTATGAATTCTAAAGAGTCTTTACGAGCCCTGGTCGGTGTTATTCAAGAAAAAATTGAGGAACTTGGTTCCAATAATCCATCGGACGAGGTAGAAAAATTAATTAAATCAAAGTTAGAACCATTCCTTGAAAAGCAAGGCTATGTCAGTAAAGAAAAATATGAGGGTGTACTTAAGATTCTGGAAAGCTTAGAAAAGCGTCTTGAGAAACTTGAATCGAGATCAGAAAAATAATTTAAAGAGTATCCAGCATATATTCCACTGCTAGACCAATTTCTTCTTTTGTACAATCGCCACAAAGCCCTTTTGCAGGCATTCCACCAATCCCTGACCAAGCATTGTTAATTAGCATGTCCGTCCCTTTTGCTAACCTTTGCTCCCATTGACTTTGGTTGGCAAGCATTGGCGCCCCTGCAACACCAGCATCATGACAAGCGGCACATCCGCTTGTATAAATTTGTTCTGCTGAGCGTGATCCTCCAGCTGCAGATGATGATGTAGCTGCAAGAACTGCCTGACCACAAGATTCACCTTGCAAACAAATTGCAACATCTGATGAAAGTCTTGATGAAACAAGCTCATCATATTTTTTGCCATTAAACATAAAGATAACAGCGCAAACAACGGTAAGAATTGGAAGTATTTTTTTCATATTATGAATTAGGTTTTTCAATATTAATTAAATAGTCAACGGTATCAAGCATCTTGCTGGTAGACCCTTTGACTTGGATTTTATATTTGCCATCCACAAACATCATTGGAACAGCAGAGACTTTAAGTCTTCGAGACAATTCAATTGATCTTTTTACTTTTTGCCTAACTGAAAATGAGTTCATTTGTTTATATGCCTCTTGTTCGTCAATACCAAGCTTAGACAAAAACTCCAGAATAGACTTTTCACTTGATAGATAGTTGCCCTCTTTGTGAATTGCTGTAAAAACCGCACCATGTCCTGTTTCACCAATTTTTAGGGCCTCAATAGTGTAATAAAGCGTGGCATGAAGTTGATGCATTGGGCCCCAACCCACTGGAAGCTTTGCAAATTTAACGTCATCGTTTAATTCCTTCTTCCATTTATTGATTACAGGCTCAAATGAATAGCAATGACCACATCCATACCAAAAAGCCTCTATTACTTCTACTTTGCCATCTTGTTTAATAGGCAATGGAGATGAAATTCTTTCATAGTCTCTTCCAGCCTGATATTGAGCAAACGCAGTTGAGGAAAGCAAGATGGTAAAAATGAGAGTAGATGCATTTAGAAATTTCTTCATTTTATTTCCTGTAAAGCCCATGCATGTAATTGGCAAGAGCTTCAATGTCATCATCTTTTAAGTTAGCTGACGCAGCCTGCATCACCAAAGCATAATTTCCTGCATTTCTGCTTTGTGATCTATATTCTTTAAGAGTACTGATTAAATAACCCTTTTTCTGTCCTGAAATTTTTGGAAAACCGGCCTGGATATTCCCTTCTCCATATAAAGAGTGACAGGCAGTACATGCTGGTATCCCTCGACTTAAGTCTCCGGCTCTGTACAAAGACTCTCCTAATGCAAGCAAATCAATATCAGAATCAGCCTGACCAACAGATGCAGAGCTTTCTGAATAATAGGCAGCTATATCAAGTAATTCATCACTGCTTAGATTTTTTAGATAAGGAATGACCGCAGTCATAAGTGCATTTTCTCTTTCACCATTCACAAAATACACTAACTGATCATACAAATATTTCTGGTTTTGACCTGCAAGACTGGGCCAACCTGTATTAATACTATTGCCATCATTTCCATGGCAAGCTGCGCAAGTTGCTACCAATGAAGAGCCATTTGAAGCGTCTCCAGTTTTAAGTACGTTGGGAATATTTAATTCTGCAGCATAGGAATTAACACCAATGAAAACTAAACTGATAGCTAAAAGTACTTTTTGCATTTTTGATATTTAATAAAGAGAGCCTATTATATGCGCAGAGGCGCCTGCATAAAAGATAAATATGAAAAATCCCTTTAAAAACACAGTCTTTGAATTTGGTGTTCTGAACTATAAATCCATGCCTGATGAAGATTGTGCTGAGGTGGTATTGTCAGGTAGATCAAATGCAGGAAAATCAAGTGCTTTAAATGCCCTGGCTGAGAATCGTAAACTTGCAAGAACAAGCAAGACGCCTGGTCGTACTACAGAAATAAACTTTTTTCGTGTTAACGAAGATCTTAGGCTGCTAGATTTGCCCGGTTACGGTTTTGCTAAATCAGATAAGTCAAAAAAGAAAGATTGGGGACCAATGCTTGGTGAATATTTTCAAAAAAGATACTGCTTGAAAGCAGTGGTTGTCTTTATGGATATCAGACATCCTTTAAAGGAAATCGATATTGATATGATTGGTCTTTGTAGGGATTTTGATGTTGAATTTCTCCCAGTATTAACGAAATCTGATAAGGTCTCAAATAATCAAATTTTTAAGTTAAAGCAAGAGGTTCAAAAGAAAACTGGAGTGAAAGAAGTCCTCACAATCTCAGCTTTAAAAGATCAAGGAATTAAGGAGCTAAGAACTCGTCTGATAAGCTATTCTCTGATAGATGAGTGACCTAAGTTTTCAACAACAAGCTTGTGCTTTATCGCTTGAAGATGGATTAATTGAATACAGATCCTACTTACAAATGAATAATAAAAAACAGCTTAAAGATGCCCCTGGCTCATACGTCATAAGAGATCATGATGTAACGCATGTCATATTTGGTTTAGATACCTCTCTTGAACAAGAATCTCTTCTGGATTCATGGCTGTTTTCTGGAGCCAGTTGGAAATTGAAAGATTTGCTTGCATATGGAAAGCTGCCAGAATTAAAAAAGCTTAATAAATATCTTGGTCGTGAAGTTGGTTATATCAGACTTATAGGAATGGTAATTTCTTTGATTCCAACGAAGATCCTTATCTGGAAGCGTGCTCGAAGAATGAAAAAAAAATGGCCATTTAAATCCTATGAAGAATATTTGAAGATGAGAATTTGTGATATTAGAGATGAGTTTGGCATAAAAATTTTATTACCGGAGGAGAGAAAGATAACAAATCCTGTTGTTTGGAGTGGTCTTATTCAAAATTAGATTAATGTGCCTCATTCCAATTGTTTCCAGATTCTGCTTCGACAATTAGCGGCACCGAGAGGTTAAATGTATTTTCCATAAGGAAAACAATTTGATCTTGATACTCTTTAGTTTTTGATTTTTTTACTTCAAAAACCAATTCATCATGAACTTGCATGATCATTTTTATCTCATTGCTGGTGCCTGTGTCTTCAATCCAATGATACACATCTATCATAGCCTTTTTAATAATGTCTGCTGCAGAGCCCTGTAATGGTCCGTTAATAGCTGCTCTTTCTGCGGCTTGTCTTCTAAGGCCATTCCCTGAATTTATTTCAGGCACGTGAACTCTTCTACCCATCACGGTTTCAACATAACCTTTTGCTTTAGCTTCACCTCTAATTGATTCCATGTATGCATTCACTCCCTGATATTTGTCAAAATAAGAATCGAGGTATTGTTGGGCATCTTGTCTTGAAATTCCGAGCTGACGCGTAAGACCAAATGCTGACATGCCATACATTAGGCCAAAATTAATTGCTTTGGCTTTGCGTCGATGATCAGAGGTTACCTCATCAATTGAAATTGAAAATATCTCAGAGGCAGTGGAGGCATGAACATCAAGCCCTTCTTTGAAGGCCCTAGTTAAATTTTTATCTTCAGAAAGATGCGCCATGATCCTTAGCTCAATCTGTGAGTAATCAGCAGAAATTATTATATTGCCAGGCTCTGTAATGAAAGCCTGCCTGATCTTTCTACCCTCTTCTGTCTTAATGGGAATGTTTTGAAGATTTGGTTCAGCTGAGGAAAGTCTTCCTGTTGAGGTCACTGCCTGTTGATAAGAGGTATGAACTCTTTTTGTTTGATTGTGAATCATTTTTACAAGACTGTCAGTATAGGTTGATTTAAGTTTGGCTAGGCCTCTATACTCCAAAATGACTTTTGGAAGTTCATATTCTTCAGATAGTCTTACTAGCGTTTCCTCATTGGTGGAAGGCTGTCCTTTTGGAGTCTTTTTAAGAATGGGTAGACCAAGTTTATTGAAAAGAATTTCGAGTAACTGCTTGGGTGAATCTAAATTAAACTCCTCTCCAGCAATTTTATATGCTTGTTTTTGAAGCTTATCAATTCTTAATGAAAGCTCTTTGGAATAGCTTTCAAGAAAATTTTGATCGATTTTTACGCCATTAGTTTCAATTTTAAGAAGTGCATTGAGAGCAGGTTTCTCAATGGTTTCTAACAAGGTATTTAATGATTTTTCCTTAGCTAGTTGGTCTGAAAAATATTTAAAAAGTCTTAAGGTGATATCAGCATCCTCTGCAGCATATTCTGTTGCAATATCAAGTTCCACTTGGGAAAAACTAATTCTCTTTTTTCCTGAACCAACTACTTCATCAAATTTTGTTGGCTCATAATCCAAATAATTTTTTGCCAAATAATCAAGCCCATGTCGTGATCCAGTGCTATTAAATACATAAGATAAAAGCATGGTATCGGCAAGAAAATCGGTGACTTCAAAACCATGTCTTCTTAACACCGGCAAATCAAATTTTAAATTTTGACCAACTAACTTTTTTTCATTAGTAACAATTACAGGTCCTAGAATTTCTTCTGCATCCGATAATGAAATTTGATCAGGCGCTCCATCATAGTCATGGCCAAAGGGAATATAAAAACCTTCACCTGATTTAGTGCTTAGAGATATCCCTAGCAGTTTCGTGGTCTTTGTATCCAATGAATCGGTTTCAGTATCTATCGCGAAGACGTTCGATTGGCTGATTTCTTCGCAAACTTTTAAAAGAGCATCTTTATCTAGTACACAAACATAATTACTTTTTATCGTCTTAGGTTTTGTTTTATTTTGTGGGGTTGAGATCCAGGCATTAAATTCAAGCTCGATGAATAATGCTTCTAGTTTCTCACTGTTTTCTTCAACTGCAATTAATTTATCAATACTAATTTCAAGATCAACATCCTTTTTAAGTGATACCAACTCAACATTCCTTGCCAAATCGTCTATGGAATTTCTAAAGGATTCTCCAACAGCGCCTTTAAGTGACTCAGCATTGTCAATTATTGTTGAAAGGTCGTGATATTCATTCAGCCATTTAGAAGCGGTTTTTGGTCCTACCTTAGGAACACCTGGAATGTTGTCAGATGAATCTCCAACTAAAGCAAGGTATTCAATTATTTGATTTGGCTTCACATTGAATTTCTTTTCTACCCCTTTTTCATCAAATTCTTCACTAGTCATTGTGTTCATCATCGATACACTTCCGTCTTCGACAAGCTGCATCAGATCTTTATCAAGACTAGAGATAATAATTTCGTATTTTGACTTAAGCTCCTCTGCAAGAGTTGCTATCACATCATCTGCTTCAACTCCTTTAACCTCAATGACTGGAGCTGCCATAAAATTACAAATAGATTTTAATGGCTCAAGTTGTTCAACAAGCTCTTTTGGCATAGGTGGGCGGTTTGCTTTATATGTATTAAGAATCTCATGTCTGAAATTTTTTCCTTTTGCATCAAATACAGTGATTATTTTTGATTCTGGATGTTCTTTTTTTAAATTCCTCAGCATATTAACAACACCTTTAATTGCCCCAGTTGGAAGTCCCTTAGAAGTCGTTAGAGGTGGCATTGCATGAAAAGCTCTATAAAGATATGAAGAGCCATCAATTAAAAAAACTTTGTTTTTAGATGCCATATTTTATTATCTCACCTGCATAAATTTTGTACCAACAGATATATAATTTAGCTATCTTAAAGATTGCTCTGTGAACTACTTAATTAAACATCATAACTTGGTTATATTTTTTATATGCTTGGGCCTATTGATTGGGGCTTTCATATTTGATGCTTTGGGTATTTATCCTTGCCCTATGTGTATTGTGCAAAGGTGGTGTTTTGCTTTTGCTGGATTGTTTGCATTAGGGTTATCAATTTTTAAAAATAACTATCTCAATACACTCTTGATGGTAGGGCTATATGCATTTTTAATTTTTGGAATACTATTTTCTTCTAGACAGATTTTTGTCCAAAACCTCCCCATAGATGAGCTGATGTCTATTGGTGGTTGCGGCATGCCATTTAGTACCATGGTTGAATATCAGGGTTTATTTAATGCCTTAATAATGGCTTATCAGGGTGGGCCCTCTTGCGCTGAAGATGGCTGGAGATTTATTTTTAACTTTGCTGAGTGGGCGCTTATTGCATTTTTGGGGATGATCTTTTTGAAAACAGTTAGTGCTTTAAAGCAAGGATAATGTAGCAAAACTACATTTTATTATGTCTGTAATGCCTATATTATAAGGTTTTCCAAATTTCTTGACCTAGGTATCCTTTTAAAATTTAATTTCACTACACATAGATAGACACAAGTTTTTATCAACCTATAATATTTATATATGAGCAATGATCAGTCAGCTTTGACCAAAGAATTCAGTTTATCTGCACAAGAGCTTCTTGATAAGGCTATTGAAAATGGTGAAGGTATCATTGCATCTAACGGAGCCTTGTCTGTTGAGACAGGCGAAAGAACAGGTAGAAGTCCTAATGATAGATTTATTGTTAAAGAGCCTAGCACGGAAGATTTAATTGACTGGGGTGAAATTAACAAACCCTTTGAAGTAGATGCATTTAATTTGCTTTGGGATAAAGTTCACTCTTATTTAGCGGAAAAAGATAGATACAAATCTAATGTGCACGTCGGCTCACATGACGAGCACTATATCCCAATTAATATTACAACTGAAACAGCATGGCATAACATGTTTTCGCAATTAATTTTTGTCTGTCCAGATGAATTTAATCCAAAGGAAAAACAGTGTTGGGAAATTTTGAGTGCTCCAAATTTTGAGTGCGACCCTGCAGTCGATGGAACTAATTCAGAAGCAAGTGTGATAATTAATTTTGCAAAGAGAAAGGTCATAATTGCTGGAATGAAATATGCAGGGGAAATGAAAAAAGCAATGTTCTCTGTTCAAAATTTCCTCCTTCCAGAAAAAGATGTTCTGCCAATGCATTGCTCAGCAAATGTGGATGCTAATGGAAAAGTTGCTTTATTTTTTGGCTTGTCTGGTACTGGAAAAACAACACTATCAGCTGATCCTTCGTGTCACCTTATTGGTGACGATGAGCATGGATGGTCTGAGGGTTCTGTATTTAACTTTGAAGGTGGCTGTTATGCAAAATGCATAGATCTTTCTGAGGAGAATGAGCCTGTTATTTGGAAAGCAATTAAAAAGGGCAGCATCATTGAAAATGTAATTTTAGATGATCAACTGGTACCTGATTATACTGATACATCTCTTACTCAAAATTCACGTTGTTGTTATCCAAGATCTCATGTTGAAAAAGCAGTCCCCACAAACAATGGGCCTGAACCTGAAGTTGTAATTTTTCTGACTTGTGATTTAACTGGTGTTCTACCCCCGGTTTCGATCCTTAGCAAAGAAGCGGCTGCATACCATTTTTTGAGTGGCTATACAGCAAAAGTAGGCTCTACAGAGGTTGGTTCTACATCTGCAATTGAATCAACATTTTCAACTTGCTTTGGTGCACCATTTTTCCCTAGGCCTGCTGGTGTCTATGCTGATCTGTTAATTAAAAGAATAGAATCTTTTAATTCTCAAGTTTATCTGGTTAATACGGGCTGGACTGGAGGCCCACATGGTGTTGGTAAAAGATTTAGTATCCCCACTACAAGGAGAATTGTTAATGCTATTCAAGCTGGAGAACTAAAAACGTCAGAAAAAACAATGCTTGATGGTTTAAATTTAGAAATCCCAAATCATATCGAAGGGGTTGATAAGAACATACTCAACCCTAGACAAACATGGGATAATGCTGATGATTATGATGAGGCTGCAAAAAAACTTATAGCTCAATTTGAAGAAAATTTTAAAAAATTCAACGTTAGACCAGAAATCTTCAAGGCCGGACCTAGCATGTAGGGTAAGGACAAATGACTAGTGCTAAATTTGAAAAAGCACTTGTTGCCCTGAGTAATAGAAAATTCTTTAAAAATATTACAATTTCAAGAGGGATAGAGCGTGAGGCTTTACGTTCAAATCTCAATGGAGTTATTTCTAAAACCCCGCATCCTAAATCTCTAGGGTCTGCATTAACAAACCCCTTTATAACAACTGACTTTGCTGAGGCGCTGATAGAAATGGTTACGCCAACTTTTGATACAGTTGAAGGATTGCATAGTTTTCTTCAAAATTTGGATTTTTTTCTAAAAGAAAATCTTAATGATGAAATTCTCTGGAACGCCTCTATGCCATGTGAATTAGGTGATGAAAAACAAATACAAATTGCTGAGTACGGTGTTAGTAATACAGGAAGGTTAAAAAACATATATCGCAGAGGCTTACGTGAACGTTATGGCTCTGCCATGCAATGTGTTTCTGGAATTCATTACAATTTTTCTCTTTCAAAAAAGAGCTGGCAAAATTTTTTTACTCAAAATGAATCTAATCAAGCAGAAATAGACAGAGCTTATTTTGGCCTAATTCGAAATGTTAAAAGGAATTATTGGCTTATTGCATATTTATTTGGTGCCAGCCCGATATGCCATCAATCATTTCTCCAAAAAAGAAAGCATGAATTAATAGAACGAAAAACGGATCTTTATGCGGAAACATCTACAAGCCTGAGAATGAGTGACATCGGCTATCAGAGTCTTGAACAGGATAACCTAGAAATTTCATATGATGATTTGGATACCTTTGTGTCAGGTTTGGTCGATGGAATTAAAAACCCATCAAAGAGGTTTGAAAAAATAGGACTCTTTGATAAACAAAATTATCCGTTACAAATTAGTAATGGAATCCTGCAAATTGAAAATGAGCTTTATGATGTAGTTAGACCAAAAAGAAAGGTTCTTGCTGGAGAGAGACCAGCAAATATTCTAATGTCAAAGGGTGTCGAGTACATTGAATTTAGAGGATTAGATATTAATCCTTATGAGCCTGTTGGTATTAGCAAAGAACAAATACAATTTTTGGATCTTTTCTTGCTGCATTGTCTGATTAATGAGTCACCTATGCTTAAAGACAATGAGAGTAAGATCATAAAAGAAAACAACAGAGCTGTTATATATAAAGGCAGAGATAAACAAACAACAATTTTTGTTGAAGGTAAGGAAGTATCATTAAATGAAGCAGCAAAGAATTTACTTGAAGAAATTTTAGCAATAGGCAATGAGATGGCTTTATATGATCAATCTCTAAAAAAATTAACGGAAGAATTTATTCCAACTGTCAGCCCAATATCTGAAAAAATAATGTCAGATATTTTTGATAATCAAAAAACTCATTGTGAGTTGATTTTGGAATTATCAAAACATCATCATGAAAACAAAAAATATAATGATAGATCTCAACTAGATAACTTTGAGAAGGCTTCAAATCAATCAATTGATGAGCAAATGAAACTCGAAGAAAAAGATAAAATTGATATAATCGAATATCTTAAAAATTTTAACCAAAGTCTAAGAGGATAGTATGAAGGCGCTTAATTGCATTGAATTAGCTGGTCAGGAAAAATGGTCAGAAACACTTCAATATATCGAAGTTGATGACCCAATCCCAGGCGATAATGAAATTTTAATAAGCCTAAAAGCAGCTAGTGTTAATTTCCCTGATGTATTAATGGTTCAAGGCCTGTACCAATTCCAGCCACCCATGCCTTTCATTCCAGGTGCCGAAGCAGCAGGTGTTGTGGAGAAGGTTGGATCCGGCGTCACTGACTTTGATGAGGGTGATCACGTTTTTGTGATGACAGGAAATGGATGTTTTGCAGAAAAACTAGTTGCAGATCAATCTAGAGTGCAGAAGATCCCAAAAGAAATGGACCTTCAGGTCGCTGCAGGACTTGCAATGACTTATGGAACATCGCTGTATGCACTCAAACAAAGGGCCGACCTTCAGGCAGGAGAAACATTATTGGTTCTTGGAGCAGCAGGTGGAGTTGGTTTGGCTGCTGTTGAGATAGGCAAGTCTATGGGTGCACAGGTTATTGCTGCAGCTTCAACTAAGGAAAAGGTAGATATTTGTCTTGAACATGGAGCAGATGAAGGATTTGTTTATAAATCGGGTAATATGAATAGAGATGAACAAAAAGAGTTCTCAAATAAAATTAAAGAACTTACTGGAGGCATGGGTGCTAATGTGGTTTACGATCCTGTCGGGGGATCCTTTAGTGAGCCTGCTATTCGTGCAACAGCTTGGGAAGGGAGATATTTAGTAATTGGTTTTGCAGCTGGTGAAATACCTAAGCCGCCCCTTAATCTTGCATTGTTAAAAAGTTGTCAAATTGTAGGTGTCTTTTGGGGTGCATGGACAGCAATGTTTACTAAAGAAAATCAAAAAAACTTTGAAGAACTTTTTGAGCTTTTAGAAGCAGGCAAAATTAATCCTCGTATAAAAGATAAATTTAAGCTTGAAGATTCAGCAAAAGCAATTGCGCACCTAGCTGAAAGGAAGGCAACTGGAAAAGTAATTGTTGAAATCGCATAAATTAACGCTTTTTGGTTTTTTGTTCTTATGCATTTCGTGCACAAATGAACCTGATGAAAAAATGAAAGTAATACATAAAGATAATCCTGACTTTCAAAAAGAAGAATATCGAAAGATTTTTCTGGATGGAACTCACAATACCAGAGAACTTGGTGGGTATAAAACAACGGACGGAAAAAAAATTAAATGGGGAGTCTTATATCGATCTGATAAATTATCTGACCTCTCAACAGATGATCAGGAATACTTATCATCGCTGGGCATTAAAAATGTTATCGACTTTAGGTCAAGTAATGAAAAATCTGAAGATCCAGACCTAATTCCAGATGGTATGCGATATATCCAATTACCAATTGAGGCAGACGGTGCCATTCGCCCTAAAGTTGAAGCTATGATGAGAGGTCAAGATCAGGGTGATTTGGGCGAATTGCTAGTTGAAGCGAATGCAGAATTTGTATCAAAATACAAAGGTGTCTACAAAGACTTCCTTGAAACTCTCGCAAACGAACAAAAACCATCTCTTTTTCATTGTACAGCCGGCAAAGATCGGGCTGGATTTGCAGCAGCCATAACGTTGCTAGCAGTTGGCGTCCCAATGGAAACAGTAATAAGTGATTACATGAAAACAAATGAATACACTAAAGAATTCGTTGATGATTACTTGAAGAAGATTAAGCTTTACTCCCTTAATCAAGCAGATGTAGATCAATTAAGGCCAATAATGGGCGTGGAAGAGAGATTTATTGTTGCTGCAATGGATAGAATTATTAAAGATTACGGATCGATAGAAAACTTTATTGCTGAAGGGCTTGAAATTGATGACGAAACCCTAGGAAAACTTAAAAATTTTCTCTTAGAGGAATCCTGATTAATAAGCTACTGATTGATAAGTTAGAAGTAAATTCTCTTTAATAAAAGGCGGTCTAAAATAACCTAAGTATTTTTGATCGGGTCCGATCAAAATAATATTGTTCATATGATTATCTAAATGATTTGCATGGCCAGTATGATCTTTATGTTTGGGTGATGTGACCATGACGTCTAGTTGTGTTGCTAAATTAACCAACATTGGACGAATTGCTACTGCTCCGTAAAAATTTTTATTAAATCCTTTTGCATACATATCGATTTCTTTGGGTGTATCGTTTTCTGGATCAACAGAAATTAAAAGTACCTGCTTATCGCCTAAATCCATACCTTTTTCAGATAATGTTAAAAAAAGCTCCCTAATCATGGACATAGAAACAGGGCATTCATCTGGGCAATTAGTAAAACCAAAATAAACCAGCGTCCATTTATCCTTTAAAAAGTCCTTAGTAATTTTGGTATTATTTGAAGAGACGAATTCAAAATTAGAAATCTCTTTAGGCTGACTAAGTGAATAATAACCGTTCACCAAGAGTTCGCTCCTGGACAGTTCGCGTGGTGTAGTTAGTTTGTTTACAAATAAAGTCAGGACAGTAGCCATAAATAAAATTATTAATATGATTGAGATCGAAATATTTCTGTTCATAACATGAAATGATCAATTAACAACGCTAAAAAAATAAGAAAAATATAATAAATTGAATATTGAAATGTTGGCATGGCAAGGCTATTTGAATCATCACCATACAACCTAAATGCATACCATAAAAAAATTGATCCAAGCACAAGAGCTGAGACTAAATAAAATGCTCCGGACATCATTACGAAATAGGGAAAAAGACTCACCAAAAGCATGATGATCGTATAAAGAATAATTTGTAATTTTGTAAATGAAATGCCATGTGTAACTGGAAGCATTGGGATATTTTCTTTTGCATATTCATCTTTTCTATGAATGGCTAAAGCCCAAAAATGTGGCGGCGTCCAAGCAAAAATAATCAATACCAGCAAAAGAGCGTTAGGATCAATGCTCCCTGTAATAGAGCTCCAACCCAAAAGAGGAGGCGCAGCTCCAGCAAGGCCACCAATCACTATGTTTTGAGGTGTTGCTCTTTTTAAAAAAACTGTATAAATAATTGCATAGCCTATCAATGAAGCAATTGTTAGATATGCCGTCAGTGCATTTACATATCTGTACAAAATGGAATAGCCAATCAAGCCGATGACAATAGCAAATGAGATAGCTTTGCTTGAAGATATTTCTCCTTGAGGTATTGGTCTTTCACTTGTTCTTGTCATATTAGCATCAACTTTTTGATCAACCACTTGATTAATGGCAGCGGCAGACGCTGCACATAAACCAATACCGATGAGTGAAATTAAAATTAATAATGGATTAAAGTTAGATCCGTTGGTTGCCAATAATGATCCAATTAATGAAGTTATTAGCATCATAAAAACCACGTTTGGTTTGCATAGATGATAGTAACTTCTGAGTATGCTCATTTTTTCCAAGCTAGCATATTTATATAGAGAGTTGTTAATAATAACAGTGCTGCGACTAAATTATGAGCAATCGCGATATAAAGTGGTAATACATAAACCACATTCATTATTCCAAGAGATATTTGAGTAAGCAGAACAATTCCTAAAGTCGATGCGAGAGGTGCGGCACTAGAGAACCACAACCTGGAAATTAATATTAGAAAAATAATTGTTAGGAATATTGCTGTTATACGATGGGAATAATGGATCGCAACCCTTGCTTCATTATCTAAAAGGCCATAAAGATAGTTTGGTCCAACCTCTTGAGCAAGATTAAATCCAGCTGAAAAATCCATATCTGGTATAAAACTGCCTTGGCAAGTTGGAAAATCTGGACATGCCAATGAGGCATAATTTGTTGAAGTCCATGCCCCTAGAAATATTTGTATGACCAAAACAAACAAAGCAAACATCGCTAGATTTTTTAAATGACCGATTTGAAAGTTTTTGAAAAAATTAGAATTTTTAATGTACAAATAAAAGAATGTGGAAAGAGTAATAAAGCCCCCAAATAGATGAGTAGTTACTATGATGGGCAGCAGCTTAAGGCTTACAGTTAAATAGCCAAATAATCCCTGGCAGCAGATGAATATCAATAAAAAAATTGAAATTCTTTTGTTTTGTTTGTCTTCAGTTTTATGGGTTAAGTACACAATAAAAATTGCAAGCAAGCCAAGTGCAGCGGCAAAATATCTATGAACAACCTCTGGAATAGCTTTATCTATCTCATATGGAAATGCTGGATATCTTTGCTCAGCGAGTGCAACTTCTGCCTCAGTAGTTGGAAAAAAAACAAAGCCATAACATCCTGGCCAGTCAGGACATCCCAGCCCAGCATCAACTAATCTGGTCCAAGCACCTAGAGCTATAACCACGAAAGCAAATAGAATTCCGAAGAGAGATACATTTTTTATATTCATATAAGCACCTTTAAATCTTTTAGGATTAACTTTGGATCCATTGAAGCATCAAAAAACATTACTGCCCGACCGTATGGATCTATGACAAAAATTCGAGGGGTTGAGAAATAATCTGTAGTATTTTGTTCAATTTGATTTATGAACATATCATTTACATCATTAAAAATTTCAATTCGCGGAAAATCTTCTAATAATTGTGCATTTGGTTGAAAAGACTTTGATTGAACAAAAATTCTTTTAAGCTTGAATATATCTCTGTTAAGAGCAACATTTAGCTGTCGCATTACATAAAGTGCATTCTCAAAATTAAGATCATTATTGTAATAGACACCCAATACCCACTTACCATCCTCAAATTCAATTACGGATCCACTCTCATCAACTAACGATTTTGGATCAACTTCAAAATAACTATCAAAAAAAGTCCCGTTATTTTTTGTGTTCTCAGGTGAGTACCCAAGGTTAAATGCTAGCGTTGATCCAATAATTACAATTAGTGGCGTTACTAATAGAAAGATTAGAAAAATCCGATTATTCATTCTCGTTCCTGTTTGTTTATAGTAAAAAAATACATTGCTGTAAGGACTATTGTCATGACAAACCACTGAAAAGCGTACCCAAAATGCCTAGTGGATGAGATGGTAAAGGGGACAATTTCTTGAAAAGTTAGTACTTCCCGATGATTTGCATCAAGGTGTAAAAAGAAATTTTCGACTGACTCTGAATACTGTTTGCTATAAAAATTTGTGTCTCGTAGCTGGCTAATCTTTGGCCAACTTTCAGTAATAAGATTATCTCCAAAGGTGATATTTTTTTCTGGGCGATAGATTATTCCTGTAATTTTTTTTGTTTTAGATGTCACATCAAGCATTGGCGACAATTGATTCATATCCGCTTTTGATAACCACCCTCTATTTACCATGATTAGTCGATCATCCAAGAAAATAAATGGCGTATAAACTTTATATCCTGGTTTGCCATCCAAAAGCTGATTGTCAAAAAGTATTTGTCTTGAGGAATCAAACCTTCCCTCAATAGAAACATTTGACCACTCCTGAAGTGATTGAGAATAAGGGATGCTCGGTTTATAGGAGTAAAATTCCTTTTCTTCTTTTGCTTTAAGATTTCCTTTGTAAACCTGCCAAATTCCAAGGGAGAAAAATACTATTATAAAAAAGAAGCTAAAAACTGATAAAGCTGAATTTTTTTTTATTAATTCTAAATAATTCATTATAGGTTTAAGTTACAATCAAATAATGTGGTTAAAGCCTGCTATATTCATCTTAATTATTTTAATACTTCTAAGTTTAACGAGTGGTCTGTTCTTTCTGTTCAAAGACAGAGGCAGTAGCAAAGGAACAGTAATAAGCTTGGGGGTTAGAGTATCACTGGCTACCTTGCTTCTTATATTAGTAGCTTATGGCTTGTATACCGGAGAGCTTGGCAACTCAGTGCCGTGGGGCTCTTAAAGTATATAAACAAACATAAATAGCATCACCCAAACAACATCAACAAAATGCCAGTACCAAGATGCTGCTTCAAAACCAAAGTGCTCATGAGGGTCTGGTTTAAAGTGATTATAAAAAACTGATCTGATCAGCATCACTGACAACATAAGACCGCCCATCATCACATGAAAGCCGTGGAACCCTGTTAGCATAAAGAAAGTTGACCCATAAATTCCAGAATTTAAAGTTAAGCCATAGTGTTCGTAAGCTTCGTAATATTCAAGCGCCTGAAGAAAAACAAAAAATATTGCAAGTGAGACGGTAACGCCCAGCCAAATATTAAACTTGTTTTTATTTGCAGCTTTTAAATTAATGTGTGCCATATGAACAGTTACGCTAGAGCTTAGAAGAACGACTGTGTTCCACAATGGAAGCCAAGTTAATATTTTATCCCATCCAGGAAAAGCCATACTTTTTTCAGGAACAGTGTAAGCAGCACCCAAATCTGGAGTCGTCAAAAGTGGCCAAGTTGACTGAAAATTTTCCCATAGCATATTTGCTAAGCCTTTTTCTCCCTCACCGCCAAGCCATGGAACTCAAAATGTTCTTACATAAAATAATGCACCAAAAAATGCTGCGAAAAACATCACTTCTGAAAAAATGAACCATGCCATTCCGTAAACAAATGATTGATTTAGCTGAGCACTATCCAGTCCTGCTAAATGTTCTTGAACAACTTTTCGAAACCAAAAGAATAAGGTAGCACCAAAAGATGCAAGCCCAGCATAAAGTATGTACTTAGCCATGCTGTCAGGCTGTCCCAATGAATTGATTGTGCTGGCGGCACCCATAACTAGAATAAATAAAGAAGTCGCAGCATAGATTGGAAACCTGCTCTGCTCCGGTACATAGTATTTTTCGTAAGTGCTCATTTCTAACTCCCCATTGAGTGATGATCGTCACGATGCTCATGCATATAACTAGCTAATTCATCTAAATTGTCTTCGGTAACATCGAAGATTGTGTACGAAAGAACAATATTATTAATATTATCTGGTAATTCATTATCAAAAATAAGTCTGACGGGTAGCAGGGCTTCTTCACCTGGCCTTAAGATTTGTTGCTCAAAGCAAAAACATTCCAATTTTTTTAAATGCGCAGCTGCATTCGATGGTGCAACGCTTGGAATAGCTTGAGCCACCATCGCTCTGCTGGTTGTATTTTTAACATAGTAGGTGGCTGTGTAATATTTACCAGTGGTTATGTTTATAACCTCATCAGAAGGACCAAAATCCCACGGCATCTGTTCGTTATTATGAGAAACAAATTGAACAGTAATATCTCTACCCTCTGAAATATCGCTTTCGGCAATTCTGGTTGGAGATAAGTCGATCTTTCCATTCAATCCAGTGACTTCGCAGAAGACATCATAAAGAGGGACCAAGGCAAAAGAAAAGAAAAACATGCCCAACACTGCAAGTGAAAGCATCTTGATAGTCTTTTTGCCACCCTCATTCATAATTACTTAACTTCTGGTGGTGTTGAAAATGTGTGGTATGGAGGAGGAGAATCAACTGTCCATTCCAAACCTTGGGCTCCCTCCCAGACTTCAGGAGTAGCCTTCTTCCCACCCATAACTGTTCTTACAACAATAAATAGGAAGAGTATTTGAGAAGCACCAAACAAGAAAGCTCCAACAGTAGATACCATATTCCAGTCCGCAAACTGAAGCGCGTAATCAGGAATCCTTCTGGGCATTCCGGCTAACCCAATAAAGTGCTGTGGGAAAAATGTAACGTTTACACCAATAAAAGAAAGCCAAAAGTGCAAGCGACCTAGTCTTTCGTCATACATGTTTCCACACCATTTAGGAAGCCAGTAATATACTGCAGCCATAATTGAAAATATTGCTCCAGGTACGAGTACATAATGGAAATGAGCAACAACAAAATATGTATCATGATACTGAAAGTCAGCTGGTGTAATAGCAAGCATTAGCCCAGAAAACCCGCCGATCGTGAATAGAACAACGAATGCTATTGCAAACAACATAGGTGTTTCGTAAGTTATTGAGCCCCTAAACATAGTTGCAACCCAATTAAAAACCTTAACTCCTGTAGGAACTGCGATTAGCATGGTTGCCCACATAAAAAATAGTTCAGCTGCTAATGGCATTCCAACAGTGAACATATGATGAGCCCAAACAACGAAAGAAAGAATAGCAATTGAAACCATTGCCCAAACCATTGACGAGTAACCAAAAAGCTCTTTCCTAGAGAAAGTAGAAATTATGTGCGAAACAATTCCGAAGGCCGGTAATATCATTATGTAAACTTCAGGGTGACCAAAGAACCAGAAAATATGTTGAAAAAGAACTGGGTCTCCACCACCTGCAGCATTGAAGAAACTGGTTCCAAAGTGGATATCCATTAGCATCATGGTTACTGCTCCTGCTAGGACAGGCATAACTGCTATCAACAAATATGCTGTTATGAGCCATGACCAAACAAATAATGGCATCTTCATTAAAGTCATTCCTGGAGCTCTCATATTCATAATAGTTACAATCACATTAATAGCTCCCATAATTGATGAAGCTCCGAGAATGTGAACAGAAAAAATGAAAAAAGTAACACTGGGTGGTGCATATGTTGTGGATAGTGGAGCATAGAAAGTCCAACCAAAATTCGGTGCTCCTCCCTCCATAAATAAAGAGGAAAGCATCATGAGAAAAGCAAAAGGCAAAATCCAAAAACTCAAATTATTCATTCTAGGTAATGCCATATCTGGGGCACCAACCATCATAGGAACAAGCCAATTAGCTAGCCCTACAAAGGCTGGCATCACTGCTCCAAAGACCATTATTAGGCCATGCAAAGTAAGCATCTGGTTATAAAATTCTGGCTCTACGATTTGCATGCCAGGCTGAAATAACTCTGCTCTAATTACCAGAGCCATTGCTCCACCAATTAAGAACATCGCAAAGCTAAACCAAAGGTATAAAGTGCCAATATCTTTATGGTTTGTGGTGAATAACCATCGTGTTAAGCCCTTTGCGGGACCGTGATGGTGATCATCATGAGATTCTATAACTGCGCTCATATTTACTTCCTATATCTTAATTTTGTTTTCTTTATAATCGACAATTTCTTTTGGAACAACAATTTCACCGTCTCCTTTTGCATCATTGCCCCAAGCTCTTCTTGTATATGTAATAACAGCTGCCATATCAACTTCAGAAAGTTGATTCGCAAAAGATTGCATTGCAGCACCCTGAACTCCTTCCATCAATATTTCTACGTTGCGAGGTTTATTGTTTAAAACTATGTCGCTGCCTGCGAGTGCGGGAAAGATTCCAGGAATTCCTGCTCCATTCACCTGATGACAGGCAACGCAGTTCATTTGATAAACACCTTCTCCTTTTGCAACTAACTCTTCCATGGTCCAATCTTTCTCAGTGAGCTGGGCAAGTTCAAAGGCTGCCTGTTTTTTTTCTGCTACCCAAAGATCATAATCTTCGGGGGTGACTGCTCTTACAACTACTGGCATGAAGCCATGATTTTTTCCACATAATTCCGTACATTGACCTCTATATATACCTGGCTCATCTACAATTGTCCAAGCGGTATTAATGAAGCCTGGAATAGCATCCTGCTTGATTGCAAAATCTGGCACCCACCAAGAGTGTATTACGTCATTTGCTGTAATTAAAAATCTGATTCTTTTACCAGTGGGGATCACAACCGGCTCATCAACTTCAAGCAGATAATGTTCACCTTTTGGTATTTGATTGTAAATTTCGTCTTGATCAGTGGTTAAGTTGGAGAAAAAGTTAACACCATCCTCTAAATACCTGTATTCCCATTTCCATTGATAACCGACTACTTGAATATTTATATCGCCCTCTTCGTCTGCATACATTTTCTGTAATGTATTCGTTGCTGGTACCGCCATACTAATTAATATTACAAAAGGAATAACAGTCCAAAGTATTTCTAGTTTTGTATTTTCATGAAAACTAGCTGGCTCTGGATTTTTCTTCTTTGTATGTGCATACATTGAATAAAACATGACACCGAAGACAAGAACACCGATGGCAACAACGATCCAAAAGATGAACATGTGAAGACCAAAAACTTCTCTACTAATGTCGGTTACACCCTCAGTCATGTTAAGGGCATTCCATTCTGCAAAAGCTGACTGACTAAAGATTAAACCTAAAAAAATTGTAAACGAACTGATAAAAGTTGAACGAATATTATACATTGTGATCCCTTGTGCCGTTTTCTGAATAAAATAAATTATTTGTATAATCAATTATAAATAAAAATAATGTGAATTTACAGTTAAATATCAATTAATTAACGATTTACGGTCGCTATGATAGCCTCATTTAGAGCTTACTTCTAGGGGGATTTAAAGGAAAATTCAACAACAATGTACCTAATCTTTTAAAGCTTTTTAATTTTGTTTTCTTCTTGTGGGTTTTTAGGTTTAAGCTCTTCAAAATCACAGCTAACACAGATGATTTTTTCATCGTCATAAGTGACTGCAATTCTATCAAGAGCTTTGCATTTTGGACAAATGGCTCCTGCAATGAACTTCAGTTGCTGCTTATTCATAGTATTTCATTAATAATATTTTTTGTAGTTGGTTTTTTTCCAAACCAATACTCAAATGAAAGAGCTGCTTGCTCCACCAGCATACCCTCTCCAGAATATATGTGCTGAGAATATTTTTTAAACCAGTTTCTTGTTGGTTTGTGAGGATTACCATAACTCAAATCATAT
>CEOK01002753.1_pt1 | contig 26416 bp, 22 predicted proteins | sample 427001 | NCBI WGS metagenome assembly CEOK01 (sample SAMEA2591108, study PRJEB7988) | marine metagenome | isolation source: saline water (ENVO:00002010), including | reverse complement strand
CCTGCGATACCTTCCCTTTTTAGGGTACCAATATCACCACCAGAACCTTTGATCCACATTACCTCAACATTTTCATTGGTTAAAGGGTCCTTTTCGATAGTTTTACAACTAGTATTCCCTCCGCCAAAATTAGTAATTCTTAAATCAGCGCCTAAAATGTTGGAACGATATAAAAAAAGGGCTATTTGATCCTCTCCGAATTCTTTCGCTTTTTTTTCGTCCCATAAATAGTCTACGTATTTATAATTATATTTATTTTTCATTATAATTTTTTATTGTGAGGTGTTTGCTTAAAAGAAATTATCAACTTGTGTAAGATAATAAAATGAAAGATAAAAAAACCAAATCTGAATTTGAAAGGGAGGCAGTTCCACAAAATAAATTAAAAAATTGGAAAAGCTTTTTGGGAATGTATGCGGGAGAACACGCTGCAGGAACAGAGTTTATGATTGGCCCCCTTTTTTTAACAGTAGGAGTAAGTGCCTTTGATTTGCTTGTAGGTTTGTTTTTAGGGAATTTGATGGCGGTTTTGTCATGGAGGTATATCACCGCCAATATTGCTGTTAAAGAGCGTTTAACGCTTTATTTTAAATTAGAAAAAATATCAGGTAGTAAACTGGTTCGTTTTTATAATGTAGCCAACGGTATTCTCTTTTGTTTCCTAGCTGGGTCGATGATCACCGTATCAGCCACTGCTTTTGGTGTTCCTGCTGATTTGGAAATGCCTAAACTCACTGATGTAATGCCCAATAGTTTGACTTGGGTTGTCATGGTAATTATAATTGGGGGCGTGACTACATGGATTGCAGCCAAAGGTTATGGAATGGTATCCAAAGTAGCCAACTGGATGGCTCCAATTATTGTTTTAGCTTTTTTGGCCTGTGGCCTAGTAGCAGCGAAACAATTGGAAATTAAAAGTTTTTCTGAATTTTTCTCCGTTTGGGGAGAAGGGTCAGAACCTTTTCCTGGGCAAATGAAATATACTTTTTGGCATGTATTTTTATGGTCATGGTTTTGTAATGCGGCAATGCATATCGGTATGTCCGACCTTTCTGTATTTCGATACGCCCGATCTTCCCTATCTGGGTGGACTACAGCAGCGGGAATGTATGTCGGTCATTATATAGCATGGATTGCTGCTTGTTTGTTGTATGCTGTATATTTAAAATCACCCGAGGCCGCTACTTTTTTGGCAGAAGGAACTGCCCCACCTGTCGCTCCAGGACCACTGGCCTTCAATGCCATTGGTTGGTTTGGAATTATAGCTGTGATATTGGCAGGATGGACTACAGCTAATCCTACCATTTATAGATCAGGATTAGCCTTTCAATCAATTCTTCCCAAATGGTCGATTACTCAGGCCACTTTATTGGCTGGATCGGTGGCAACCCTAGCAGGTATTTTCCCCGCCTTTGCAATGAAACTATTAGATTTTGTAGCGGTATACGGTTTTATTCTGGCTCCTGTTGGTGCTGTAATTGTTTTCGAATATTATTTTGCCGAACGTTATGGAATAGTGAAAAACTATGCAGAAAAACATAATGAGGTCTTTAATAAATCAGTTTTTTTCGCTTGGCTCGTCAGTTTTATTTTCTTTTTTGGTTGGTCAAAGACACAAGGGGTTTTCCTCTCTTTTTTAACCCTCCCTGCTTGGTTGTGCTGTGGAACTCTTTTTATTATATTTAGTAAAATTTATCAGAAAAAATAATTTAGCAGTTGACCAAACCAATTCAATACGATCCAAGTTATCCAGCTATTGAAGACCTGAGGGCCAAAGCCAAAAAAAGAATTCCAAAATTTGCTTTTGAGTATTTAGATGGAGGATGTAATGAAGATATCAGCCTCTTTAAGAATACTCAAGAACTTCGAAAGGTGGAGATGAAGCCTCGCTATTTGGTTCCTTTTAGAGGGGCAAACTTGAAAACGGAGTTGTTTGGACATGAGTACGATGCTCCTTTTGGAATATCACCAGTGGGATTACAAGGTTTAATGTGGCCCAAATCTCCAGAAATTTTGGCAAAAGCCGCTTTTGAACACAACATCCCTTTTGTACTCAGTACGGTTACTACAGCTAGTATTGAAACCATAGCTAACATTACGGAGGGTCGTGCTTGGTTCCAGCTATATCATCCTGCCGAGGAGAAAGTAACTAAAGATCTGATCAAAAGAATTGATGCAGTAGACTGCCCTGTACTTGTTATTCTCTCCGATGTGCCTTCTTTTGGTTACCGACCTAGAGACATCCGTAATGGTCTGTCAATGCCCCCTAGAATGACGCTTAAGAATATCATTAGGGTAATGAAACGCCCCGAATGGGCTATAAGAACATTGATCAACGGCCAACCTAGTTTTGAAGTGCTAAAACCCTACATGCCAAAAAACCTTAACTTAAGTCAGCTGGGGAAATTTATGAATGCCACATTTGAAGGTCGACTCAATGAAGAAAAAGTTAAAAGGTTGAGGGACATGTGGAAAAGTAAATTGGTAATCAAAGGAGTAGAATCAGTGGCAGATGTAGAAACTGCCATAAGATTGGGCCTGGACGGCATTATCATTTCCAATCACGGCGGTCGTCAGGTGGATATGGGTCAAGCGACCATTACATCTTTGCAAGATATTGCCCCTAAATACCATGACCAAATCAAAATTATGATGGACAGTGGCATCCGTGGTGGAGCCGACATTGGCAGAACGCTTTCCTCAGGAGCGGATTTTACTTTTCTGGGAAGGAGTTTTATGTATGGTGTTTCGGCTTTGGGTAAAAAAGGAGGTGATCATACCATCTCCATTCTTAAAGCTCAGTTGACCCAAGTCATGGAGCAGATGTGTTGTGAAAACATCCAAGACCTTTCTAAAAGACTTGTCTAATTAATTCACCCTATAGCGATTCAACAAATCCATATTGAGATCAAACCCAATGCCTGGAGTATCTGGAACGGTTACGTAACCATCGCTGTCCAGTTTTAGCTTGGGATAAAACAACTCTTTGCGCAGTTCGTCTACTTCTGGCGGATAGTATTCAAGTAATTCGCCATTTGAAACGGCAGCGACCAAGGGCAATTGCAATTCTTGACATCCATGAGGAGCAATTTTCAACCCTTTTTCTTCCGCCAATTTGGCCACCTCTATGGCAACATCATAACCGGGACAAATGGTAGCGTCCACATTCAACATACTGGCACCATTGTTTTCTATTAAGGTTTCAAAATCGGCTAAAGTATAATAATTTTCACCTGTAGCAAGGTTCAAGGAGGTGGAATCATTTAGGGTTTTATGGGCTTTAAAGTCATGGATGGCCAAGGGCTCTTCAAACCAATAGACATTGTAGTTTTCCATTTCTTTGGCATATTGCAATGCCATGGGTAAATCAAATGCACAGTTAGCGTCAACTAGTAAGTCAACATCAGAACCGATTACTTTTCTGGAGGCTTCAATGCGTTTCATGTCCAGGGCGATCCCCGCAGAAGGATCACCGATTTTAATTTTAACAGCAGTTGCATGTAACTCGTTTATATTGTATAATAATTCGTTCTGCAACTCCTCGAGACCTTTATCTTTTGCGTAATATCCACCAGCAATGTATGCCCTTACTCTTTTTTGTTTACCTCCCAAAAGGGAATGAATGGATTGGCCTTCTACTTTTCCCTTGATGTCCCAACAGGCGATCATTAGGGCTGCCAATACTTGGGTGTGTAGTCCAGCAGAACCAAGAATTTTATTTTGTTTTTGTCCGAGATTAAAAGTTAATTTTTTTGTGTCTAGGGGATTCTCCCCGATTAAAAATGACCGGTAATAATCCACAAAAAGACTATAGAAGTTGTTAGGGCGCACAGCCGCTGTTCCTCCATTCCACCCTATACCATGAATTCCCTGATCGGTATAGACTGTTACTTTATGAAGTCTTCCTGGGCCATAAAAATGCATCCCATTCCAAATTCCAGGTCGTTTCCATTCAAAAGATTCGCTGGTAACGCGAGTAATTTTAATTGACATTTATTGAAATATTACATGTTAAAATTAAGGAATTAATCCTTTCGGAAATTCATCCGGAACCAATTCCCACAAAATGGGCAGTACAAAATAGACCATTAATGCAATGATGACTATTGAGGTAAGGTTTAATAAAAATCCTTTTTTAACCATATCGGGCATTTTCAAATAACCGGAACCAAAAACAACCGCATTGGGGGGGGTGGCTACCGGAAGCATAAAGGCACAGGAGGCGGATACTGAAGCTGCAACCATCAAGACAAAAGGATTTAGGTCAAACTCCAAAGCAATGGGGGCTAAAATGGGAAGCATCATGGCAATGGTGGCCATGTTGGAGGCGATCTCGGTTAAAAAATTAACCACTGTTATCAGTAAAACAATTAGCACAAAGAGATTCAGCGTCCCAAAAGAAGAAATTTGATTCCCGACCCATATGGACAAACCGCTGCTATCCACTGCTTTTGCGAAAGACATCCCAGAGCCTAACAACAAGAGTACTCCCCATGGCAAATTGAGGGTATCCTCCCATTTTAGAATTTTTTTCTTTTTGCCTCTGGCATTGATTAGAAACAACAGGCTGGCAAAAAAAATTGATATAATTGTATCATCGATGTTGGGAAAAATGTTTTTTAAAATAAAGTTCTTGGTGATCCAACAAAAGGCAGCAGCGATAAACACAAAACTAACAACTTTTTGCTCATAGGTTATTTTTCCTAGTGCCTCTCTCAATTTTAAAATCTCTTCCCTACCGCCTGGAAAGCTTGTTTCTTTGAAAGAAAAGGCCATTCTGGTCAAGTAATACCAAGAGAAAATGAGGATCATTGTTGAGAGTGGAAAACCAAAAATAAACCAATCTAAGAAGGAAATCTCGTAATCGTAAATTTGAGAGATGGCTCCTGCCATTACCATATTGGTGGGCGTACCGATTAGGGTGGAAACCCCCCCAATGGAAGCGCTGTATGCAATAGAAAGCATTAAGGCCTTTGCAAAAGTATTATGCTCACCAGTGCTAAAGTTGGGATTTTCTTGTAATTGTTTGATGATGACAATACCGATTGGCAACATCATTACTGAGGTGGCTGTATTGGAAATCCACATGGATAAAAATGCGGTTGCAATCATAAACCCTAAAATGATTTTTTTAATGTCAGTTCCTATATAGTGAATGATGTTCAGTGCAATGCGTTTGTGTAAATCCCATTTTTCGATGGCAATGGCGATGATGAAACCCCCCATTGTGAGGAACACCAGTTTATGTCCATAGGAAGCGGTGGTATCAGCCAACTCCATTCCTCCCGAAAGAGGAAATAGAATAATAGGAAGTAGTGCAGTTACTGAGATGGGAATTGCCTCGGTGATCCACCAAATGGCAATCCAAAGTGAGGAAGCCAAAACCGCACGAGAGGGGTCATTTAAACCTGGTGGATTAAAAAAAATTAGGGTCAAAAAAAATAAGGCTGGACCCAAATAAAGTCCGACTTGTTTAGAGGACATGCCCACTGTTGTTTAGGAAATAATGAGGAATTATCAAATCTATTTTTTTTCAAATGAACAAAAAATATCTTAAAAAAAAAGAGTTTGACTTATCATTAGATATTAACTAATGTTTTATTTCCCCAATTTTGGATTTATTTTTGTCATTGTATGGAAAAAGTCAAAACATTAATCATTGGAAGTGGTCCTGCGGGATATACTGCCGCCATTTATGCTGCAAGAGCAGACCTCAAACCACTATTGTATACCGGAATGGAACCTGGAGGACAATTGACCACCACCACCGAAGTAGATAATTTCCCAGGTTATCCTGATGGTGTAGATGGTCCGACCATGATGGTAGAACTACAAAAACAAGCCGAACGTTTTGGTACTGAAGTAAGAATCGGTCATATCAACAAAGTGGAATTTTCAAAAGAGGTTGGAGGCACCCACAAAGCTTTTGTAGAGGACGGTACCGAGATTCACTCAGACAGCATTATAATTAGTACTGGAGCCACGGCCAAATATTTGGGATTACCCAGTGAGCAAAAACTACGAGGGGGTGGTGTATCTGCTTGTGCCGTATGCGATGGTTTTTTTTATAAAGGACAGGAAGTGGCAGTTGTTGGAGGTGGAGATACCGCAGCAGAGGAAGCTACCTATCTTGCTAATATATGTTCCAAGGTGACCGTGCTGGTAAGAAAAGACAAAATGAGAGCCTCTAAAGCCATGCAGCATCGTGTAACCAATACCCCAAATATCGATTTGCGTTACAACCATGAGATAGATGAAGTACTTGGAAACCAAGTTGTAGAAGGACTGAGAATTATAAACAACAAGACAAGGGAAAAGGAGGAAATAAAAATTACAGGTCTCTTTATTGCTATTGGTCACAAACCCAATACAGAAATTTTTCAGGGCCAACTAGATATGGATGATGATGGTTACCTAACCACGAATGGGAAGTCTACCAAAACCAATTTACCTGGCGTATTTGCTTCCGGAGATGTTCAGGACAAAGAATACCGACAAGCAGTAACGGCAGCTGGTTCGGGTTGTATGGCGGCTCTAGATGCAGAACGTTACCTGCAGACACTCTAGATTAATAATCCTCCTCTGGGTTTTGAGCTTCAAAATGGGTTAAGTTCTGATCCTCAAAACCATACACCACATTGATAGGATGGCAACATATTTCACAATCTTCAACATATTCCGTTCTGCCTAAAGAAGGGTCTAGTAACATGGATATTTCCTCCCAACAATAGGGACATTGAAAAAAGTGTTCAAACATCAGTTCTGATTATGCTTTCCAATTCAGCAACCATTTCCTCCCATTTCTCCATATGCTGTGACAATTGTTTTTTCTTATGATGGTAGTGATCAAAAAAATCAGGGATGCTGATTGTCTTATCATAATTGATTTCCAACTCAAGATCAATGGCCTTAATTTCTCTCTCTAAAGTGGCAATCTGATCTTCTACTTTACAGAGTTTATTTTTAAGTGATTTTTCCTTTTTTTGGATGGCATAATCATTTTCCTTTGGTCCACTAGATTTGGCTTTCCGTTGCATCTTTTCTAATTCTTTTAAAGAATCTAATTTTTTGTTTTCAAGGTAAGTATTGACATCGTCAAGGTAAAGTTTAGTTATTCCGTCTTTAAACTCCAAAACTTGATGACAAAGACCCGATAGGAAATTTCGATCGTGTGACACCAGTAAAAGCGTTCCTTCAAATTGAACCAGGGCTTCTTTCAAAATCTTTTTGGATTGAATATCCAAATGGTTAGTAGGCTCATCCATCACCAATACATTAAAAGGTTGAAGAAGTAATTTACAAAGGGCTAAGCGATTGCGCTCTCCACCAGATAGGACACTCACTTTTTTTTCTACTGCATCACCTCTAAATAGGAAAGCCCCAAGCATATCTCTGACTCTAGTTCTATTTTCTGCGGTGGCCACATCCTGAACAACATCTAGGACTGTCCTTGAAGCCTCTAGTGTATCAGATTGATTTTGGGCAAAATACCCAATTTTTACATTGTGTCCAAGACGGAGTTCTCCCGATCCTTGGATTTCAGACACAAGCAGCTTTGCAAGGGTTGACTTTCCCTGACCATTTTGACCAACAAATGCCAATTTAGTTCCCCGCTCGATATAGAGGTCCACGTCATTCAATACTTTTTTATCCCCATAACTTTTGGCCAATTCTTTGGTTTGAAAAATCATTTTTCCAGGCTGTAAAGCTACTGGAAACTTTAGTTTCATCGCCTCGGTTTCCTCAGCATCAATTTCAATGCGCTCTACTTTATCGAGTTTCTTTATCAGCGATTGTGCCATACTCGCTTTAGAGGCTTTGGCCCGAAACCGCTCAATGAGTTTTTCGGTTTGTTGGATTTGCTTTTCTTGATTTTTTTTGGCGGCCTGCTGTTGGATTCTCATTTCCTCCCTTAAGTTCATAAATTGGGAGTAAGGTTTTTTGATATCAAAGTGCCGTTTGTTGACAATTTCAATGGTCCTGTTGGTGACTTGATCCAAAAACATAACATCGTGAGAAACCAATATAACAGAACCTTTATATTTAATGAGAAAATCTTCCAACCACTCAATAGAGTCGATATCCAAATGATTAGTTGGTTCATCGAGTAATAAAAGATCGTGGGATTTGAGTAAGATTTTAGCCAATTCAATACGCATGCGCCAGCCTCCAGAAAAGGTTGAGGTGAGTTGATCAAAATCTTTAGTGGTGAACCCAAGTCCTGCCAATATTTTTTCAGATTTAGCTTTGTATTTATAACCTCCCAATAGTTCGAATTCACTACCCATATCACTAAGTTCTTGAATGAGCGCTTGGTAGTCATCACTTTCATAATCATTTCGCGTATTGAGTAATGCACTGACCTCCTCCTGTCGGGATTGATTTTTTAATAGTTCTGGAAAAGCTTGGAAAGTTTCCTCCAGCACAGTTCTGTGATTTTCTACTTCTAACTCCTGTGATAAATATCCTATTGTGGCCCTTTTTTCAAGGGATAGCACTCCTTTTGATGGATAATTTTCTCCCGCCAATAGTTTGAGGAATGTACTTTTTCCAGCACCATTTTTACCAATTAGACCTATTCGGTCACCACGACCTATTCTAAAGGAAAAGCTTTCAAATAGTACCTCTCCCCCAAAAGAAACTCCCAGATTTTGAACGTCAAGCATGAATTAATTTTTCATATGCGAAAATACTTATTTTCAAAACGTTTTATGTCGGCTTCGGTCGAGAGTTTTGTGTTATTTTCTATAAAATGAAATAGCCAATGGGATAATAAAGGAGACATAAGAACCCCTCGGGTTCCAACTCCATTCAAGATATATAAATTATCATATCTGGGGTGTTGACCCAATAAAGGTCTTCTGTCTACAACCGTTGCCCTAATCTGAGCATTGTGACTGATAATTTGAAAAGGGAGTTTGAGAAATTGATTCAACTTTGAGCACAACCATTCTTTTCCTTTTTCAGATGTATTAGTGGTTTTATCTTCTCTATCAAAAGTGGCTCCAACCCAGAATTTATGGCCCCCAATAGGAGATAAAAAAATTGGGCCTTTAAAAATGACCTCCTCAGAGAGAGATTCGCATCTTATAGTAAGAATTTCTCCCTTGGAACCAATCAAAGGTAAATACTTAAAATAAGGGTTTTTGTTAGAATGAAAACCCTCACAAAACACAATTTTTTTAGCTTTTATATTTTTGTATTGCAAGAATTCCTTACGTACAACTAATAATTTATAATCTAATTTTTCTCCTAAAAATTGGTCAGGAATAATCTTTTCAATGTAATTTTTCAGGAGTGTTTTGTTGTCTACTTTAGCACTTTGAATTACTTTACCGAAGGCAAATGGAGATCTGATTTGAGGCTGACTCTCTGGTGAAATCAATTTAGTCATCAAATATTTTTCAAGCTTAGGCTGGGAGGCCGCTACCCGCCATTCATTTTGTTCTTGTATGTTATTTAAAATTCTGTAAATGGGCATATCATAAAAAACTTTTTCTCCAACTAAACTCTCCAAATTTTTATAAGAGGATAAAGCAAAGTTTAAAAACGCTTCAGCTTTCCAAACAGGATTGAAACGTTTTAAAACTGTAGGGTTTACAATCCCCGCCGCCAAACGTGATGAACTCTCACAAAGGGGAGATATTACGATGAAACTTTTGTTATGCTGGCGTAATTGTTCGGCATAATTGAGACCCGCAATGCCAAAACCTACTATCAATGTATCTACTTTCATAAAATAAAAAAAGCGTTACCTATTGGATAACGCTTTAAGTTTAAGGGAATTTCTATTTAGTTGTTCCACATATCTTGTTCAAAATCTCTAATGACAGATTTGATTCTCTCAGACTCAAGTAACATTCTCAAAGCATCCTCATAAATGTAGTCTTTAACCTCTCTATCCTCATAGACATTCTCTTCCTTGTAAATGGTAGAATTGAACCTTCTAGAGTTTAGCATATGGTCATATGTAATGGGCTGAGAAGAATTTCTGCTATTGAAAACCTTATTGTTATTTAATGATGATCTAGCATCGGGGAACCAAACCCAAAAAAGTTCAACCAAATCTTCTTCCTCACCAGCAAGTGTCTTTACAGCTACATCGGGGGCTACAGGACAAACCGCAAGTAAACGATATTTGAGTTCACCCAACCTCTTGTCGAAGTACCATGTGCCTTTGATTTTGTATTGCCTAATTTCAGCAGCGGTAATCCGTCTACGCTCTATAAATTGTGCATCGACAAAACCATCAGCGTTAAACTGCTCATAACCTGCATCAGTGGTGTCTATAGCCACCAGTCTCTCTTGAATTTCCTCATATGTGAGTTTCTCTTGAAAGTAAGCTGATTTATAGACCTCTTTAATGTTACTATTACTGAGATTTTTTTTGAGCACATCGAAAAGCGATCTTCTATCAGGGCCTAAATTAAGGGTATCAGTGGGATAGTAATAAGGAAAATTAATTCTTTCATCTAAGTCGATAATTTCCCATACAGTCTTCGACCACATTACATCACGATCGTCAACAAATCCATAAGCCAAGGGAGTTTCGTCGTTTGCTTCTGACTGCTGATCATTGAGTTCACCTACATCTTGAGGCACTCTAGCATTCAATAGATTGGCTTGTCCATAAATGGAATTAACTACCCCCAGGACTAGAATAAATATTGAAAATAATTTAAAACCTTGGCTCATGACTTAAAAAATTAATTGACCAACTGACAAATTACAGGTGAAATTTTCTTGAATTTATAGGATGGATTTTTAGGATTGACGACTTTTATGTCAAATACCTGAACAGACTGTCCTGCCTTAGCTCTTCTCAAAGCACTCTTAGCTCTGGAATCCAACTTACTTCCATTTATACTAATGGTAGGTTGTCCTGGAACTTTGAATTTAAAACTTACCGTTTTAAGGGTAATGTCAAAATCAAAATCCTCTAATACTGCACCTATACTTGAGATTTCCAAACTGGATTTAGGAATAGTAATCGATCCTGTTTGTTTTCTTACAGTACCTTGTGGAGCAGGGATATCTTTAATTCTAAATTTGGTGGTAGTTGAAACCCTTTGTCCATCGGGAAGAGTTCCACTAGCAGAAATTTTAATTTCTCTACCTTTACCAGGAATCATATTGTATTTGCTTCCCCTAGCTTTTCTTAGACCAGGTGCAGAAGCAGATACTTTATTGTCTGGAATACCTGGAATGGATATCGTCATTGGATTTTCTACACCCCGGTAAACAACGTTCATCTTGTCCGCGGAAATTACAGCGGAATTAGGTTTTGATATTACTGCATATGATTGATTTACAGGAATATTTGACTCCACACCATCATTTAGAAATACCAAATTTCCGCTGATTTCGTGGTCCCCCGGACTACCTGCACCGACTTTAAGTTTTATTCCTCCAGCAATTAAATCATAATCATTATCAGTAAGAGGCCTTCCATCTATTTTCAAATCAACACGGTTTGGGTTTTGAGCCCCACCTTTTCGACCCAAAACTACACTTCCATCAAATGTTTCACCTTGATAATAAGCTCCTTTCTCGGTTTTCAACAAACTTATGTAATTAGTCTCATTTACAGAGGAAGACATCTTTAACTCTTTACCCATAAGTGTGGCAAATACATCATGCTCTGTTTGTCGGATATCATTTTGCATCATAGAAAATTTAGCAAGAGATGAGACCAATGGAAAACCTTGGAAATTTGAATTTAACCAAGGCTGATCCATTCCATCTCTATTTTGAATATTACCATTTTCATCACCTGTAAAAAAGCGTGCCTCAACCATTTCAATATACTCAGGATACTGACTACCAAAAACTTGTATAACATGCATTTTATATGTATTGATCATATCAATGAATTCTTGAGCTGCTTCTCCCCCACCTTCTTTAAAGAAAATTACGTCTAAAGCTTCTCCTTTGTCCATTTGAGCGTACTCTTTCAATTCAGGATCTTTTTCTCTTTGTTTCTCCGTTATTTGATTCATGATCTCAGAAATTCTGTCGTAGAAGTCATCTGATTCCTCCTTGATTTCGTTCGCTGTTCTAAGGTGACCAACCCATTTACCTCCCTTTTCTTCAGCATTAACTTTTATGTTCTCGAAAATATTGTTGTTACTTTCGTCTACCCTTTCATTGGCATCGCTAATTTTTTCATACATCTGGCCAAATCCATCCAATACTTCCTTACTTACGTTTAAAGCAAGCATGGTGATGAATACCAAATACATCAAACTAATTAGTTTCTGCCTAGGTGTTTCTTTAGCTCCAGCCATCTTTTAATCTAGTTTTTGTTCATTGCATTAAGCATACCATTATATACTTGATTCAATGCAGCTAAATTGGATGATAAAGCTTCCATCTGCTGTTTGAGCTTATCTGCATTTTCAGCCACTTTTTCATTAAAGGCAGAATTATTACCAGCAGAATTTACTTGCTCAGCATAAACTTGGTTGAGTTGTTCCAATTTTTGAGAGGCAACTGCCAATTGTTGGCTGTAGGCTTCAGATGAAGAAGCAGCCTCAGCGGCAGGAGATAATGCTTGAGCCGAAGCTTCAAGGTTTTTTATACTTTTAGTGAGGTTGTTCATCAAGGCAACGTCAAGTTTAGCCTCCTTAAGCATTTCATCTATTTTAGAAGAAAGAACCTCCTCACCTCCTTTAGGAGCAACTTTTGAAGATCCGCCTTTAACTTTCTTTACATAGTCATCGTGTTCTTCTTTAATTTCGCCAGTGTTCAGGGCGGCTACCGTAAAAATTAGTGCCTCTGTTCCGAGACCTAACCCGAGAACCAATCCCCCTGTAATGGGGCCTATTTCGAGGTGAAGAATTTTGAAAAGTGCGCCAATAATTACCACTGCACCTCCTAATCCAAATAGCATATGCATAGCTACTTTTCCTCTCAGTCTTTTTTTCAATAATTTGTCATCCATTTTAATATAGTGTTATAGTTATGATAATTTAAAAATATAAATTTATTTGATCTTAACCTTAGATGTTCCGAGATAATCTTGGACAGTCCTAAAACCGATATAGCTTCTGGCAGTATCGGAATATTCGTAATCTCTTGAACTCACTCTTAAAAAGTAAGCTACGTCTTTCCAAGAACCTCCTCTAACAATTTTTCGAGATTCGGTTTGGATTGACATATTGGGGTTCAGGGAAGCAACGTATTCATAGGCTCCTGAATCATAAGATGAACTTGTCCACTCAGCAACATTACCCGCCATATTGTAAAGGTTATAATCATTTGGCAAATAGGATTTAGCCTCAACTGTATAAACAGCTTGATCAGCAGCGTAATCTCCTCTCAAAGGTTTAAAGTTGGCTAAGAAACATGCTCTGTCATTCAGAAGATAGGGCCCACCCCATGGATAGGTTCCAGATGGGATTCCTCCGCGAGCAGCATACTCCCACTCCGCCTCACTGGGTAATCTAAAATTATTAACCAATGGGTCACCTTTGGATTTTTGATAACTATTTTTAAAATGCGTTCTCCAATTACAAAAAGCAACTGCTTGTGACCAAGAAATACCAACAACAGGATAATCTTGAAAGGCAGGATGTGAAAAATACTCGTTGTGCATTGGTTCATTGTAGGAATATATAAAATCTTTTATCCAAACTGTTGTATCTGGATAAATTTGAATTTCCTCTTTTTTAATAAATGGTTTACGATTAATAAATTGTTGACGCGTTCTTTTAGATTCAGCTGCTGCTCCCTCTGCGTCAAACCAGGTATATTTATAAACAAGTTTTGTAACATCTATTTTCATTTCACCTTGATACCATAAATCTGGAGGTAGGTACATGGAATCCAAAACTTCAGAATAAGCTTGGTCAGGGTAATCGCCTGTTTCCCAATAAATATCGTTATCCCAATTGAGTGGTCTTCCTGCATACATATCTTCACTTAAGTCGTAATAGTTAGTGCGCATGTATTTCTGAAATTCACTTAGCTTAGAGGTATCAGCATCTGTAAATGAAAATTCTCCTATACCATCTTTGTTTTCCTCTCCCAATTCCAATTCATCTGCCTTTCTGGCTAACAATGCCATAGTAACAGAATCTTTAACCCAATACACGAATTGACGATACTCTCCATTAGTTATTTCTGTTTCATCCATATAAAAGGAGGGAACAGTAACAGTTCTTGCTGCTGCATTATTTAACCGAGCCACATCTTCATCAGATTTTCCCATAATGAATGCTCCCCCTTCGATAAGGGTCATTCCATAGGGTTTTTCAGGAAACCATTTCTTTTGTTTTACACCAATTAGCTCACCCCTGTTTTTCTTGCCGCAGCTAAGAAAAGTAAGGATCACAAGTAAAAGTAGCAGGAGCCTTTTCATGACAAAAGGGGAAGGAAATCGTTTTTTCGTTAAATGTAAAACTAAATATTTTTTCACTATAATATTGTTTCTCAATCAAAAACTACATATCAAAGTAGTACCGAAAGGCAAAAATAAGGATAAATTAATCATATGGTTCACTAAATTCTCTTTGTCGCCTTCCACCACTTATCAGGTATTTTATCGTTACAAGCGTCCAAATAATCTTGGTACGTGCAAGGTAATAACGCAGTTGTTTTATTTTTATTATTCAGATAGCTTTGATTTATTATTTCAATCCACCAGCGATTACTTTTTTCACTTTGATAAAAAACCATTTCAATATCCGATAAAGCGACTGTATAACGGGTAAAACCAATACTTGTCAAAACTGGATACTCATTGAATCTACTGCTAAAACCTTCAATAAAATACCAAATAATTTGTGCTAATAATTGGTGAGAAATAATAGAATTGAATAGCTCAAATACAGCAAAAATATCGATTTTGTCACTAATTCCTGCATATCGAGCAAGAGCGCAAACGGATCTTGAGTCAATTCCGTTGGGGTTAGCGTAAGGATTGTTAATAGCCTGCCAGCTCAATGATTTCATATCAAATCCAGCAATATTAGCATCTCTAAAAAAAGGTTCAGACTTGGAAATATCATCCAATAAATCTCCTAGTCTGAGTGAATCGAAATGAAGCTTTTCAATCAAATCTAGTTCCTCTTGAGCAATATAATAACTTTGGTAGCCAAGATTGGTAAAATTGTTCAAAGAATTGGGTTGTTCCAATATGATTCTACTCATGTAGGACCTCCCTGAAATCAATTCCTCCTCCTGCGAAAAATCAAACTGATTGTCTACCGAAACAATATTTACCAATTGATTATTGGCTTGGTAAGACTGATACATGGGGAAAATAAGATCATGGCTCCCACCTAAAAAAATGGTAACAATATTAATTTGACGAAGATGTATACAAATTTCCTTAAGTGCAAAATAAGTATCTTCGGGAGAATCGCCATCAGGTAAATTTCCCAAGTCACAGATTTTAAAATTCCAATTTCCGGGGAAAAGACCATAAAAAGATTTTCTAAAATCCGCTAGATTATATTTTGTAGCAGGGAAGAAAGCATTTCTAATTTCAGAGAGTCCTACAATTGCTATACTACAACCCTTAAGTTCAGGAAAACCCTGCTTTGCACTATGGATTTCAATATTCTTTCCCAAAACCTGGTTAGGGTTTAACACCATCGAGGAGAGTACCTCCTCAGAAATAGGGATTAAAGATTCAAGGCTCATTTTTATTTTTTGGCCATTTTGGTGTTTAGGTATTGCTTTGCTACTTCAAGGGTTATTTTGGTAGGATCAACATCCTTTCCTATTTCCACCTTTTTACTGCCCTTTATGATATTGTATCTTCCCCATCTTGCCTTTTCTATTCTAATGTCTTCCTCTGACCAATATGTAATGAGTTTTTCTTTTTCTTTTTGTATTTTATCATTAATCAAGGTTTCAATATCATCATTTGAGAGGTTTTCAAAATCATATTTTTTATTAACGTTAATGAATAAACCATTCCATTTTAAAAAAGGTCCAAAACGTCCTTTTCCCTTAGTTACAGGAAGTTGATCGAAAATATAAATGGGTGCATCTGCAGAAAGTTTTTCCTGAATTAAAGCGATTGCCCTGTCTAATTCAACCGACATTGGATCCTCTCCTTTAGGCAACGAAACAAACATATCATTAAATTTGATATAGGGACCAAACCTTCCATTATTAACGGTTACTTCCTTATCCTTATAAATACCAATAGATTTTGGTAATTTGAATAATTCTAATGCTTCTTCCAGTTTGAGAGATTCTAACTGATGTCCTGGAGATAAGCTTACAAAAATTGGTTTTTCTTCGTCATCAGGTTCACCGATTTGAGCAATGGGGCCAAAGCGTCCTAATCTCACTTTTACTACCCTGCCTGTTTTAGGGTCATTCCCCAAAACTCGCTCACCTGACTCTCTAATTGCATTTTCCTTTACAAAATCTACTGTTTTGTGAAAACTATCGTAAAAAACTTTTATCATACCGATCCAGTTTTCCGAACCCTCTGCAATTTGGTCAAAACTTTGCTCCACTTTTGCGGTAAAGCTGTAATCCAAAATATTTTTAAAATTGGCAACCAAAAAATCATTAACAATAATCCCTACATCTGTAGGAATTAACTTTCCTTTGTTAGCTCCAACGTTTTCTCTTAATGATTTTGAAGATATTTCATCATTGACCAATTTTAATTGTGTGTAGGATCTGTTTTGGCCCTCAAAAGTTCCCTTTTCAACATATTTTCTGTTCTGAATGGTAGAAATTGTTGGGGCATAAGTAGAAGGGCGTCCAATACCCAATTCCTCTAATTTTTTAACGAGTGACGCCTCTGTAAATCGATAAGGTGGACGAGAAAACCTTTGATTGGCCTCCATTGATTTTAGCTCTAGTAACTCCTCTGTTTTTAAAGCGGGCAACAAAGCATTTTGTTCGTCAGACTCCTCATCAACGCCTTCCAAATAGACTTTAAGAAATCCATCAAAAGTAATTACCTCGCATTTAGCGACAAATTTCTCTTGGTGTGAACTGGCTGCAATTTTCAACTGAGTACGTTCCAATTTAGCATCACTCATTTGAGAAGCGATTGTCCTCTTCCAAATCAGTTCATATAAACGAGACTGATCGTAATCAATATTAATATTTGCCCTACTGAGGTCAGTAGGTCTTATTGCTTCGTGAGCTTCTTGAGCTCCCTTGCTTTTTACTCTGTATTGACGAGATTTTTTATAAGCCTCTCCATAACGAGATTCAATCTGCTTTAGGGCACTTTGTTGTGCCTCATTAGACAAATTGACGCTGTCTGTTCTCATGTAGGTGATGAGTCCTGCCTCATACAATCGCTGCGCCATATTCATAGTTTTACTAACAGAGAAAAAAAGTTTTCTTGACGCCTCCTGCTGGAGTGTTGAGGTTGTAAATGGAGCAGTGGGACTCTTTGAAGCTGGCTTTTTTTCAATAGCATCTACCGAAAATTCAGCTGACTTATTTTTATTTAAAAATGTCTTTGTAGCCTCTAAGGAATCGAATGTTTTGGTAAGGTAGGCACTTATGGATTTTTTGTATACTTGGGGAGAAAAAATAGCCTGTATCTTAAATGTTTCCTGAGGAACAAAAGCGTTGATCTCTCTTTCACGTTCTACAATAAGTCTTACAGATACCGATTGAACCCTTCCTGCCGAAAGACCACCTTTAACTTTTCGCCACAATACTGGTGAAAGTTCATAACCGACTAGACGATCGAGAACCCTTCTCGCCTGTTGAGCATTTACCAAATCATAATTGATATCCCTTGGCTTTTCTATGGCATCTAGAATAGCGGTTTTGGTAATTTCATTAAAAACAATCCTTTTGGTATTGTCTGATTTCAAATCCAGTGTATTAGCAAGGTGCCACGCTATTGCCTCTCCCTCTCGATCCTCATCACTGGCCAACCACACAGTTTTCATTTTTTTCACCAGTGACTTCAGCTCGCTGACTACTTTCTTTTTTTCTGAAGAAATAATGTATTTAGGCGAAAAGTCCCTATCTACATCAACTCCCAACTCATTAGAAGGTAAATCTGCAATGTGCCCATAACTGGATGCAACCATGAAATCTTTCCCCAGAAATTTTTCAATGGTTTTAGCTTTAGCAGGTGATTCAACGATTACAAGATTACTAGCCATAGATTAAAGTTTTCGAAGACAAAATTATGTAGTTTTTTTTTAACATTCCCATATAAATTTTTTACTGTCAGATTAATTTTTAATTTTAATTTTAAACAAATCAAACTCAATTTTTATGAATCTATCCAAAACTTTAGTTTTTTTTATGATGGGCTGTGCTTTATTAATTGCCCAAATCAAAGCTGAAAATCAAAAACTAAACGTACTATTTATAATTTCAGATGATTTAAATTGTGATATCGGAGCTTACGGAAACAAACAGATTTTCACTCCCAATATTGATCGACTAGCACAAAGAGGTGTGCTGTTTGGCAACGCTCATAATCAATATCCTTGGTGTGCCCCCTCTAGAGCTTCAATGATGACTGGATTGTATCCTGACCAGACCAACATTAAAAAATTGAGGATTTATCTGAGACAAGCTTTACCCAAAGTAGTCACCATAGGTCAGAAACTCATGCAGGAAAATTACCACTCGGTAAGAGTTGGGAAAATTTTTCATTATCACAATCCTAGAGATATTGGAACGGCAGGACACGACGATAATTACACTTGGCAACAGACTGTAAATCCTTATGGTAGAGATAAAATTGAAGAATATAAAATTAACACCCTCAAACCAAAGTCATATGGAGGCACCTTGAGTTGGCTATCGTCTGACGGTACCGATGAGGAACAAACGGATGGAATTGGTGCCACAGAAGTCATAGAGTTTTTAGACCAATTTGCTGAAAGTGGAGAAAACTTTTTTCTAGCTTTTGGACTTTACCGGCCCCACACACCATATGTAGCTCCCAAAAAATATTTCGATCTATACAATTCAGATAAAATGGAAATACCCGAGTCATCTGATGACTATTTAAAAACTCTTCCTGGTCCAGCAGCCATAAGTGTTAGGGCAAAAAAAGAACAAAATAATCTTGATAAAAATTTAGCAAAAGTCATAAAGGAGGCTTATTATGCCACCACCAGTTTTGTTGATGCTCAGGTGGGTCGGGTCCTTGACAAACTCAAATCCACTGGTTTGGATAAAAATACAATAGTAATTTTTACATCAGATCATGGTTACCACCTTGGTGAACATGGACATTGGCAAAAACAAACCCTCTTCGATAATGCAACACGTATTCCACTTATAGTTGCTGGACCAGGGGTTAATGAAAATGAAAAAATAATGGATGCCCCTGTCGAATTAGTTGATCTATATCCCACTCTCATGGAAGTGCTCGGAATGGAAGTTCCAGAATTTGTCTCTGGAAAAAGTTTTGCACCTATGCTCTCAGATTCATCGGTAAGAATAAGAAACAGCGCGTTAACAGAACTTGGTGTATCCAATGGAAGTGATACTAAGACACAAGGTTACTCTATCAAAACAGATCGTTACAGATTGACACAATGGGGGGAAAAGGGAATACTAGGGTACGAATTGTACGATCATAAATATGACAAAAAAGAACTTCACAATCTTTCAAGCACAGAGGATTATAAAAAAATTAAAGACTCATTAATATTGGTCATCGATAAGCGTATTGTTGAGGCAAGAAAAAAACCAAAAGGATTATTACTTCAATTTGCAAACACAAAAGAATGGAATGAACCCAAAACTATAGATTCTCAACCCAAACATAGGACTCAAGACTAAGAGAAAATCGGCTTTCAACCAAATGATTAATGATAATTCTTTACTAGTGACCAGAAATTAAATACCAGCTCAAACATGACAAAAAGGCAGTTTTAGTTATATTTGCAATTGATTATTTACATTCAATAACGTCAAATACCTCTGTGAAAGATCCATACGCTTTTAATGCTGCTCCCCTGACAAAGAATAAGCTATCAAATGAGACGGTTGTCTTCTCAAATGAAAAAAACACACCAATAATTAATAAAAAGTATTTTTATATAGAGTCATACGGCTGTCAGATGAATTTTTCTGACAGCGAAATTGTAGCTTCAATTCTAAATATGGAAGGCTATAATTTGACGGGTTCCATAGAAAATGCCAGCTTGGTACTGGTCAATACCTGCTCTATCAGGGAAAAAGCCGAACAAACCGTAAGAAAAAGACTAGAGCTTTATAATAAGCTCAAACAAAAAAATAAAGACCTTAAAATTGCTGTACTTGGGTGCATGGCAGAGCGTCTAAAACATAAATTTTTAGAAGAAGAAAAAATTGTAGATATGGTGGTAGGACCAGATGCCTACAAGGACATACCCAATTTACTCAAAGAAGTAGAAGCCCAAAGAGAGGCAGTTAATGTAAATCTTTCCAAAGATGAAACATATGGTGATTTAGCTCCAGTACGATTCGCCTCCAATGGTGTTAGTGCTTTAGTAACTATTACAAGGGGCTGTGATAATATGTGTACTTTTTGCGTTGTGCCCTTTACTAGAGGAAGAGAACGGAGCCGTGACCCTAGAAGTATTTTGAAAGAGGTTGATGAACTGGCTGAAAATGGTTACAAAGAAATTACACTCTTAGGTCAAAACGTAGATAGTTATCTTTGGTATGGAGGAGGATTGAAAAAAGACTTTTCAAAGGCTAGCCCACTTCAGAAGAAAACTGCTGTCAACTTTTCTAAGCTTCTGGAATTAGTAGCGACTGCTCAACCGAAAATGCGGATACGGTTCTCAACGTCCAATCCTCAGGATATGTCCCTTGATGTGGTTCATACGATGGCTAAAAACGATAATATTTGTAAATCTATACACCTCCCTGTTCAGTCTGGTAGCAATCATATACTCAAGAAGATGAACCGTCAACATACCCGAGAGGAATATTTAGAATTGATTTACAACATAAAAAAATACATTCCCGATTGTGCTATATCTCATGATATGATCTCTGGTTTCCCTTCAGAAACAGAACAGGATCATCAGGATACCCTTACCTTAATGGAATATGTCAAATATGATTTTGGATTTATGTTTGCTTATTCAGAAAGACCCGGAACAATGGCGGCAAAAAAAATTAAAGATGATATTCCCGAACCTATCAAAAAAAGACGCCTTCAAGAAGTTATCGATTTACAAAGGATACATAGCGAATATAAAACCCAACAATTTTTAGGTAAAACTGTATGTGTTTTGATTGAAAAAAGTTCAAAAAAATCAAACGAATTTTGGAGCGGCAGAACCGGACAGAATATCGTAGCTGTTTTCCCTAAAGAAAACTATAAATTAGGAGATTTCGTTGACGTTAAGATCGAAAAGGTAACCTCAGCTACCCTTATTGGAATAGCAATCGATATCTCATCATCAGTCTGATATTATGGAATCAGTACAACACATTAAACAGCGTTTTGGGATAATTGGAAACGATGAAGGTCTCAACAGAGCTTTAGAGAAGGCGATTAGTGTTTCAGCCACAGAAATCACTGTCTTGGTAACAGGTGAGAGCGGAGTAGGTAAAGAAAATATTCCTAAAATAATCCACCAATTTTCACCCAGAAAACACTCCAAATACATTGCTGTAAACTGCGGTGCCATTCCAGAAGGGACCATCGATAGTGAGCTTTTCGGTCACGAAAAAGGAGCCTTTACTGGAGCCACAACAAGCAGAAATGGGTATTTTGAAGTAGCCAATGGAGGTACAATTTTTCTTGACGAAGTGGGAGAACTTCCTCTACCAACTCAAGTAAGGCTATTAAGAGTATTGGAAAATGGAGAGTTCATGAAAGTAGGCTCATCAAAAGTACAAAAAACGGATGTAAGAATCGTGGCGGCGACCAACGTCAAGATGAATGATGCGATTAAAAAGGAAAAGTTTAGGGAAGATCTTTATTACCGTTTGAGTACTGTTGAGATTCATCTACCTTCACTGAGGTCAAGAAAAGATGATATTCCTCTTTTATTCAGAAAATTTGCTTCGGATTTTGCTCAGAAATACAAAATGCCTAGGCTCAGGCTTGATGATGATGCACAAAAAATATTAGTACAATATCGTTGGAATGGAAATATCCGTCAGCTTCGGAACATTGCCGAACAAGTTTCGGTTTTAGAAAAAAACAGAATACTTGATGCGAACACACTTAGGAATTATCTCCCAAATATTGGGTCTCAACTGCCTGCTGTTATTAATAGCTCCTCTAAAGAAGCTGATTTTTCATCAGAGAGAGAAATCCTTTATAAAGTTCTGTTTGACATGAAGAACGATCTCAATGATTTGAAAAAACTCACCCATGAGCTAATGGAAAATGAAAATATGAAGTCGGTTCAAAAAAATAATTCGGAATTAATAAAAAAAATATATGGAAGTGAAGAGGATGAAAACAAGACTGTTGAGTTTATTACTCCACAAAATAAACCTCTTACCCAAAACAATCCGCCCCCTGTCAACCAATACGATTATGCTGAAACTGTAATTGAGGAGGAACCATTGTCTTTATTGGAGAAAGAAATTGAAATGATAAAACAGGCTTTAAAAAGAAGCAACGGTAAAAGAAAAATTGCTGCCAAGGAGTTGGGAATTTCAGAGCGAACACTCTACCGAAAAATCAAACAATTTGATTTACAAGATGAAGAAAATGATTAGAATATTAGCGAATCCTTTTATACTTACATTCATCTTTTTTGAGGGGTGCGGTATTTACTCCTTTACTGGAGCTTCTATTCCCGCTGGAGCCAATACTTTTCAAGTCGATTATTTTGAAAACCAAGCTGGTAGCCGACCTGGATCGACAGTCGAGCCTGGATTGGATAGGGATTTTACATTGGCATTACAGGACATCATTTTAGGACAGACCAATTTAAATCTGGTGAATTCTGGAGGAGATTTAATCTATCAAGGAGAAATCACCCAATACAGTATTACCCCAATGACCTCCACGGCAAACTTAACTGCTGCTCAAAACCGACTGAAAATGACCGTAAATCTGCGATATTTCAATAACAATAATGAGGAGGATGATTTCGAAAGACAGTTTTCTTTTTTTTATGACTTTTCCGGGGACAAACAGCTCTACGATATCCAAAGTCAAGCACATGAAATAATTTTTGAAAGAATTACTCAAGATATTTTTAATGAAACCTTAGCCAAGTGGTAAACCATATGAACAGAGAAGCCTTTGAAAGTTTGTTTAACAACTATGATCCCAAAGACGAAATATTGGTTTCCAAAATGGCTTTGTTAATTGAAAAGTTCCCTTATTTCCAACTACCGCGTTTTTTTTATGCCAAATCCTTAAAAGATCAAAACAAAAATAATTTAAGCATAGCCCTAAATCAGTTGTCCCTCTATACAGCTGATAGAGAAGTTTTAAAAGAAAATATCGAATCCAAATTTAAGTCACCAAAAGAACCTGAGCAATCTTTCGAAAACAAAACAATCTCAATCGAGAATACTGAATCCATTGAAAAGGTTGCCCCTAATCATTCATTGAAGGAAAAAAAAACCGAAGAGATTGATGATATTAAAGCTGATCATGTTGTAAAAGAAAATCCAACTCCCAACCCTAAAAAAACCGAAAAGAGAGCTCAAAAAAAATCTACCCCCAAAGAAATAGAAGCCGTTACTCACAAGGAAGATTTGAAATTGAGTTTTATTGAATGGATTGAATTTACAGAACAAAGAGAGAAAGATATTGTAAATACTGTCGAATCTCAAAATCAGGAGCCACTGATTGATAAATTACAAATAATCAATCAATTTATTAAAGCCAATCCAAAAATACAGCCATTAGAAGAGACTGAAATCATATCTACAGACCTAAATAAAAAATTTGACTCTGAAGAGTTGATGACAGAAACTTTAGCAAAGTTATTGTTTAAACAAAAAAAGTATAAAAAAGCGATTCAAGCCTACAGGGTTTTAAGTTTGAAATATCCAGAAAAAAATGTTTTCTTTGCAAAGCAAATTGAAAAAATAAAAAATTTGCAAAAAAAATAAAATTTAATGTTAAGCTTTTCGATCTTTATAGCGTTAATAATTTTTGTTTGTTTTCTACTTATTCTGTTGGTGATGGTTCAAAACCCTAAAGGTGGTGGACTTTCTTCTTCTTTTGGAGGTGGAGGGCAACAAATGGGTGGTGTTCAGAAAACATCTGATTTTTTGGATCGGAGTACTTGGATATTGGCTGGACTTTTGCTTGTACTCATCTTGTTGTCCAATATTTCCCTTGGCACAAACAGTGGTACCTCTGACTCTCGGCTTTTACAGGACAACGCTTTAGAACAACCCTTTCCAGAAGTTATACCAGAAACCTTACAGGAAAGTACTCCAGATATACCTAAGGAATAGTTTTTGTGACATGCTGTCAGCATAATAACCATATCACTACAATTTGTCATAACACTCTGACTTGGCATGATTTGTGAAATCCATAAATGAAATTTAAAATTAATAAAAATGACTAAAGTTAATATCAAGCTTCTAGCAGATCGTATTTTAATTGAACCTGATGCTGCAGAAACTAAAACATCTTCAGGCATCATTATACCCGATTCCGCGAAAGAAAAACCTCAAAAAGGCACCGTGGTTGCTGTAGGTCCAGGGACAGCTGAAAATCCAGTAACCCTCAAGGCAGGGAATAATGTGCTTTATGGAAAATACTCTGGAACTGAACTTCAACATGAAGGTTCAGATTTCCTAATTATGAGAGAAAGCGACATACTAGCAATTGTTTAACTGAATAAATTAAAATAAAATGGCAAAAAAAATAGAATTTGATTTAGAGGCTCGGGATGGCATTAAAAGAGGCGTTGACGCCCTGGCAAATGCTGTGAAAGTAACCCTAGGCCCTAAAGGAAGAAATGTTATAATAGGGAAATCATTTGGTGCTCCACAAGTCACCAAAGACGGAGTAACTGTAGCTAAGGAAATTGAATTAGAAGATGCACTGGAAAACATGGGTGCCCAAATGGTGAAAGAAGTAGCTTCCAAAACAAACGATTTGGCAGGTGATGGAACGACTACAGCTACTATTTTGGCTCAAGCTATAGTCAAGGAAGGTTTAAAGAATGTTGCTGCTGGCGCCAATCCGTTGGACTTAAAAAGAGGTATTGATAAAGCAGTAAATGCCATTGTAGATTCTCTTGGCGAGCAATCTGTAGAGGTAGGTAATGCCTCTGAAAAAATAAAGCAAGTAGCAAGTATATCTGCTAATAATGATGATACCATCGGAGCCCTAATTACTGAAGCTTTTGAAAAAGTTGGAAAAGAAGGTGTAATTACCGTTGAAGAAGCTAAAGGAACTGATACTTATGTAGATGTTGTAGAAGGGATGCAATTTGATCGTGGATACCTCTCACCATATTTCGTAACTGATTCCGAAAAAATGGAAGCAGATCTTGAAACACCCCACATTTTATTGTATGACAAAAAGATTTCAGCGATGAAAGATCTATTACCAGTGTTGGAGCCAGTGGCACAGTCAGGTAAGCCATTGATTGTGATCGCAGAAGATGTTGATGGAGAAGCTTTGGCCACATTGGTAGTTAACAAACTTCGCGGTGCATTAAAAATAGCTGCAGTTAAAGCCCCTGGTTTTGGTGACAGAAGAAAAGCTATGCTTGAAGACATCGCCATTTTGACAGGAGGTACAGTAATATCTGAAGAGAGAGGGTTTACTTTGGAGAACACCACCATTGATATGTTGGGTTCTGCTGAAAAAGTAACCATAGATAAAGACAATACAACTGTTGTAAATGGTTCTGGAGATAGTAAAATTATTCAAGGTAGAGTTAATCAAATCAAGTCTCAGATTGAAACGACAACCTCTGATTATGACAAGGAGAAACTACAAGAGCGTTTGGCAAAACTCTCTGGTGGTGTAGCTGTCTTGTACGTTGGTGCTCCTTCAGAGGTTGAAATGAAAGAAAAGAAAGATCGTGTAGATGACGCCCTCCATGCTACAAGAGCAGCAGTTGAAGAAGGCATCGTAGCAGGGGGAGGAGTTGCTTTATTGAGTACTCAAAAAAGTCTATCCAAATTGAAATCTGATAATACAGACGAAGCTACGGGAGTTCAAATAATTAACAAGGCAATTGAATCTCCATTAAGAACGATCGTTGAAAACTCTGGAGGGGAAGGATCGGTTATCGTATCTAAAGTCCTTGAAGGTGGAGACAATTTTGGGTTTAATGCCAAGGAAGGTACTTTTGTTGATATGCTCAAAGAAGGAATTATTGATCCTAAAAAAGTAGCTCGTGTTGCATTGGAAAATGCTGCCTCGGTTGCTGGAATGATTTTGACCACAGAGTGTGCTTTGGTCGACATCAAAGAAGATGCTCCACCAATGCCTCCGATGGGCGGCGGCGGCGGAATGCCAGGTATGATGTAATGATATATTTACATAAAATAAGCCTGCTTC
>CEOK01080245.1_pt1 | contig 26556 bp, 20 predicted proteins | sample 427001 | NCBI WGS metagenome assembly CEOK01 (sample SAMEA2591108, study PRJEB7988) | marine metagenome | isolation source: saline water (ENVO:00002010), including | reverse complement strand
GCTCTTATTTCAGCCAATGTAGCCATAATGTAAGCCTCCTATGTTGCCTATGTTTGTGCCTAAATGTATATTAAGCAATTTTTATAATATACAACTATATTTATCTAATGTCTACGGATATTATTGGTAATTTGAAAGAGATTTGATTCTCTCTAATTCTGCATTTGTCTCAGGTTGTTCTGTCTGTGCAGTTTCTTCTTCTGAAAAGAATTCATCTAACTGTAGGCCTGCTAATTCTATCGCATCTTTCAATGTGTATTCTTGGTCACCTACTTTAAACTTATCACCTGCTTTCATGCCTGCCGCTTTGGCCTTCTGTACGGCCTGTGCAAATTGATTACCTTCGAATTTGCCAGCGTGTGCTCCGCCCTGCATCTTCTCGTAGTGTTCTGCGGCTTCTTCTGGAGTTAAACCTAGTTCGTCTGCCTTGCTCATGAATTCGTCTTTGCTCATGCTCTGTGCCATGTCTGCTATCTTGTCGCCCATGCCTTCTTCAGTTGGTTGTTCTGAATCCATCTTAGGTTTTCTTCCAGCCAATGTATCAAAATTTGTGTTCATGTATTTTGTTGCAGTGTTGTAATCGTTTGATTTGTAAGCGGATTCACCGTCCTTATCTAAAACATCATATACCATTTTACCGTCTTCGCCTCTGTACATTGACACATATGGTTTTTGTTCAGAAACATTCTCTGCCCAACCTTCAAAAGCAATTTCTTCTTTGGCTTTCCCGGTTCTGTCTTTTTTAGGTTCATACTCGTTAGGATCCATTCTAACCTGAGACACATAGTCTGGGTCTTTCTTCATTTTTTTGTAATCGTCCACGTATCTTTTGGCCAGTTGGAATGCAATCTTTTTATTTCTTATGTAATTGCTGTCTGGCTTGAAGAACGGTTCGCCTTCCTGAGATATCTCATCAGCAACATTAGAAGCAAAGTTTGCCACTCTATCTTCGTCCGGTGTTTTTGTTAACATCCTTGCCGCAATGTCTCCAAGTATTGAACTTAACATTGTGTTTTTGTTTGTAAAGTTTGTTCTCTGCAACATCTGATCTGCTGTGTTATCTTTTCTAAGAACTAGTTTGTTTTCAGGATCAGTCAAGTATCTTTGCACAATTGGTCCTGCATCAACCGGTGGCGGAATTTTTGCATCTTTGTCTGACAAAGGTTTATCGTCTTTATCTAATTCTGCTACTGGTTGTTCCTCTGTTGCTTGAATCTCGCTCATGATCTTATGTATTAACGGAAGCGCCTCTTCGACTTTTGAATCTAAATTTTTTAGTGTAAATTTATCTTTGTATGAATTTGCAGTCTCGTCATCTAGTACTAGGTCGTCTGCTGTTTTGAAATCTTTACTTGCAGTTTCATAGTGTGATTGTTTGGATAAGTTTTTTACGTATGATCTTAAATTTTCTAATTTTAATTTTGTTTGTTCTATAATATCACCAGCACTATCATTTAATTGATCTTTATTTGACACATATCTTGTAAATGAATTTAATTTTGCAATATCTTCTGAAGTTTGTATAATGTGTTCACCAAACTCATCGTGTGGTCTTCCACCGTTTGCAACGTGTCTAGTCATCGCTCTCGCACCTGCTAGGTGTGTTATTGGATACTTGAATCTTTCACCGTCTTCGTTTTCAATGTATAGTGATTGTATCTGTCTTGATCTAGCACCAGGTACTTCTTCATCAACTTTGCCTGAGTGTCTAATAATTAATCTTGTTTTGTCTAGGTTCTCGTATGAACGTTTTGCCGTACCTGTAAGGCCTTCGCTTACACCTGCTAGTTTAGTTATTCTTGATAGTTCTTCTGACATTGCGTCAGTATTTACCGTTTTGTTTGCATCTGCAAGATTTTGATAATCCTGCTTCGTTAGGTTAGATTTTGTTATATCTCGCACGTCAAATCCTAGTTGATGTGTAACTGCAAAATCTTTCAATTCTTTTAAAAATGCGAACCAATCTGCCTTGTCTTCCTCGTCAATTTTTTCAACTAATCCTTGATTATAAAAAACTTTAACAGATTCACCGTCTGCTAAAGACACAGAGATTCTACCAAAAGTGTCTGCATCTTCCGAAAATTCAAAGTCAAAAAACACTGCTTCTTTAGGATCTGCTGTGGATTCTCCTTCAGCATTTCCGATAGTAAGGTTAGAAAACTTGCTTCTAATCTTATTAAACAGATCTTGTGATGTGGTACTTGATGCCATATGAAGTATTTATTTAAACTCCGAGGTTAGCAAAAATAGGCATTGGTGCCGTATATTCTGAGGTTCTATTAGTCCAGTGCTCAAATATTTTAGGATCAAAGTCCGCTAATACTTTCATCATTCTTGTTGCTAACAACATACTAGACACAAGATCGTCGTGTTCGCCTGGTTTGCCCTTGTAAGACACGCCAGTGGCTACAAAGTTTTTAAGTTCAGATATCAAAGGTTTTGAATTAAGTTCAAGTTTGTTGTTCTCTACAAGTTCTTTAAATTTAGCACAAGCATCAATTTTATGTTTTGCTGTCGTGTTGAAACCTCTCCTGAATTTTCTTCTGTGTCCTTTACGTATTGGCTCAGATAAAAACATTCCACTTATATTCTCCTCACCAATATCCATGACCCTCATAAGAGCCGCTTCGCCAAGTGTGTTGTTCTCCATTGAATAAAATATTTGTGGAGTTGCAGTTGAATCTTGTTCCATGATTGTATCGTTGATGTACTTGTTGATTTCTTGCAAAATTCTAATTTGATGATTGGCAGGAGTCATGTTATGATGCCATTCTGCCACTTGCTTAAATGTTGGTAGTTCCACTACCTGTATTGCCGCGTAATCTCCTCCTGTCCCGAGTGAAGGATCCAATGCAACCATATATGTATGCTTAGGTTTTGGCTTTGAATACCATCTTACTTGCCCTTGTGTCCAAATAGGATCAACGCCTTCTAGTTCAACAAGCCTCACACTATTGATTAATGTTTCGTCATAGATTAAGAATTCACATTCGTGTTCCCTTCTAAATCTTTCTTCACCTATTCTTGATCTTTCTGCTGTGGCCCATGCCTCATCTCTGTCTGGATGTTCGCTCCAGTGAGCCTTCATGGCATAGAAACCGTTTGTGCCTACTATGTTATCATTTCCAAAATCATCATAACGTTTCAGTGCTTCTTTCCAAATCAACGCAAACTGATCTTCATCCGAGTTTGGTGTTGATGTAATTAAACATTTACCACCTGTACTCAAAGTAGGCGACAATGATGTCCAAAATTCTACGGCCTTCTCAGGTGGTTGCACGAAAGCAAACTCATCACAATATATCATTGTCAAGGACATACCTCTACCTGTGTTTTCAGTAGTAGTAGTTGCCATGATTTTTGAACCGTTATCAAATTCAATGGAATTCCTGTTGTATTGATTGACTCCTGCTTTGATCCACGCCGGTAACATTTCGTATGCATATCTTACACGTGACATGATATCTGATGCACCTTGATATTTGTGTGCCGCAATCAAAATTTGCGAGTCAGGTTTAAACATTGCGTACCAAATTATGTAACCGGCCGCACATGTGGTCTTCCCGGTCTGCCTAGGCAACATTGCAATAGAAAATCTGTGGTCGTTGTAACTTTCGATCAATCGTTCTTGATATACGTACGGCTTAAAAGGCATAGAACCTTTTGTAGGGTGTTGTATCTTTATAAAATTCTTCATGAAATATAATGGACCGGTTTTTTGATCCATACATTTCTCTAATTGTTCGACCTGCGATTTGGTGTATCTGTGTTTTTTATTCGCCTTCTTGATTTGGTCGCTATCTAAACTTACGTAAGCCATAGTAAACTATTTAATGGATATTTACGGTGTCGAAAAAGTAACTTATTTGTCTTTTTTCGCTTCGGCGTCTTTAGCCGCTTTTTTCATTGGCTCGGTCTTGTTGCCGTCTTTATCTAAGTCGATGTAGTCTGGCTTTGCCGCTTCTTGATATGCTTGTTTGAAACTTTCGTACTGTGTTCTAAGACTGTTTGCTAATTCTTCTTCAGTGATCTTGTCTTCTTTGGCCATTGCCATAGGATTATCACCACTTGCAACTTTTGGATATGTTGCCTTTTGTCTGTTTAAGCCACCTGAATGGAAATTGACTAAAGTATCTGTGTCTTGAGTTTTTTCGTCTGGCGTATTTGAATATGTTTCGTCTGCTTTTTCATCATCCGGTGAAGACATCATGTCTCTCATCTTAGCCATCTGCATTGTGCCCATTTCATCATCGTCATGACCATGATCCATATCTTGTTTTGGTTCCATGCCCATCATTTTTGCGTCTACTGGTTGAACACCTGCAAGTTTTAAAATCTGCATCATCATACCTGCTTCTTGAGGTGAATCTGTCGTGATTTGGATTGCTTCTTTTACAACTTCTTTTTCTTTGTTTTCCATAGTGCTTTTATTTATTGATTCATCGTAACCATTTATACTGTGCCAAAAACTTTCAGATCCTGGATATTTTTTCAAAAATTCTTCCTTGCTCATTTTTTCCGCATCATCATGCATAGCCTGTTTCAAGGCACCTTCGTTGACGTCTTTTGGATTTGTTCTCTCAACGTTTTCCAATGCGTCTTTTACTAGTTCCGGTTTGCTTTGTGCTATTTCTCTTAACTTTGTTAATACATCTAACATTTCCATGATTATCTTGCTCCTGCTGGGTCTGGGTTGCCTTTTACAGGTCCTTTGTGAGCGGCCTGTACTGGTGATGGTTTTGATTCTTCTTCTTTGCTCATTATATTTTCTTTTTCTTTAGGAGCATCTTTATTTTCTTCTCTGTCTTTTAGTAATTCTTTTAAAAGGCTCATGTTTGCCTTTGTAGAATGAAAGTCTTCGCCTTTTACTTTTGGAGAATCTTTATATTCTAGATCCATTAACTTATTTTTGTATTCAGACTGTGTTGCCGCTTTCATTTGATCTTGATATTCTTCAGTTGGCTCTCCTGGTCGTCTAACAACTACTTGATTGCTTGGCATATTCATGTAATCAGCAAGATATTCTTGCATCGCGTGTGTTGAACACGGATAATTTGTTGTTGCGTCAAATATTGTCACTTCCATATTGCTTATTTGTGGGAAATCTAACGGTGTTTCCTGGATTGGGTATGTTTTCCCAGCGGACATTTTTGATACTTCAAACTTACCTAACGCTGTTTCTAGCCTATTGCTAAAATCATCGCTTATCGGACCCGCTACCTTGATTTTGTAGTCGTACTGTTTTGCTGATTCTGTAAGATAGTTTTTGAAATTCATCATATTAGTGTTATTTAGCATCATTGGTGCGTTAAGTGTTGTTAAAAATGGTTTCTAACAAGGTCATAGAACCGAGGAAAAACCTGTTTAAAGTCTTGTTTCCGATCCGCATCAAGCGTTTTTGTCACTGCCACAAATTTCTCCCATGCTTTAGGGTTTGATTTATTGGTTTTTATGTAGGTTTCAAATTCCTTAAATTTACTGGATAAATTTATGCTATTTTTTACTTCTTCTGGTATGTTGTAGAGTAACATGTAGTCAGGTCCCGACGTCATGTTGTAGAATGCAGTCCATCCTAATGCTTTGAATTGTTCTTCATAGTCGTCTAAGTACAAAAAATTGTACGGACTTATGGTGCAAACCAGTTCAAAATTGCTGTTATCTAGTTCAGCAAACTTTTTACAGTTTTCTATGACTTGATCGTAATTAGCGTTGTATCTGAGATAATCAAATTGGGCATAAGTGCCGTCGATACTGGCCCGAATTTCTAATTTTTTAAATTTTTTACTTAAACCTGCAATTTCATCGTCAAAGAGCGTTCCGTTGGTATTGAAGTATAGGGTAATGTCCTTGCTGTGTCCTTTTTCTATCAATTTTGGTAGTAATTTTTGTCTGACACTTTTATGATAGAATGGTTCACCACCAAAAATCTCAAGTCTTTGTAAATTTTCTGAGTAGTTGATAATGTCTTGTATTTGTGCATCACTCATGTCTGTGTTTTTTTCGTTTTCAATAAATTTTAACTCACCTTTTTTTTGTAACCGGTTTAACATAGACACCCATTGGCTAGAGTCAGTGGGATTACAACTCCTGCAACTAAGGTTACAAAGGTTACCTGGCTTAATTGTTAAAGTTTTTGGCCCAGTTTCATATTTTCCGCTTTCAACATATTTTTTGAATACATTTTCAAACATAGTTTTAGGATCTCTGACTTCTTTGATATGGGCATCTACGTCATCGCTTGAAAAATTATAAAGTCTTTGTCTTAGACTTTTCTTCCCGGCATCCTCGTCAGACCAGCAACGCCAACACACCTCTGGTTTTTTGCCTTGTATGAACTCTTGCCGTAATTTTTGGAACTGTTCAGACTTCCATTTGCCTAGAATTGTTTTTTCTTTGAATGTCCAACATTCAGAATTGTAAGGACAAGGTCCGCCCCCGTCTCTTGCGTCGTTAACTATCTGTATGAATGGTGCGATGCAGAAATTATTTTCATTCATTAATCTTTTTTCATTAATTTCTTCATCAAGTCGTTTCGATTTGTGATAATTGTACCTTCTGATTCAACAGCCGGCGGACCGTCTTCTTGATTGTCATTATCTAATTTTTGTTTTTTCAATTGTAGTTCTACCATCTTTAATTTCTTATCAATTTTTGAAGATTTTGCGTCGATGGCATTTCTCAACATAGTACTTGCCACTTCAAATATTCTACCAGAGTATCTTGAATCAACGTTCATTCCTAAGTCCATTAAATTTTTATAACTTTCCTCGGCTTCCACGGCAAGTTTGTCTAGTTCGAGGTCAGATAGTTCTCCTAATCCTTTGACTTGTGGAAGTGCTTTTTCTATTTTATCAAATTCTTCATAACTGGCTTGTAAAGCCTTAGCAGTCTTTGGGTCTACGTTTTTTTGAACTTCTCTGGTGCTATCTTTATTGGCCCTCGCTTGTTCTTTTTTGTCTACCTCTTGAAATGCTTCTTTGACATTTGGTAAATTTAGTATTTCTTCTAATTTTCTGGTCATTTGTATTACTTACGATTACCTTGATGGAAAAGTTGTTCTTCTGATACGACTCTAAATGTAATTCTGTTCTGTTTACTATAATCGGATGCCGCCGACCATTTTGCTTGATTAATTATTACTTGTTTTTGTTTAGCAACACTCCTTCCTGCTTTTTCCATGGAGGTTTGATTCATTGGTTTTACTTCAATTAGTTCTGCATGTTTCTTTCCGTTCTTATCAACGTACACTATAAAGAAATCCGGCACATATATTGTGTATTTGCCTGTGAATGGGTGTCTATAAGGTATCTTTACTGCCTCACTTGCCCATTTATGCACATTTGGGTGTTCATCACATAGTCTCATAAAACTTTGTTCCCACGACGAACGGTATGTGGGTGTTTTTAGACCTATATACTTCTCTTTATTTTTGAAATTAAATTTTCCTCTGGCAAACTTCATAGATTTAATCTAGGATAGTTCGATTTACGATGTCTACAATCTTTTTAGTAGTTCTTGTTCCTAGCCTGCTAGTTTTTACTCGGTTGGCATTTAAAATCACAGTAATTAATTCAGAAAGTTGTACAGGAGTCGCTTTGGTCAACTGATCTAAAAGTTCTTGTGGGTTAATGCTATCGATTTTTGCCTGTCTTAGAATGATGTAGGCTGTTTTCTCTGCACTTTCTCGTCCAAAACCTCTTTTGACAAAAAATGCAATCGCGGCATCATAATCGTTTTGATTTAAACTGAAAGGTTCTGTGTTCTGATTCTTTGTGAGATTATCAATTGTAGTTAGAAGACTATCTTTTTCTTTTTCTGGTAAATTTGTATACACTTCAGCCATTATAAATTAACCTTCTCTGTTTGTATTGCCACGTCGTTGGTTTCTCTGCTTATCAATATATAGCCTTCTGATACCAACTTGGTTATACTATTAATTGCATTAATTCTATAAACATTCTTTTCAGGGTCGGTCAAACTTTGGAATTCGACATCGCTTTCAGAGATTGTTAATCCTTGTCTTGAACCAACAGATTTGTAATAAATGCCGGTGGCTACCTTATCTCTCACCGTCGAGTTGTTTGATACAAGGTTGAATGCTTCCGTAGACGATAAAAAGTCTACTGTGTTAAGTTGTGAGTTTTGTATCACAGTATTGTTTTTTGCATCTTTATTATCTATCAACCCAACTGCACTTGCAACTGTGCCTGTGGCTAACAGTCCTATCGTTTCCGGACTTGTTATACTGAAGTCTCCTACAGCACTGGTGTTGTTGGACGCTATTCGACCTATTTCTCTTACACCGTCTTTTGCTATGCCTTTAAGTTCTTCTTTTACAGCATCTTTGGCTTTTATTTTTTTTGCATTGTTGTATGTGTTGATGCCTCGTAAAATTGTACCCAAACTAAAATTGCCACTTCCAATATCTCCAATTACTGACCCCACGCCATCAACTATTCCTCCTGGTCCAAATATAGAAGTAGTACCTCCTCCTAAAACAGTCAGAGGACTAGGCTCTTTGTCGTAGTGTATCTCGGCAAAACCTGGAATGTCTTGGTTGTTAATCCTTCCATTTTGCGTTTTAATAATTCCCGAATCGTATAATACTGATTCATAAAGTATTTGCATTGTATTTTCTAAAATTCCCACACCGTCGGTTTGGTCAAGCGAGTCATGACTGAATGAACTTATTACAGGATTTATTAGAGTAAAACTTGTGAACCTTTGTTTGTGCAAACAAAAGATTTGTATACTTTTTAAATATGGTTTTTGTCTTTGCACAGGAGTATCCATACCAAATTGCAATGGACGGTTCTCACCTTTCTGATAAAGTGTGTCCTTAGTTTGTGCTACACCTGACATGACAAGTGGATCAGCAATATGATATTCATAATATTCTTTCCAAAATGCATTGATAGTATCGGCGTGATCATCATGGAACGTTATGTTGATAGGATCGTATCCTATTCTAGTAGCGATGTAAGTTTTTTTATTGTATTGTTGCTTTTCTTCGTAATTCATGTTGTACTTTGGCAAATCAATTCTTTTTACCAACATGTTGATTTCTAACAGTTCGTTGGGGTTGAAAGGTTTTGCTGGTACAGTATTGTCTATGTCAAATACCACATGGTATAAGAATTTTTGTTTTGGAAAAAGTTTGAAGTTATCGTCGAGGTATAGCCGTGAAGCATGTCTATAGTCTTTCATTCCCGGCAGACCGTTGCTAAAGCCTTTTAAGAAGTCGTTTATCTTTGGCATATACGATATTTATGGTCGTAAAAAAAGCGCCGTTAAAGGCGCTCTTTTCACAAATTTATAATTGCAAACGATTAGATACCGCCACCAGTTGCAATCGTTCCGATAGTTCTAGTAACTTGACTGCCAATACCTGTACCTTGCGGTGTTTGTATTGCGTTATCGTATCTTAATGTAAGAGTGATTGTTGCTGGTTCTGAGGTAGCATAATTTAAAGTGTTGTAATTTACTGATTCAATGAAAGCACCGTACAACTCAAATGTTTCTAAGATGTTTGGTGAAGATGCACCATTACCACCATCTAGCATTTCGATTCTAGTTGTGAATTTATAATCAACACCAGATGCCGCACTTGCTTGTTCAAAGAAATCAAACTGTTTCTGGATCTGTTCACCAACAAGTTTGCTCACTGCATTGTTCACGTCATCTCTTAATGTAAGTGTCAATGGATTCCATGTGTGCTTACCTGCATAGTAAACTCTAGAGTTATAAACATCTAAAGTTTGGTTTTCAAAATTAAGTTCCGGTCTAGTAACATCTGCTACTTGTTTTGTAAGTTCAGATCTTGGAGTGGATACACCAAAGTTTTCAAGTACAACTCTAAACCTGTACTGTAATTTCGGCATTAACAAGCCTTGTGATCCAGAACTTTGATCTGTTGCTAGTGGTACTGTAAATTTTGAAAGTGTTGATATTGCCATTTTTGTTTCCTCTTTTATTTATTCGAGTACTAATTACCCAAATTTGCTATTTCTCCTGTGTTTTTAATACGCAGTGGTATGAAAATAAACTCAACCGATTTAACAGGTTCAATCGCTATATCAACATACAACTCATTTCTATCTATTCTTGTCGCAGTGTTGTTCGTTTCGTCACACACTACTAAGAAGTCAAACAATGCTCTTTGACCAACAAGTTCTAACAAGAAAGATTCTACTGCTTGTTTGATCTCGTTTCTAGTCAATGAATCATTGGGCTCAAATATAAACGGTTTAGCAATTTGATTCAACTGCGTTCTTAAGTAAACAGCAAGTCTAGATACGTTAATTCTATCTAAGGCACTTGATGAACTTGTAGCAGTTTTGTTACCAAAGTTTACTATTCCTGAACCACTAAAGAATGTGATTGGGTTTACATTAACTCCAAACATTGTATCTCTAATAGATTCTGTTACTGATATTGTTTCGAACTCTCCTGACGCACCGTCAACATATCCAACAGCAGTTGCATTATCGACTACACCACGTCTTGTTCCTGCCGGAGCAAACCATGGAAATGCCACGTTGTCGTTATTTGCAAATACTCTTAACATCATGTGCGATGGTGGAACAACAATGTTTTTTCCACCGTTGTCAGTAGTTCTTCCTGATGGATAAAACGTTCCTAGGTAGTCTGAACTTGTTACAAGGCCGTCTTCACCGTTGTCTGCCGCACCCGCTGTGTTATTTGCCCAATTAGATATTGCAGTTGATGTACCTTCTAATCTAAATGGTGTATCGCCAATAACAAACGCAGTGTTATTTCTGTCAGTGTTTAAGTTAACCATGTTTGAAATCACTTCAGGATATCCTGGACAAGCAATTACATTGAAGCCTCTTTGATCTTCTCTGATTGCTTGGTTAGTGTCTATTTCTGATTTTAGTTGTGCAACAACAACTTTTCTTACTGCTTTTCTACCAAAAGTTCCTGAACCATCGTCGTTGTTCGCGTTTTGTGTGACCCATCTGTCTGGGTAGTACTGAGCAACCGATTCGTTACTGAATCTTGTGTTACCTTTTCCAGAACTTCCTGAACCTGGATATGCAGTAGTTGTGATGTAGTTGTTTTTGTAACATTTAACGTTGTAACCAGATCTTCTTGTGTTGAACAATAGTATTGATTTTGGATAAGAAGCAGGATTTGGAGCATCTGGGTCTAAATGACTGTCAGATAACAAATCCTTGATTGATGATCCTGTACCAGCACCTGTGTTGCCGTCTGCTTGATGCTCGGCTCTTGTGTGCCATCTTGCATCAGCAAAAACAATACCGTCTTCTGTTGTTTGATCTGTGTTGTCAACTAAAACGAAATCTGCACCATCTGTCAGGCTAGTGTCCCATCTGTATAACTTAGGATAATTTTCTAAATCGCTAGTGTCTATCCATAAGTCTTCGTCGACAAGTGCTGTACCGTCTGATTGTGTAGTTGGTTTAGTTGCTGAAAATTGTGGTCCATTTGGATCGGTATTTGCATAAACTTCTTTGTAACCTTTAAATGTTGTACCGTTGTGAACCATTATGTCTGCTTCTAAGTTTGTGTTGTACCATAATGTACCGTCTGCTGGTTCATTTGTTGGTGCACTTAATGAAGCAGTGTAACTTAACCTTTTGAAGTTTGAAGCAACAGTTTCGTTTGCTGTTGTTGAGTCTGCTGTGTCCGCCGCCGGAGCATCGTACAAGTTATCAACTAAAGTTGTTGAGTTCGCTGTGTACGTTCCATAAGAATGTGCATTCGCTGAACCAAATCCAGCATCCGCCAATGGTGTACCATTAGTTGCTAAAGGATTGGCCGCTGTCGCACCATCGTTAAATCTAATCTCACCACCTAATTTGTGTTTGATTGAGATTGCACCTTTTTTCTCACCACTTGTGATAACTTCTGCTTCGATGTTTGTAAATCCTGCCGCACTAATTGCCGCCACAAAGTCGTCTGCGTCAGCACTAGTTGAACCATCCTGTGAAACAACAGTAACAGTTCTTGCACTGTCAAGAGCCGCCTGTGCTTTTAGTGATTCTTGCATAGTGAACGTTTCATTATTTACGAAACTTGGGTTTGTAGTGTTTGATGTTATTACAGTTTCGCCACCTTCGTATCTGAATATTTGGAAGTCTCCAAGATTTGGTGTGCTATCTATAATGTTTGCTCCAATAGATTCTTCAGTCACGTTGAATTGTGTATATAATGTACCAGTTGCAATGCTTGTACCACCGTTTATACCGTCTAGGTTGAAAATCGCTGTGTGGTTGTTAGCATACAATGGAGAATCAACTGTGCTGAAACTACTTGAAGACGCACTGTAAAGTTTAACTGTTATGTCTGCACCACTGTTTGGTGTTGTAGTTTTGAACCAAACTGAACCGTTAGGTCTTGGTACAGAATCGCCTGATTTCCATTCAGGTCTTGCTGTGTGGGCCGCCTGGTAGAATTGAGGTGCCGCGTAAGTACCTGCCGTCAATCCAGCATCAGTCAAAATAGTTCCTGAACTGTTTGCTAAAATAATTTTGCCATCTACAGATCCTGCACTTCTTGAGAAACCATTTGAATATATTTCTAAGAAACCAGTTACACTATCTACGTCAGCAGTAACACCTGGAATGTTTGCATTGTTGATAGATGTCTTAAGTGCTGTTAAAGTTGTTCCTGATAATGTTACAGTTGTACCATTGATTGTAATTGCATGTCCATTTGTTAAAATGTTACCTGTACCTGATACGGTACCAGTTATTGTCGCATGACTTGTGTGCCATGACGTGCTTCCTAAATGGACCCATGCGTTTGAATCGTTTTTGAAATATATTTTATTTGTAACATGAGTTGTGTTAATAGCATAGTCACCGATAGAACCAATGTTTGTTTTTGGTATACCAGTTGTTGCGCCACCTACTAGGTCGGTTGTGCTTGTAATCAAAATTGGAGATTTATTTGTAAATGTTTGATTAGTTGCTGACCATTCGAATAGACCAAATTTACTTGTTGCTAAATCAAACCAGTATGTTCCGTCAGATGGATCTGAACTAGGAGCAGAGGCACTACCTGCTAGTTCTGACATGTCAACATTTGCTCTAAGAACAAAGGCTCTATTTGCTATTCCAAGATATGAATAAGCCGCTTGTAAGCCGTACTCATTTAATTCATATCCGTTTAACGCATTTCCTGATGCGTCTGTGTAGAATTTTGGATCTCCGAAAGTTTCTGTTAACTCTCTTTGAGATGATATTAGATAAACTGTATTTGCGTTTGCAGTTTGTGTACCTGCCGCGGTACCTGTTCCTGCTCCGTTACTTTTGTCTTGGGATGAAGCAACAATTAAAAGAGGTACTGAACCGGCATCTGCTGGTACGTAGAAACTCTCATCTATTACTGATACTTCAACTCCTGGTGATGTTAGTGCCATATTTTATTTCTCCTTGCAAGTAATTTGCGTTTACTAGAGTATTTATTGCGTTTACCATAATTTACGGCAAAACTACGTAAATTTTGGTACCTATATAGGTTACGTAAATACAGTTATGAAACGTCCCTTATGTAAACAATGTAATGAAAAGCCACGTGCCTACGCATACAAATTAGGTACCAAAATTTACTGGAGAAGTAAGTGCGACACCTGTATCAGAAGGCAAAACAAACAAAAAACAGACGGAATACCCAAATGGTACAAACAGGGTTACAGGCAAAAATCAAAGTGTGAATTATGTGGTTTTAGGAGCAAACACAAGGTGCAGTTTAACGTTTACCACGTTGACGGTAATAGGAATAATTGTTCTGTTTACAACTTAAAAACAATTTGTGCTAACTGCCAGAGATTGAAGTCAACGCAACACCTCGGGTGGAGTATTGGTGATCTTGAAGCAGATGCATAATCATATTATCCACACTTTTATTGAGATCATTTAAATCACCGTCGTTATTGATGATCAAGTCGAACTCTGATCTGGCCCAAAGATACTCTGATGAATGAACGTTTTTTGGTATAATATTTCCTTCAACGTAATTGACAAACCACTCCGGATCTGGTCCTTTTTTGACGCGGATAATTTTGCCACCTCGTGCTCTAATTTGATTTACTTCGTTGGGAAATCTTGTATCTGAAATTACAGTGTCTTTTCCTTTGTATCTGCCGAGACAACTGTCAACCCATATACCGTCATACATTTGACCTCTCATAACTTCTGTGCCAAAATATTGCAATACCCATCTTGGCGTAATAGTTTTTCCAAATTGTTTGCTCCAGTACTTGTCTGGTTGTTCTCGCCAATGTCTACTGGAAGACGTGTTGCCTTCTAGCATTTCTCTATCCCAATTGAACATGACACTTACGGCGTCCTTTAAACTTTTTGCAAATGAATCTCTGTTGAAGTTGTGTTTTTCTACCAGTCGCTTTGCGACAGTGTCTTTACCCGAACCTATTAAACCGACTATACCTATTAGCATCTATAGATACTAACAGGTTTTGATACGTTTTTCAAGTTCTTTCTTAATTTCTTTGACGCCTTGTAATAAATGGTAAGTGATTTTCCAATTGGGTCCTGCCTTTAGAAGTATTTCAAGACCTATTACTAACTGTTTTAGTTGTCTGTATGATAATTTGGAAAGTTTTGAGAAGTTTTTTCCTTGTGCCATAATTTGTGCCTTTCTTTTGCCTATACTAATATTTATTTTGATTGTTAATGTAATTAACCTATAACAAAACTGTAAGGCGATCCGCCTTCCATGTAATTGTTTACTTCGTCATCTAGACGTTGCATTTCGGCTTCGCCTTGTTGTTTTAGATCAGAGCCGTTCAACGTGGTACCACCCTGTGGTCCTGCAATAGTATTAAATTTTCCCCGAGCCTCACCAAGCATTACTTTACAAACTGCAAGTGTGTAGTCTCTGAGCCACGGCTTGCTGTATATGTCTTTAAAAAGCGTGATGTCAGGTCTGAAGTTGTCCGTGTGCATCACCACAGTTTCGTTATCTGCTCTAGGTCTCTGAGTGATTGTTAAAGTTTTTGTTGCAACATCGTAATGACTTTGTATGAAAGATCCAAACATTTTTCCAACCAATTCTTGATAAGATGCAAAAGCGAAATATGTTGCAAGTCCACCTGTCGCACCTGCTCTTAACAAATATGTGTTTGTGTACGCCAAGTTAAAAGGTTCAAATAATGTACCACCTTGACCACCTTCTGTCCTTGACCCTACTGTTCGTCTATGTACAGATCGCACATTTATTATTTCATCTGGTAAAATGTATTTGTTTTGATCTTTTTTCAATTCTAAAAATGCATAGGATTCTTCCACAGCATTAGACGATCTTTGCCTGTATCTATTGATTGCCCTTGCAAGTGCTGTTTCGTAGTGTTTTGGGTCTAATTCTACGTCGATCATGCCCTCGCCGAGGTTGTTTTTCACGTAATCGAATATCTCTTGTTGGCCTGTTTGTAATTCTGACATACACATATTTACCGTTAGAGGCAATCCAATAAATATGTAAGATATGCCAAGACTATCCATTTTTAAGCCAGAAAAAGGCAATGATTACAAATTCTTCGATCGGAACATAAAGGAGATGTTCACAGTCGGTGGCACCGACATACATCTTCACAAATACCTAGGACCTTATAATCAGGGAGAAGATCAGAAGGACGGAGCGGCATCTCCCACATCACCAAATTACACTGGTGACAAGCCTAATGAAAGAACTATACAAGATTTGCTTTTCTTGGAGAATAGAGATAGAAAGTATGCCGACGATATCTATACAATAAGAGGCATTTATAATGTTTCAGACACCGACTTTAATTTGTCTCAATTTGGAATGTTTTTACAAAACGACACAGTGTTCATGACCGTGCATCTCAACGATGTTGTCGAGAGAATTGGACGTAAACCAATGAGTGGTGACGTGTTAGAATTACCTCACATGAAAGATGATTATAGTCTAGACGAAACGATTCCTATTGCGTTGAGAAGATACTACGTTGTAGAGGATGTTAACAGGGCCGCAGAAGGATTTTCGCAAACCTGGTGGCCACATCTGTTACGTTTGAAATTAAAATCACTTGTTGATTCGCAGGAATACAGAGATATATTAGACAAAAATGTGGAAGGCACAGATAATACGCTGGCATCTTACATGTCTACATACAACAGAGAAAAAGATATCAATGCTCAGGTTGTTGCCCAGGCGGAAGAGGATGCACCTAAGTCGGGATTCAATTATAAACAATATTATGTTGCACCGATTGATGAAAGAGGAAATATACGACTAGATTCTGTTAATTCTCAAGATACAGTGTCTACCGATAAAAAGGTATCCGCTGTGATTGACACCCCTGCTTCATCGCATTATGGATTTTATTACGACGGTGATGGTATTCCACCAAACGGTCATCCAGCAGGCTTCGGTACCAGTTTTCCTACATCAAATGTGGACAAAGGAGATTATTGGTTGAGAACAGACTTTTTACCAAATAGGTTATTCAGATATGACGGAAACAGATGGATTAAAGTGGAGGATTCTGTAAGGCTAACTACTACAAACAATAACACTAGAAGTAATTACAAAACAGGATTTATAAATCAGTCAGGCTCAACTACTATTAATGGATTGACTGTGCAACAAAGACAATCACTTACTAATGCGTTAAAACCAAAGGCTGACGATTAATGTTACATTTTTACGAAGGACAAATTAGAAAATTTCTTACTCAATTTGTGAGAGTATTGAGTAATTTTTCAATTGAATTAGGCAAAGGTTCAGATGGGCAGGTCCAATTAAAACAGGTACCTGTTGTATATGGTGACATCACAAGACAAGTTGCAAATATTCTAAGACAAAACTCAGAAAACGCAATGGTGTATGCACCAAAAATAGCGGCCTACATCACTGGTCTAGAATATGACAGAGACAGAATGCAAAATCCTTATCACATTGAAAAACAACACCTGAGAGAACGTAATTATAATTCTACAACTCAAGCCTACGATAATCAACTAGGTGCAGGTTACACCATAGAAAAGGTCATGCCATCCCCTTTTAGGTTGCAGGTCAGTGCTGATATCTTTACAACAAACACTGATATGAAACTTCAGATATTAGAACAAATTTTATACCTTTTCAACCCAGATTTTGAGATTCAAAAATCCGACAACTACATAGACTGGACAAGTTTGAGTTACATTGAACTGACAGGGGTCACGTTCTCAAGTAGAAGTATACCCGTAGGTGCGGATTCGGAAATTGATGTAGCAACAATAACCTTTAGTATGCCTATATGGTTATCGCCACCTGTAAAAGTTTCAAAATTGGGTGTGATACAAAAAATAATAATGAGCATATACGACGACGATGGGGGAATAAACAAAGGTCTAATAGATGGTTCTTTAATGTCTCGAAGTTATATTACTCCAAATAATTTTTCATTATTCCTCACAGGTAACCAACTGAGGTTGCTTGGTTCAACAGGTATTAATGTAAGTAGTGGCGGAGACGGGTTCTTCACTGGTGTAAAAGATAACAAAGACTTAAATCTTGACCCATTCGAAACATTTGGACCTCCAGTCAACTGGAATGTTCTTTTAAACCAATACGGAAAAATTACAAATGGCACAAGTCAAATAAAACTTACGCAAGATAACGGCAACGAAATTGTTGGAACAATAGCAACCACGGCATTGGATGAAACTATTTTATTATTCAACATTGACAGCGACACGATCCCAAGCAATTCGTTGACATCAGTAACAAAAATTATAAATCCATTGACATTCGATCCACCTGCAACTGTCGCCAACGGCACTAGATACCTTATAACAGGAACAATAGGAGATAGCACAAACACTTTTGACGCAACCAATTGGGGTAACTTGAGGGCAAGTGTTAATGATATCATACAGTACAACAGTTCAACTGGTAAATGGGGCGTCGTATTTGATGCTTCAGACCCAGATTCCACCCAGCACTATGTAACAAATCTTACCACTGGTATTCAGTATAGATTTGATGGAACCCAATGGCTAAAAAGTTATGAAGGAATTTACATTGCAGGCAAGTGGACTCTTGTGCTATAATACGATAAATGGATAATAATATAATATGCGCCGGTGCGTTGTTTTATTCTATCAACACCAAACGTTTTCTTTTTTTACAAAGGACAGCAGGAAAAACAAAAGGACTTTGGGGGTTGGCAGGCGGCAAAGCACGATTTGAGGAATCCGCTTTCGAGGGGTTGAAGAGGGAAGTAAAGGAAGAACTTGGTCACACGCCAAACTTTAAGAAAGTTGTTCCATTAGAACTGTTCACTTCAAACGATCAAAAATTCTTTTTCAATACATATCTCATAGCAGTGCAAGATGAATTTATTCCAAAACTTAATCACGAACACAGCAGTTATGCTTGGTGTGCCTTTGAATGCTGGCCAAAAAATCTACACGGTGGTTTGAAGAATACTCTTAATAATAAAAGTATTAAAGGTAAATTACAGACTATACTAGATCTGATTGTCTAACCGGCACTAATTTTTAGAGTACCACCATCGTTCCACAGTTGCCCTGCATTGTTTGGATCGCTTGTTGGTAGATCTGATACCATTACTTTGCCCGAGTCATTGACCATTACTTCACCATTCGAGTCCGGAAATTCTACGTTCCGTTTTGTAGTGGATTTTCCTTTTATTCTGGTAGTCTTTCCTGATGAACTTTTTAGCACCAAAGGTAGGTCGTTGAAGGCAAATATACCATCAGGCTGTACCACCAATAGACTTTTATGTTGTCCTGCTTTCCTACAAGTGAATTCTATTGCTGAATCGTCTTGGCCAGATGTTGTGTCCTTGATTTTTACGCCAATGCTGGCATATCTAATTGTGTTTCCTGCACTGTCGTTGCCTTTGAATTGTATCTTACCCAGTTGATCGTTTTTTGCCGGAGACGTGCTATCTCTAGTTAGGGTCATGTGCGGACCAGCGGCATTAGTGTCTGCTTTAGTTACTAACAACAAATTGTTTTCACTAGTGGATTTATTCCTCACTACCAGTTTGTGATAAATTTGTTTTTTATGAAAGTCAGGATCATTACTTGTAATCGGTTTGCCTTCGGGATCGTCATCAGCAACTTTTAAAAGACTATATGTTTTTGCCATTATTCCTCCTTGATATATTTTTTACCTGTTAATTTTTCAATATCTCTGATCATCTCTTCCATGTTCACCCTCACAGTTTTGCCTGTTATAGTGTTCCTTGAGAAGTATTCCCATTCCCCTTTTTCGTTGTGCGGAGATATCTTGGTCACGTTACCTGCTTCGTCCTGTACAAAAACTTCAGCACTCGAAGAATCGTCCTTTGCGTATATATGAGCACTGTTACTCACAGTTGATGGGTCACCCGACTCGACTGCCATCCTCATAACACCGTCCAATTGAACACCATGGTTTGTTGTTTGGAATTTTGTGCTGTTGTTGAAATTTAAGTCAACCGAACTCGCCGCATTGAATACAGCCATTGTTTTTGAACCGGCGGCATTCATAAATGTCTGTGTTCCAGATCTATAAAATATTGTACCTGTGCCTGCGTCATCGATATAACTGTTGGAGCCATCATGATAAATTTCTAAGTCACCACCTGTACCAAGTTTTAATTTTACATCATCATTGAGTGTAACGTCTGCTGTGAATGTTTTTGCACCTGAAATTGTTTGTGCCACGTCTATCAAAACAGTGTTACTCGTTGCCGCACCGCCCTCACCTCTTTGCAGGTGCACTCTGTATGCGTTTACTGTCGTGCTGGCACCCGACGTGGAACTTGCTTTCAAACTAACTGTTGTACCTGATAAACTTGCGGTGAATGACAGTTGATCTGTTTCTTTACTGCTGACAACAGGACCTGCTCCAACGTAGGCATCAGAACCGTCAGAGACCACCATTACTTCTTGTATAGATGACGCTCCCTCTGTGCCATTGTGTCCGGTCACCACATACAAGGCACCTGTGTAGTTACCCGTGCTAAAACTGTCAATGGTTGTTGCAGTTGAACTTACTGTTGTGGCCGCGATCACGTTGACGTTGTCTCCTGTACTTGCACTCTCGCTATCGCTGAGCAAAATCCTGTACATGGTCACACGCAGGTTTGGACTGTTACCTGAAGCACTCAACTCTACGTTGCTACCATTGATGGCCGCTGTCAGGCTTATTAAACTGTTGCTTCCTGTGAATGATTCACCGTACGTGGTTATGTATGCAGTTGTGCCGTTGTGTACTACAAGCGCCTCTATGTTAGAAAGTTCCTGTTGTGATGTCGAATTAACACTGATGAAATATTTGGCACCCCTGTATGATGCGTGGGCAAATGAATCTATTACTTCACTGGCACTGTCCACATCGCTGTTGACACTTGTCGTGATGTTACCACTTGTTGCCGCACTGGTGCTGTCCCCTAATATTATCCTATATAGGCTGACAGAGTTGACAACGCTGGTACCTGTGCCTAGTAATCTTACCTGGCCCGAGTTTATATCTGCGTCTACGGATAAATGGGCATTAGTCCCATCGCCTGACTCAACCATGTGTGATTGCATGGCATATGCGGCAGTGTCGTCGTGTACAACACTGTACCTCGCCGTCGACACCTCATTGTTGATCTCATCTCTAGTGACGGCATAGTAAAAAGCACTGTCCGCCGTTGATGTGGTGAATTGGTCAATTACTGTTGCAGTAGTTCCTATTGATGTTGTCGGTGATGGCACACTTGCATCGTCTGTTGAAGCGGTACTGGTCGTAGTTGTGATGTCAACGAAAGCGTCCGACGTTGTGTCAAACTTCTGGTATGCACCTGTGCTAGTGTTGTAACGCAACATACCACCCGTACCAGATGGTGCTTGTGCTGATGTGCCAGATGGCAATGTTAAAGCACCTGTGGCTCCCGACATGTCTACTGATGTGTTGCTTAAAACTAAATTTTTTCCGGATACAAAAACGTCATTTGCAGAATGTCCGTGTGCCCGGTATATCAACGGTTCTTCGAGGCTGATCCTCGCAAAATATATCTCGTTGTCAGAACTCGTACCAGACATTCTTAATCTTACAAATCCGCCTGATATGTCGGCAGTGAATGTTGCGAGATTAGTTGTGCCTGTTCTGACCAATGATTCAGTTATGTACGCATCCGATCCATCGTTTACGACAGTGATTTCTGAGTTTTGATATTCTGCATCGGCACTGTTGCCAATGCTAACAAAATATTTTGCTGACTTGTAAACTGATGCAGTGTATGTGTCTATGGTCTGTGTGGTACTGTCGACATCTCCTGCCTTTCCATAATGCACGTTGTCGTACATTCCTAATTTTGTTTTTGAACCAAGATCGATCCTGTACATTGTCGCGGTGGCTTCCGTGCCGCCACCTGCAATCGCTTTGATGAGAACATTACTGCCTGATATGTCTACCTGGAAGGTGGCAAGATAATGATTAGAGTTCGTTGATGACTTGCCGTAGTCGTTGAAGTAGGCGGTAGTGCCATCGTGGGTAACACTCAATTCACTGATTTGGAATTCTGTGTTAGTTGAATTTTTTATCAATATGTAATATTTTGCAGACCTTATGTCTGTTTTTGTAAAAGTGTCTATAGTGGTAGCACTACTGCCTATTGAATTTGTATCAACAATAATTTTACTGTTGGTGTTTGAAACTGTCTCATGATGATCTCCCAACGCTATTCTGTACATTCTCAAGTTTATGTGAGAAGAATCTGCGTTTGGTGTGGCCGTGATTTGTACTTTTGTTCCTGATATGGCCGCTGTGAAAGTGACCAGGTTAAGGCTGTCCTCGTTGGTCTCGTATTGAGATATGAATGCAGTTGTGCCATCGTGTACTACGTTTATGGTTGTCTGTCCATAAAGCGTGTTTGTCACATCGTGCAATTGAATGTGATACACCGCTCCGCGGAATTCCTGTATATCAAACTGGTCTACAACCTTTGCCGTTGTCAGGAAGTTGAAATCAACTTGCCTGATTGCTGTGTTGTTTCCGCCACCACCCCCGGAGGCATCAGCGAATGAGATAGCGCCACTTCCGTCGGTTTGTAAGACCTGACCATTCAACCCATCGGACGTTGGATAATTAATTCCGCTTATGCTGACACTACCTGTACCGTTTGCTGATAGTTCTAAATTTGCGTTAGAGGCATTTGTTTTTATTGTGTTGTCTGAGATTGTCACACCATCTAGTGTTGATGCGCCTGTCACTCCGAGTGTAGTTGATACTGTTGCGGCACCTGTCACTGCAAGTGTTGAGCCATCAAAAGTAAGATTGCTTTCAGCCGAGATTGCTGATGTGCCTGCCCCTGTCAACACAGAGTTGTCTGTGAGACTTGAAGCACCAGTTCCTCCATGTGTGACTGGTAGATCGGTTGTAAGCGTAAGACTGGAGAAACTACCTGCGGCCGCCGTGTTCGCACCTATTATGACATTGTCCATGTTGGACGTGCCAGTACCGTCTATGTTGATCGCACCATTGGCAGTAAAGCCACTAGTGGTTGTGGTTCCGTCTATGTGTAAAAGAGATGAAGGTGAAGAAGTACCAATACCCACACGAGAATTTGTTACGTCAAGGTACAACAGGTTTGTTTCAAATGCAAGGTCGACTCCATTCCTAGTCAGATTGGACTTTAATACCGACCCTGTAATACGACCTATGGCCATACTTAAGGTACTCCTTTATAATAATGTTAGCACAGCAATACGCCGTACACGGTCTCGTTATCATTGCCGACCGACAGCAGTATAGGTATTTATACGCCTAAAAAAAAAGGGCGACCGTAGCCGCCCTTTAAGGAAGAGTATGTAATTACTTATTAGTTGTTAGTTCTGACCACACAATTTACCATGCCAATGCTGTCATCAGTTTTGTTTTCTAATGCTCTACCAATAACATGGAATGGGTTGATGTCTTCGCTGTCTGATACTGCTCTAGCAGTGCCTTTGATTGAAGAACTTACCAACCTATCACCTTTGTTTACAGAGCCAGTAACTCTCACAGGAGTTCTACCAGTCATTGCAACATAAGGATGTGATTCATTATTACCTGCACCTGCGTTCATGGCATATGCTGGTTGTGTAGAAATTACACCAAATACTTTTGGAGACTTGTCAGTTGATGTTTCAGTGATTTCTTGTGTACCACCTAACATAACGACAGCACCTTCCGCCATAGGAGCATCTGCGGCAAATCGCTCCGCCACGTCCGCGTATTGAGCCGAAGTTGAAGTTGCGTGAACAACGTTTGCTCTAATATCCACCAAGTCGTCTGCTGTTGGTATACCCGAGTCACTTCTTGCTCTTGCAAATGCCGTAAAAGCACCACCAACGTTACCGAAAGTAGTAGTACCGTCGTCTGCAAAAGATTCATCCCATGCCCAAAGCAATGCTTTCTCTGTCGCAGTAGAACCGTCACCTCTGTTCACCTGCAAACCTGAAACTGATGGTGTGCCTGCGTTAGATGATACGTTTCTGTTTACTTCGATAATGTTATCTTCTACTGAAAGTGTTGTTGTGTTTAAAATTGTTTGTGTTCCGTCAACTGTTAAGTCTCCAGCAACTTTTAAACTACCAGACACAGTCATCAAGCCTGTGTTACTAATAGTTAAAGTTCCAGATGACGAAATAGTCAGGTTAGTACCGTCACCCTCAATCTTTTCACCATCATCACCAAATGTTAATCCAATGTTCGATGGAAGATTGATATCACCGCCTGATCCAACAGCAAATGTTATATCAGTACCATCTCCTGAGATGTTCTCTTCAGCCGCACCTATTTGTATTTGTTTGCCCGATGCTACTTTTAGTGCTGACACATCGCCATCTAATCTGAATACTTCAGTTGTGGCTGATCCGCCGTCATTCACAGCAAAGATGATGTCTTTGTTACTTGTGCCGTTTTCTACTGTTACATCATTAGATGATGCACTCACTAAAAGTTCTGAGTTCACTGTTGCGTTTCCAGCCGCGTTAGCCGCCTGTATCGCTTTTGCAGTGTAACTAGATGGAGTGTCGTTAAGTTCTAAATATGTATCCGCCGCCGATATCGAATCGTCAACGTATTTCTTTGTTGCCGCATCACCGTCTGCACTTGGTGCCGATGTAGACAATCCGGTGATCTTGTTGTTAGACGCATTTACTACTACGTCACCAACTGATAGACCGTTGTTTACTCTAAAGTTACGTGTTGTCATGGTTCCATTTCTCCCGCATGATTGTTGTTGTTAAAATTATAAAGATATTTACCTGAATTATTACAGATCTAGGTTACACACCTTGTAAACTGTATTGAACAACAGCCGATGAAGCACCACCAGTGGTAGTTGCTTTCAAGGACACAGTGTTAGAACCATCATGATCAGCACTGATTGTAGCCAAGTCAGTTGATCCTGTGTTTGTCACACCATATGTTGAAACATATGCAGTTGAACCATCGTGGATAATAATCGCCTTCATTGACGAGTATTCAACGTTAGCACTGTCAGTGATTGTGATAAAGGCCTCCGCTGATCTAAATACAGATGCGTTGAAACTTAATATCGCAGTGGCAGTAGATTCAAAACTAACAGAACTTGTCGCTGATCTGGCAACTCCACCTGATGCTAAAGCAGTGTTGTCGAAACCTACGATTGCAAATATTCTTGCGCCGTTGTGCGGAGCAGATGTGAATGTGATGTTTGATCCAGACACTGAATAGTTTTCAGTTGGTTCTTGGAAAACGTTGTCTATGAAAACAAGTATGTTTGCCACCCCTGCCGGTGCTGAACTAAAGAAACCTGTGAATGTTGTTGATGATCCGTCACCCGTTGCTGACACCTTCGATATGACAGGTGTGTCTCCAGCAGTGCTGAATTCAGTAAAAGTTGAACCATCTATACAGCCTTCGTATTTTCCAGTCTGTGAGTTGTATCTTATTATTCCTGTAGCCGCTGTCGGTCTCTGTGCTGTGTTACCTATCGGCACCCTAAATGCATCTGTTGATCCTGAAGCATCTAAAACATATCCTATGGAACCAGCCGCTGTTGAAATACCAATTTGATCTGCACTTGCGTCAACGACAAATAAAGCAGTGTCACTGTCACCTTCGATCACAGTGTCTACGTTAGCACCTGCCTCGTTAATTCTGATTGAACTTGTTGCAACACCGTCAACTTTCAAAATACCTGTGGTGTTTGCGATGGTTGTGTCTGTGCCATCATGCGTGATTGTTAGGTCGTTACCTGCACCAACTCTTAATGATTTGTTATCTGCACTTACATCGATATGATCGTTAGCGTCTAATGTTGTTACAGAAGCCGCCGCTCTAGAAGCCGCACCAATTGTAGTACCATCTATGGCACCACCGTTGATGTCTGCTGTGTCTGTTGCCAGTGTCACACCAGAGGCGATTGTCATGTTTTTGCTTACAGTGATCAGTTCTGAACTGTTTGTTGTTGCAAAGTTCATGTACGCAGTAGAACCTTCTTTGATCTCCAACGCATTTCCTTTGTTGTCATCTAAAAGTAAATCAAAACCGTCTCCGTCATCTGAACTAACTGAGTCAACATTGATGTCGCCAACGTTAGTGATGTTGTTGTCACCCGCGGATAATTCACCGCTCATTGTCAACTTAGATATCACCACCGCGCCTGTTCCAGCCGGAGTAATTGTAATATCTTCGTTCGATCTTGAACCTGTAATTTGTGCATCTTCAATCGCTAGACCTTGGAAAGTTGCACTGTTTAAAGTGGCATCTTTTGCCTGTATGTCCGCGTAAGAATCGATTGTGACGTTACCTGCTGTTGTACCATCCTCACCAGATGTTACAGCAAAAACGAACTCATCTGCTGACTCGTCCCAAAGTATTGAAACGTTGTCAAGTGATCCTCTGTTCATGAACAGACCTTGGTCAAAAGAGTTAGCCGCACCGCCTGAATTGTTTTTTGCTAATTGAATAAGTGGATCTTCAATTACTAAAGTTGTTGAATCGATAGTAGTTGTAGTTCCGTTTACTGTCAAGTTTCCGCCAACTGTTGCGTTACCTGATGTTGTTACAGTTGTGAATGTCCCGGCCGCCGCTGTGTTGGCTCCAATCACACAACCGTCAATAGCACCATCACCATCGTCGTCGATGTTAATACCAGCGTTGGCAACTAGTGCCGTGGCCGCAGAGTTTGATCCTATTGTTACACCGTCAATGGCACCTGCATCTATGTCAACTTTAGAGATATCAACTTCACCGTTTCCGTTTGGAGTGATTGCAATATTTCCGTTTGTACCATCAGTTATTGTGATTGTACCCGAGTTTGTACCACCGTTCGTGTCTAAAATTAAATCATGGGCACCATTGGATGTGATTGTTGCATTACCTGAACCTGATCCAACTTCAACTTCTCCACTACCGTTGGGAGTAAGTTGAATGTTACCGTTGGCCGCATCTAAAATTTTAACCACTGATGAATCTGTACCTGAATTCGTACTTAAAGTTAAGTCACCTGTGCCTTGAGTTGTTATTGTTGCATCGGCATTGTTGTCTCCAACTCTCAATGTGTCGGCA
>CEOK01110697.1_pt1 | contig 26834 bp, 24 predicted proteins | sample 427001 | NCBI WGS metagenome assembly CEOK01 (sample SAMEA2591108, study PRJEB7988) | marine metagenome | isolation source: saline water (ENVO:00002010), including | reverse complement strand
TCGTCCCAGCCGTTGACGTGGTTTTCTTGCACGAGCTGGAGGAGCTTGCGTTTGCTCATGACGGTGTAGGTGATGTTGAGGCGGGCAAATTCGATTTGCTGGGGGCGGTAGAGGTTGAGCTGGGTGAGAATCCATTCGTAGAGGGGGCGGTGTACTTCGAACTCGAGTGTGCAGAGGGAGTGGGTGATGCCTTCGATGGAGTCTTCGATGCAGTGGGCGAAGTCGTACATGGGGTAGATGCAGTGGCTGTCGCCGGTGTGGTGGTGGGTGGCGTGTTTGATGCGATAGATGGCGGGATCGCGGAGATGGAGGTTGGGGGAGGTCATGTCGATTTTGGCGCGGAGAACATAGGCGCCGTTGGGGTGGTCTCCGTTGCGCATCTGGTCGAAGAGGTCGAGGTTTTCTTGAATGGTGCGGTGGCGTCCGGGGGGTTCTTGACCGGGTTGTGTGGGGATGCCGCGGTAGGTTTTGAAGGCTTCTTGGGAGAGGTCGCAGACGTAGGCGTTGCCTTGTTCGATGAGTTGGCGGGCGTAGGTTTCCATTTGGTTGAAGTAGGAGGAGGCCCAGTAGAGGTTTTCGCCCCAGTCGTAGCCGAGCCAGCGGATGTCTTCTTGGATGGCGTGGACATATTGTTCGTCTTCGGCTTCGGGGTTGGTGTCGTCGAATCGAAGGTGGCAGCGTCCGGCGTATTTTTGGGCCGTTCCGAAGTCGAGGTGAATGGCTTTGGCGTGCCCGATATGAAGGTAGCCATTGGGCTCGGGGGGGAAGCGGGTGATGATGGTCTCTATTTTGTTGGCGGCGAGATCGTTTTCGATGATCTCGTGAATAAAATGTGTTGAGGATTCTTCTGTCATGATTTGTTCCGGTTTGTGAGGAAGTGTTATGGTTGATTGGTGCGCTTTGATCAATCTTTTCAGTGCGGCAATATCAGGGGGTTGTGAAAGTTGGGTCTGTTTGGTTGGAGTTATTTGTGGCAGGTTATTTGAAGGAGTTGATGGATGAAGATAGCGACGTTTAATGCGAATTCGATTCGGAGCCGGTTACCGATTTTGTGTGACTGGTTGGAAAAGCATGGTCCGGATGTGGTGGGGGTGCAGGAGACAAAGGTGCAGGATGAGGATTTTCCAGTGGAGGCGTTTTCGGCGTTGGGGTATCACGTGGTTTTTAAGGGGGAGAAGTCGTATAATGGGGTGGCACTGATTTCTCGGGAAGAGCCGGTGGATGTTCGGTTCGGTTTTGATGACGGGGGGCCTAAGGATGAGACGCGGTTGGTTCGGGCGCGGATCGGTGAGTATGATGTGGTGAATACGTATGTGCCGCAGGGACGGGCGATTGATCATGTGATGTATCGGTATAAGGTGAGCTGGTATGATCGGGTGAAGCGGATGCTTGAGCGGGAGTATGCAGCAAGTGATGCGTTGATTTGGCTGGGGGATATGAATATTGCGCTGACTCCGGATGATGTAACACAACCGCAGACGAAAATGAATGATCCGTGTTTTCATGAGGATGCGCGGCAGGCTTTTCTTACGGTGTGTTCGCTTGGATTTGAGGATCTGCTCAGAAAACATCATCCAGATGAGACGCTCTTTTCTTTTTTTGATTATCGAGTGAAGGATGCAGTGGAGCGTAATTTGGGATGGCGTATTGATTATATTCTGGCTTCGCAGGCATTAGCTGCGCGTTCGATTGATTGCTGGATTGATGTCGAGCCGAGGCGTATGGAAAAGCCTTCGGATCATACCTTTGTCGTGGCTGAATTTTTATAATATTATTTAGTTTATATGTATAAACTTTTCTGCAATTCTTTGTGTTTATTTAACGCGAGGTGTGTATGGAAGATTCAATGGACTGGATGTCTTCCCCTGATCGGTGGGGAGATATAGGTGATCAGCTTCGCCTGATTGCAGTAGATTATGGTGTGCAGATTATTGGTGCTTTGTTGGTACTGATTTTGGGCTTGTGGGTGGCGAAGGGGTTGCGCCGCTTGTTTGTGAAGTTGATGGAGCGGCACGCGTTGGATAGCACCTTGGTCAATTTTTTGGCGAGTGTGTTGCATGTGATTTTGCAGATTGTGGTGATTATTTCTGCATTGGAAATATTGGATGTGAAGACGGCTTCGTTGTTGGCTCTGATTGGTACGGCGGGCTTGGCAGTTGGCTTGGCACTGCAGGGTTCGTTATCGAATTTTGCGGCGGGCGTGATGTTGATTATTTTTCGGCCTTTTAAGGTGGGTGATTATATTGAGGCCGGAGGCGCGGCGGGCACGGTTGAGGAAATTGGTATTTTTACGACGATCGTGAATAGTTTGGATAACAAACGGATTATTATTCCCAATGCGAAGTTAACGTCGGATAAGATTTCGAACTATACTGCCAATGCTCTTCGGCGAGTTGACCTGAAAGCGAGTATTAGCTATGGAGATGATATTGATCAGGCGCGGCGAGTGATTGCCCGTGTGTTTGATGATGTGAGTGAAGTAGTGGACGAACCGGCTCCTGATATTCTGGTGGATGAGATGGCGGAGAGTAGTATCGATTTTGTCGTTCGACCTTGGTGTAAGCCTGAAGATTATTGGACTGTCTACTTTGCGGTTACGGAGGGGATCAAGAAGCGGTTTGATGAGGAGCGGATCAGTATTCCGTTCCCGCAGCGTGATGTGCATTTATATGATCATAAAGGGTAGGTGATATTTTTTCTATCCTCGCTTGTTGATTCGCCCGATGAAGCGCATTCTGCCCTCTTCATTAACGGGCGGATGAATGGGTATGTATGAAAAAGTAGCGGACGTTGACTGGGAAAAGTGGCAGGCAGAAATTACGGCGACGTTGATGTTTGTGATTCGGGATGATGAAGTGTTGCTGATTCATAAGAAGCGCGGTCTTGGAAAAGGGAAAGTGAATGGGCCGGGTGGAAAATTAGAGGCGGGTGAGACGCCAGCAGCGTGTGCGGTGCGTGAAACGGAGGAAGAAGTTGGCATTACACCGCAGGAGATTGAGGCGGCGGGTGAACTTTTTTTTCAGTTCACGGATGGGCTTTCTATCCATTGTTATGTGTATCGCGCTGGATCGTTTTGTGGTGTGCCGGTGGAGACGGAGGAGGCCGATCCGTTTTGGTGCCGGTTAGATGCGTTGCCGTTTGAGAAGATGTGGGAAGATGATGCGACGTGGTTTGATTTTATGTTGTCTCGCTCATTTTTCCGCGGCCATTATATTTTTGATGATGACCGTATGTTGGATGCTATTATTGAGACGACCTGATGGGGGTTTCTAACGAGGACTGGGCACAAAAAAACCCGCTTATTAAAAAGCGGGTTTAACTTAAAAAGGTAATTATTAACCAACAATAGTTACATTTTCAGCCTGCGGACCCTTTTGACCCGATGTGACTTCAAACGTTACTTGTTGTCCTTCAAGCAGCGTGCGACGCCCTCCATCAGTGTTGATGGCTGAGAAGTGAACGAATACGTCTTCTCCGCTTGCACGAGCGATAAATCCGTACCCTTTTTCATCGTTAAACCATTTTACGGAACCTGTTTCGATTTGATCTGACATTACTTATTATCTCCTGAACATTTCTGTTCTTGTGTTACTCCAATTTCAATTGAAACCGGCTACTATTTACTGCTCACTTTCGTGACATCGCTCCCATATATAGTGATTATGGACTCAATTAGCTAGTTAAGAATCGATTTATTTTAGGGGTTTTGATGTTTGTTTTAGCGGCCCAACAATCGTAACTAAAAGTATCGGTATAAAAATATCAATTAGGGGTTGAAATTGTGTCTGGGGAAGGCAAAATGTAGACGTTGTTGAGGGGTAACGGTTGAAATAAAGTGGCGGTTTTAATGTCATTTTGAGGAGAGATTATGGCGGATAAAGTCAATGTTGAGTTACCGGATCAGGCCTACTATGAAGCAGAAGTAGCTTGTCGAAGCGCATGTCCTGTGAATACGGATGCCCGAGGATATCTGCTAGCAACAGTTGCGGGAGATTATGAGAAAGCATATGCAATCTCACGGGCCACAAATCCATTTGCATCTATATGTGGTAAAGTGTGTGGTGCACCTTGTGAGAAAGGGTGTCGGCGTTCAGATGTTGATGAAGCGGTTGTTATTCGGAATATTAAAGGGTTTTTAACGGATAAGCGGGGGCCTGAAACAGGTGATTTAATTACGCCGTTGACCTATTCGATTGCACCGGGTTCTGTGAACCCTGAGTTGAATGGGCGGTCGGTCGGCATTATTGGAGGCGGCTGCGCGGGGTATACGTGTGCACATGACTTAGCGCGTTTGGGGTATGCGGTTACCATTTATGAGCGTTGGGAAAAGTCGGGTGGCCAGTTGGTGCAGGGTGTTCCGATTAACCGGTTGTCTCGTAAAGTGGTGGCCAATGAGCTGGCTTCGATTGAGATGTTCGAGCATGTGGTGGTGAAGAATGGCGTTGATGTGGGCAAAGACATCACGATGGAAGAGATTGAAGAGGCGCATGATGCGGTTTTCATCGGGGTGGGTTTGGCACAGGGTCGCTCGATCCCGATTGGTAATTATGATCATCCAGACGTCCACAAGGGGTTAGATTTTCTGTTTGATTTCAATATGCGGGATCGTTGGGATCTTTCCACCCGACGGGCGATTGTGATTGGCGGAGGTGATGTGGCGTTCGATGTGGCGCGGTCTGCTTTGCGTTGTGGCTCGCCGGAAGTGAATTTGGCGTGTTTGGAGCGCGAACACCTGGGTGAAATGCCGGGCTCGAAAGATGAACGCGAGGGTGGGCGTCGGGAGGGCGTCACTTTCAACGACGGTTGGGGGCCTGAAGAGATTGTGGTTGAAGATGGGAAGATCAAGGGGTTGCGTGTGAAGCAGGTCCAGCGTGTATATGACGAAGATGGGCGCTTTTCACCGGTTTTGGAGGGTGAGTCGCGTTTGATTGAGGGCGATGCGGTCTTCATGGCGGTGGGTCAGGCTTCCGATCTTACCTTCTTGGAAGAGGCGGGTATTGAGATGACGCAGCAGGGCTGGGTGAAAATAGAAGACACCGAGACGTTGCAGACGAGCAAGCCGAATGTGTTTGTGGGCGGTGACATTGCGCATGGTCCGAAGCTGTTTATTGATGCGGTGGCTTCGGGTAGCAAAGCAGCCCGGGGCATTCATGCTTATTTGACGGATACTGAGCCGCTGAAATTGCAGCGGAAAATAACGTTTAAAGACATGCCGGAATATGGTCGGACGTCTGGGTATGTGGATGAAGAGCGCGAGGAGCGCGATGAATTGCCAGTGGAACCTGCGAAAGATCCGGAATTTAACACGACGCTGGAGTATGCGGAGGCGGAAGCGAAAGAACAGGCGGGTCGTTGCTTGGAGTGCCATATTCATCCGACCTTTGAGGCAGACATCTGTATTCTCTGTGGTGGTTGTGTTGATGTTTGTCCATCTTACTGTCTGTCGATGAAGACGGTTGATCGTGTGGAGGGCGGCGAGAGTTTGAAAGTGCTGGCGGAGATGGAGTTTGGTGATATGGCGGTGGCGCAAGAGCAGGGTTCTGTGATGCTGTTTGATCCACTGAAGTGTATTCGGTGCGGGATGTGCGCGCAGAAGTGCCCGACGGGTGCGTGCAAAATGTCGGTGAATGAATTTGAGGATTGCTTCGCGTAGGATGATAGGATTAACGATCATTTTATTGGTGCTGACAACCTTGCTGGGACTGCTCTTTTTTGGCTTGTTCCGCTGGGCCATTAAGGACGGTCAGTTTGACCATCCTGAAGAAGCAAAATATGTGATTTTCAGAAACGAGCAAAAATAAGCGCGTTCGTTTGGAGGAGAGAGAATGAGTGATGATAAGAAAAAAATGAATCGGAGAGAGGCCATGACGGCTGGCTCTGCGTTCGCATTAATTGGATTGGCGGCGGCCGGTACGGGTGGTGCGTTGTTCAAATATATGTTTCCGGTTGTTTCTTATGGTGCGCCTGCAAAGTTTTTAGTTCCGGTGGATGATCTTCCGGAAATAGGCGATGAGATCTTTTTCTCGGAGATGAAGACGGTTATTCGTCGTCAGAGTGAGACAGAGATTGCGGCGATTTCTCTGGTTTGTACCCATTTGGGTTGCACGGTTAACCGAGTGGAGACGGGGTTCTTATGTCCGTGCCATGGTTCGCAGTATGATGCGGATGGCGTGGTGGTGGGAGGACCGGCACCGGCGGCATTGCCGTGGCTCGAGGTGAAGAAAATTCCAGGTGGGCAGCTGGAAGTTGATACCGGGGTTACGTTGCCCGAAAACACATATTTTTCAATCGTTTAACGGGTAGGAGCATCTACGAAATGAATGAACTCATCGAAAGTGCCAAGGGGTATGGAAACAAAATCTTTACTTCAATTGTGAAGCATGGTTTTGACAATACCGGATTAACCAAATCAAAAATCATGTTCAGCAATGTGCTGCTGCATATTCAACCGGTAAAAATTCATAAACGAACGGTTAAGTTCAAAACAACGCTGGGGCTTGGGTTGATTACGACCTATATGTTTGTCGCGTTGGCGGTAACGGGTGTGGTGTTGATGTTTCACTATGTGCCGTCTACGGCGCTTGGGCCGGATGGACTGCCGGATGCCTATAGCCGAATGTTAAATTTGCGCAGTAATGTTTTTTGGGGTGATTTCATGCGTAATATGCACCGCTGGGCCGCCCATGGTATGGTGGCGTTCGTCGCATTGCATATGTTGCGGGTGTATTTGACGGGTGCGCACCGGGGTGGACGTGAGTTCAACTGGGTGATTGGTTGTATTCTTGGGTTATTGACGGTTTTCCTTTCGTATACCGGATACTTGTTGCCGTGGGACCAGTTGGCATTTTGGGGTGTTAAAGTGGGAACTGAGATTGCTCGTTTGGCACCGGGTGGCGCGATTATACGCGGAATTTTGTTGGGCGATGGTGACGTGGGGGGTGAGGCATTGATTCGTTTCTATGTCTTACACGTGGCGGTGTTGCCGGCTATTATGGGCGGCTTAATCGCATGGCATTTTTGGCGTATTCGAAAAGATGGGGGTTTGGCGCGACCCGCCGATACGAGCGGGGAGAAGCAGATTCCTGATGCTGATTTCGGCGAGGTGAGAAATAACTCTGTGTTCAAAAGTTCGCGGAGTTACAAACTGGTGGAATTGGTCAAAGGTAATGAGCCGAAGGTGAACGAAGAGGTTGACCAGATGATGTTTGCTTGGCCGAAGTTGATCATCCGTGAACTACTGGTTTTCGTGGGGGTCATGGTGCTGTTAAGTTTTGTTTCGGTCTTCTTTGATGCTCCGTTGGAAGGGCCGGCAGATCCGACGTATCCGACTAACCCGGCTAAGGCTCCGTGGTACTTTTTGGGATTACAGGAGCTGACGAGTTATGATGGATTTATTGGTGGAATTGTCATTCCCGGTCTCTTGGCGGGTGGTGTGATGGTGTTGCCTTATATTGAGATGTTTTTCGAGTCGTTCAGTAAAACCTATCGAAAAAACATACCGGGCGTCTGGTTTGCGAAGGAGCGTGCTCTGGAGAATGCGTTGTTTATTGGCATGTATATTTTTATGTTAGCATTAATAATTATCGGGGTTTATTTCCGCGGGGAGAATTGGGCCATTATTTATCCGTGGGAACAGGTTGCCGGAGGAGGACACTAAACCATGCTGAAGGATTATAGAATTTTAGCAGTATTGGCGTTTTTGGGATTTGTGCTATTTGCGCTCTCGTTGAAGAAGTCGGCGGAGAAGGATTACATCGGATACCAGAAAGAGTATTACAGCCTGCTGGGTGAAGAGGATTTTTCGGTTGAAATCAAACAGGTGAATGTAAAGACACCGGGTTCCATCATGGTGGATCGCTGTCAGACCTGCCACATTGGAGCTTCGAATCCTGATGCGGTTGATTATCCTGGACCGTTAGCCGCGCACCCTCCCATCGTTCCTGGTGTTGAGAAGGATCCGCATGATTTCAACAAAATGGGTTGTGCGGTGTGTCACGATGGTAATGGTCGAGCATTAGAGATGCATGATGCACATGGCGAGTATCATGGCTGGCCGAAGCCTATGTTGCTTGGCAAAACGTCTCAAGCGAACTGTTTTCGGTGTCATGCACAAGAGGGCGGCGAGTTGGCCGGAGCGGAGCATTTTGAGTGGGGCCGTGAGCTCTATTTGGAAAAGGCGTGCTGGGGTTGTCATGCGATTGATGGTGTTTCTAATGCGAAGCAGGCACCTGAGCTGACCAATGCAGGTGGAAAGCATACCTATGACTATTTGCACGAGTCGGTCATTTACCCGAAGGCGAACGATGAAAATTCCAAGATGCCGAAGTTTGATTGGGTTGAAGATGAGGAGATGGTTTCAGCGATTGCTACGTATTTGAAGGGGCAGCAAGTTATGAAACTTCGCTCGGCGGACGCGGCACCGATTGGATATGTGAAGCCCGCTTCCATCGAGAATCGAATTGGTATGGCGAGCGTGGAGGCCGGTCGGGCGCTGTTTGCAGGGGTTTCGTATGAGGGTTCAACCTCGCGGGGTGGTTGCATTAATTGCCATGCGTGGCGGAACGATGATGGGGATATCAGCGGTGGGCATATTGGCCCTGAATTGACGTGGACGATACGAAATCGTGGGCGGGCATGGGTGAAAGATCATATTGTGAATTCACGTATGCATGCACCGGATTCGATTATGCCATCGTTCAAACAGTATAACGAAGCCGAGTTGGAGAGTTTGGTAATGTATCTTTCAACGTTTAATTATGCGCCAAATCTGGCGGAAACGGAGAGCCTGTAATGAAAAAAGAAGTGATGGGGTTAGTAGCTCTGTTGGTTGTGCTTGCAGGGGGCAGCGTAGCGGACGTGGACCGGATGGCGGTTGCGGAGAAGTTGTACGACACCTATTGTGTGTCCTGTCATGGAGAAGATTTAGATGGCAACGGTGAGGTGGCAGAGCTGCTGGATCCTTATCCGAGAAATTTTAATAAATATCAATTTGTGATCGCGTATAAAGATCGCTTCAAGAACTCATTGTTGCATGGGGTGGCAGGTTCTGCGATGCCGCCTTGGAAGAATGTGTTGTCGGAGGATCAAATCGAGATGTTAGTGGAATACATTGAGATGAAGATTGTGGATGATGCACCTGTGACGGCGTATAAGCGTTTACGGGCTGATATGCCGAAACCGGGTGATGCGGAGCGGTTGGACTATCGGGGTAGTGGAGCGCTGCTGGAAGTTGGTGATGTCGAGCGAGGGTATGAAGCATATCACAAGCACTGCACATCATGTCATGGTAAATTAGCGAACGGTAAGGGCCCGAATGCGATTGCGTTGGGACATGCGATGCCGCGAAATTTGATTAACAAACATTTCTTGAATCAGCCTGAAATTACAGATGAGCGTATCTACCGCTCTATTCTGCTGGGTGTTGCTGGCGCTCCGATGCCGGCTCACGACCATTTGAGTGATCAGGTGATTTTGGATTTGATTGCGTTTATTCGCTCAAACGTTGAGGAAGCAAATTAATGAAATGTAGTTTACAGCAGGATACTGCAGCAAAGACTCTAATTGTCGCGTCGATGGTCTATTTTGGACTGGCGTTGACATTGGGATTATTGGTGGCGATTAAGTTTGTGGTGCCTACCATTGGTGAAATTGAATATTTGTCGTTACCCAGAATGCGGATGTTGCATACGAATGCGAATTTGTTTGGCTGGTTGTTACAGGCGAATATGGGTGTTCTGCTTTGGATTCTGCCGCGTATCCTGCATACGAAGTTGTTTTCCGAGAAGCTGGGGGTGTTGACCGGTATTATCTATAATATTGCTGTAGCTGCCGGATTGACGGGTATTGTTTTGGGGCAAGTGAAAAACATCGAGTATGGTGAAATCGCAGCGCCTTTTGATTATCTGATGGCATTAAGCTGGGTCTTTTTCGGCATCAACGTGATCGGCACGATTGCACAGCGGAAAGTGAAGTATCTTTACGTTTCGGTGTGGTATACGCTGGGCTCCGTGATTTGGACCACGTTTGTCTTTATTACAGGACATTTTTTAACGCAAATGCCGATGGTAACTGGGGTTAACCAAGCTAACCTAAACTGGTTTTACGTACATAATGCGGTGGGTCTGATCTTTACTCCGCTGGGCGTTGCTACTGCCTATTATTTGATTCCGAAACAACTGAATACACCGATCTATTCTCACAAACTGAGTATGATTGGTTTCTGGGTAATTTCGTTCGTGTATGTGTGGACGGGGGCTCACCATATGTTGCATGGGCCGATCACGCATTGGTTGCAGACGGTTTCGATTATTTTCTCTTTCTCGTTGATCATTCCGGTGATAGCTGTGATCACGAACTTTTTTGGAACGTTTGCTGCGGCTCCGCAGGGGCGTCGCTTGCAGGGACCGGTGCCTAAACTATTGCTGATGGGTACGGTTTATTATGTGTTCACTTGTTTGCAGGGTCCTTTCCAGGCAATCCGTTCGGTGAATGAAATTGTGAGTAAGACGGACTGGGTCGTGGGGCATGCCCATATGGCGCTGTTCGGTGCGTTCTCTTATTATGCGATGGCAGGGGTTTATTATGTTGCACCGAAGTTAGCTGGCCGCCGTTTGTTCTCTGATAAGCTTGGTGACCTTCATTTCTGGATTATGACGATTGCTAGTATTCCGTTCTTTGTGGTTCTGTTTATATCTGGCGTTATTCAGGGATATGCATGGCTGAATCCTGAGAACACATTTGTGCAGACGTTGATGGCACTCAAGTCGGCCCATTGGATTCGTTTCCTGGCGGGTGTGGGTATTTATGCAGCTTACTTTATTTTCCTTCACAACGTCTTTATGACGCTGTTCGGTAAGTATCCGGGTGAAGGTGAAGATCGGTCAGAAGAGGACTAGGAGATTTAGAACGTATGAAATGGAATGTTGAGCGGAGTTTGATGTGGACAGCAACGGGTGCGTTTCTGCTGTTTTCAATTGGTGCGATTACAACGACTGTTGTGCCACCTTTGGTGGATGAGACCATATGGTCAGCAGGAGATCATGTCTTGCATACCTACACGGAACAGGAGTTGCGGGGTATTGAAATTTATAAGCGCGAAGGATGTGTATATTGTCATACCCAGCAGATTCGGAATCTAGCCTCAGACCAGCGGCGCTATGGATGGCGGCTCGTGCAAGCACCGGTTTCGAAATCATGGGAGTATGTGAATCAACAGCAAAGTTTCTTGGGTACGAAACGGAGTGGTCCTGACCTGTCACGTGTGGGGGGGAAATATTCATCGGAGTGGCATTGGTCCCATTTCCGTGATCCTCGTAATATGGGTGAGAAATTTGAATCCCCGAATGGGGCCTTTCAGTCGGCTTCTATCATGCCGTCTTTTAAATATTTGAGTGATCAGGATATCAAGGATTTGACGGCGTACATTCAGACGCTGGGTCGGGATATAAACTGGCGTAAAGATCGCAACGGTAAGTTGCTAAACGACTACGAAAAATAAGGTGGGCTAGAGATGTCTGATGTATCGAATGATAAGCTGGAGCGGACGACGGAGATCGAGCAGGGTGAGGCTGAGATTGGTTCGTTTGTGAAGGGCGTTATTGCTGTCATCACATTGGTTTGTGTTGCTTATTTAGTGCTTAATATAAATCCGTAGTTGAGAAGGAGGCGGGTGATACGCTCTTTCTATTCTATACGACGTCGGGTTTTACAGGCCTTTAGTCTTTGGTGTCTTCTTTCGGTTCCATTGGGCTATTTTTGCTTTGATATTGATGCAGAGGTGGTCAGGGCTTTTGGAAAAGAGTATGGCTATGCGACCATGTTCACGCCTTTCTTCATTCTGATGGCTGTCGTCATTTACATCGGGGTGATGAGTATGAAGAAAGGGCGGATCTTCTGTTCTCATATTTGTCCGATGCACTTGTATTTGGAATTGATCAAGTCAAAAGGGAAGAGCACGTGGTTGAAGCGTATTGGCTGGGGGTTGGTTCTCTCGTTACTTATCACCCAGTCCTTAGTGGCGTTTTTTGTTCCGGTTTCTGCCCAGTTTTCGTTGCTTCGTTCGGGCTCGTTGATGATGTCGGGTGTGCTAGGGGCCATTCTATTGCTGTTTTTGATTTTGTTTGTGGTGTATAAGGATACGTTTTGTAAGAAGGCGTGTCCGTATAACTTTATGCAACTGATGCTGCGCAGTGATCGGACGCGCGTTATGGAGTTTCGCAATCCGGATCATACCTGCACGAATTGTAAAAAGTGCGATGAGGTTTGTCCGTACGATTTGCAGGCTCGTTTTGAGAGCCATGGGTTGGACTGCAGTAATTGTAATCTTTGCCAGGATGCGTGTACGGAGGAGTTGGGGGCAGGCAATAGTCTGTTTCATCGGCATGATCCGTTCATTGAGTCTGAAACGTAAACAGTTGATGATGTCGAACCGGTTGTGGAATGGAAGTATATGCAGGAAGTGATTACAGCAATATTGAGCGGATTGGCACTTGGCTGGGTGGCGATTCCGCATTGCTATGGTATGTGTGGACCGTTGCATGTATCGGTTTGTGCGATGCACCGTACGCGTAGTTTGAAGGCGCTATCCCTGTTTAACGTGGGTCGATTGACTGGGTATACGATGGCGGGCTTGCTATTCGGCGGCTTGGGTGAGTTTGTTAATTTGGGTCCCTCAAACTATTGCTGTGAGCTGGCATCGGTACGTGGGGGATTGTTGGCATTGCTTTTCCCGGGTATCACGATTGTGCTGATCGGGGTTTTTAGTTTGCGCCGCAAGGGGTTGCCGGCTGTGAAAAGCGGTTGGTTGGCTCGTTGGCTGGGTGGTGGACTGGGGCGGTTGACAGTCGGCGGTGTTTGTACGACGTTGATACCTTGTGGAATGTTATACGCTGCCTTTGCTATGGCAGTGGGAACTGGAAGCTGGTTGGGGGGGATGTGCTTTATGTTCGCATTTGCGATCACACAAACATTTTTTATGCAACTGGGTATTTCAGTTGGACGATTGATGGGGCGTAAGTGGAGTGAACGTTTGGAAGCAATCTTTCCGTGGCTCTGTATAGCATTGGGCATGGTCTATATCGTTCTATTCATACGGCGGTTAACTCCGGTTTAAGATGCAGGATGGATGCATAGTATGTGGTCGTGCTATACCGGCTGAGGAGACAACGTTCTGCTGTCCGGGCTGTGCGGCTGTTCACACGATTGTTGAGCAGCTGAATCTGGAGGGAGCTGCCAAAGATGAGCGGGTGGCACAGCTGTTGGAAGGCGTTTTCCCGGGGGGCGAAGAGGTTGATTCTCATGAGGTGGAATTGGAGAACGGTGAGGGATTGTCATTAATGATTGAGGGGATGGTGTGTCCAGCCTGTGCATGGTTGGTTCACCATCGATTAACAAAACTCTCGGGCGTCGGTGGGGTGAACGTCAACTTTTTGGCGGAGACGTGCGATCTTCAGTTTGATCCGATGGTGCTGGGGCAAGAGCAGGTTGAGGAGACCATTAGGAAACTAGGATATCGTGCGTATGAGAGTGGTGATACGCGCGCAGGAGTCGACTATTTTCGGTTTGGGGCGGGTTGGTTCTTTGCGTTGAATGCCATGATGATCTCGTTTGTGGTCTATTCGGCTGAGAGTTGGTCGGTACCCGTGACGATGCAGTGGGTATGCTCGATTTTATTGGCACTGTTTGGCACCTTGGTTCCTGTCTATGCAGCTCGCAGTACAATGCGGGCGGGGTTCCGACAACTATCACTAGGTGCGTTTCGGATGGAAAGTCTGGTGGTTGTCTCCACAACGGCGGCATGGGTTTACTCGATGTGGGCGATGGTTAGTGGGCAGTTTGAGCGGCTCTATTTTGATGTGGTTACGTTGTTATTGATGTTGATTGAAAGCGGCAATTTGATTACCGGTTCGTTTTATCGACGGTTGCATCAGCGCGTGAGCTCACTGGCGCTTAAATTACCAAAGAAAGCGCGAATTGAAGGCGTTGTTTTTGCTTCAGTGGATGAGATGGAGCCCGGGCAGGCTTTTTGTGTGAGGCGAGATGAAGTGGTGCCGACCGATGGCGTTGCGGTGACAGGGGCAGAGTTTGACTTCAGTCTCATCACGGGAGAGTCGGTGGGTGTCTGGATGGAGCCTGGTAGTTTGGTGGGAGCTGGCGCCCGTTTATTATCGGATGAAGTTGCTATGCGTGTGCCACCAGGTGGGCGATCCAATTTATTGGAGCGAATGGTGGCAAGTACGATTGAGGCGTTTAATACAAAGCGAGAGCAGTTGACGTTGGGTGATCGAATCAGTCAGGTGTTCGTGCCGTTGGTAGCGTTGATCGGGTTGGCAGTCTTTGTGCTGCAATCGGTTTCTGGTTCAGCGACAGAGGGGTTCTCTCGGTTGTTGGGTGTGTTGATTGTGGCGTGTCCGTGCGCGTTTGGAATCGCAGAGCCACTGGTGCTAACGGCGGCGATTGAGCAGGTGCGCCGCTGGGGTATTCAGTGCTTCAATGGCTCTATTCTAGCGTATAAACCCAGTCGAATTGTTTTTGATAAGACGGGCACGTTGACGCGGGGTACGCCGGAAGTAACAGAGGTATATTGGTTGGTTGAGCAGGATGCGCAATGGCTGGATATATTGGCCTCCGTTGAGAATGGAGTGGAGCATCCGGTGGCTCGTGCGTGTGTGGGATTAGGTCGTCCAAAATCCATTGAGAATCGGGTGATTGAGCGTACAACGGTTTCAGCGGAGGTAGAGGGAAAGCGGTATCGTGCCGGGAGCGCGGCGTGTTATCCGCAGGTAGAGATTCCTGCTAGTATGGCAGCGTCGACCTTGGTTCTATTTGGTGATGAGAAGCAGTGTTATTTGATCGTGGCCTTGCGGGATATGGAACGTTCGGAAAGTGTTGATGTGTTAAAACGGATGCGGCAACTCGGGATGAGTGCATCTATTTTTTCTGGTGATCGGCAGTCTGTTGTGGATGAGCTTGCTAGGCGGGTGGTGGTGGAAGATGCTCGAGGTGAGATGAGCAGTACGGACAAGCAGGATGAGATTTGTCGGCTACAGGAGCAGGGGGAAACGGTCATGATGGTGGGAGATGGTATTAACGATGCGCAGGCATTGGCGGCAGCGGATGTTGGAGTGGCGGTCTATTCGGGGCAGGTGCCGGCCAAAATGAGTTCAGATGGCGTCTTTTTGAAACCGGGTATCGATGCATTGGGGGCGATACCGATGATGCAGCGTAAAGTGCGGAAGAAGATTCGGCTGAATTATGGATGGGCTTTTTTGTATAACTCGATTGGGGTGGTCTTGGCAGCGGTGGGGTGGTTGTCGCCAAAGTACTGCGCGGTTGGAATGGTTTTTTCAAATCTTGTGGTGGTGTATAATTCGATCGTTGGGATGGAGTTAAAGCAGCGTTAAAGCTCGTCCCAAATAAGTTCTTCGAATAGATCGTCTGGGTAACTGATATGTCGCCAGGTGAGTTGTCCGCTCGGATCAGGAATGCCTATGCGGAACCAGACGCCTACGAAATCATCTTCTCGGTCTCGATTATGATCTGACCAGTCTCCCCCCTCTATTGAACTGGTATCCTCCTCCTCTTCTTCTTCTGACGTCAGGAGGGTTCGGTCTAATTTTTGCTCGGTGAGAATGGCGGTGGCGGAGTGGACGGTGATTTCTTCAAGCGGAACGAGCATGGAGATGGACTCTTCTCGAACGCGAACGCGTTGTTCGGTTATGATTTCGTCAAACAGGTCGGATTCGCTCTCGTAGAAGCTATCGGACGTTTGGAAGAGCGTTTCTTCATATATCACTTTGCTTTGCACGGTTATGTTTTCGAGCGGAAAAAAGTTTTGATTGCGGAGTTTCAGGCTGAAGCCCACGGCATCTAGTTCGATGGAGCTGTATTCCTCATACTCTTCGAGTGGTGTGGTTTGATGAATGAGGGTATCAAAATGGGGGCGGCGATCGAGTGCGATGTATACGGGGGTTCGGTTTTGCTCTTGTTTCATGCGGGCCCAGCGGTCTTTGTCGAGCGTGAGTTTAAAGCGCATCGTTGAGAGAAATCCATTGAGCTGGTTCCATTGTAGGATATAGCGTTGGTCGGTCTCGCTGAAGAGGCTGAGTGGCTGCCGACCATTGTTTTCGAGTAATACCTCTTCTTTTTCGATGTCGTATTTGATGATCGTGTCTTCGAGTGTTTTCCCGTCATGGTTGGTGAATATATAGGGTTCGGAAGCGGCATTTAAAGTGGTGATGAGTGTGATGAGCAAGAGAAGCGGTTTCATAGAAGTTCCTCCTCCGCTTCTTCTTCGAGCATGTCCATGATGTCGTATATGTTTTGGTCGAGGACATTATCGATCGGGTCTTCGGCATCGATGATGCGAAAACGGGCGTCGAGCATATCGGTTAGCAGTTCATATTTCTCAGTTGAGGTGAGTAGGGAGGCGGTTTCGGCTGAGTTGTTGAGGGAGGAGCCGCCTTTTTCAAGTAGAACAAAGTTCATCTCTGGAAATCCTCTCTCCTGATAGATTTCCATGGTGAAGACAAAGAGCGTTTGCATGATTTCTTCGAAGGTGTAGCGTGTATCGGCGGGATAGATGCCGACGTCTTCTGGCTCTTCCAGGAGTATCCAGTCGGGTATATCGACGTCGTTCTCCCATAATATTTCGTCGGCGTAAGCCACAATTTTTGGATCGAGGAGTTCGTCGAATCGGGCTTGGTTTTCGAGTTCCAACATTTTTTCGGCCACCGGTACAAGCTCTTCGAGTTCTAGTGACATTTCCTCCCACTCTTCAGCCACGTCTTCGTCGCTTAAAAGTGTTTCCAGTCGTTGATCGAGATATTGATTGAGTTTGTTTTTGCGGGCGAAGTAGGAGAGATCGGTATCGGGGTCGGTAATAGAACCCCAGTCGCCGGAGAGGAAGAAGATGATTTCGGGCTGCATGGTGGTAGCCAGTTGGGCGGATTTGAGCCAGCCCGTCATATCTGTTTGGGTCACGGGAAGCTCGTAGTTTCCGGTTGGTATGATGGAAGTGGCTTCGGTTTTGTTGAGGCCGAGTTGCGCAACGTTGGTGTTGATGGAGGCAACCCAGTCGAGGAGATTGGTTTTATGGTGCGCAGTGGCGGGTACAAGAGCGGGTTGATAGTGAGCCACATGATCATGATTATGGAGGATAAGGTTGAAGAGTGTGGACGAGCGGAAGTTATCGACGATCAGGCGCAACTCTTCGTTGAGGGTTTGGTAAGCAAAGAGTCCGCCTCGATCTTCGCTGACCATGGCGGGGGAGGCATCCACGATGAGTAGCACTTTCTCGGCTTTGCCTCGGGTGCCAAAGAAATCGACAGCGGAGAGTCCGTATCCGGTTTCGCGGTATTTAGATTTCATGATCATGGTGCGGTCGGTCTGGATGAAATTCGTGTAACTACTTTTAAACGTGGGCATGGGTGCCATTTCGACATACGTTCCTTGCTGTGGAATATTTACCATCTGGGGCGCGTTGGCAGTGATTCGACTGGTGGTTTTACGAGCGGGCTTCGACATCTGTTGCATGAAGGGTTCGACCTGAACCGGTATATCAAGCTGGCGGCGTTCTAGTTTTTTCTGTTCCGTAACTTCAAACGTAGCAGGTGTTTTATTGAAGTAACGCAAAGCCACAATACCCCCTGCGAGTGAGAGCAGAATGATATGAACTATCAGGCTAATCAGCGCCGCACTGGAACCGATGAGCTGCCGTTTGCGTTTAGGGTTTTTCATTAGATATTATATAACCTTATTCGATACGCAAAAGTAAAGGGGGAGTTTGGCACGTTCGTTTTTTACTTGCATCAAATTTGTGAATCAGTGAGTAATGTATGTATGGAAGAGAATTCGTTTCATTGGTTTTATCGTGCAAGGACGGGAGCCGTATTGAGTGTTCTGGCGGGATTGGCTTTTTTTCTGCTTTGTATGATCCTGCCATTAGTGGGTCCTGCGGGCAGTCGTGTGAGTCATGCGGCTCAAAATCAGGGAATATTTCTCAGTTGGCTTCTGGTTACATCGGTTATTTCGCTAGGAGCTGTTACTTCTCGCTGGTGGCGTGTTAAGCATCAGCAGGCGCCGAAACCGGTTTTCTCTATCATCTTGAGTATCATCTGTTTGTTGACATGGGTGGTTCATTTTTCAGGGGGATTTACTATTTAATCTTCAGGTTGAAGAACTAACGGTTAACAGGAGACGTTTCTAAGGATTTAAAGCAGCTATTAATTAAACGACTCAATATCATTTTAAAAGCGGGTAATCATGAGTAACGCATCACTACATTTGACAAACAGTACTATTTCGCTCGCCTCAGGAAATCCTGAAGAGAAGCGGCAAGAGATAAAGAATTATTTTAACCATACATGGAATCAGTATGAATCGTTGTTTGAAGCACTGGTTTCAGAGGAAGTGTATTGTGAACGGCCTCAGCCACTGCGGCATCCGCTCATTTTTTACTATGGTCATACGGCCGTGTTTTATGTGAACAAGTTGATGCTTGGAAAGCAGTTGAAAGAGCGTATTAATCCGCGATTTGAGTCTTTGTTTGCGATCGGTGTAGATGAGATGAGTTGGGACGATTTAAACGACGCACACTATGAATGGCCGTCGGTGAAAGAAGTTCAGCGCTATCGGAATGAGGTAAAACAGGCGGTTAACCAGTTGATTGATGAGATGGAGCTGAGCTTGCCGGTAGCGTGGGAGAGTACAGCGTGGGTCATCTTAATGGGGATTGAGCACGAGCGCATTCATTTGGAGACAAGCTCCGTGCTGATTCGACAACTGCCGTTGGAGCAGGTACAGGAGGTGGCAGGGTTTGCACCAAACCGTGCCGATGGGCGAGCGGCTCCTGAGAACGAGTATGTGACCGTGCCGGGCGGAACCGTTGAGTTGGGTCGATCCTCGTATGAAATCTATGGATGGGACAATGAGTTTGGAAAGACGGTATACGATGTGTCGAGTTTTCGCGCATCAAAGTATCTGGTTTCAAATCAGGAATTTCTCCAGTTTGTTGAGGCGGGCGGGTATTTACAAGCCGGCTGGTGGAGTGCAGAGGGGAAGGAATGGCGTGACTACCATCAGGCGCAGATGCCTGAATTTTGGCGAGGAGAACCGGGAGCGTATCGCTTGCGTTTGATGACGTCAGAAATTCCATTGCCGATGAACTGGCCTGCTGAAGTGTGTTATCACGAGGCGCATGCATTTTGCAATTGGAAGAGCGTGCAGAGCGGTTCCGCGGTACGGATGCCAGATGAAGCAGAATACCGGCGTATGCTCGAATTTTCAGGGCTGGACCGGGAGCATCATGAAGCACCTATTGAAGCGAATTGGAACTTAGAGCAGGGTGCTTCGTCGGTGGCAATAGATCGTTTTGCGCACGGTGAGTTTTATGATTTGGTCGGAAATGTATGGCAGTGGAATGAGACGCCCATTCATGCATTCGATGGCTTTCAGGTGCATCCATTATACGATGATTTTTCCACGCCTACCTTTGATAATCGCCACAACTTGATTAAAGGCGGTTCGTGGATTTCCACCGGTAATGAGATTACGTTAAGCAGTCGATATGCGTTTCGTCGGCATTTTTATCAACATGCAGGATTCCGATATATTGAGTCGGAAGCGGAGGTTAAAGTGGATTTTGATGTATATGAAACCGATGAACTGGTTTCTCAGTATTGTGAGTTTCACTACGGTGACGATGTCTTTGGCATTCCTAATTTCGCGAAGGCGGTGGCGGATGTGGCTTTGGCAGGCAGTTCGGAGGGTGCCCGGGGTCGGGCACTGGATATTGGTTGCTCGGTAGGTCGCTCAGCGTTTGAGTTGGCACGCGTGTTTGATGCGGTGGATGCGCTCGATTTTTCGGCGCGGTTCGTCCAAGTGGGCGCGCAGATGCAGCGTCTCGGTCGCATCCGGTATGAACGCAAAGAACAGGGTGACTTGACGACATTCCAAGAGCGAACGCTGGCAGATATGGGCATTGAAGATCCCATGAATCATATTAATTTCATGCAGCAGGATGCCTGTAATATGAAAGCGCGCTTTACGGGATACGACCTAGTACTGGCGGCCAATCTGATTGATCGTTTGCGGCAGCCATCTCGCTTTTTGCAGGATATTGCAACGCGGATCTTGCCGGGCGGGTATCTCGTGATTGCATCTCCTTATACTTGGCTCGAGGAGTTCACACCGAAAGAGAACTGGATTGGTGGTTTTAAACGAGATGGAGAGCCGGTGACAACGTTGGATGGACTGCAAGAGCATCTGGGCGCTCATTTCACTTTAACCGGTGAGCCGCTTAAGCTACCGTTTGTCATTCGCGAGACGATGCATAAGCATCAGCATTCGCTCTCAGAAGTGACGATATGGAAGAAAAAGTAGTTTACGATTTTGATACGGTCATCTCTCGGCTGGGTACGCAAGCAGAGAAGTATGATGCGCGGAAACAGTTTTATGGTAAGCCGGATGTAGAGCCGTTCTGGGTGGCAGATATGGATTTGCCTTCGCCTGCTTTCCTGTCCGAAGCATTGCATGATCGTGTGAACCATTCGCTGTTCGGGTATACGGAGCAAGATCCGAGCCTGTTTGAGGCGATCCGCTGGTGGATGAAAGATCAGCATGGAGTGGAGGTTTCGCCGGAGATGATGTCGTTGTCGCCTTCGGTCGTGAGTACGATTTCGATGGCGATTGAGGCTTTCACGCAGCCAGCGGAACAAGTGGTAATCCTATCTCCCGTCTATGGGCCCTTTTTTTCGACCGTAAAACTACATGAGCGGAAGGTAGTAGATTGTCCGCTGGTGCTTGATGCTGGACGCTACGAGATCAACTGGGAGGCTGTTGAAATCGCTTTGCGGGATTCAGAGACAACGTTATTGCTGCTCTGCAATCCTCAGAATCCAAGTGGTCGTGTGTGGCAGGCTGATGAGTTGAAGAGGCTGACAATCCTATGCAAAGAGAATGGAGTCGTACTGTTCAGTGATGAGATTCATAGTGATATTGTCTATGCACCCGCCAAACATGTTTCCGTTTTAACCGTTCCGGAAGCACGCGACCATTGTGTGATGGCACATTCGATTGGCAAGACCTTCAATGCCAGCGGGTTAAAAAGTTCGTTTTCCATTGTACCCAATCCAGTATTGCGTAACCGCTTGCGGCGGGCGCACCGGCGGGCGCATTCGGATAATATTAATTTGTTGGGTAAAGTGGCGATCACGCAGCTGCTCTCGACCGATGGGGCGGAGTATAAGCGACAATTATGCGCGTATCTTCATGAGACAACCCGGCAGGTGGTGGAGAAACTCGGATCGGTCGAGGGTCTTGTGCCGATGCAACCGGAAGCAACGTTTTTAGTTTGGTGCGATTTTCGGGCCAAGGGAGATTGGCAGACCGTTTCGAAACGGTTGATCGAAGAGGCAAATGTTGCCTTGTCAGGCGGAACATTTTTTGGTCCGGCGGGTGAGGGCTGGTTTCGAATCAACTGCGGTCATTCGCGTGCACAGTTACTGCCAGCGGTGGATCGCATCTGCCGTGTATTTGCTTAACGGTAGAAGTCGTTTAGCTTGTTGAGGGCATCGGCACCGGGACAGAGCTCTTTTTCGGTGAGGTTCCGTAGCGGTGTTTTGGTGGTGTTCATAATCTCGTGCAGCTCTTTTGTATCTTCATCAATAAAGAGAACACCGGTCAGGACTTTATCCTCTGCGGCATAGTCTTTCATCAATTTGAGCGCGGAACGCCGGCTGTGTATATCGTGATGAGCTTCGAGTTTATATAGATTTAGATAAGAGCCATCGTGCATGGTCACGCGCTCCGTTGTGCCTTCACCGTATTCGGTCGTGATCTCTTCCGCCGGTGGAACATAGTCAACGGTGTTGGTTGAGGCCATGTGTTGGCGCATATAATCATAGGCTTTGGTTGAGCTGGAGACATTGTTAAAGGTGACACAAGGGCTGATCACGTTGATGAAGGCAAAGCCATTGTGCGCAATCGCGGCTTGAATGATGGGAACGAGCTGTTCTTTATCACCGGAAAAGCTATTGGCAACGAAGGTGGCACCCAACTGCAAGGAAAGAGCGCACAAGTCGATCGGCTCATAGGGGCTGGGGTCACCTTTTTTACTTTTTGAACCGAGGTCGGTGGTGGCGGAATCCTGTCCTTTGGTCAGGCCGTATACACCGTTATTCTCGCAAATGTAGACCATATTAATGTTGCGGCGCACCGCATGAACAAATTGCCCCATTCCGATGGAGGCGGTATCGCCATCTCCCGAAACACCAATATAGAGCAGATTGCGGTTGGCCATGTTGGCACCGGTTGCAACGGAGGGCATCCGACCGTGCACGGAGTTAAAGCCGTGTGAGTTGCCTAGAAAATAGGTAGGGGTTTTGGAGGAGCAACCGATGCCTGAGAGTTTGGCGACGCGGTGAGGTTGAATCGACATTTGGAAGCAGGCATCGATGATGGCGGCACTGATGGAGTCGTGTCCGCATCCCGCACAAAGGGTCGAAACGGCTCCTTCATAATCTTTGGAGGTATAGCCCAATTCATTGCGCGGCAGATTGGGATGTCTAAAGTTGGGAACGGTGTAACTCATGGTTTCTCCTAAAAGAATCGGCTTCCGCGGCGGGGTGAGGTGGTGGTTTGCAAAATCCAGTCACGTATTTCACGGCGGATAAAGCGCGCGGTGATCGGGCTGCCATCAAAATGGAGCAGGGGCACCAGCCGGTCGGGATCAAAATCATATTCGTTGATCAGTAGCGTACGCATTTGCGCATCGCGGTTCTGTTCGACGACAAAGACATATTCATGTTCGGCGATGAACTGTCCAACCTCGTCTGAGAAGGGAAAAGCCTGAATTCCCATGCTATCGAGCGAGATACCGTGTAACGTGTTGAGGTGATGCAACGCTTCAAGGGTAGAGGCTTCAGAGGTGCCATAGTGGACGACGCCGACCGTGCAGGGCTTGTCCGTTTTACGGATAATCGGTTTGGGAACATGTTGCGAAGCCGTCCGCCATTTGCGCTGAAGGCGCTCCATGTTTTCGAGATATTTTTCGCCGTTTTCGGTGTAGATCGCATACTCGTCTTTGGAGGTGCCGCGGGTGAAGAAGGAACCTTTGGTAGGATGGGTGCCCGGCAAGGTGCGGTAGGGTACGCCATCTTCATCGACATCGAGATAACGACCGTAGCGCTCTTCCATGTTTTCCAAATCGTCGTGGGTCAAAATTTTGCCGCGGTCGTAGGTGCGTTCATCGTCCCACTCTAGCGGTTCGGACATATTTTCATTCATGCCCAAATCGAGGTCGGAAAGGAGAATAACGGGGGTTTGAAAGCGTTCGGCCAGATCGAAAGCCATGGCGGTATATTCAAAGCACTCATTAGGCGTAGAGGGATAGAGGCAGATATGTTTGGTATCGCCGTGCGAAGCATACGCAGCGAGAAGCACATCGGACTGCTGTGTACGGGTAGGCATGCCGGTGGATGGGCCTGCGCGTTGCACTTCGACCAGAACCGTTGGGATTTCAGCAAAGTAGGCGAGCCCAAGAAACTCGTTCATGAGCGAGAGGCCGGGACCGCTGGTGGCGGTAAAAGCGCGTGCGCCGGTCCAGTAGGAGCCGATCACCATGCCGATAGCGGCCAGTTCATCTTCCGCTTGAACGATGGCATAGTTCTTCTCTTTGGTTTCTTCGTCGACTCGGAATTTGCGGCAGAATTTAGAGTAGGCATCGATGACCGATGTGGAGGGGGTGATCGGATACCACGCGGCAACGGTTGCCCCGCCATAGACGGCACCCAGCCCGGCAGCGGTGTTGCCATCGATCAAAATTTTATCGCCAACATTGTCACGCTTCTCAACGCGAAATGCGATGGGGCAGGCGGCGGCCTCTTCGGCGAGTTTATATCCGGTTTCGATAGCTTTTACATTGGGCGCAATCAGTTTTTCTTTGCCTTTAAACTGATCGCTAATGAGTTGCTTGTAGACTTCTATGTCTAGATCGAGCAACGCACACAGAGAGCCGACATACATGACATTACGGAAAAGCTGACGCTGGCGCGGATCGGTGTAGAGTTCTCGGCATTTTTCGGTGAGCGGTAGTCCGATAATGTCGATATCATCGCGGAAGAGACTGGGGTCGAGTGGTTTGGTGGAGTCGTAGATAAAGTAGCCGCCTTTGTCGACTTCGTTGATGTCGCGCTGCATGCTCTGGGGGTTCATCGAGACCATAATATCGATGCCGCCGCGCCGCCCGAGGAATCCCGATTCGGAGACGCGAACTTCATACCAAGTGGGCAATCCCTGGATGTTAGAGGGAAAGATATTTTTGGGACTGATGGGCACGCCCATGCGGAAGATACCGCGGCTGAAGAGATTGTTAGCACTGGCAGAACCCGTGCCGTTGATGTTCGCGAATTTAATAACGAACTGGTTGATGATGATGTCGCGTTTCATGAATCTCTCATTAGGCGGTCGCGTTACGCATTCACCGCACTCTCTCTGGGGGTACTCCCCGCTTTAGCGGTTTTATAGGTGTATTTCTGCATGTCCCACGCTGAGGTTGGGCAGCGTTCCGCACAGAGGCCACAGTGGAGGCAGACATCTTCGTCTTTCACCATCACCCGCTCGGTCTGTAATGGAGCCGAAACATAAAGAGGTTCATCGAGGTTTTCTGCCGGTACCGTGAGTTGTTGGCGCAGCACTGACTCTTCATCGTTTGGTGTCATGGTGAGGCAGTCGACCGGACAGATGTCCACGCAGGCATCGCACTCAATACATTTGTCGTTGTCAAAAACGGTCTGCACATCGCAGTTGAGGCAGCGTTGTGCTTCCTCGAAGGCGAGCTTGTCGTCGAAGCCCAGTTCGACTTCGAGCTTACGGCTTTTGAGCGCCTCTTCGAGTGGAGCATGAGGGACGGCCTGCCGCTCCTCGTCGGAGACCGCGCTGGAGTAACTCCAATCATGAATGCCCATTTTCTGGCTCATGAGATTGGTGTGCGGAGCGGGACGCTCTTCAATGGATTCTCCCTGCAGGAAAAGATCAATCGAGATCGCGGCTTGATGACCTTGAGCCACTGCCGTGATGATGTTTTTGGGGCCGAGGGCGGCATCACCGCCAAAGAACACCTTCGGCAGGGTAGATTGGAAGGTATCGGGATTCACGACCGCCAACCCGCGTTCGTTAAAATCGATGCCCAAATCCTGCTCAATCCATGGAAAAGCATTATTTTGACCAATGGCAAGCAGCACGAGGCTCGCATCAATGGTTTCAAATTTACCGGTGGGGATGAAGACTTCAGTACCGTCTTCCGCCACTTCGTACTCAATCACCTCAAACTTCATGCCCGTCAGTTTGCCGTCTTCCACGACATACTCCTGCGGATTGTGGTTTTCAAGAATGGGGATACCCTCTGCCTGCGTATCTTCGATTTCCCACGGGGAAGCGAGCATGGCGCTGATCGGTGTGCGGAGCATCACCTTCACATTTTTGGCGCCAAGGCGGAGTGCTGTACGGCAGCAGTCCATGGCGGTGTTACCGCCCCCAATCACCAACACATCTTTGGGAGCGCTATCGATATGATCAAAGGCGACATTGGCAAGCCACTCCACACCGAGCTGAACACCGGTTCCTTCGACCTGCTCATAGTTGGGCAGGGGCAACTTGCGTCCGCTGGGCGCACCGGTTCCGACAAATACCGCATCATACTCCTGCTCGAGCATGGCTTTCATGCTTTCGACACGCTGGTTGAAATAGGAGGTCACGCCCATATCAAGAATGTAACCGCACTCTTCGTCGATGACAGATTCAGGCAGCCGGAAGGAGGGGATTTGCTGGCGCATGTAGCCGCCCGGTTTGGGGGTGGCGTCGTAGAGATCGATTTCGTAGCCGAGCGGCATCAAGTCACGGGCTACGGTCAGCGAAGCCGGACCGGCGCCGATCAGCGCGACTTTCATGCCGTTCTTCTTTTTGGGAATCTCCGGCATGCGAGCTTTGACATTCTCTTTGAGGTCGGCGGCAACGCGTTTCAGGCGACAGATAGCCACCGGTTTCTCTTCGATACGTCCTCGCCGACAAGCGGGTTCACAGGGTCGGTCGCACGTACGACCGAGGATGCCGGGAAAGACGTTGGACTCCCAGTTAATCATGTAGGCGTCTTCGTAGCGTCCGGCGGCGATCAGGCGAATATACTCGGGAACCGGTGTGTGGGCCGGGCAAGCATGTTGGCAGTCAACCACGCGATGGAAGTATTCAGGATTCTGTGTATCTGTTGGTTTCACAACTCTCCTTTGTTGGGTCTCAATTCCCGTTCGCTCATGAACCCCTCTATTTACAATTTGTTAGGAGTTTTTAAAACATAGGCACCGCAGGATTTCAGCAACAAAAGCAAGAAATCGAACGCGCCGCGATTTAAAGGAGATTAGAGGTTGGCTTTGCTGTAATCCGGCGTGTTTTTAAAGGTGCGTATGGCAGGGGTTTCCGTGCCCACGGAAAGGGATTTTTGACCGGTCTCTAAGTTCTTGTGAATAGAGGCCTCGTCGTAGCGTTCGCCGTTGGCCAAATAGCTCCGATAGGTGAGCGTATCGCCATCGATATGGATCTGCTGAAAGAACTGTCCGTTTTCACCACGGCGATCATCGGTAAAGCCTTTGGCCGCATAGCGCTCGGCTTGATCGGTATTGGATGGATACTGCTTGGGACCGCTGACAGAGGTGATGACGAGGGTTTGAAACTGCTCGGGCTGATCGAGCTGCGGGAGCTGACCGCGCATATAGGAGTGGTCGTGCCCCTGCAGGAGTAGATCCACGTTATAGCGTTTAATGAGATTGAGCCAGTCGGTCCGTAGC
>CEOK01005297.1_pt1 | contig 27121 bp, 20 predicted proteins | sample 427001 | NCBI WGS metagenome assembly CEOK01 (sample SAMEA2591108, study PRJEB7988) | marine metagenome | isolation source: saline water (ENVO:00002010), including | reverse complement strand
CATTGTACGTTGGGACAACGAAGAAGTTTATAAAGGTACAGAAGCGTATGAAAGATTGCTAATTGACGCAACTTCTAACACTTTAATTTGTGTAAGTGATTACAACAAAGGAATTGTTCAAGAGAATACAGTTCAAGAATTAGTTTCAAAAGGTTGTAAGGTTCTAGTAGATCCTAAACAAAGTCCAGAAATCTACGCGGGTGCTTTTTTAGTGAAGCCAAATATGAAAGAATACATATCATGGTTTGGAGAATTTACAATAGAATCTGCTTTAGAAAATATGCGTAAACATAAATGGAACTGGTTAGTTGTAACAGATGGTGCCAATGGTATACATGTTTTAAATGAACAAGGACAATATAAAAGTTTTAAGGAACCTGTAAAAGAAGTTGCTGATGTAACCGGAGCAGGTGATACTGTGTTATCTGTCATTGCCTATGGAATAGAAAGAGGATTGGATATATTTGAATCATGTAAACTAGCCTGTTTTGCCGCGGCAAGAATAGTTGAAAAACGTGGCGTAGCTGTGATTACTCCAAAAGATCTAAGCACAGGAATAGTTTTTACAAATGGTGTATTTGATATACTACACGTTGGACATTTAAAATTATTGAAACATGCCAAAACTCTTGGTAATAAATTAGTTGTAGGCATAAACAGTGATAAGAGTGTTAAAAGAATTAAAGGCGATACAAGACCTATCAATGATGAATTTACTAGAAAACAAGCCCTTGAGGAACTTGGCTTCATAGACGAAGTAGTAATTTTTGATGAGGATACTCCTTTACAAACTATGGAAAAGGTACAACCAGACATTATTGTAAAAGGCGGTGATTATATTCCAGAGACAGTGGTTGGTAATCATTTGGCTGAAGTGGTTATATTTCCTACAGTAGAAGGACATAGTACAACAAACATAATAGGAAAAATGACACAATGAAAGTATTAGTAACAGGACACAAAGGCTTTATAGGAAGCCATATGTCACAGTATCTTTTACATAAAGGACATGAAGTAGAAGGTTTTGATTATGTAGAAAACGTAGTGCCAACAGTAGAACCATATGATTGGGTTATACATTGTGGAGCCATTTCGGACACAACAGAGAGAGATGTAGATAAAGTTTGGAGACACAACTACGAGTTTACCATGAGATTACTACAAATATGTGATCATTATGGAACAAACATACAATTAGCAAGTACAGCGGCAGTATATGGACCACTTAAGAAAGAAATGTTTAATGAAACAGACCCTGTTTATCCTCAGACACCGTATGCTTGGAGCAAATATCTAGTTGATAAGTTTTTATTAGATAATGATATCACGCAATTTAAAATGAATGTTCAATCTTTTAGGTACTTCAATGTATATGGTCCAGGAGAAGGACATAAGAAAGATCAACAAAGCATGGTAAGCAAGTTTCAAGAACAAGCGTCACTAACCGGAAAAATTAAATTATTTAAAGACAGTCATCTATACAAAAGAGATTTAGTTTCAGTATACGATGTAGTGCGTATACACGAAGAAATGATGTCAAAAGATATAAGTGGTATATTCAATTTGGGTACTAGTAAGCCTGTTGATATTGAAACTGTTGCCAAATTAGTTGCTAAATTACAAGATGCTGAAATAGAGTACATAGATATGCCTGATCACCTAAAAGCACAGTATCAGGAATACACTTGTGCCGATAATACTAAGATACATAATACTATACCAATAAGGCATTGGATTACTATAGATGAATATCTAAAGGATATTGTACATGACAAAAAGACTTGAAGGTAGAGTTGAAAAAGGTTGGGGATATGAACTAATCTGGGCAACTAATGAAAAATACTGCGGTAAAATTATGGTCTTTGAAAAGCTCGGAGCAAAGTTTTCAATGCACTTCCACAGAGAAAAAGACGAATCTTGGTTTGTTAATGCTGGAAGATTCTTGTTAAGATGGATTGATACGCAAACTGCTGAACTACACGAACAAGAATTAAAGGCAGGAGATACGTGGAGAAATCCTCCATTACAACCCCATCAATTAGTTTGTATGGAAAGAGGTAGTTCTATAACTGAAGTAAGTACTGCTGATTCTGTAGAAGATAATTACAGGGTATTTCCAGGTGATAGCCAAAGCGATAAGCCTGAGCCTACGCCTGAGCCTCTCCCCACTTAATAATTAAATTAGCTGTTGTAGCGGCACCAGTTGTTTTATAGATGTTAATTGCTAAAACATCTGGACCATTCGGGAATGTACCTCGACCACCTAGTGTAGTATTTGTTAATTCTTTCAAAAGCATTAGATCAAGTGTTGATCTTTCACCTGGTGTAGCAATAAATGAAAATACTGTTTCACCTGGTTGTGCGTAAGGTGGTTGTTGGAAAGTAAAGTTAAACAAGTCTCCTGGCTGGAGTGTTCCGTTAAATGCGTTATTAAATGTTACTCTGTAATATTCAATACCTGATCCACTTTGATCACCAAATAGCAATGGTCCTTCTACGTTTGAAACGTATGTTCCTGCTGGCATTGTAATATCACCTTGGTCTGTTGGAGCACCTCCAGAATCACCAATCTCAGTACCTGACTTGGCTCCTCCTGCGTCCCATGCGGTTTTTAAGAACAATGCTTGTGTACTGTTAACAACATCTCCGCCTTTTTCAAATGTCTGCGTAGCACCGTTAGAACTATTGGAGTTACTATTTTGTGAGAAGTAAACAAGATATCTTCCGTAAATACTTTGGTCAACAACTGTTTGAATTGAAGTTCCTTGTGGGAAATATTCATTGCCGCCACCGTCTGCGTTAACAATATCACCAACTGATAAGTTAGAATTTTCCCAACTGTCTGCTGTAAAGTATGCGTAGCTTCTATTTGTTCTAAATGACCACCATGGCATCAGCTGTGCTGTTGTTGTAACCTTATTCATAACTGCTACTGTTGAGTAGGTAGCCGTATCACCTGAGTTCCAGTTAACTGAAGCACCTGATGCTACCTGAGCAAAGCTAGGCTGACCACCTTGTGCTAGTCCTGACAATCCAGTCCAACCAATATCATTTGGGTTGAGTGGATAGTTCTGTGGATTTAGAATACCTTCAACAACAATACCACCTGTAATTATGTTGGCATTGTTAGTTGGATCAACACCATCTGATGTTAACTCAAGTCCTTGCATCAATAACTGAGCTCTGTTAAGTAGTTCTCTATCACCCAAGTCACCAACAATAGCGTTGGATACACTTGGTGCTAGTCTTATCAAGAAAGCTGTACCTCTTGTAGTAGTAACATTAATTCCTGGTTCTGTATATGAGAAGATATATCCTCTATCTTCATCAAAGTTACCATCTGTAACAAACGCTGAACCCCAGTGTGATATAAGTGGAGTAATTGTGTTGCTAATTAAAATTACACCTGTTCTAGCTGAGTGATCGTCTGCTCCACCTGCTGAATACTGCCTAGTAGCACCTGCTTGGAAATTTTGTAGTGTTGTACCTCTTGTACAGTTTGTCAATGACTTTGTAGTATGATCTATAGTTGTATAACTTATTAATTCGTTGTCGATGAATACTGTTCCTGAACTTGGGAAAAACTTAGATTCAACCAACGGTATTGTTGTAACCGTAGGATTAATATCTGCCGCAAGTGATGTCATAGATCCTTCATTGGTCACTTCATAACGCACAGGTAAGTTACCTGATCTCATAAATGCTTCAGTGTTTACGTTTGAATTACGCATTCTGTGACAGTACACAAAGTTACCATCGGCACCTCTGACCATCCAGTCAATAAAACCAGCACCATACCAACTGTATTGGATACCAATCATCTGCATATATCTTACATCCATGTTGTAACCACTACCACCTGTACCGTCTAGTTTATCTCTATTCCATTCATTTTGTAGCACTCTTTTATCACTTATTAGATTAATTTTACATGCCTGTGAAACGTTTACACCTCTGTAGTCCGGAGTTACTGTTATTTCAGTTTGTGAATTTACATGAGATACAACATGTGTCATTCCTTTTACTACAATTCTGTCACCTGCTTTAAGTTGATCTCTAAATCTTGTGTTGTTACCTGTTATCAAGTTACTATCTGGAGTAACCGAACCAGTACCTGCTATCTGTCTTGTTGAAGTTCTCTGAGCTACACTGACATTGGTTCCATCATATTCCCAATAAATTCCATTCTGATCATCAAAGACTCCTGAACGCACAGTAGCACCATGCCAACCAACAACTGTCATCTGTGCTCCAAATCCAAGCACAGCATTTGTTGATCCTAATCTTCTAGTAGACAAACAACGTAATGTTCTTTCATCAACAATTTGCGTGATAACATATTCGCCGTTGTATCCTTTTGTTTCAACTCCAATAAGTCTTATTCTACCACCTACCTGAGCACCGTGATCGTTATCATCTGTAATGATTGTCAATGTTGCACCTATGTTTGTACTAGAAGCTGTAATGCTTCTGACGTCATAAGATGGAGCAAACAAAGCACCAGTGGTATACATAATACCTTTACCTGATTGATATCTAATATATTTTTTACTTTGTCTAATTGCTTGAGCACCGTGTTGTGGTCCACCTGTTCCTAGCTGTACACCTCCATCATATGGTCTGTGTACAAAGAAACTATCTGGACGTAGGTAAACGTTACCTTGTATTCTATCTTCTGTAGAAGTAGCGTCAAATTCTGCTATTGATCCTGGAGCTCTTGTGTTATATCTAATTTTTTTCTGTGTAGGAACTTGAGTAGCTATAAATGATCCTGCCGCCAAGCTGTGATTATTTGTTCCGCCATCATCTGAATTCACATCAACAATAAATGTATCTCCAGGCACTATTCCATGTGCGTATGGATATGTTACTTCGATAGTTGACAATGCTTCAAAGTTTACACTTGAACTAGATGGTATACCTGCTGTAGTAAAGTCTGAAAGCGTAACACCACCTACCAAGTTAAGTGTTCCTCCACCTATTGCTGTACCTGTGATTGTTGCGTTGTTTACTCCTCCTGAACCATCAATACTTGACACTATAAGTGTAGCATTGTTTGTTGGTGCCGCACCACCTAAATCTGTGCCTACTATGGTTATTTCGTTACCTACTTGGTATCCTGTACCAGCAATATTCATTGCTATAGAATATGTTCCTTGTGTTCTCGTAATATCAAATGTACCACTAGCTCCTGCGTGTGCTTGGTTAGCTCCTGCCACATTGCTAAAGTCTGTTGGTAATGAAGGTGCTGAGCCTGAAATACTAACTGTTTGAATAATTCCTTGGTTTGAAGCACCAGTTGAGTTTGTTGCTGAAATTGAGATTGTAGCATCGTTAGCTGGACTTGATCCACCTAATGCTGTTCCTGCTACTGTAAATTCTTGTCCGTCAATGTAATTTGTACCAGGAGTATCAACAGCTACACTATAAGTAGATCCGTTGTTAGTAACATCAAAAACTGCTCCTGATCCATTGAAGTTTGTTAATGTTTTACCAGAAAATACTCCTCCATTGAATGGAACTGGTGCTGAAGAAATATCTTGACCCTCTAATCTTACATCAGTAATTCCGCCGTTACCGTCAACCGCTACTACTCTTAAATATAAATCATTAGCAGGACTTGCGCCACCTAAATCAGTTCCAGCACAAACAATTACATCTGCTGTATTGTAACTTGAACCTCCATTTGATAGCATAATACCATATGATGTTGTAGCTCCAACTTGTTTATCTATCTGAAATTCAAAACTTGATCCTGACCCACCAGTAAATGATGCTCCACCTGCTCCGCCAAAACTATAGTTAACCGTGCTATCAGGAGCGGTACCTGTTCTAGCCGCATCATTTACGATGCTAATACTTGAAATAGATCCACCTGCTCCTATGGTAGCAACCTTGGCTACGATGTCATTACCGTTATCATTCTGACTACCGTCTTGACCCGATCCACCTAGTACTGATGTACCTACAATTCTTAAACCGTCATTAACTGCGTACCCTGTTGTATCGTTTGGACTGGCAATTGAAATGCTTGAATAAGCATCATTTTCATAGTTTATGTCAACTGTTGACGCTCCCCATGTACCACTACCGTGATTATATGTTGATGCTACGTCTTGGTATGTTACGCTTCCGCTCAACGCTGTTCCAGAAATTGTAGCTGTTAACACTCCGCCTGAACCATTTACTGTGGCAATCACTATCTCAGCATCGTTAGCTGGTGTAAATCCACCTAAATTATTTCCTGTAATCTTGATTACGTCACCTGCTTTGTATCCTGATCCTATTTGGCTTACTGTTGTTATAGAATAGTTTACGCCTGATCTATTAATATCAAACTGTGCGTTTGTTCCAACTGGTGCTGTGATTGTTCCAGATACTCCTGTGTAAGTTTGTGTGTTTCTAGCAATAGTACTAGTAAAAGATCCACTCATATTCACAGTATTTCCCACAATGCTGTTAACAAAGATAGCATCTCCTGTACCGTTGTTAGCGGCTTGTCCTTGAGCAATGTTTGTTGTACTGCTTACTGTAAAGGAAGTATTACCTGGATTTATGTCTTGTGTCAAATTCATTGACAATGGTGTACCACCTGGTGTACTGTTTATACCTGTAACCTGTGTTCCTGTTGGAAATGCCGCATTTACAATCGGAGCACCTATCTCTGGTACGTCTCCTGTAAACGCTAATCTATTCTCGCCAGTCTGAGCCGCCAACGCAAGAGTCATTGTACCATTGGTACCATTACTTGCTACTATAAATTGTGGCTGACCAACACTAGCCCCAGTGTAAAAAGCACCCTGTCTTAGCTGTGTATATGTTGTAGAAAGAACCTGTCCGTTGGTTGTTCCAACCTTGGACTTGGCAAAAAATCTAAATGTATTAGGAGTAGGAACGTCATCAATGATAAACGAACCTTCTGCTCTAGCCGCGCCACCGACTGCGTCCTCTAAAGCCTTAATTGTGATAGGAGTACCAGGTTCAAACCCGTGAGCACCTATGGTTGTTACTGTTATCCTACTAGCACCAATGCCTGCTGTGCCTGATGAAGCATCTGTGACAACACTTAATACTTGTGTATCGGTGCCTGGAAGTTCGTAAATACTTGGATAACCTCTCATCATACCAATAGCAGACCATTTTGTTGGCTGTAATCCGTACTCAAAGTCAGCATCTAGCATGGACAATGGTTGTGCTACTCTTATTCTTTCAATAGCATCAGTACCAAAGTCATATGGTCTAATTGTTTGTTCAGGTGAATCAATAAAAATTTGTAACTCATCGCTAGTTGCCATTGAACTAGTGTTAAAGTTTAAGTCTAAAACAGCTATTGAGTCTGTAGTTTGTAAATATTTTGGAAAGTCATCATCAGCATCACTGTTCGCATCAGTGGTATCATATTTGATAACATATCCGCCCGAGTCTCTTGGAGTAACATCATCTTCTCTTGTTACCTTACCACCTTTTTGTGGATCAGTAAAGTTGTAAATCACTGTTGCTTTTGTTGTATTTGTAACAATTAGCAAATCACTTGTGTCATAATTACCTGGGAATCTAATGTGTCCTAATCCTTTTCTTTCGAAAGTTGGTAACGCACTAGTACCTGTAGTAATAACATCAATAACTATCTGTGCTAATATTTGTATTCTTGTACTTGCCGCAGATTCTCCAGTGTTAGCTGTGGTAACTTGTGTTACTGCTGTTTGATATGGAGTACCTTGTGGACTGTTTGTAATAATATGATTGTTGATTAAATCTCTTGTAAAGCCTTTTGCTAATATCTCAGCTTGTCTGTCGCCATCAAGTTGTGCTACATCGCCTTCCCAGTAGGTGTTTGCTATTCTAGTTGTTTCTTGGTTACCGCCATATGTTAAGTCATGTGCCCATGCGTCAACGTTGTAACCTGTGTCTCTTTCACACTTGGCCGCATCGTATGTGTATCCTACAAAACCTGTAGCATTTAATTGAACTTGTCTAGCAATCCATGCCGTTACTTCTTTTTGTATAAAATTTTTATTGGCTGTAATTAGAGCATAAGCATTTGGATAAACGCTATCGTTTATACCTATCCCCGGATAAAATCTATACTCTACAATCTTTTTCTTTGCCATATTTTATGCTCCAAATGCTACTGCTAAGGCCGTTGCCGTTGCGTCTACATATCCTTTTCTTGATGCGTGAGTAGTAAGTGACGGATCCTTTGGTAATACAACATTGTCAGTCATATTTAAATCTCCATTTACTGTTGCGCCGTTCAAATTGATTTGACTTGCTGTACTGTCGGGTGCGTTTGTCATGTCAATTCCGTATGTCTTAATTTGTCCTGCTGTGGTATAACCTATGTCTACGTTGTCTATAGTACCAGGTATTCCAACATTATTGATTGTTAATCTGCCATTGATTACTGAAAGATTAGTTGTGTTCTGATAGTTTACTTTAAATACTCCACCTGTAACAGCTAAACTTTCAAAGCTGTTGGAAACAGTAGTACCTGTATCGTCATCATCATCTGACGGTGGTACATACTGAACGAATTGTGTACCGTTAAGCAATATTGACTGTACGTCAATAGTAGGCGCCGTAATTTTTCCGTTAGTATCTACAGTAAAATTAGGACTTTCAAATCCGTTCTGTGCTTGGAATTTTTCGTTTATTACAGTTGACATACTTTATCCTTAAATCGCACTTATCTGTTTAATAGTAATTGTACCTCTCATGGCACCATGACTTGTACATTGATAAGCATAGTTTCCACTTATAGCTGAAGGTATTTTCCAATATAAAGTACCTGAAGTCTTACCTTGAGCTGATGATCCTGTTGATTCTGTACCGTCATTTGCTACATGAACTAGTCCTTCACTGTAAGCAGTACCACCACTTGTTTCAATTTGGAATGGATGACTGCTTAATGAACTGTCATTCAAATCAAACGCAAGTGTTGTGCCGTTGATACCATAAATGATAGGATCTTCTGTGTTACCATACTGGTCAAATTTGAAACCATTGAAAGAATCTGCTGTAACTTTTAATCTTGTTATCGCTTGATAGGCAACTTGATCAATTTTTTGACCTAAGTCTACCCAGCTTGAACCGCTGTAGGCAAACAAAGCACCAGCACCTGGACTTGTTATAGTTGTATCTGATAAACTTGATAAGTTATTAGTGCCAGAATAATTAATTGTTACTGTATCGCCTGAAACTGCTGTTGAAATATTTGTTCCACCTGCTATTGTAAGTGTGTCAGTTTTTGAATCAGCTTGTGCTAATCCTGAATCAGATTGAACATTACTAAACGCAAATTGGTTTTCCTCGCCTGAGTTAGGTGAACCTGTGTACGCAATAGTTAAAGTATCTCCTACAACACTTGTAGAAATGTTAGCACCACCTGCCACTGTTAATGTGTCAGTTGTAGAATTAGCTGTTGTTGTACCGGTGTCTCCATCAAATGTTTGGAAAATGTTTTGGTTTCCGCCTGTGCTAATCGTAGTAAAAGTAAACGTACCACTGCCGTTAGTTGTTAATACTTGTCCGTTTGATCCATCTGATATACTTAAATCTGTTAATGAACTTGGTACTGTTGGTTTGTTGTTTAAGTTGTTGTAGTTTAAATAATATGAACCATCTTGTCCATCAAGCGTATCAGCATCTAATCCTGATCCTCCTGAAGCAATATCAGTTCCTGGTGCCCATTTACCACCGTCCCATTTAAGAACGTTTCCTGTTTGTGGAGCTTGACTAACTGTATCAACATCTGATAATGAATTAATATTTCCTACGTAAGCTACACTTTTTAAAGGATCTGTGTAATTTGTTATTGCTCCGCCACTAGCATCTAAAAGTAATTTGTGCCATGCTCCTGCGTGTGCTACATAAACCGAACCACCTTCGTGTACATGAAGTATTGCTCCATGATATGTTGAAGCATCAATAGCATTCATTTGGTTTAGTGTTGAAGCATGAAAACTTATCTTGTTTATTTTTGCGTTGTCGTTTGGAATATCAAGTTCAAGATTTGAATTAATGATATCTTTTAAGTTAGTGCCATCACCTAGTGCGTTATACAGCTCTTCAGAATTAGCGTTAATCTTGGCGGCACCTGCTCTAAGATTATCACCTGTTCCATCGTTTGCGGCTGTACCTACGTTAATTACTGATTTTGCCATTATTACGTCCTATCAAATGTTACATTAGTTTTATCAAATGTGCTAGTTGTAGCATCAAAAGTATTTATTCCAGATGCCTCCGTCGTTGATGTGTCTGCGACTATGGCTGGTGGAGTTAACTGATGTATTGCCTGAGCATAGGTAGCATGAAATGTAACTTTACTGCCTAAATACGTATTTGACTTAGGACTAGCATATAGATATACGCTACTAGCGTCTACTGCCGCTGTAACAGTTATTAATTCTTGGTTAATTGTTGCCCTACCAAATATGGAAACAACAGCTCTGTCTGGTCTAGCAACCACAGAAATCTGCATTGTTTCTTTTTCATTACTGTCAAACTCAACTGCTACTTGATACATAGCACTACTAAAATCACCTAGGTGAAATTTATCTAAAATAGTGTTATTTCTCTGTACTGCTACCCAGCTTCCTCTAAAGCTAAAGTTAGATCTACTAGGTAATAATATTGAATTATTTTGCCCTTTTGTAAAAAAGTTTGTCAGAAGTTTATTCATTTACCTGCTCCATACTGTATTTATCGTTTTGCACTGATATGTAGAGCTTTAATATTTTAGGAAATATCCACTAATGAATAGGCATAAGCTAGTAGATTATCAAATACTTCTGTTTTTTTCTTTAAATCTTTGTTAGCAAACGTTTCTAACTTCTTAGCAGTCTCTAAACCATAACCAGTCTTAACAAGTATTGGCTTTGCTTTAGCTTTTACAGCGGCTTTTAGATCAGTTATCTTATCTCCTACATATACACCGTTTGACCAGTCAACTCCTATTTCACTTGCCGCACGTTTAAACATTCCTGTATTAGGTTTTCTATACGGATCATCTTTAAATGGTGTGGTTGAGTAGTATAATCCGTTTATACTTTTACATCCTATTTCACCTAACAATGTCATCATATGATTATGAACAATATCAACGTCAACTGCGTCCATAATACCTTTTTGTATGCCTGCTTGATTGGTTAGTATGACTACGTCATACCCTTTGTTTCTTATTATTTTAACAGCTTCTAAGCTACCTTGTATTGCTTTAAACTGATCTGGCTTGGTAACGTAACCACCTATGTCTTCATTAATTGTGCCGTCTCTATCTAGTCCTATTACTGGTATTGACATTACGGTCTCCATCTATCATCTGACCAGCCAATTTTATCTTTATTATGCCATTCTAGTTCTTCAAGTAAAATAGGATCATTAGCTGTTAATTTTTTCTCCCAATGATCTACGAATTGTTTTGTCTCTGTAGATAAAGGCTCTATATGTTTTTCAACAAATTGAGCCGCTTCGTGAGTCAATGGGTGTAGTTCATGTATATTCATGTGCCGGTGTTCTTCCTTCAAGCTAGGAACACTTTTTGGTCTCGTTACAAAAAAATCTTTATCGGTTCCAAAATCAAGTGCGTTTAAAATTGGTGGACAGGTAGTAGCAATATCTTCTCTGTAAGATTCTAAAACTGCTCCCACATCCTCAAGTTCAAGTTTGGGATTAGTTTGATTGAAGTGCTTAGGAGCATCTTCCCAACCCTCAAATGGATCTCTAAAATAAGTTGAGTAAACTTTACAACCTATAGCGTCTAATGCTTTGTGAGTAGAACTTATTGTAGCACAATCACGCATCGTACAATGCATTATATCTGCCCAAGTCCAAGTGTTTTGATAAAAATAATTATTCAACATAAAACTATTTTCACTATTAATTGTTTGCCTACTAAAATTTCCAGGTGTCCACCATCCTTTGCCCATATGGTATCTATCTTCTCTGTACATACTTGACCATTGTAAAAGAATTACATCGTCTTTGTTAAATTTGTGTATGGTGTTAGCTTCCCATAGACGCATATTGATATACATGTTACCTGCGCCGCTTTTTGCCCAGTTTGAACCTTCGTAACCTTTGGTTTTGTAATGATGAATGAGTATATCTGCCCAAGTAGGATAAAAATATTGTGTTAGGCTACAACCAAACGCAAATATCCTCACGATAATCTCCGTATTAAGTCTAACATCAGTTTATGCGGAACACATTTTAACCTGTCATTTTCTTTTTTAGCAGTGATTTGTCTATTTACAAATTCTTTTGCTTCAGGCGGAATACTTTCATATTGTTTTTTTACAGCGTGTGGGTCAATCAATCCAAGACCATACATCACTAATATATAATTGTATTCGTTGAACAAAACTTTTTTGGTTTTATCTGTAAAATCATCTGCTACTGGTAATCTTGTTCGCCACATATCTAAATTATTTGCTAGACTATCAGGCATTTCAGTTTCTTTTATGTGTTTCCAAAATTCTGTATCATCTTTATCAGTAATATAGTGTAAACAAATAAAGTCTCTTATATTATTCATAATCGATTCGACTTCTTCGTTGTATCTTTGAATAGTAGGCATATTATAATTTACAATACGTTGTGCTAATAAAAAACTTTGATTAATACTTGTACCTATACTGCTGGCCTCAAGTGGTTCTACGAAGCTAGCCGACAATCCTATAGCACAAACATTGTTAATCCAAGGCTTATCTAATGCTCCTGGATCAAATTTTATATTCTTAGCCACAGACACTTCGTGTCCTAGGTATGCTTCTGCTTCTATTTTAGCTTCTTCCGGAGTAATAAAATCACTGTCATATATATAACCGTTGCCTTTGCGACCCCAAACAGGAATTCTAAAAAGCCATCCACTGTTCATAGCCCTAGCAACTGTCCAAACAGGTATTTCATCTTCTTCTTCAGTTGGAAATACAATAGCTTCTTTCATTTTTAAATATTTAGAATAACTTTGCCATTTGGCTCCCATCTTTTCTATAAGTAAACGTTTGAATCCTGTAGAATCAATATAAAAGTCATAATGATAATCAGACTTTTCTCCTTTCAAGCTGGTAATATTTTTACCGTCTGGCATATTGATAGCAGTAATTTCATCATCTACTACTTGGCAACCATATTCTATTGCTTTTTTTGTAAGAAAGTCATTTAACTTGCTGGTATTGAAATGATATTGGCTTACTCCTGTATCATTAGGCCTTTCGTCCATATATTTGTTGAATGGTTGATGACTCTTCCATGTGTATGCTCCTACAAGTTCTTTAGGATGAACGTTATCTGATAAAAGTTTAGCATAAGTCAAAGGTAATCCAAGGTGTTCACCTACAAAAGGATCATGAACACTTTGTAAAAAATCATTTTTACTCCAATTTTTAAACATGATACCTGATTTAAATGTTGCGTCTGTTTCTTTTATTAATTCCCCAGCAGTGATGTTACAAAAATCCATAAAGGCTTGCCAATGTTCAGTACTTCCTTCTCCAACGCCTATAGTTCCAATCTTGGTGCTTCGGATTACATCAACTGTATACTGCGGATAACTTTTTTTAAGTATAAGTGCGGCAACAAAGCCAGCTGTGCCACCACCTACAACACAAATTTTCATAATCTGTCTCCGTTTTTACTCATCTAAAGTGTACCATCCAGATACTATGTACTTGATTCCTTTGTAAATAGGATTTCCCCTATGCGGATGAGTATAGTAAGCTGGAAAGAATGCTAACTTACCAGGTTCTGGTTTTATTTTTACGCCTTGATATAAAAATTCTGTCTCTCCACCTTCTTCTACAGCGTTAAGATACAAAGTGTATGCCATTACTCTTGAAGAAGTACATAAATCTGCGTTTTCACAATGCCAAGCATGGTATCCTTGATGTGGTCTTGTCTTTTGTATGCTCATTCCTTTTGGAGAATGTTGTACCACTGCGGCTAAACTATCATATTTTGATCTATATTTCTCTTCATACGTTGTCATTACAGTTTGATAGAAAAACTTACACAGGTCTGCGTCTACATGAAACATATTGTTATGGTTAGCTAGATCCATGAATATTCTTTCATCTTGATTTTTGAATCCTGTTTGATGTTCAGTTAATTGCATAGAAGCACGTTGTTCAAATGTTTCAATTAACTTTTTACAATAGTCTAAAGGGAACACATGTTTGTATTCTTCTATACCGTTAAAATCACCTTCCATTTTACCTCCTAAATAAAGAACTGTTGGTTCAGTCTATATAAATCCTCATAAAACATTCCTGGTTTAACGTATGCTGTATGTAACATGTTCTGCGGATACAACACCATTCTATTAAATTTCATGGGAACAATACCAGTCATTTCCCAATCTCCTATTGATTCTGTGATATATTTTGTTATAGGAGTCGTTTTTTGTTTGTCATAGTAGTTATACTGATCAGGATCTTGTATAGACTCCTTTCCGGCAAACTCATAAAAGGAAGTTCCACCATTACTTTCGTTTTCTGTATTCAAATAAATGGTACTAGCAAAATTTAGACCACTAGGATTGTCCATGTGCGGAGACATAGGTGGTAAATTTTCGGATTGCATTACGTTTACCATAAAAGTAGCTCTCATAAAACTTTCTGCCATCATGTTTGCTGACCAATTAGACATTATGTTAGGGTAATACTGTCTACATAGCTGATCAAATATCCAAGACATTGAATCTAAAACGTAAAAAGCGTTAATTCTCCAAGCAGGGTTATTTCCTCTAATACGTTGATTTGATGAAGCTGGTATATCCAAAGCTAATTGTCTTACGCTCATAGGATTTTTGTAAAAATCATCAACAACTACAACTACTGTCTGTTTTCTTCCTAATTTTTTTATAGTTACAGAGTAGTCTTTATTGATTTCAAAAACTTCTTCTTCATTAATTTTGTTTTTCTTCATCTGTTCTCTCTTTGATAATAAAGTTGGCACTGATAGTAGCTCTTGTTTCATCACTTTCATTCACAGTAACATAGTGTTCTAAAACACTTGGAAAAAATACAATGTCTCCTTCACGCAATGGAGGAGTTATCCTGTTGTTGTATTTGAAAGGTTCCGAACTACAACTAGGTAGAGCACTACCGTGGAAGAAGTCATAAGTGTTTCTATAAAACACAAATCTACCGCTATCTGGAGGAAGTTTAAGCATGTAAGCACAACTTATTACGCTTTCACCAGCATGATTGTGTAATTCTTGGTGTTGATTTTTATTATATCTGTTTAACCAACATTCAACTCCATAAGATACTGAATGATCAACTCCTAACTTTGAAAGATAAGTGTTTAATCCAGCAACCGCACCTTTAATAAAGTTATTAAAGGGTAATTTATTTGAATCTGGAAGTCCGAAAGTAGTGTCTACATTACAATACCAGCTAGGATACTTGTTAAAGTTACTATCATCTTGTATTATGTTAGTAAAATCTTCTTTTACTTCATCATGTGTGCTTAATGGTTCGGCAAAAACTGGAATTGAATATAAATCTATGAACATTAATTCTTCATTTCTACCAATTTTCCAAATTCTGGTAGATAAAGATATTCAATTTCACTGTTATATAATGTTCTCACAGCATCATCTAATGTTTCTACCAACGGTTCTCCGCCTAAATTAAAACTTGTGTTGAAAATTATAGGCACACCGGATTGATCGTAAAACTCTTTTATGATGTCATAGTAATGTTTATTTTGTTCTTGAGTTACAGTTTGTATTCTACAGGTTCCGTCTACATGAATTATACTAGGAATTTTTTCAGCAATGCCATCTCTACAATTCATTGCGTACATCATATGAGGAGATTGTTCTAAACCACGCATATCAAACCAATCGTTAGCATGATCTAACATTATAGTTCCAGCAAAAGGTCTAAAATATTCTCTACGTTTAACTCTGTTCACATGATCTTTACCATCTTCAATAGTAGGATCGAATAACAAACTTCTATTTCCCAAAGCTCTTGGTCCATTTTCCGATCTATCTTGCCATAGAGCAACAATATTTTTGTTACGGATGATTTCAACAACCTTTTTATGATCAACGTCACTTGTACTTGCTCCATATTTTTCAGCAATGTTATCAATGTCATTTAGAGTCAAATGATATTTGAATCCTTCATAAATTGTTTCTGTATATGATCTTACTTTCTTATCTTTTGTTAGTTGATGATATAATAATAAAGCGGCTCCTATAGCTGTTCCTGCATCACTTGATACAGGTTCAACGTATAACTTTATATCTTCTTTATTAAGTTTATCTAGATACCAATAATTTGCCACACAGTTAAGTGCGTATCCTCCACTTAATACAACATTTTTATTTCCAGTCATTTCAACAGCTTTAAAAATTAATTTTAAAACTTCTTGTTGTGATTCGTCTTGGACAGCATAAGCAAGATCTCTTCTATTTTCTAACGTGGTTAGATCAACTTTGCTATTTTGTAAGTCTGTTGATGTATACAAATAATCATATTTGCCGTCGTTTACTAAAGCGGCATTGGGATATGTAGGAATAATAACATTTCTATCAGCAGTTCTCCACTTTCCTCCTGAACCATCTGTATAGATAGCAGGAATATTAGAATTTGGTTTGCCATATGGAGCCAAGCCCATTGTTTTTCCTGCTTCGATTGGTTGAAATCCGCAATATTGTGTTACTGCTTCGTAGGCTTTAACTATTCCTGCTGAGTCATCCAACACCAATTCATGAAATCCTTCTTCTCCTTCTCTGTCACTAGGAATTTGCGTAATATGTGTGCCAGGATAAGGACCATTTCCTCCTTGATGCTTATACAATGTTTTAAAGTCATCTGGATAGTTACATGAAAATACACTTTCGCACTCCCATGTCATAAATTCTTCATTAAAAGTTCCAGAATTTATATTCATAGGAATAAAAGTTCCGGCCCCGTCAACTATTACTGCTGTTGCTGATTCAAAACCTGATCTATAAAAAGCACAAGCGGCATGTAGCTTATGATGAATATGACTTAAATCCATTACTTGCCTATGTTTAAAGTTTTGATCATAAGCTGAATCTTTGCCATCTATTAATCCTAATTTTCTAGCTAGTCCTGTGTAAATATCTCCACCGCTAAAATCAACTCTGCTAGATTCTTCTAAAGGTTGAGTATGAGCAACCACTAGATAATCTAACTTATCTGTAAATTCTTTGAACTTTATCATGGCGGCAAATGGACCACCATCATATTTTTTTCTTGATAATCTTTCTTCTTCAATAGCAAAAACAATTTCACCGTCTTTTAATAACACGGCACCACCATTATGACCTCTTGTGATTGCTCCTATCCATTGTGTCATTGTCCAGTCCTTCCTAAAATTTGGGCAGGTTGATTTGCATGTGTTACTCCTGCATCATTTTTGTGGACAACCCCATGCGTCGGACAGACTTCTCCTTGTTGTCCTTGTTCGGGTTTGTACGTTCCCGTATAAGTCCTAGGCTTACCAAGCCTTTTACGAGCACTTGATATAATTTGTTTAAAGGTTTCATCAGTTAACTCCATAACTTCGTCATTGTATCTTTCAATTTCGTCTTCCATTGATAATCTTATTGGGCTAAATTTTCTTTTTCCTTCTCCTAAGTCTATGACATCAAAGTCTGGACTGTTAGGATATGAAATGTTAATAGGATATGTACTACCAATAACACTTGTACATGTCGTTCCTAATGCTTTTGCCATGTGTTGTCCTAAACTATCACAGCCTATAAAATGATCTGCTATTTGAATTACACTAGACCAAACTCTCACATCAGGTATTTGTGGAACTGCTACTGGTACTTTTGGATTTTCTTCTACTGTTACAGGGAATTCACTCATTATGATGACAGCATAATCATCTCTAAGGTCTTTACAAATTTTAATTACATCATTAAGATGGAAACTTCTTGATGTTCCATCAATTACAAAGTCGCCCATGTTCTCTGCTGTTCTTCCAAACGGTTGAAAAACCACAACCTTGTCTTTGCCAGTGACTGCTTTTATTTCTTCAACAACTTTATATCCTTGAACAAGTTCATGTTTGTTCATATAAATTTTTGGATCAGATAAATCTCTGATGCCTTCGTTGTTTATGGCTATGTCAAATGCTTGTGCTAAACTACATTGTTGATTATAATATTCCCAAACCCTATATGGTTCAGGAGTAATACAATCTCTGTCTTTGATATAATCTTTAAATAAATTTTTATGCCAATGATCGTATGCTAATTCATGTAATTGTGGATGACCCTTATAAAAGTCCATGCCTCCTTCACATACAATAATAAAGTCTTGATCATTTTCGTATAACTTTTCAAAGGCAGGAATAGACGCTATTACACGGCCTGCTCCACCGTTCATAAAATATGCTTTTTTTCGAGACAAATTAAACTCCAATATTTCTTTGTACGAAAATATTTATAGAGTTTTAGTGGGTTGTTTAGTAAAAGTGATTAGCCTTTTTTGCCAGATGTTCTTAGAGCGTGTACTTCAACATCTATAGCATAAGCACCGTCTCTGTATGGATCATTTGGATCTGAAGACGCTTCTGGATCTCTCATATCTCTTGGATAAGCTGGAAACATCATAACTGCTTGCCATGGTTGGTAACCTTTTGCTTCCATTACAGCAGGAAGATCTCTTAATTTTTGTCTATATTCTGTCCACTCTTTTTGTAATGCTTCTGGAGCGTCTGTTTGTCCTACTTTAGCATCAGTTTCGTGTAAATGAGAATCTCTAACGTCTCTAACATCATTCCAAGTAATTGATTTGTTTACACCTGTAGCTTCCCAATCATGTGCTGGGATAATCCATGTATCATTATCAAAGTCGTATTTTACATTTTGATCATCATAAACGTCTCTTGGTTCTACTTCTTTTGTATATTCAACATCTGGATAACCATCTGGAGCGTCCCAAAGTACTTCCCATTTTCTACCTCTACGCAAATCAACTAAATCTTCTCGACCTTCATCGTTAACAATTTCACAAAGCAATGGATTTTCTTTACAATCTACGGTGATTCTCATAATATCAGCACCAGTAGGTCTTTCAAATTCACTTTTTAGATATAAACACCAGCCAGATTCTTTACCATAATCTTCACTATCTTTGTCCTTGTTTACTTCCAAAGTAAGGAATTCTGGACCTTTGTAAGTATGGTTTCCAGTTAAACCTTTTGTAAAGCTGTTTGTTCTCCACTCATCCCAAATTGGGTAAGTAAACTGTTTTTCTATTCTTCTCATTGCGTTTTGCTCCTACAAGTATTTATCATTTTACATAAAAGTTATTCTAACAACTCCAGAACCGCCCTGTCCTGAGCCGCCCGCACAACATTTTGCCCAGTTATTACAGTACGAACTTACACCCGGCATACCACCGCCTGCTGGCCATTCAATATGACATCCGCAGTTACACCATGCTACGTTGGTTACTGAAACATTCATTTTTCCAATTAATGGTGTTTGTCCTGAACCTGAATAAGTGTAATTACAATGGCAACCACCGTGTCCTACGTTCCAACCCGTTGATCCCATCATTCCAAAATCATTACCAAACATACCACAGATTCTACAGTTTTCACAAGCAAAGTGAGTATGTCTTGGTCCCCAAGCATCTCCGTTACACATCCAGCCGCCACAGGCTCCTTCTGTACAGAAGTTACTTAGGTTGTGGCCATTTACATATGAACGACATCCCATACTTGCTGTACATCCATGTGCTTTTCCACATGGCCAAGCGCCACCAGCACATACTGTATACTGGCATCCTGGTGATGTTGCTATTGTTCTTGATGCGTAATTTCCTCCTGCTCCTCCAATTGTGAAAGAACAGTTGTTACAACATGTATGGCCCGGTCCGCCACCGCCGCCTGACCAAATCTCAAAAGTTACTGTTGAAGCACCATCTGGTACACACCAGTAACAACATTTACCATTTGCTTGTTGACAACAACCACTTTGTCTAGCACATTGGTGACATTGTAATCCACGTTCATTGTAGATCCACTGTACTCCGTAATTGTTACCGTTTCCGTGTGCGATATCATCGCCGGTAATTGATCCGTCTGCTATGCTATCACCTGGTACTTTTTTATAACTTGCGTATGTTGCCATTTTCTATCCTTATGCGAACGTGATTTTAACTAATCCCGATCCTCCCATGTTTCCTCCAGCACAGCATTTTGCCCAGTTGTTACAGTAACTAGAAGTTCCTGTTCCACCGCCGCCTGCTGGCCAATTTACATAACAAGCACAACCACACCACGCTTCTGCGTGTGAGTGTGTCATTGTTCTTCCTACGAATGGTGCTACACCTGACTGCATCCAGTCAGCTGATTTACATTGACAAGCACCGTGTCCGCCTGATACTCCAGTTGATCCCATTATGCCAAAGTCTGATCCAAAAATTCCGCATATTAAACAGTTGGCACATGTCTGAGTATGACGTGGTCCCCACGCATCTCCATTACACATCCAACCTGGGCAACCACCTGTTACACAAAAATTCGATAAATTATGTCCGTTTACATAGCTTCTACAGCCCATACCTGCTGTACATATATGTGACTTAGAACAACGCCACGTTCCTCCAGCACAAACTGTATACTGACAACCAGGACATGTACTGATAGTTTTTACAGCATAACTTCCGCCTGAACCTCCTGCTGAGTGAGAACAGTTATTACAACAAGTATTTCCTGCTCCTCCTCCACCGCCTGACCATATTTCAAAAGTTACTTTACTTGCTCCTGTTGGAACACACCAATAACAACATTTTCCGTTTGCTTGTTCGCAACAATCTCCAGCATCAGCACAAGCATGACATCTTAATCCACGTTCATTGTAGATCCATTTTGTACAATATTTGTGTCCTGCTCCCGCACCTAATTTAGCGGCAGATATACTATTATCAGTAAAATTTTCTGCTGTTAATGTTTTGTAACTTGCGTATGTTGCCATAATTATATTTCCTTACACGAATGTTATTTTAACAATCCCTGATCCACCTTGTCCAGAACCACCAGCACAACACTTTGCCCAGTTATTACAATAACTAGAAGTTCCAGGTTGTCCGCCTCCAGCGGGCCAAACAATGTGACAACCACATGAACACCATGCTTCGTTAGTTGCTGTTCCGCCTATGACTCCCATGCCAAATGCTTCACCACTGTAACCTGTTTGTCCGTGACATCTACAAGTTGTTGTTCCAGCTTTTCTACCAGTAGCTCCCATGCCACCAAAGTCAGCTCCAAATACTCCACATATTAAACAGTTAGCACAACTGTGAGTCATATGTCTTTGACCCCATGCGTCACCATTACACATCCAACCTCCGCATCCGCCCGTTACACAGAAGTTTGATAGGTTATGTCCGTTCACATATGAACGACATCCCATACTTGCTACACAACCATGTGATTTACCACAAGGCCATGATCCGCCTGCACATACTGTATATTGGCATCCTGGATTAGTGTCAATAGTTTTTAATGCGTAGTTTCCACCCGATCCACCGATCGAAAATGAACAATTATTACAACAAGTGTGTCCTGGGCCTCCGCCACCACCTGACCATATTTCAAAAGTTACCTTGTAAACGTTAGATGGTACGCACCAATAACAGCACTTACCATTTGCTTGTTCACAGCATCCACTTTGTCTAGCACACATGTGACAACGTAGTCCACGTTCATTATAAATGAATTGTACTTTTCTACAAGCACCTGCACCAGGCTGGAGTTTAGCTCTAGTGATGGCACCATTTGGGATACCTTCTGATGTAACCTTCTTATAACTTGCGTAACTTGCCATTTGGTTCTCTCTCCAATAATATTATACAGTTAGGATACGCCAACCGTAACTATCACCTGAATATACAAGGTCAAACGCCGCACCTTCTGAGTTAACAGTCATGTTCGCACTATCACCTTGGATAAGTTTTCCGTTTCTACCAACTGTAAGGTTGTTACTATCAAATGTTTTTCTTAGATCGAAAAATCTAACAACATCTCCTACTGCTGGCGTACCAGGTAGGTTAATAGTAAAGCCTCCACCATTAGTATCAACAAACAACTGTTCTCCAGATGCCGCTGTGTACGTAGTTGTGACTGTTTTAGCATTTAGAACACCCACAGGAATCCAGTTTGTTCCGTTGTAAAGTTCTAACACATTTACTTGTGTGTTATATCTTACTGAACCTGCTCCTGCGTTTGCTGTTCTTTGTGCCGTGTTCCCAAAAGGTATAGTTAAACCTGGTGAACCTAGTGAAATCCGTCTTCCCATTTTTTTTCCTATCCTTTAACTTGCCGGTACTGCTGTCTCGATACCCATTACTACACAACTTACGCTGGTAGCTGATGATCGAGCGACAATAATTTTAGTAGCTTGTGCAACGATACCAGTTCTTTCTAATACACCGTTTGGTCCTAGAGATACATCGTACTCTAAATATTCTGCCGCTGTTGGTGTACCAGATGCCGCTACAGCTAATCTAATATTTGCTGTACTAGCACCTCTGTTACAAAACGATACAGTTACCACGCTGTAAGTATCTGCTGGAACCGTATAAACGCTTGTATCAGTCGCCGCTGATAAATCGTTTGATCCTAATACTCCTGTTGCCATTTATTACTCCTCTTTTCTATATTTAGCCATTATGTTTTACTTGTTAAAAAGTACGCCATGGCAACCGGAGATCCTAATACTCCACCATTGAAATTCATTCCAGTGGTTACAGTGATCTGCGAATTGTCAGTTGTACCAATCGTGTTTCCAGTGATATTTATTTTACCAGCTGTAACTGCGTTAACGTTTAGGCTACTAGATCCACCACCAATTTGTGAATTGATGTAAGTTATAATAGCCGCCTGAGTCGGAACAACGTTGTTTGAATTAGCACTAAACGTACCGTCTGTACTAAATTCATTAATTGTTGCTCCACTCTCACCAAGTCCTACAGCACCTAATGAAAGTTCTTGTAGTCCTGCTAAACTAAACGCACTTGTGTTTAAGCTGGCAGAACCAGTTGACTGTTCAACGTTGAACAATCTACCTACTCTAAAGTTACCATCTTGGTCAGTGGATGTGTAGAATACTCTACCACCGCCATATTCTTTAACTTCGTCATTTGCGTCATTTGGTACAGACGGAGTTCCTGGATAGTTTGTACTAGCAAAGTTACCAGTACCTATATCTAGGAAGTCGTGTCCTGTTAATCTAACTTGACTAAATCTCTTTCTTATAGAAATATTAGCACCGTGTATAGGTGCTTTTTCTACACCAATGTTTGGTGAAACTTGTAAGTTTGCGGCATAGTTTCCTGCACTACCTGTCAATTCTCTTACAAAAACCACTTTGAAGTATCTACTATCACCATCTATTTCTAAGTTAGAGCCTTCTTCGGGTTGATCTGTCATACCATAAACATTTAAGAAATTCTTGCTTTGGAATGTGTCAGCATAACCATCACCAACCAAAGTAGCACCTGCTGTCTCAAAGTCAAGTCCTCTACTAGTCCATGTAGGTTGTGTCAATACTCCATTACCAACTCTAATTTCAAATGGTGCTTCAATAGTTTCATTGTTATCTACAATTAACATTGATGGACCACTTGTATATCCGCTTCCTGGATTTATTATGTAAAACTGTGTGATTCTACCGTTGGAAACTTCTGCTCTAACTTGAGCTCCTGTTCCTCCACCTCCGGAAATAACACATCTTGGTTCAATTGAATAAGTTGTTGTAGCGTCTAAAGTAGATTGAATACCATTTGAATAGTGCCATGTATCCCATCCAGCTGTTCCATCTGATTCTTTAGCAACGTTGGCAACTTTCGTTCCTGGATTATACGCTGTTATTTGTGCGTATTGTCCAGCACCTGTACCTGCTGTAATTACTACTCTCATTCCGACATATTTTGTACTGTTTGCTGTTTCAGTGTTTGATAAAATAATAGTAGTAGCGTTACCACCCTGTGCTGTGTTTTCACTTGACACATATCCTCTACCACCAATTACATCTGGATCATTTAATGCTCCGTCATTATCAACATCAGAAGTATTATAAGTCGATCCATCATCTGGATTTCTTAGTCTAACTTCAAATATACCATTGTTTACAGCATTAGCATTAGCAATAACCGCACCATATCCTGCTCCACTTATTGTGTATGTAGCACTGGTATAATTGTTACCTGCGTTTGTGTATTCAAAATGTATAATGCTACTGCCGTCAGTCAATGCTCTACCAACTGTTGCTTCAAGTTTTCTATTGTTAACACCACCAGTTATTGGAGTTTCACTTCCGTCAACGCCTTCAGATACCGCACCAAAGTCACCGTATGAACAGTTTCCGTTAGTACCTCTTATCTTACCACCGTTTTCTGATAGATATCCAATATGTCCATAGTATGAGAACACAGAAACAAGTTCTGCTCTACCTAAGTTTGTAACCCACGCACCAATACCATCTGATATGACTTGCGTAAAGTCGTTAGCAACGATTGAGTCATTACCACCGTTATGTAAGTCTCCATCAATTTTCAATCCTACACAAGCTGTACCAAAGTTAGTAACACCTTGAACGTATGGTGAACGTGTTGATATCCAAACTCTTGTATCATCTGGTCCCCATCCTGGATCCAAAGAACAGTAAGCACCAGCTGATGGTCTCTTAGTTCCGTATTGGTTTGCTGAACTTAATACGCCACTTAATCCACCTAGTGTTTGATTTCTAATACCAGTAGCATCTCTTAATAGATACATGTTTTCTAATGTAGAACCGTTTACGCTATTTCCATAATACAATCCGTTGTAGATTGTAGCATAGTTTGATCCTTCGCTGAAACTAAATGTTAAGTCATGTATAAATCCATCAAGATAATTTTTTATATCTGATTTACATTGTGCTTCATCAAATGTATAAGATGGATAGTTAACATTTATATATTTTGTAACATCTTCAGCAATAAAGTCCTTGTTCATCATTATTGCTCTAACACCAGCAAACTTATCCTGATCATCTACTCTTGTATTTGAACCTCTAATAGTTGGAGCAGTTGAGTCTCCTGATGCTCCATTAACTTCAAAGTCAATCTTGTCATACAATTCTTGTGAAAGATCTGTAACAATAGTTGATACTGCTGAAGTACTATTTGGTTTGGATACATCCTGTGTAAGAGTATTTCCAGTTTGACGTGTTATTGATGTTCCTTCAATAATATCATCTAATATACTCTTCATGTGAGTGATGCCAGCTAATGAATAAACAGTATCTCCCGAGTTGGTTAATTGTCCTGCTGGTTCAACTCTAGTCGAACGCAATTCGTCACCAACAATAGCAACTTTTTCAGGAACTCTAATCGGAAGTACTTCTTTGTAATTACCAGTCTTTACTAATAATACTTTATGAAGTATCACTTGAGTTGGAATAGTGTATCCACCTCCAAGTGTAATAGCACTTGTAATAATTGCCATGTTAGTTGTTAAAGTTGTCAAAGCAGTTGATTCTGCTGTCAATGTAGCATCTTTTGTTTGTAAATATCTATCAGCTTCTGCTATTCCATCTAATGCTTGATAGTCAGCGGATGGTGTAGCACTTGTAATTACATCACTACATAAAGAAATGACATGATTTAATGCCGCAACGTTTTGTGTTTCTGAACCTGTATCAAAGAAGTCTCCACTTACGTTGTCTTTCATTGCCTGTGCGGCCCTACGTGTTTCTACGTTTCCGCCTCTTCTCAAATCAACTGTTATAGCATCTAAAGCAAATCCTGCTAGTCTTTGGAACTTGGCTTCATCAAAAGCAAATCCAATAAAGAACGGACTTGTTTGAGTAATGATCTGTCTCTTAGCCCATTTAGCAGTTTCGTATGCTATAAACATTCTATTCTTTTCTAACAAGCTGACAGCATTAGGATTCTTAGCACCTTTTTCAATTTGATCACATGCGTATCTAATTGTTTTCCAAGGTCTATCTAATGTAGTTCCGTTTGTTGGAGTAGGATTATCTGTACCATTTCCGCCTGATACATAATATACATCAGGTACAGCACCAAAGTCTTTCCACTCTGGAATGCCTCCGCTTGATACACTTAATACTTGGCCGTCTGCTCCAATTGGTAATCTAGTTGGTCCTGATCCACCAAAGTATAACAAATCACCTTGCGTTGTAATTGTACTTTCCTCAGCACCTGATGCTAGGTTATTCCAAAAAGCACCTGCTGAATCATTGTCTGGACGTTTTGCTGTGTCAGATGTATGTGCTTGTACACAAACATAACTGATTAAGCCATAACGTACAGCATCACCTAAGTCGTAAACTGTAGCTGTGGTCCAAGTATTTTTCCATTCAATACCTTGATTCAATCTTGACCAATAAGTTGCGTTAGGTGGACGTTGTCCTGTGCTGTTAGCTGTAGCAAGATAAGTGTAACCACCTAGTCTTACAACATCACCAATTTTGTATTCTTGGTTAGTGGAGTCATCGCCCCAGTCGCCTCTTAAATTAAATCCTGATGTAACAAGATCCCATTTAGCACTTGAAGGAGGAATATCACCGTATACGTTTTGATTAGCAACATATTGATTACCACCATATGTAACAAAGTCACCTGGTTGATATCTTTCATCACCTTGCCAGGTGTTTTCAAATTCCAATCCAGGAACAAATTTATCCCAGTTGGCAATATCTGCTTGTAGCGTACCTAGTTGTGAATCTGCATTTGTTACAACTGAAGTATGTTGTGTTGTACAAATCCAAAGTGTCGCACCATAAAGTACAACGTCATTTACTTTGTATCTATAGCTGTTTGCCCACTCACCTAAGTATTCAATTCCTTTATTTAAGTAATCCCATTTTGCCTGGTCTGCTTCTAATCCGTTTGATGCTGATGCGTTTGAAGTATGTCCAGTGTTACAAACGTAAAGTGTTCCACCATACTTAACAATGTCGTTAATTTTGTATCTTGTATTGATAGCCCAATTTTGTTTCCAATCTTGACCTTCGGAGAATAGGTCCCATTTTAATATGTCAGCTTCAAGTCCAAGTGCATTCGTGGCCGCGGCAGTATGACCAGTGTTACAAATGTAAATGTTTCCA
>CEOK01135147.1_pt1 | contig 27124 bp, 27 predicted proteins | sample 427001 | NCBI WGS metagenome assembly CEOK01 (sample SAMEA2591108, study PRJEB7988) | marine metagenome | isolation source: saline water (ENVO:00002010), including | reverse complement strand
CACTCAAGGCCCTCAATATACAATACCAACTGGATTTTCACTAGCATAGAAGAATAAAAATGGCAGATTCAAATTTACAAACATCAACAGCTGCGATATTAAGTAGAATTATAACATTAGTTTCCAGTTCTAATGCAAAAGAACTGGCCAAAAATGCAAAAACTGGAAAAAATATTGGAGAAGAAGAAGATACTAGTCTAGAACAAGCAGTTGCGTCAAGAGTTAGTTCTCTCTCAAGCGCCGCCACGGCAGAAGATTTAGATTATCTTAGTAGGTCGGTGCGAGAGTTGTTGTCAACAACTTCAAGCAATTTAACTGGTGAGTTTATTCCAAGTCAATCGGGAAATTCTGGTAAATTTTTAGTAACAGATGGAACAAATGATTCTTGGGGAAATGTTTCTATTAAAACAGTAACTAATGTGGTTGATTTATCGAATAGTGCATCTTACAATATTGCATATGTAACATCAATAAACAAATTATATGTTCTAGAATCTGGGACTTGGAGAGAAATGTAATGTCAAACTTAGATTCAAGATTAGATACATCAAGGTCTGCACTTACAACTGATTTAGAAAGTTCTATACCGAGCGCTGATGCATTATCTTTACTTAAACTTGCAAGAATAGCAAAACAAATAAAACAATCAGAAAATCAAACTTTAGAAGCACTGATAGATTCTAGGGCTCAAACATTAATAAGTGGTGCAAGCGTTGAAGATTTGACTAAAGTTGCTGGTGCTGTTGCAAAAGTTATAGATGCAGTAACACCAAACACCTCTTCTGGTGCAGAACTTCCATCTCAATCTGGTAATGTAAATAAATGGTTAACTACAGATGGAACAAACATGACTTGGGGTGATGTAGATGGAATATTTGCATCTGAATATGTAAATGAGGCTGGACTACCTTCATCTGGAAACACAAACGGAGACCTAGCATATGCAGTCACAGAAAAAAGTTTAAATTTTTGGAATGGTACTGCTTGGGAAAAGATAGGCAACTGGACATAATATAAATAATTATAAATAGTAGCAAAACAGGAGCTACTATAATGGCGAGAATCACATCTAAATCAGAGTTTAAAGAGTATTGTCTACGAAAACTTGGTAAACCAGTAATTCAAATTAATATTGACGATACCCAAGTAGAAGATAGAGTTGATGATGCTTTTGAATATTATCGTGATTATCATTACGATGCAACCGAAAAAGTTTTTCTTAAACACGAAATAACTGGTTCAACCTTAAATCTTACTACTACTGTTGGCACTGAATTTACTGATGGTGAAACAATCACTGGTGATACAAGTGGTGCAACTGCAATAGTACATTCGACAAAATTAGATGGAACAACTTCTGATATTGTTTATGAGATGATGACCAATTCAACTCCACCTTTTCAAGTCGCAGAAACTATAACAGGGGGAACATCTGGCAAAACTGGTGTTATTAGTTCTGTAGATAAGGGAGACATAGAAAACGGATATCTTACTACTAGTGACTTGATTACAGGAATAAAAAGAGTTATACCTCTATATGAAAGAGACCAAAACGTAAAAAGTTTCTTTGATATTCGTTATCAAATGCATTTGAATGATGTTTACAATCTTCAAAGTGCAGAAATGTTAACATATGAAGTTACTCAATCTCATATGCAATTAGTCAATGATATGATTACAGGAAGAGTTCCAATAAGATTTAATCGTCATCAAAATCAATTACATTTAGATATTAACTGGGCAGAAGAATTAAATATTGGAGAATATCTAGTTATAGAATGTTATCGATATCTTGACCCAACGGTTTATCAAGATGTTTGGAATGATAGATGGTTAAAAAGATATGCAACTGCATTAATAAAAAAACAATGGGGAGAAAATTTATCCAAGTACTCTGGTATACAAATGCCTGGGGGTGTAGAATTTAATGGGCAAAGACTTATAGATGAGTCTAACGAAGAGATAACACGGTTAGAAGAGGAAATGTCTTCATCTTATGAATTGCCTGTTGACTTCATGGTGGGATAAATGGCACTTAATAGTTACTTTAATCAGACATCCACTGTTTCCGAGCAAAACGTAGTTGATTCTTTAGTAACAGAATCTATCCAAATCACAGGCCAAAATTTTTATTATTTAAAAAGAACAGACGTAAATGTTGATTCAATTCTAAATGAATCTACAATAACATCTTTCAATAGTGCAACACTTATAGAAATGTACATAGAAGATGCACAAGGGTTCGAAGGTGAAGGAGACTTTTTATCTAAATTTGGTTTAGAGGTTAGAGACACTTTGAATGTATTAGTATCCAAATCTAGATTTACAACCGAAACTTCTATGACAATTCCCCTAGCAGGAGATTTATTATATTTTCCTTTGGTTGATAGATGTTTTGAGATAAAATTTGTAGAAGATGAAGTTCCTTTTTATCAATTAGGAAAAAATTATGTTTATAAGTTATCAACTGAGTTATTTGAGTTCTCACAAGAAAACTTTAATACTGGAGTTGCAGAAATTGATGATATAGTTTCTGATTCAAATTACACAACAGTTTATAGTATTGATATAACATTAGGAACTGGTAGTGGAGATTATTCTTCTGGTGAGAGTGTATATCAAGGAACTAATTTTGAAAGTGCAACTGCGACTGCAACTGTAGAATCATGGAACTCTGGAACTAAAACTTTAAGAGTAACAAATTTGTCTGGTTCTTTTGCTCAAAATGTTGCAACAGTTGGTGTTACTTCTGGTGCAAATTATTTATTAGGTGCAACAAATACATACACATATGTACAAGAAACTACACAGTCTGTGGATAATAGTACAATAAGTTCTGAAGCTGTAGCAGATGATGTGATTGACTTTTCTGTAACAAATCCATTTAGTGAGAAATACTGATGTTAGGAATTACTCCACAATATAGAGGAACATTAAGGAATTATGTCATTGCTTTTGGCACTATTTTTGATGATGTTGATATAGAAAGAAAAGACTCTACAGGAGCTACTCAACAGATAATTAGAGTTCCAGTTTCATATGGGCCTATGCAAAAATATTTAGCAAGAATTAATACACAAGCGGAAACTTCTATCGTTCTTCCAAGAATGAGTTTTGAAATATCATCGTTGAGTTACGATGCATCAAGAAAATTGGTAAAAACTGGTGGATATAAAAAACAAGATACAGCGGACAATAGTGTTCAATTATTTGTTTATAATCCTGTTCCATATGATATTGGAATGACATTATCAATTATAACTAAGAATGCTGAAGATGGAACTCAAATATTAGAACAAGTTTTACCATTTTTTACTCCAAGTTTTACATTACCCATTAAAGATACTGATGATATGGGTATAACAAGAGACACACCAGTTACTTTAGAATCTGTAGATACACAAGATGAATATGAGGGAGACTTTCTAACAAGAAGAGCTTTGATATGGACTTTAAGTTTTAATATTAAAGGATATCTATATTCCAATACTCAAAGAGTGGAACAAATTAGAAAAGCGATTACTAATATAAAGAATCAAGATATACAATCTCAAGCATATACAAAGTCTGAAATAACCCCCAACCCAGCGGATGCAACTTCCACAGATGATTTTGGATTCAGTGAGACTATAACGGAGTTTTGATATGAATAAGACTGCAACAACTATGGAAGATAAATTAAATGACTTTCTTGACATTGAGAATACTATATCAGACTCTAAAAAAATTGTTAAGGCGAAAAAACAAGAAATAGAATATTATGACCAAGAGAAAGAAAGAGATAAAGATATTGAAAGTGATTACAATTTTCAAAGAGAGACACTATATAATTTAGTACAACAAGGACAAGAAGCTCTTTCAAGTCTTGTTCAACTTGCAGAACAAAGTCAACACCCAAGGGCATATGAAGTTGCTGGACAATTAATGAAAACTACAGGAGAGTTGGCAAAAGACTTGATTGAAATGCAAGCTATGATGAATAAAGTTAGAAATACAAAAGATGGAAATAACCCAAATAAAGTTGTAAATAATGCTGTCTTTGTTGGTGATACAAACCAATTTTTAGAAGCACTTAAAGGGAAGAATAGAACAAATGAATGAAGCAAATGAAACTGCCCAGATTTATGTTGACATGGACGGTGTTCTGTGCGATTTCATAGGCGGGGTGAAAAAAAGAACAGGACAAGATTTTACTAGTACAGATTTAACACCTAGAGCAAAACAAGAACTAAAAAAAGAAATAGAAGCTCTTGGTAATTTTTGGCATGAATTAGATTGGATGCCAGGTGCAAAAAAGATGTGGAATTTTATTAAACATCGAAAACCAAATATAATGTCTGCATATGCTAGTTGGGACAAAACTTGTAGAAGAGGTAAAACTTTTTGGATAGGTAAACATTTGTTAATTCCAGCAAATAGAATTAATCTAGTAAAAAGAGAAGATAAACAAAAATGGGCAACAAATGATGGTGTGCCAAATATATTAATAGATGACCATATTAAAAATATAAGGGAGTGGGAGGCAAGAGGTGGAATTGGGGTGAGACATATATCACCACAAAAAACTATTTCACAACTGAAAAAGTTAGGAATATAATATGAATGACATTTATCTAAATAACCCCAACTTGAAATCGTCTGGGGTCAGTATAGAGTGGACAGAAGATCAAGCGAAAGAATATGTAAAGTGTATGGAAGACCCAATATACTTTATTAAATCATATGTTCAAATCGTTAATCTAGACAAAGGGTTAGTTCCATTTGATTTATACCCCTTTCAAGAAAAAATGGTTAAAACATTTACTGAAAACAGATTTAGTATATGTAAAGTTGGTAGACAGTCTGGTAAATCTATAACTTGTATTGCATTTTTTCTACACTATTTACTTTTTAACAAAGATGTATCTGTTGCTTTACTCGCAAATAAACTTTCAACTGCGAGAGAATTATTAGGCAGATTACAAATGGCCTATGAATATCTTCCTAAATGGTTACAACAAGGAGTTGTTACTTGGAATAAAGGAAGTTTAGAATTAGAAAATGGTGCGAAAGTAATGGCGGCCGCAACATCATCATCTGCTATTCGTGGTGGCTCTTATAACATTCTTTTTCTTGATGAATTTGCGTTTGTTCCTAACGAAATTGCAGAAGAATTTTTTAACTCTGTTTATCCTACTATTTCTTCTGGTACATCAACAAAAGTTATTATTGTATCTACTCCTCAAGGAATGAATCATTTTTACAAACTATGGGTAGATGCACAAGAAGATAGAAACTCGTATATTCCATTAGAAGTTCACTGGTCAGAAGTGCCCGGCAGAGATGCAAAATGGAAAGAACAGACAATAAAAAATACTTCAGAAGAACAATTTAAACAAGAATTTGAAACAGAGTTTTTGGGAAGTACAAATACTCTTATAAACACTGCAAAACTTAAATCTCTTGTTTTTAAATCGCCCATACAAAGAGCATATGATGGTGCAATAAAAATTTATGATAATCCAAAAAAAGACCATTTATATTATATGACAGTGGATTGTGCAAGAGGAAGAGGCGGAGATTACTCTGCATTTTCTATATTTGACGCAACTGAAGCTCCGTATATACAAGTTGCAACATTTCATTGTAATAATACTGCACCTATGGTTTTTCCAACTGTGATTCAACAATTTGCAAAACTATATAATGATACATATGTACTAGTAGAAATAAATGATATTGGTCAGCAAGTCAGTGATATTTTATATCACGAATATGAATTAGACAACATGCTGTCAATAAATAGTGACCCCAGAAAGGGGCAGTCGATTGGTTCTGGGTTCGGTAGCTCTATAACTTTAGGTCTTAGAACAACAAAATCAACTAAAAAAGTTGGTTGTATGAACTTAAAAAGTTTGATCGAAGAGGATGCTTTAATAATACAAGATTATGATACTATTAATGAACTTTCTAGTTTTGTATCTAAAGGAATAAAATTTGAAGCAGAATCGGGTCGGAATGATGATTTAGTTGATACTCTCATAATGTTTGCGTGGATGACAACTGATTCGTATTTTCAAGAATTATCTAATATGGATACAAGGAAAGCAATATACGAAGAAAGAATACGGAGAATGGAAGAAGAGATGTTGCCTTTTGGTTTCATCGATACTGGTGTAGAGGTGAATACTTTCGTTGATGATGAAGGTCAGCAATGGAAAATTGAGAATATGTAGGAGAAATCAATCTTTTTATAAATAAATTAAGAAACAGAATTAATTTTACGAGATTTTGTACTATTTTATAACACACTAAAGGAGATGAAAAAATGCCATTCCAAGTAAGTCCAGGCGTTAATGTGTCAGAGATAGATTTTTCTACTTCTACCCCAAATGTATCTGCATCGGTTGGTGGTTTAGTAGGAAGATTTACGCAAGGCCCAGTTAACACAATAACTAAAATTTCTAGCGAACAGGAACTGACTTCACTCTTCGGCAAACCAAACGAAGATACATATAAGTCATATTTCTCTGCTTCTAACTTTCTCCAATACGGAAACAACCTTTCATTGATTCGTGTTGTAGGAACAGGAGCTCTGAACGCAACTGCTGGTATACCACAGACAAACACACCAGTAGAATCAACCATAACTGGTACTGCATTTGCGGCCGTAGTCGCAAGTGGGGGTTCTGGTACAACTGACGGAGCAGTAGGTACTGGTGACGCAGCTGTAACTGGAGAAGCATTAGGTACTGCTGACAACTCCACTACTGTCTTTACTTTACCAACAACTGCACATACGAACAGAAGTATTACGGTAAAAGTTGATGGTGCTACTGTCGCAGCTAACACTTTTACTCTTTCTGGTACTAACACAGTTACTTTCGCAACTGCCCCAGTATCTGGTGCAATTACGGTAGATTTTACAGCAGCCGACACATTTACTCTTCCAAGAGAAGATTTCAATAGTGATATTGCAGTAAGTGTTGGTGGTTCTTCAGTAACATCTGGTTTTACAGTAACTGGAACAAGTCTTGTTTTTACTGCTGGTTCAATTCCTGCTGATGGAGATGCTGTAACAGTAACTATGGGTGCAAGAAAGAAATTCGCACTTACTGGTGAAGATGTCGGTGCATCTGACTCAGTAACAGTTGATGATGCAACCACAGGGTTTACTGTAACTGGTGCGACTGCAACTACTAAAGTTGTAGAAATGACTACAGCACCAGCTTCAGACATAACTATTAAAGTCTTAAATGCAACCCAAACAACTTTTTCTTATACTGGTGTTTTAGTTACACACGAAGAAGAAGGTGCAAATGACATTGCAGCTGCAGCTGCAGCCGTAAATGGAGAGTGGGCTGCAAAAAGTGCTGGAGTTTGGGGAAATAATCTAAAAGTATACACAATTGATTCTGCTACTAATTTAACAGCATTTGAAGCATTAAACACAAACTTCCAAAATGTAATTAGTGCTGCTCCGAATGTTGCATCAACTGATGGTCTTACTTCTGCCGAAGCAGGAAGAAGTATTGAATTGCACGTTGTTGTAACACAGATTAACCCAAGTAACGGTGTAGAAACTGTACTTGAAACTTTTGAGTTCCTATCAAAAGCTGGAAATGGAAAACGAGCAGACGGAACTAATATTTACTACAGAGATGTAATTAACGAAAAATCAGAATATATCTGGTCAATCAACCATCCTGCTATCGGTACTAATTGGGGAACTAACTTGGTAACAACAGTTTCTGGTGCTGAAGTAGCAACATCTTTTGCCACTATCGGTTCAGACGCTCTTACAAGACCTTTTGGTGGGGGTAATGATGGTGCAACTCCAACTGCTGGACAAGTCACACAATCATATGACCTTTTCTCAGACCCAGATAGTACAGACGTTACTCTTGTGATGACAGGAGAATGGGGTGATATTACAAGTGGTAGTACAGTTCAGACTAGTGTAATTTCTATGTGTGAAACAAGAAAAGATGCTGTTGCATTGATTTCACCACCAACTTCTACAGTTCTTGGTAATAATCCTTTGAGTGGTGTAGTAAATTATTTTGATACCACAATGACTCAAAAAAGTAATTATGCATTTGTAGATTCGAATGTTAAGTATCAATACGACAAGTACAATGATAAATACAGATGGTTGCCTCTTAATGGTGATATTGCTGGTCTAATGGCACGAACAGACAATGATAGAGACCCTTGGTTTTCTCCTGCTGGATTTAATCGTGGTGTCATCAAAAATTCAGTAAAACTAGGTTGGGATCAAACAAAGGTACATAGAGACACGATTTATCCAAAAGCGATTAATCCAGTTGTTACCTTCCCAGGCCAAGGTACAGTACTTTACGGTGATAGGACACATACTACTAAACCAAGTGCGTTTGATAGAATTAATGTTCGTAGACTGTTTATCATACTTGAAAAGTCTATTGCGACTGCTGCTAAATTTACTTTATTTGAATTTAACGATGCATTTACACGTTCACAATTTACAGCACTGGTAGAACCTTTTTTGAGAGAAGTGAAAGGTCGAAGAGGAATTTATGATTTCTTGGTTGTGTGTGACGAAACAAACAATACTCCTGCTGTTGTTGACGCAAATGAGTTTGTAGGTGATATATTCATTAAACCCGCCCGTTCTATCAACTATATCCAGTTGAACTTTATTGCAACTAGAACTGGAACAGAATTTGAAGAAATAGTAGGGTCAGCGTAAAGAAATGATTATAAATAGTTACAAACACAACGTAAGGAGATAAAAATGGCATTTGATGTAAATACTTTCAAGTCAGAACTAAAACTTGGTGGTGCTAGACCAAATCTGTTTGAAGCCACGTTAACATCACCAGCTGGTGGAATGGCGGATTTCAGATTTATGTGTAAAGCTGCTCAGTTGCCTGGCAGTACTATCCCATCTATCGATGTACCATATTTTGGTAGACAGGTTAGATATGCTGGTAACAGAACATTTGAACCTTGGACTGTGACTGTCCTTAATGACGAAGATTTCACAATTAGAAATTCTTTCGAAGCTTGGATGGCAGGAATTAATGGTCACACTTCAAACCTTCAATCAACTGGTGCAAGTACATATAAAACAGACGGAAATGTTTTCCATTATGGAAAAGATGGTTCTTTAATTGCATCCTACAAATTCCTTGGTGTATTCCCAACTGAGTTGGGTGCCATCGAACTTGCATGGGACACTAATGATGTGATAGAAGAGTTTACGGTTACTTTAGCGATGGATTACTGGACACACGCTGAAGCCTCAGTAACTTAAATAACACTTTTAAAAGTGTTATAAATATTATGAGAGGTGAATGACATGGCAAAACTGTTTGGTTTTGAAATAACCAGAAGCAAAAACGAAAAAGAAGCCCCTAAATCTTTTGTACCCCCAACGGGCTCAACAGATGAAGGGGCTATTACTGTTCAAAGTAGTGGATTTTTTGGACAATATTTAAATCTAGAAAACACTGCAAAATCTGATTCAGAGTTAATAAATAGATATCGTGAAATGGCGATGCATCCAGAAGTGGAAATCGCTATTGACGATATTGTTTCGGAGTCTGTTATCACAGATTCCCCATCCCATCCAGTTAAAATAGACACTGGAGAAATTCAACAATCTACAACTGTTAAAAAAGCAATTAACGAAGAATTTGTTCATATTCTTAAATTGTTAAAATTTAAAGAACGTGGATATGATATATTCAGAAATTGGTATATTGATGGACGAATTTATTATCACATTCTTTTAGGCAATAATAAAAAAGAAGGTATTAAAGAATTAAGGGTTGTTGATCCAAGAAAAATCAGAAAAGTAAAAGAGATAGAAAAAGACCAAAAAGGTGGTGTTGGACTTTCTCTAGTAAAAAGTACCAAAGAATATTATATATACAGTGACAAAGGAATACAAGCAACAGAAGAAGTAAATCAAGGTGTTCCAATATCAGTTGACTCAATTGCCTATATTCCTTCTGGTTTAAGTGATGGTCAGAAGAACTATACAATCGGTCATCTCCACAAAGTAATAAAACCCCTAAATCAACTAAAACTTGTAGAAGACTCTGTAGTTATCTATAGGTGGACAAGAGCCCCAGAAAGAAGAGTTTTTTATATTGACGTAGGTAATCTGCCAAAACAAAAGGCAGAACAATACATGAATGATATTATGGTAAAACATAAAAATAAAATTGTTTATGATGGTGCAACTGGTGAAGTACGAGATGATAGAAAACATCTTTCTATGCTAGAAGATTATTGGTTTCCTAGAAGAGAAGGTGGAAGGGGAACTGAGATAGATACTCTTGCTGGTGGTTCAAATCTTGGTGAAATGGAAGACGTTTTATATTTTCAGAAAAAATTATATAAAGCTTTAAATGTTCCAATGTCTAGACTGCAACCCGAAAACACTATTCAGTTAGGAAGAGCTCAAGACATATCAAGAGATGAATATAAATTTAATAGATTTATAACTAGATTGAGAAATAAGTTTAGCCTGTTATTCATGGATTTGTTGAGAAAACAACTTATTCTAAAAGAAATAATTACCCCAGATGAATGGGAACTTATAGAAGAAGATATTGTTTTAGACTTTACACAAGATTCTTATTACACAGAGATAAAAAATAGTGAAATAATAAGAGATAGAGTTGGTTTAGTCGGAGAAATGGCAGAACTTATAGGAACATACTACTCTAAGGAGTGGGTGAAACAAAACATTCTACATCAAACTGAAGATGAAATTAATCAAATGCAAAAAGAAATGGATTTGGAAAAAGAACAATCTCCAGAAGAAGATGAAGAGGATAATTTTTAATAAGGGATATTAATGATGGCTGGTGAGTTACTTTTTCGTCCTGTTTTTCCATCACCTTTTGCTATATTACATTATGGTGAGAAACACAGAGAATTAAATAAAAGATTAATACTTGATATAGATCATGCATTAGAAAATGAAAATATAAAATATAGAACTTTTAGTAAAAATAGTTGTTCTTCACAAACTAAATCAAATATGGAAGAACATTATACGAGTTTTTCAGATTTGAGAGATATTATCCATATTGCTGTTGTGGAAGCAATGCATAAAAGTAAAATTCCTCAAGAAGTTACGAATCGTGTTATAACAGAACATCTTTGGGGTAATGTAGTTTTTGATGTGGGTGGATTTTCCAAACCTCATTTTCATGGTTCTGGGAAAACATTATGGAGCGGAGTTTATTATCCGAAAGGATTAAAAGAAATTGAAAATTTAGATGAGTATGACATTAAAAATAGTGTACAGCCTGGATATACTGGAGAAATGACTGCTGAAAGTCCTACTGGTGGGCAATTAATTATACATGACCCAGCAAGATTGATAAAAAGTCAAGTAAAACCAGAGGGAAATATAACTGGATTCTCAGAATTTTATGGTCACGATATTACCATATGGCCAACGGAGTCATTACTTGTTCTGTTTCCAGCATGGATGGAACATATGGTCGCACCATCATTAACTAAAAACAGAAGATATAGTATATCTTTTGCTACAAATAAACGGAGTATATAACCATGAGCGAGACTGAAACAGAAAAAGATATAAATATTCAAGGAGAAAACATAGTAGACGATATAGTTCTTGGTAACTTGTCTAAATCTAAAGATTCTATTGCTGATATTCTTAAAGGTAAAATAGCATCTGAGATTGAAGACCATCGTAAAGTTGTTGCAAGTTCTATGTTCTCTACTGATAAGGAAGAACAGGAATAGTACTATGAAATCATTCGTAGAATTTTTAGACGAAGACATGGACGAGGCGGTAAAACGCAAAGTCGTTATTCGTAAAGGAAAACGAATGATTAAATATAAAACTGATCGGCCTGGCTATAAAGTCGTAAATAAAAAAGAAGTGAAAATCGGTGCCTCTGATGCGATAAAAATGAGTATTAGAAATACTAAAAGTGCCCGAAAAAGAAAAGGTAAAACTGCTCAATCTAATATGAAGAGAAGCAGATCAATGGTAAAAAGAACAGGATTGTAAAATGCAACTAATAACAGAAGTGTTTGAAGACTTACAGTTTATCACTGAAGAAAAAGGCAAAAATCTCTTCATTGAAGGAGTATTTCTTCAAGCAAATAAAAAGAATAGAAATGGTAGAGTATATCCTACAGAAGTTCTACAGAGAGAAGTAAAAAGATATACAGAAAATTATGTCGATAAAAGTCGTGCATATGGTGAATTGGGACACCCTGCTGGCCCAACCATAAACCTTGAAAGAGTTTCCCACATGATTAAGGAACTAAGACAAGATGGAGACAATTTTATCGGAAAAGCAAAAATTATGACTGAGACCCCTATGGGTGCGATTGCTAAAAATTTGATTAGTGAAGGAGCAACCCTTGGTGTTTCATCTAGAGGAATGGGTAGCGTAAAAAAATCAAGTGGAACTGACGTTGTTCAAAATGATTTTTATCTTGCAACTGCAGCTGATATTGTTGCTGACCCATCTGCACCTGATGCCTTTGTAAATGGTATCATGGAAGGAAAAGAATGGGTTTGGGAAAATGGTGTTATTAGAGAATCACAAATAGAATCATATAAATCCGAAATACTATCAGCAAAAAAGAAACAATTAGAAGAAGTTAAGATTCGTGTATTCGAAAATTTCTTTCAAAAGTTGTAGTTTTATAAATAAAAGTAACGTAAAATCAAAGTTTAAGGAGATCTCAAATGGACAACAAAACTGAAGAAGTAACCGAAATCGAAAAAGACCTTGACACTGCAATTGCAGAAGAAGAGGCGGTTGTTGAGGAAACTCAAGAAGATCAAATCGATGAGGTTGTAGAAACAGATTCCGAATCTGAAGAAGTCACTCTTGATGAAATGGATCATGCAAAAAAGAAAAAAGAAGTGAAAAAAGAAATGGATCATGGTGACGAAGAAGAAGATGAAGATGAGGAAGATGAAGACGAGGACGAAGTTGAAGAAGGTTCTTACGATAAAGGCAAAAAGAAAATGGTGAAAGCCAGTTACGGAAAGAAAGAATCTAAAAAGGTCACTAAAGAAGACCTAAATGTTGAAGAACATATTGATGCTATGCTTTCTGGGGATGACCTGTCGGAAGAATTTAAAGATAAAGCAAAAACAATTTTTGAAGCCGCCGTACTAGAAAAAGTAAATGAAGTAAAAGAAACTCTTGAGAAAGAGTTTGAGAATGATTTCGCAGAAGCTGTAACTGAAATTCGCACAGAACTATCAGAAAAAGTAGATGAATATTTGACTTATGTTGCCAAAGAATGGTTAGAAGAAAATAAACTTGCTGTCGAAAACGGTCTTAAGTTAGAAATCATGGAGAACTTTATTAAAGGTTTGAAAACTGTGTTTACTGAAAACTATATTGAAGTGCCAGAATCTAAAGTTGACTTGTACGCAGAGTCAGTAAAGGATTTGGACGAAAAGAAACAAAGTCTAGACGAAGAAATTTCCAAGAATATGGATCTTGCTAAGTCTGTTGAAGACCTTCAAAGAGAAATCGAAACCAGAAATATCTGCGAAGGACTAACTCTAACACAATCAGAAAAAGTTAGAAGCTTGAGTGAAGGAGTAGATTTTGTTTCGGTGGAAGATTTTGGGGAGAAATTACAGGTAATTAAGGATAATTATTTTCCTACTGAGTCTGTAGTTTCAGTTGTTAATGAAGAGGTTGTGTCAGTTGAAGAAACAACTGATGATACTGAATCAACAACAACTGTATCTCAAACCGACCCTAAAGTTGCTGCTCTTGCAGCTGCTATGGGTAGATTCAGTAAAAAATAAGTTTTTATAAATAATTACAGATTTAAGAAAATTAGACAACTTAATTCGACAACACTAAAAGGAGACTAGAGATGTATCAAGATACTCATCTAACAGAAAAACTTCAAGAAAAGTGGAAGCCAGTAATTGAGCATCCTGATCTTCCTGAGATTGGGGATTCGTACAAAAAGGCGGTGACTGCGATTCTTTTAGAAAACCAAGAAAAGGCTGCTAGAGAAGACGGTGCTATGCACAGTTTGACCGAAGCTGCTCCAATAAACGATGTGGATGGTGGAATGTCACCAACCGTAGGTAGTGAAGGAAATATCAAGGGTATGGATCCTGTCCTTATCTCTTTGATTAGACGTTCAATGCCAAACCTAATGGCATATGATGTACTAGGTGTTCAACCTATGACTGGCCCAACTGGACTTATCTTTGCGATGAAGTCACAGTATGGTGACCAAGCATCTGAAGCACTATTTGGTGAAGCAGATACTGACTTCGCTGGTGCTGGAACACACGCCGGTACAGACCCATTTGGTGACTTTAGTATTTCATCAAATGCTGGTTCATATGGTTCAGCTTCCAACTTCACAACTGGTACTGGTGCTGCTACTAATAAAGCAGAAGCACTTGGTGACGGTTCTGTTTCTGGAATGGGAACAGGTGGACACTTCAACCAAATGTCATTCTCAATTGAAAGAGTAACCGTAACTGCTAAGTCACGTGCCCTTAAAGCTGAGTACACTCAAGAACTTGCACAAGACCTAAAAGCTGTGCATGGACTTGACGCAGAAGCTGAACTCTCTAACATTCTTTCTACAGAAATTATGGCAGAGATTAACAGAGAAGTTCTTAGAACTATCTACGCAGCTGCGAAGCCTGGTGCTCAAAACAACGTAACTGATACTGGTGTTTTTGACCTCGCAAACGATTCAGATGGAAGATGGTCTGTTGAACGATATAAAGGTCTAATGTATCAAGTCGAGAGAGAAGCTAACGCAATCGCAAAAGAAACTCGTAGAGGAAAAGGTAATATGATTATCTGTTCTTCAGATGTTGCTTCTGCACTTGCAATGAGTGGACAACTTGATTACAACCCACAAATGCAAACTAATCTAAATGTTGACGACACTGGACAAACTTTTGCTGGTGTTCTTAACGGACGTATTAGAGTGTATGTAGACCCATATTTTGCAGTAGGTGCTGCTGGATATGAACTACTTGTTGTAGGATACAAAGGTACTTCACCTTATGACGCTGGTATGTTCTATTGCCCATATGTACCGCTACAAATGGTTCGTGCAGTAGGTGAGAATACTTTCCAACCAAAAATTGGATTTAAAACTCGCTACGGTATCGTAACAAACCCATTTGCTGGTTCATCTGCACACGCTAACCAGTACTACAGAATAGTCGCTGTTAAGTCACTACTCTCATAAGAACAAATAATTAATAATAAATTAGTCGTTCTAAACTTAAGGGTCTCTTCGGAGACCCTTTTTTTTACCTTATAAATAGACACAGGGATGATAGAATTAATAATAATATCTACAGGAAAGAAAGTTCTTATAGCTGCATGGATTGTTGTATATACATTAATCATATCACAACCATCAGATGCATCAGAAAATAAACAACCAAAGAATATATTTCAATGTTTTTCTTGTTTTTTAAAAAAACCAAGTGATTGGACATGGGAACAAGAAATGAGAAAAGGTGTGCGTGAAGACCCCAAGTATATTACATGTCGAAGATACAAAAGAGTACAAACAAAAGGTGGTCAACAAGTATGTTTATACAGAGGAGCAAATAATACATACACTTTAGTAGTTGAGGGCCAATGTCCAAGTACATATCAATGTAAATATGACCCAAATGGAAAAGAACCAAACATTGATAGTGTGTTGGACTCCTTAAATGACTCCTTTAAAAAGTGATATAAATAGTATGTGTTAGGAGACAAAGATGGCAACATTAAATACCAATATAATCAATCCAAATACTTTACAGACAAATTCTTTTGAGTTGGTAATTAGTAAAGCTCCAACTCTAAGTAGATTTGTACAATCTGTATCTGTTCCAGGCGTTACAATGGGAGAAGCAACCATAGGTACTCCTTTTGCAGATAGAAGAGCGCCTGGCGATAAAATAATTTACTCTGTATTATCTTTATCATTTTTACCAGATGAAGATTTTAAATGTTGGAAAGAAGTTTATGAATGGATTACCGCTCTTGGGTTTCCAGTTAATTTTCAACAATACGGAGCATATTCAGCTGAAAGACAAGGGTTAACAGTAAAAGACCCATTTTCTGATGCAGTTCTAATTATTAATGATAATCAGAGTAAACCAAAACTAAAGTTAGACTTCAATAGTCTTTTCCCAATTGCACTTGGAGATATTCCATTTTCAACATCCGATACTGGAGCAGACCCAGTACCAGTAACAGCAGATTTTCAATACACATACTATACATGCACTAATTTATAATTTTTGAGGCGATTATATGAATGATTCAGTAGAATTGATGGCAAAGTTCATCGATGAGGCAAAAGAAGATATCAAACTCGATCTTCTAGATATAGAAAATGAACTATTAAGAAATTCACACTTAATAGGTAAATGGTTGACATATCAACAAAATCAAAAAGCAAAATTTTTATTGATAGAAACAGATTATAAACGGTTTTTATCAAAGAAAAAAAGATATCTAATGGGTAGATTAGACGATGAAGAACGAGAGTCTAATGGTTGGCCTATAGAAGGAAATAAAATCTTAAAAGCAGACCTTGATATGTGGTTAGATGCCGATGATGAAATTTTAAAAAAGAAAAAACATTATCTAGTACAAAAACAAATAGTAGAATTTATCGATAGTACTCTCAGTCAAGTTGTGGATAAAAAGTGGTCTATCAAGGCATATCTTGATTATAAAAAATGGATTGAAGGAAACTAATGGAAGAAGTTCTGGTTGAGAAACTAGATGAGGTTTATGTTCGCATAGATTCCAATGAGTTCTTTGTTTTAAAAGAACTTGTTGATTACTTTACGTTCAAAGTGCCTGGCGCAGAATTTATGCCATCCTACAAAAATAAAATGTGGGACGGTAGAATTAGGCTTTTAAATCCTGGCAATAGAAAATTATATAAAGGATTGTTACCACAATTAAAAAGATTTTGTGATTTAAATAATTATGCTTTTGTTTGTGAAGATGAACAACCACCAAAATTTTCAGACGAAAATCTTAAAGAACTAGTAGATTATATAAAACCAACGTCTGGTGGGAAATCAATTCAATACAGAGACTACCAATTAGATGCAGTAAAACATGCAATCAACAATCAAAGATGTTTACTACTTTCTCCAACTGCGTCTGGGAAATCTCTCATCATATACACTTTATTGAGATTTTACTCTTTACACCCAGACTTAGAAAAGAAGAAACTCTTAATTATTGTTCCTACTACATCATTGGTGCATCAAATGTATTCTGATTTCGAAGATTATGGATATAATAGTGAAAAGTTTTGCCACAAAATATATAGTGGTCAAGATAAGAATACTCACAAAAGAATTGTAATATCTACTTGGCAATCAATATTTAGATTGGATAAAGAGTACTTCAATCAATTTGGTTTGATAGTAGGAGATGAATGTCATTTATTTAAAGCAAATTCTTTAAATAAAATTATGGATAGAATGGTTAATTGCAAATATAGATTTGGAACAACAGGAACACTAGATGGGACTAAGACTCATAAGTTAATGCTTACTGGAATGTTTGGTGATGTGAAACAAGTTACCTCTACTAAAAAATTAATTGATAATAAAACTCTAGCAGAATTTAAAATAAAAGCTTTAGTACTAAAGTACACAGATGAACAAAGAAAAGAAAATAAGAAAGAAAATGAAGGTTCTGGTAGAAAGTATGCAGATGAGATATTTTGGATACTTCATAATGAAAGAAGAAATAGATTTATAGAAAACTTGACATTGAGTCTAAAAGGTAATACACTAGTACTTTATCAAAGAGTTGAGCAACATGGAAAACCAATGTTTGATTCCATCTCCAAAAGAGCAGAAGATGGCAGGCCTGTTTTCTTTGTTAGTGGTGAGATAAAGGGAGAAGTCAGAGAAGAAATAAGAGCCTTAACTGAGAAGTCAAATAATGCAATCATTGTTGCATCTTATGGCACATTCTCTACTGGAGTCAATATCAAGAATCTTCATAATGTTATATTTTCATCTCCAACAAAAAGTAGAATAAGAAACTTACAGTCTATTGGAAGAGGGCTTAGAAGAAGTGATTCAAAAAGTAGTGCAACTCTATATGATATTGGGGATGATTTAAGACACAGGACTTATATCAATTTTGCGATGAGACACTTTTTTGAACGCATAAATATATACAACGAAGAGAAATTTGACTTTCAAGTTCATGATGTACAATTACATAAGGGAGTTTAAAAGTGCAGTATAAAATAATAAAACTTCAGAATGGAGATGACATAATCAGTGGAGTCTTATCAGTCAAAGAGAATAAAGATACCATCGCCTTGGATGACCCATATTGTCTAAAACAAATACCACAAGAAGGTGATGATGGAGACCTCAACGGTGCAACTGTCGCCTTTGTAAGATGGATTCCTTTCACAGAAGATACTCATATATATCTACCTCTTGACAGAATTATTACTATGACAAACGTAAAAGATGATTTGTTGAAATATTATATAAAACTATCCCAGAAACACAAGGATGAACCCCACAGTGAATTTCTTGAGGAAGACGGTTCGGAAGAAGATGAAGATTTCTTCAAGAAGCTTGGTAATGACCAAACAATACATTAATATATTTCTTAAAGACCTACAAGGTCTATTATACACATAAAAAAACTTTTGTCAAGCATTATTTTCAAAAAAGATGAAAAAAGTTTTGCTTGACATTGGTTTGATTTTGGGTTATAATGATATAAATTTTACGAGGTGAAATAGAATGACAGCTAAAGAGACTAAGCCAAAGAAAAGGGTGAAGCAACATTATGTAGACAATAAAAAATTATTGCAATCAATGATTGAATACCGTGAAATGATTTCTTCTGCAAAGAATGAAGGTAAACCACGGCCTAGAGTACCAAGTTACATTGGTGAATGTATTATGAAGATATCGCAACATCTTTCATATAGACCTAATTTTATAAATTATACTTATAAAGATGATATGATATCTGATGGTATAGAAAATTGTCTTTTGTATATTGACAATTTCAATCCAGAAAAGTCAAAAAATCCTTTTGCATATTTCACCCAAATAATATATTATGCATTTATCAGAAGAATCCAAAAAGAAAAGAAACAAACCTATGTGAAGTTCAAGTCTTTTGAACAAGCAAGTCTCATGTTAGATCTAGCTGGTGAGGGTAAAGATTCTGGTTCAAATCCTGTCAATCAAAATTTTCTAGAATTTATTCATAATAATATGGATGAGTTCTTGGCAGATTTTGAAAAAACTCAGAGAAACAAAAAAGAGAAAAGAAAAAAATCCAAAGAAAACGCAGACGTTGAAGAAAATCTAAAGGATAATTAATGAAAATTGCACTTATTACGGATACCCATTTTGGTGCTCGTGGGGATTCGATGTTGTTCTATGATTATATGATGGAGTTCTATAATGAAGTATTCTTTCCTTACATAGATAAAAATAAAATTGATACGGTAATACATCTTGGAGATGTTGTTGACAGAAGAAAGTTTATAAACTTCAATGTCCTTCATCGCTTCAAGAAAGATTTTTTAGGCGGTTTACAAGACCGTAAGTTAGATACTCATATAATTATTGGTAATCATGACACATACTTTAAGAATACAAATACCGTAAATGCAATGAATGAGTTGATTGATTTTAATCATCCATTTGCTCCTAAAGTATACACAGACCCCATCCACCTACAATTCGATGACAGAAAAATATGTATTATGCCTTGGATTAATTCAGAAAACTATGAAAATGCATTGAGTTTTATAAAGAAAAGTGATGCTGAAGTTTTGTTTGGCCATCTTGAGATTGCTGGATTTGAAATGAATAGAGGTATGAGATGCGAAGATGGACTAAGTATAAAAAAGTTTGATAAGTTTAATCTTGTTTGTTCTGGTCACTTCCATCATAAATCAAATAATGGAAAGATACATTATCTAGGAAATCCTTATGAAACCACATGGATGGATTATAATGATCCAAAAGGGTTTCACATATTTGATACTGAAACTCTAGAGTTGGAATTTATAAAAAATCCATTCAAAATGTTTCATAAAATTTACTATGATGAAGATAAGAAACAAGATATATCAAACCTATCCGATAGATATGTAAAAATAATTGTTCAGAACAAAACTGACTCATATAAGTTTGATGTGTTTTTAGATTCCTTATACAAACAAAATGTTGCAGATATTAGTATAGTAGAAGACAATCAAGATTTTGTAGAAGAGGGAGATGTTGATGTTATTCAAGATACAATGACGTTATTATCTGAATATATCGATGGGTATGAAATGACTATTGATAAAACTAGATTGAAAGGTTTTATCAAAGAATTATATGTTGACGCAATAAGAGAAAATGTTTAATGATAGAATTTAACACTATTAAATGGAAAAACTTTCTTTCCACTGGAAATAACTTTACAGAAGTTCAATTAGACAAAACATCGTCAACATTAATTCTTGGTGCGAATGGTGCTGGTAAGTCTACTATATTGGATGCATTGTGTTTTGGGTTGTTTGGTAAAGCATTTCGTAAGATAAACAAACCTCAACTTATAAATTCAATAAACGAAAAAGACTGTATTATTGAAGTTCGGTTTACTATAGGTAGGAATAAGTATCTAGTTAGAAGAGGAATTAAACCAAATCTATTTGAAATATTTGTAAATGATTCTATGTTAGACCAAGACTCAAAGATAAAGGATTCTCAAACATATCTTGAAGATAACATTCTTAAGTTAAATTACAAATCTTTTACTCAAACTGTAATTCTTGGTTCTGCAACATTTGTTCCATTTATGCAATTGTCAGCTGCAGATAGAAGAGATATCATAGAAGATTTGTTGGATATAAAAATATTTACTTCTATGAATGAACTTTTAAAGGTTCGACAATTTCAGTTAAAAGATAAAATGACACAAAATGAGAATGATAGAGTTTTGTGTGATAATAAAATACATATCCAAAGTTCTTATATAGAAGAAATTAACAAGGCAAAGAAAAGTTCTATAAAATCTATTCAAAATAAAATAGACCTCAGAGAAGATAGTATATCGAAGAATTTGGATTTTATTGATGGGACACTTAAAAAATCGTGTGAGTTTGAAACACTTATTGATGATCATGCCTTAGTAAAGAAAAAACAAAATAAACTTGACTCATTAGAAAGTCAACTGATGTCCAATCTAAAGAAGAATAAAAAAGACGAAAAGTTTTTTTCTGAGGTTGATAGTTGTCCTACTTGCAAACAAAAAGTAAATGATTCTCATAGAGAATCTATGACTAGTGATGCAAGAGGAAAAGTAATAGAATTAGAAACTGCGATAGAAAAATTAGGTGCAGAGTTTAAAAAAGTAAATGATAGATTAAATAGTATCACTGATATTCAAGAACAAATATCTTTGTGTTCTTCCCAGATATCGGAAAAAAATTCTGAAATTAAATTGTTGAAAAGAGATATCAATGAATTTAAAAATGAAATAACAGAATTGCAAAGTAAAGATACCTCTGTTGGTGGACTTCAAAAAGAATTAAAAAAACTTGAAGATTCGTTATCTAATCTTGATAATATTAGAAAAGAGTTGAGTGAATCTAGAGAATATCACAATATTGCATCGATGTTATTAAAAGATACTGGAGTTAAAACTTCAATTATAAAATATTATTTGCCTATCATGAATAAGTTAATCAATCAATATTTGCAGTCTATGGATTTTTACGTTAACTTTACAATGGATGAAAAGTTTTCCGAATCGATTAAATCTAGAAGTAGAGAAAGATTTACATATGCGTCTTTTAGTGAAGGTGAGAAAATGAGAATAGATTTAGCTTTGTTATTTACTTGGAGATCAATAGCAAAGATGAAAAATTCAGTAAATACAAATCTACTGATATTAGATGAAGTGTTTGATAGTTCTCTTGATAACAACGGAACTGATGAGTTTTTGAAATTATTAAACACATTAGGCGGTAATAATGTTTTTGTGATAAGTCATAAAGGAGAAATACTTTATGATAAATTTAGGAGTGTAATAAAGTTCGATAAAATTAAGAACTTTAGTCAGATAGTGGAAGAAAAATAAAAATGGGACTTTACTTGGAATCTTGTTACGAAATTACAAAAGACTATCCAAATTATGATTATGTATTAACATCACCCCCCGATTATGCAGAATTAGGAATAGACCCCAAAACTGGCCAGTGGGAAGTTTTTCTGGATAGTTGGATGAGTCAGTTAAAACCAAAAAAGAATTTGGTAACTATATGTACTACCGATAGGAAGGCAGATGGTAAGATATATCCAAAACATATAAAAATAATTAATGTTATGGAAGATAATGGTTGGTTTTTAAAATCTAAAAAGATATGGGTGAAATCCTATAAAGTTAATATGTTTAGAATGAATTATATGAATATATTAACCTTTGCAAAAAAACCATTTAAAGTAGTAAATCCTCATGACCCAGATGTATTCTTTGATGATTCGTCAACAGTTGTTAGTGGGTTTAAATATGGGATGTCCTTGGATGTCTGTAGAAGGATGATTGTAAACTGCACAGAAAAGGATGATGTTGTGTATGACCCTTTCATGGGGTCTGGCACTACAGCCGTTGCAGCTATTCGTGAAGGAAGAGGATACCAAGGGGCAGAAATAAACGAACCAACATGGTTGATTTCTAAGGAGAGAGTTGCAGAAGAATTAAATAAACCCCCAACAATGGAGCAATATTTTGACTGACCCATTTAAAATTAATTATGATAAAAAAGAAAAAGAAAAAGAAGACCCATTTCTAAATGAAGGCTTGACTTTACTACTAATTATTGTTACATTAGTAGGTATAACACTTATTTTGAACTGGATTGCGTGGTTATTTGGAGTATAATATGAAAGAAGAAAACCTTTACGAATTTTTAAAAGAATGTAAAAACCACGATGGTTTGCCCTGCATGGATACAAATTTATTTGGTCATGTCACTGAGATGTACGGAAAAGAAGTTTTCAGAAAAGTACTCGCAGAATTTATCACAAAAGAAAAACCACCATTCCCATATAAAGAATTTGCATACGAAGATTTGTTAACTTCATTTAGAAAATTAAAAAAAGTTGATTACTCTCAATATATAACTCCAAAAGAAAATCAACAAAAAGAAGTTTTAGAAAAATATGACGATTACAAATATTCTTATGAAAAATTTGGTCTAGGAATGATTGATGCTCCTTCAACATTTAATGAAGTGAGTGACTATTTTCAGAACAAACTTAGGATGCAGTGTGGGTCTTATGGGTTTCGTTCTCCTGTAGATAGGTGGAATGATGGGGATAATATTTGGGGGGTCTTAGGCCCCGTTTGGCGAGGTGTGAACGATAGTTGGGAACTAGGGCCCAAACAATATATGATGGCATTTCGTCTTGGAACATACATTGCAACACAATTCAAACCGATAGTTGCAAAAGTTATTTATGAGATGACAGATGCAAAAATAGTACTTGATACATCAATGGGATGGGGAGACAGATTGTGTGGATTTTTTGCTTCGAAAGCAAGTCATTATATAGGATGTGACCCAAATCCAAATACATTTGAAAATTATAAAAAACAAGCAGAAGAATACTCAAAATTTATTGGTAATGAATATGCAATTGTTGATGACGGAGATAGATGGGAATTAGACGGTCATTTAAAGTCTGTGGTTATGTATAGATGTGGTGCAGAAAATTTGCCTTGGGAAGATATTAACAATATAGATTGTGCATTTACAAGTCCACCATATTTTTCTACAGAAAGATATAACGAAGGTGGATTACATTCTGAAGACCAATCGTGGGCAAAATTTAATGAGTATGAGGCATGGAGAGATGATTTTTATCTTCCAGTTTCTGCAAATACATTTGACTCATTAGCGCCTGGCGGTCATATGTTGGTAAACATTATGGATCCAAAAATTAAAGGCAAAAGATATCGTTCTGGTGATGAATTAGTCGATGAGCTTAAAGATGATTTCATAGGTCAAGTAGGTATGAGAATAATGCAAAGACCTCAAGGAAAGGCTGTGTTCTCAGACGAAGATGGAAACTTTGATAAAGAAAAATTAAACTCTTTTATGAATAAAACATACATGGAAAATGTTTGGTGTTTTAGAAAAGGAAAGGGAATTGATTTATTCCGACATAAGAGGGTTATATCCTTAGATAGTTTTTTATAAATAGTATAAAACCTACAAGGATTATACTTTCATGGCTGATTCGCTGTTAAATACTTCCATATCTGCTATTGTCACAAATGCGACTAATAAAATACCAACTGCAACGGTTGATGAATTAGTCCAAATTGCGTCTGCAATAGATGACATTGGAAAAGACGAAGATTCCACTTTAGAAACTGCTATAAACAGCCGTATCAACACCCTTATGGGTGGTTCTCCAACAATAAGTGATGTACAGAAACTTGGGCGTGTTATTCGAAGAATGACAGACGAAACTGTTGCCTCCCAAGCAGGAAATACTGATAATCTTTCAGAAGGTACTACAAATCTTTATTATACAGATGCAAGGACACGAACTCATATAACAAGTGCAGACTTGGATATGGGGGGAAATAAAGTACTTTTTGGTAATCTATATTCAACTGAGGCTGACCTTCCATCTGCATCTGCATATCATGGTATGTTTGCACATGTTCATGCAACTGGAAAGGCCTATTTCGCTCATGCTGGTGTCTGGCACAAGTTAATAGACGAAACATCATCTACAACTACTGATTTAACTGAAGGTACAAATCAATATTACACTGATGCCAGAGTACAAACAAAACTTAGTTCTGTGTCTGGACATATTTTACCAGATACTGATGTAACATATGATTTAGGATCATCGACCAATAAATTTAGAGATTTATATTTATCTGGTTCTAGTCTTAAATTAGGAGATGCAACAATATCTGCTGAAACTGGTGGTGCAATGAATCTTCCAGCAGATTCGAAGTTGGGTGACACACCTACTGCAAGTGATAATACCACAAAGATTGCAACTACAGCATTTGTGTCTACTGCAATCTCAAATTTAATTGATTCTGCGCCTGGAGCTTTAAACACATTAAATGAACTTGCAGCTGCATTAGGGGATGATGAAAATTTTTCTACGACAATTACAAATTCTATTGCAACTAAGGCTAATACATCATCATTATCAACAGTCGCAACATCAGGGAATTTTTCAGATTTAAGTAATACACCTACAACCCTTGCTGGATATGGAATAACAGATGGTGGTAATGATTCATTTCAAGCATCTGGTATTAACAAAATATATTTTCAAGAATCTCAACCAAGTATTACTCAAATTGGAGAATTGTGGTTTCAACCATCTCTTGCTAGATTTTATAAAGCAATTGCAAATACTAATACTCAAACAGTTGATGCTGGTCAAGTTTCGAGCGCCCCAAATAATATAACATTTCCAGCAGCTGGTTCTGGTGGCACATCAATTTCTCTAAGATTTGGTGCATATCAGAATGCTGTTATTACATTCACAACTCCTTTAAATCTAGTATCTTTTACTGGTGGAGGAAGTCATGATACATCTTTAGTTGATGTTACTATGGAAGATGGGACTGTTCATACATTAAGTAATGGATATAATTTTGAGTCATATAGTGGTGGAGTTTTTAATAATGGTAGAGTTGCATCAATAAAGATAAACACCACATATAGTCCAAATAATAGTACTATGAATATAGTCACATCTGGTGCGCCTGTATGGGAATTAATTGCTGTCAACGGAGTTCCACTATCTACATCTGATTTAAGTGAAGGTACAAATCTCTATTATACAGATGCAAGAGTTGACTCAAGAATAAGTTCTCAAGTGACGCCCTTTCCTTATAGTGCTATAACTCAATCTTTAATTCCATCTGTTGATTCTGATGGCACTACAGGGGTTGATTTAGGAAGTTCATCTAAAAAATGGAGAGACCTTTATCTTTCTGGGAATACTTTACATTTAGGTGCAGCTCAAATAACAGCAGATGCTGGAACAATTAAACTTCCTACTGGTTCTGTTATTTTAGATAGTGGGGGTAGTCCACAGGTTATTCCATCTGCATTGGAAGAATTAACTAATGTTGATTTAATTGTCCCAAGTGAAAATATGACAATTGCAGTAGACGAAACTGATTCTGGTGCTTCTCCAACAAATGGTTGGGAATGGTCATGGAACGCAACATCACTTCCATATGCAAGAAGTACAATTTTAAATCAAACTCAAGGACAGATTCCATTATATAAAGGAAGTACATATCAAGTTAGAAATTTTGCAGCCAATGTAACTTCTGGAAATGCAACTCAAACTCATAAAATATATCTGAAATGGATAGATGGTGCTGGTTTAGATAATTTAGTAAGTTGGTCAACAAGTTTATTAAGTCAAACCATTTCTTTCCCAGGCGTTAGAAGTGGTGCAACAGTAACAGGTCAAGTTTTAAATATTACTGTTCCAAGTACGGTAACACCACCAACTCTTACGCCTCCTACCGTGACATATAATGTAGGTGCTGATACTGGAGTTTACCAGTTTAGTGGTGCAAATTCTGGAGATAATCCTTCAATTGGGCCTCTCTATAAGGGGGGTACATATACATTCACATTAGACAGTACAGTTTCTGGTCACCCATTTTATTTAACTACGGATGATGGTGCAAATTTTGTATCAAACTCATTTGTTGGAGAATATACTTCTGGAGTTACAGGTTCAAGAAATAGTTCTGGAGATGTAGTCTTTACTGTTCCATCTGATGCTCCTTCTACTCTTTATTATCAGTGTGGAATACATTCAGCTATGAAAGGAACTATAACGATTAAAGACCTTGCAGTAGAAACAGATGCTGATAGTAATTATGTATTATATTTTCAACACACACAAGAAGGTCATAAAAATCAAGTTCCAATAAAACCAAAACCAACTATTGCAGACCAAATGTGCATTGTATACAATTCTACAACAAACAATTTTGAACCTCAAGATTTAATGCAATATATTGATGATACTGCTCAGTTTAAAGAAAAAATTGAAGGTTTGGCG
>CEOK01058201.1_pt1 | contig 28081 bp, 17 predicted proteins | sample 427001 | NCBI WGS metagenome assembly CEOK01 (sample SAMEA2591108, study PRJEB7988) | marine metagenome | isolation source: saline water (ENVO:00002010), including | reverse complement strand
GGCAAGAACCGGTACATCAATATTCATCTCCGCGAGTATACTCTCCACTTGGCGAGTGGCCTTAGCAGATTGATTCGCCGATAACTTGTCCATCTTTGTAACACAAACCGCAAAAGGGCGGTCATTAGTTGCCATCCAGTAAAAAAATTCTTCATCCAAGGCAGTGGGAGGATAGCGACTATCCACTAAATGGATGATAAGTCTCAGGGTATCACGCTTTTGCAGATACTCCCGAATATCTCGTCCCCATTGCTTACGCACCGCAGCTGGCACCTTAGCAAAGCCAAAACCAGGTAAATCAATGAGATAAAAAGGCTCTGTAGCGCCGTGACGAATCTCATAGTAATTCATCTGCTGCGTTTTGCCGGGCGTATTGGACGTCCGTGCAAGTTTGCGCCGATTGGTAATCGCATTAATCAGTGACGACTTGCCAACATTGGATCGTCCCGCAAAGCATACCTCAGGAGGTCCTTCGACAGGACAATCACTAAGCGCAGGTGCTGAGGTAATAAACGTAGCATTTGCAAAGGCCATCTTAATGCTCGTTGGCGTCTTTCGAAGCCTCTACATGCACAGGAACAGGATACTCACCTGTAAAACAAGCCGTGCAATAGGAATGTCCTGATGCGTTGGTCTCAAGCACGGTTTGGACCAACCCTTCAGCTGAGAGATACTTTAATGAGTCCACCCCGATTTCGGCTGCCATACGATTGACATCCCGATCAAATTTATTCGCCATTAATTCCTCAGGACTCGGGAAGTCCATGCCATAAAAACAGGGGTGAGTAATAGGAGGAGAGCTCACAAGAAAATGGACTTCGGCTGGATTTGCTGCTCGGACCATATTGACCAAGTGTCGCGAAGTCGTTCCACGAACCACCGAATCATCCACAATAATAATGGATCGTCCTTCTAGCACGCCCTTGACCGGATTAAATTTAGTCCGCACTCGCTGCTCTCGCATCCCTTGTCCTGGGGCGATAAAGGTCCGTCCAACATAGTGGTTCCGAATCAAGCCAATGTCATACTTGCAGTCAAATCCGAGTTTTTGATTCTCATGGGCGTATCCTAGCGCCGCAGTGTTACTCGAATCGGGCACACTGATGACGATAGGTCGACGATCCGAAAGGCCAGGGGTGACGACTTCATGGATTGGATACTCCTGAGCCAATCGTTTGCCAAGTGCGCGACGCACTTTATCAACATTCTCGCCAAAAATTTTACTGTCAGGGCGAGCAAAATAGACATACTCAAAGATACACTGGCTTGTCTTTGTGCCTTGCTTTGGTGTGAGTGAGCGCGAAACGGGCTCCCCCTCGGATGCTTTACGATCAATAATGATCACCTCACCTGGCTCCACCTCTCGAACATATTCTGCCTCGATAATATCAAACGCGCACGTTTCACTGGCCACTAGATAGGCATCATCCTTTTTCCCCAACGCCAAAGGTCTGAACCCGTTTGGATCGCGAACGGCAATCAAATGATCATCGGTCAAGATGACAAGGCAGTAAGCCCCCTCTATTTGACCCAATGCATCCATAATCTGTTCGAGCACGGTTTCTTTTGTGCTTCTTGAAATCAAATGCAGAATCAATTCGGTATCACTTGTGGACTGAAACAGCACGCCGTCTTTTCGAAAATTATCGCGAAGCTGTTTGGCGTTGCTGAGGTTGCCATTATGACCAATGGCCAAGTTCCCTCCCTTGTAATGGACCCGAAACGGTTGAATGTTGGCTGGGTTTTTTGAGGACCCTGAAGTTGAATACCGATTATGTCCAATAGCAGAATCACCCTTGAGCACTTTTTTGAACACCTTCTCTTTTTCAAAGACACTCAATACAAGGCCAAAGCCATTATAGCTTGGCATACTTGGCCGCTTCTTTGACTCATCCCAATGAGATGTTACAATTCCAGCTGATTCTTGTCCGCGATGTTGTAGGGCGTGAAGACCGTAATACGTGAGGAGTGACGCTTCTGGGTGGCCATAAATCCCAAAAATTCCGCAATAATCACTCGGTTTATCGATCATGTCGAAATCTACGGCTTATGTATGTGAATGGGAACTTTAAAACCAAGACTCTATCGACAATATTCAACATCCACCGTTTCTGTGTATGTAAAATTGCCTGAATCAATCGTGAAAGTTCTATCGATCACTTCATCTCCAACATGTAACTTGAAGTAGTATGTTGGTTGACCCACTAAATCTACGTTGTAAATAGGAAAAGTAGCAAAGACCAAGGCCATGGTAGAACTGTTATAGTACTGCCTGATTGTTGTTCGCACCCAACCTTCGCGACCGTCTGGGTTGCCGTCAGCTGGTTTATATGACATTGAAGGCATAGGCATGTTTGATACACGAAGCTTTTCGTTAGGATTTTTGCATGCTAATTCAACACGTGCTTCTATGTCATCAAATAAGCCAGGGAATTCGATAGGTGTGGTTTTATCACAGACGTCGAACGATTTACTCTTAGAGTAACCTCTCTCAGTCACCCTCAAAAAATATTCTCCCGGTTCTCTACCGCCAAAATCGTTACGCAAAGAACCCCAATTATCATATCTCAAAGGTTCTTTCTTGCTAATGAAACCATCTTCAATAGAAACGAATCCAGCACGATATAAATATCCATAATATCCATATTGTGGAGTACGGTACAAAGTTGCGTGCGAGGTGAAGTCATCAGGGGTTACTTTTAAATCTGACAGAATACATTGACGAGGTGATTTGCGCATAATCCATATGGTATGGTCGTTGTTGGCATCAGTCGGTACTTCAAAATCGAAGGTCATGAAATGAACATTCTCAGCTTCAATAAATTCATAGTCACTTATTGTTTTTTGAACCAGCGTCTTAAGTAATCCTTTTTTGGTTTGATACATAAAACGGTAGTTCTCGATATCGACGATATCTTTTTGGCCCCATCCGAACCATGAAATAAACTTATGTCGAATTCTATAGGTTGGACGTTCTGCCACACTTGATACTTGAGATTGTTGGCTTCGTTGTTTAGCAACCCCACCATTAACCTGAATATCTACTCGACTTAAGGGTACCAGTGGCTCATCCTCAAAGAGGACGACGCCTTCAAGTCGTTCATCATTAAAGCTCTCTTCGTACACTGTGAAATTGTGCAATGAGACCTTCAGTTGTGGTGTTCCACTGATTATAGACCCATTATCATCGGTCACGCTAAATCCAGATCCAACCTCAAAAAACGTTCCGTTCTCATCGAGGGGAACATTGATAGAATCAACTAAAAGACCGTCACTAGATAGATTTAATGTCTCAGTCCCTTTTTTAAGAAAGGATGGTAGATTGTTTGGATCTATCAGCGAAACATCTAAAAAGGTCGTTGAGTCTGATAAAATCACACTGAACTCCAGAGTCTCATATTGATTAGACGTAATAGTAAGAGGTATCTCAACAGGGGATTCTGATGACACTTTACCGTCGTAGCCAAATGTAAAAACCCCGTTATCCACCGTTTCAGAGTCAATGGGATCCGACAAAATATCTATAACCTGACCTGAGACCTCCTCTCCAATAGTCACCGTTATGGGAGACGAAATAACCGCTTCTGTTTTTGCATCGAAAATATGAATCGTTGCAAAGTAATCGATAGGTTCGGGCTCAATGACTACATTAAAATCTTCAAGTGCATCACTGATGTTGGAAATATCGCACGAGGAGGTGAGAACAAGTACTCCTAATAACGTGATGCATCTATGAAGCACTCGCATGACTCTTGAATTGTAGTATGTGTGTGAGCGAGAGACGGGATTCGAACCCGCGACCCCAACCTTGGCAAGGTTGTGCTCTACCAGCTGAGCTACTCTCGCGTATCCTTTAGGGGAAAAACAAATATACGACGCTACGTCGTACGCTGCAACGTCTCTTCACGTCCAGGACCCGTGCTTACAATGGTAAATGGCACGCCCAGCTTCCCTTCTATCCATTCTACATATGCCCGAGCAGCAGCAGGCAACCCTTCAAACGTGTCGATATTGCGTGTGGTTTCTCCTTTCCAGCCTGGAAGGGTTTCATAGAGGGGCACCACGCGATCTAAATCACTCAGCTTTGTGGGGAATTCATCCACTCGCTGGCCGTCTATTTCATATCCAACACACACCTTGATCTCCTCAAAATGATCCAGTACATCGAGTTTGGTCAAAGCGATTTCATTCATGCCGTTGAGTCGCACCGCGTACCTTAGAGCCACCAAATCGAGCCATCCACATCGTCTAGGACGGCCAGTGGTAGCACCAAACTCACGCCCCTCTTTGCGTAGCAACTCCCCTGCCTCGTCATCTAGTTCGGTCGGAAATGGACCATTGCCCACACGAGTACAATAGGCCTTGGTAATCCCCATTACATGGGTAATCGACCGTGGCGAGAGTCCACTTCCTGTGCACGCTCCACCGCTCGTTGGTGTCGATGATGTGACATAGGGATACGTCCCATGGTCAATATCCAAAAGGCTTCCCTGCGCACCTTCCAATAAGATGGACTCTCCACGCTCTACAGCATCATGTAGTTCATGCACCGTTGGACAAATAAAGGGTCGAATCGCCTCAATCGCCGGCTTCAGCTCTGCAATCATGGTCTCCAGTGACAAAGGCTCTTCATCATAGACTGTCACGAGGGAGTGGTTAATCTCGCCCACAACGGCACGCATCCTTTCAACGGCCTGATCCAAATCCAGCAGATCACCCATACGAATCCCCACACGAGCCAATTTACTTACATAGGCAGGCCCAATACCACGACCTGTTGTACCAATGGCGCCAGCACCGCGATGCTTCTCCTTCACCTGATCCAACACTCGGTGATAGGGTAAAATCACATGGGCAGAATCAGAAATCTTGAAACGCCCTTCAAGTGAGATCCCTTTAGCACGAACACTCTCAATCTCTTCGGCCAGTTTAATTGGATCTGCTACTACACCATTGCCAATCACACATACAGCGTCCCCATTAAAAATCCCCGACGGAATCAAATGAAGTACAACTTCGGTGTTATCAAATTTTAGCGTGTGCCCAGCATTGGCGCCCCCTTGATATCGAATCACATAGCGCGCTTCCTTGGCAAGCGTGTCGACGATTTTGCCCTTGCCTTCATCTCCCCATTGGGCACCCACAACGACACGAACAGACATCGTCAGGCCTCAAGTTGGTCAAGCGCAGCCGCTGTATGGGCGGCAAGCGTAAAGATGGTGTCCAATTTTGTGATATAAAAAAGTTCAGAAATCTTTTCTGTAGCCCCTGCAATCACCAACGTGGCATCAGCTTTTTTGATCGTTGTGTGAGCGCCAATGAGCATCCCAAGCCCCGTAGAGCTCATGAATTTCACATCGCCAAGTTCGATCACAAACTTTTTTGCACCCTCACCAATCGCCTCGTGGATTGCCTCATTCAGCACAAGTGAATCCGCCCCCCCTAGTACATCATCTGCCAGAGTGTAAACTACAACATCTTGTTCTTGTCGAGAGGAGAGGATCATGAGGGGCTCATTTCAGGTTAGTCTTTTTTGGCGCGCAGAGTTTTCAACTCCACAATCATCGCACTACCAATAAACAACGAACTATAGGTCCCTAAAATTACCCCGATAATTAGTGCAAGAGAGAACCCTTTGAGCACTTCGCCTCCAAAGACAAACAAAATCACAACCACAAAGAGCGTGGTAATTGAGGTAATGACCGTGCGGCTCAGTGTATCATTCAAGCTACGGTTCACCATATCAGAAAACGCAAGTTGCTTGTAGGCTTTAGAGTTTTCACGAATTCGGTCAAACACCACCACCGTATCATTCAGTGAGTATCCCACAATGGTGAGGAAGGCTGCAATCATCGCTTGATCAATCTGAATGCTGAAGGGTACCCAGTCTGAGAGTAGCGTAAAGATCCCCAAAACGATCACCACGTCGTGGATCAAGGCCACCACCGCTCCAAGCGAATAGTACCAGTAGCGGAATCGAATCAGGATGTAAAGAAAGATGATGGAGACCGCAAACAAGATGGAATTAATCGCGCCCAACTTAAGGTCTTCGGCAAAGCGTGGAGACACGATGTAGGTCTTCTCGACCGACGTCTCTACCCCTTGAAATGCCTCAGCCAAGCCTCCAAGCAACAATCCTTGCACCTCGTTAATGGTGCCTTCTGCATCGGTACGAATCATTAAATCGGTATCCGCGCCAAATCTTTTCACCTCTGGTGTGCTGCCAAGTGGCTCAACAAGCGCCTCGCGCACATCGACAACCTCAATGGGTTCGCTAAACGTGACAACAAATTCTTTCCCGCCACGGAAATCGATGCCATATTGGAGTCCTTTGACGAGGATAATGGCAAGAGAGGCCACAAATAGTATAGCCGAAAAGATATAGGCCTTACGGTGGGTGGACACAAAGTCAAAGGAAGGGGTTTCAAACCATCTCATAATTGGGGGGTCAAGTGAAAAAGGCTACTGTCTTGGTTGATAGGATTCTTTATCCAAAGCTAATGGCGGATTTTTCCCGATACGCAAGGTTTTCGACGAGTACACGGGACAAGATCAAGGCACTAAACAAAGAAGAAGCAATTCCTGCCATCAGTGTAACGGCAAATCCTTTGATTGGGCCAACTCCAAAGCTGTACAGAATCACACCCACAAAAAACGTAGTTACATTGGCGTCCAAAATGGCACTCAGCGCGTTGTTGTACCCACTTTCAATCCCAGCTTTCAACGTCTTGCCAAGACGCATCTCTTCACGGATGCGGTCAAAAATGAGTACGTTGGCATCCACCGCCATACCAATGGTAAGGACGATTCCTGCAATTCCAGGCAGTGTCAGCGTCGCTTTGAAAGCCGCCAGAATCCCAAGAATAAAGATGATATTCACAAGGAGCGCCAAATCGGCAACCGCACCCCCTCCACGATAATAGACCATCATAAATAGGGCTACAATCGTCAATCCTGTGACAATCGAAAACAATCCCGCGCGAATCGAGGCTTCACCAAGTGTCGCTCCAACCGTTTGCTCCTCAATAATTTCTAGAGGCGCAGGCAACGCACCTGAGAGCAGGATATTCACCAAATCTTCCGCTTCCGCCAAATCGGCTAGCCCATTAATGGAGGACTGTCCATTGCTAATCTTGTTTTGCACCACAGGGTAGGAGTACACCACACCATCGAGCACAATGGCGATCGGCTTATTGATATTTGCTCCTGTAATGCGAGACCACGTACGAGCACCCTGCGTGTTCATCGACATAGAAACTTCCGGGATGTTGGTTACAGGATCAAATTGGACGCTCGCCTCGGTTATGACATCTCCGGTGAGCTCCGCTTCGGATCGCACCCCAATCAACTCGAAATAGCTATTGGTCTCATCCTGAGCAAACTCACTCGCCGCCCATAAGAGCGTGGTGTTGCGAGGTAACAAGCGCTGAACCTCTTCCTCGCTGATGTACTCATTAACCTCGGCAATATCGGTCTCGGCTGCGTACCCAAAGACCACATTCGAATTCCCTTGCAGGATCAATAAGTCGTTCAGCAGATTCACACCACCACTAGCTGAATCGGCCGCATTTGGCTGGAAATAGTCGTATACACGTTCGCGAGCAGCAATGAGCTCTTCGCCATCGGCAGCCAAACGAAACTCAAGCCTTGCCGTCCCTTTAAGCAGATTACGTACACGCTCCTTGTCGTCCACACCCGGCAACTCCACCACAATCCGATTTGCCCCTTGCTTGTAAATCGCAGGCTCAGTCACACCAAAGCGATCCACACGGTTGCGGACAATCTCCATTGCACGATCGACTGCTGCATCTCGTTGCGTTTTGAGGTAAAGCACAATCTCTTCATTGGTGGACGTCCGTCCGATTTCGGCAGCATCCGAGCGGAAATAGCGACTCAAGCGCCCTTCAGGATTCGCCGTCGTGAAGATCTCCACAAACTCATCAACAATGTCTGTCCGATCCTCCAGTGCAATCGCCTCAGCCTCTGCCACCTGGGATTCAAACGTGTCGTCGCCATACTCACCTGCTAATTCGAGCATTAACTCAGCGGTTCCAACCTCAAGCGACACATGCATCCCACCTTTCAAGTCCAACCCCAATGAAATGGCTTGCTCGCGAAGGTCCTCCATCACCGTACGATTTTGCTCCAAATAAAACGCACGATCGGCCTCAGGAAGGCTGTCCGCATTACGCTCCATGAGGGCCAAACGGACCGTGGGAAACAAATAAAAGAGTGTTAACAGCAAAAATGCGACAATCGCCGCGGAGCGTAATCCAAATCCTTTCATTAGAATAGGGGGTTATCTAGTGCAAATGAGCAAACATTAAATATAAACAAGTTCATGGCTCTCATGAAAGTGTTTCGACAATCGGTTTTGGGGCCTTTTGAATCCGATCAAATTCTTCCTTCAAAAACTGCGCGGTGTAGCTTCGCTTCATTGCCTCTCCTTTGAGCGACGCGAGCTGCTTGGGAGTCCCCTCCACGAGAATCTCTCCACCACCACGACCTCCCTCAGGCCCCATATCAATCACCCAATCTGCTGCTTTAATGAGGTCCATATTATGCTCAATCACAATTACCGTATTGCCACGATCCACAAGCCGTTGGACCACATCCACAAGCTGTTTCACATCATGGAAATGGAGCCCCGTGGTCGGCTCGTCCATCACATAGAGCGTATTCCCAGTGCCCGATTTGGAGAGCTCTCTCGATAATTTCATCCTTTGCGCCTCCCCACCACTGATGGTCGTGCTGGACTGCCCCAGGGTAATGTAGCCTAGCCCCACAGACATCAGAGTTTCCAATTTGCGATGAATGGAAGGGATGTTCTTGAAAAACTCCACGGCCTCCTCCACCGGCATCTCGAGCACATCATGGATCGTTTTACCTTGATAGAAGATCTCAAGTGTATCACGGTTGTATCGCTTGCCCCCACACCGCTCACACGCGACATACACATCGGGCAGGAAGTTCATTTCAATTTTGCGCACCCCATCGCCTGTGCATGTTTCGCAACGGCCACCCTTCACATTAAACGAAAAACGCCCTTGTCCATACCCACGAATTTTTGACTCAGGCAGCTCCGCAAACAACATCCGAATATGATCAAACACTTTGGTGTAGGTTCCCGGATTGGATCGTGGCGTTCGACCGATGGGGCTCTGGTCGATACTGATAATCTTATCGATGTGGTCCATTCCCTCCATCGATTGATAGGGAAGAGGTGTTGCCAGTGATTTATAAAAATGTTGGCTAAGCAACGGTGTCAAGGTGTGATTAATGAGTGAGCTCTTCCCGCTGCCACTCACGCCAGTGACACAAATAAATGTCCCCAGCGGAAGAGTCAGCGTCACATCCTTAAGATTATGCCCCGTAGCGCCCCGCAACGTGAGGGTTTTCCCATTGCCTTTGCGAGGGGTTTTCGCCACATAGATTTGGCGCACATCTTTCATGTATTGCGCCGTTAGGGAGGCATCAGGCATCTCCTCAGGAACCCCAGCGCTAATCAAATGACCTCCATGCGTCCCTGCCCCTGGACCCAAATCCACCACAAAATCGGCACGTTCAATCGTCTCACGATCATGCTCCACCACCAACACAGAATTCCCTAGGTCGCGAAGCTGCTCCAACGACTGAATCAATTTCACATTATCGCGTTGATGGAGCCCAATACTTGGCTCATCCAACACATAGAGCACACCCACAAGCTGTGTCCCAATTTGAGTGGCTAAGCGAATACGCTGAGCCTCCCCTCCGCTCAAAGTTTGCGCTTCTCTATCCAGCGATAGGTAGCCCAATCCCACATTCAGCAGAAAATCGGCGCGATCGAGCACCTCTTTGAGCACCAAGTGACCAATTTGACGTTGCCTTTCGGATAATTCCATGCTCCCCAACGTATCTCGGAATTGAGCGATATCCATACTCGAGAGTTCTGCAATATTGTAGTCTCCAAGCCGGTAGGAGAGGGCTTCTTTGTTGAGACGACCACCCTCACATTCCGAACAGGTCATCTTTGACATGAATGCTTCCGCCTTCGCCCGCACATTGCTCGACTTGCTCCCCTCATATTGCTCCCGAATCGTCCGCTTGAGCCCTGGATAAGCATGGCGGTAGGTTACACCCCGATTTCGTTGACCCGTTCCTGCTCCCGCGCTTCCTCCCTCAACAATCACATCAAATTTTTCACGCCCTGAGCCCTCAAATAAGACATCCATGAAGTCGTCCGAGTACTTTTTGAGGGGAGTATCAAAATCGACATCATACGCCTCAAGGACAGCCTCTAGCAGACTAAATTGGAACATATCCCGCGGCTTGCCCAAAAACCGGATGCCCCCTTGGCGAATCGATTGATCGGGATTTGGTATCACCAGTTCACGATCGATATCATAGCGATATCCCAAGCCATTACACCCTTTGCAAGCCCCCTTTGGAGAATTAAAGGAGAACAGATTCGGCGCGGGGTCTTCATAGCTCAACCCCGTTACGGGATCAAATAGGTGTTTCGAATACACTCGATCCTCTAAATCGTCTGGCCCTGCACCCTCGCCTTGAAGCCCCAAAATCAGATATCCATCGGCCATCTCAAGGGCCATCCGCACCGAATCGGTCAATCGTTGGGCACTTTTTGGCGAGATCACGAACCGATCAACCACAATATCGATGGTGTGGGTCTTGTAGCGATCAAGCTGAATATCTTGATCCAAATCCATCATCTCCCCATCCACCCGTGCCCGGAGAAATCCTTGGCGGGCCATCTGCTCAAAAAGCTCTTTGTAATGTCCTTTTCTAGACCGAACCACAGGTGCAAAGCAGTACGCTTTCGTCCCCTCAGGCAAGGCAAGAATCGATTCAACCAACTGATCGGTCGTTTGCTTTGCCATTTTCTCCCCACTTTTGTAGCTGTAGGGAATGGCGGTTCGGGCATAAAGCAGGCGCAGGAAGTCGGTAATCTCAGTAACTGTACCCACCGTTGAACGCGGATTGCGATTGGTCGTTTTTTGATCAATTGAGATCACTGGGGACAACCCATCGATAAAGTCGACCGCAGGTCGCTCCATCATTCCTAGAAATTGACGAGCATATGCAGAGAGCGACTCCATAAATCGACGCTGCCCTTCCGCATAAATCGTGTCAAAGGCGAGTGACGATTTCCCAGAGCCGGAAAGCCCAGTCACGACCACGAGACGCTCACGTGGGATATCAATGTCGATATTTTTCAGATTGTGCTCGCGTGCACCGCGAACTACGATGGAGTCTCTCACAAAAACCTTGGGATTTGAGATTTGAGCAAACCACTAAAATAGCAAAACATCGGCTCCTGTGTGAAGAATTTCCTACATTTAAACCCATTTTAATATTGGGACATCACGACATTGCGTCACGATCGCTCGTCATAGTCTCGCATCACGATCTTTCGTCGCGATAATGCGTGCTGTCTCCATGATCTAGGCGTAAAACCCATAATGTCGTCAGCTCCACACTCTGTAACAGCGTTGCCACCTTGGTCACCAACATCGTGGAAAGAGCGTCCTTTTGCGCAAATGCCCGATTATCCTGATGCTGAGGCGCTCCAGCACGAAGTTGACAAGCTCTCCAAACTTCCGCCCTTAATCACATCTTGGGACATTGAGGCGTTAAGAGAAAAACTGGTCCACGTCGAGCAAGGGCGTGCGTTCTTGCTGCAAGGAGGCGACTGCGCGGAGTCATTTGCCGATTGTACGGCCCCTCGAATTGTGAATCAGCTCAAAGTGATCTTGCAAATGAGCTTCATTCTCGTGCACGAAATGCACTTGCCCGTGATTCGTGTGGCTCGCCTTGCAGGTCAATATGCCAAACCGCGCTCCAATGACTTCGAAACTGTGGATGGGGTGGAGATGCCGACCTATCGCGGGGATGTGTTTAATGGATTTGAACCCACGCTTGAGAGCCGCACCCCTGACCCTAGACGTCTGACCGAAGCCTATGGCAAAGCTGGCCTCACGATCAATTTCCTACGGGCGCTCGTTGATGAAGGATTCGCCGATTTGCATCATCCCGAGTTTTGGGAGCTAGACTTTATGCGCAATAGTGAGGCCTACAAAGAGTATGAAGTGTTGGTGAAGTCTATTTCCAAAACGATCAAATTCATGGACTCCTTACACCCTGGAGGTCCGGGCGCCCCAGCGACCGTCCAAAAAGCAGAACTCTTCACCTCACATGAGGCGCTCAACCTTCATTATGAATCGGCGCAAACACGTCAAGTGCCTCGTAAAACAGGCTGGTATAATTTGAGTGCCCATATGCTTTGGGTCGGTAACCGAACACGCCAATTGGACGGGGGGCATATTGAGTATCTTCGCGGCATTCAAAATCCTATCGGAATCAAATGTGGGCCAGGTCAAGACCCAAGCGATACCGTTGCGTTGCTCGATCGTCTCAATCCAACGCATGAATCTGGCAAAATGGTGCTCATCTCCCGCATGGGAGCCGCCAAGGTGGAAGAAGAACTCCCTGGCCTGATCCAAGCCGTCACCGCATCGGGTCATCCCGTGATATGGAGTGTAGATCCTATGCATGGAAACACATTCTCGACGAATGGGAACATCAAAACCCGCCATTTTTCCGACATTTTGGACGAAATCCACAAGACGTTTGCAGTTCACAAATCTGAAGGATCGCGTCTTGGTGGGGTGCATTTGGAGCTCACAGGCGAAAAAGTGACCGAATGTGTAGGAGGATCCAAAGGGTTGGAAGAGGATGGGCTCACCGAAAATTATGCCTCGCTTTGTGATCCTCGACTCAATTATGAGCAATCGCTCGAGCTTGCCTTTAATATTGCCAAGGCGTGGGCCAACGGTGACAACGCCTGACGGTTTGTCGCCTGATGCCTGACGTGATGTCGCCTGAGCCGACACTCTGACAGTGGTTTTTGACCGTCTTTAACGGTTATTGTCAGCCCTTCCGCCGCAGTGTCAGTCATTACAACAAAGATATCATTATCGATATGAATGGCCTCCGTTTTGCACCCTTCTTGTGTGAAAACAAACAACAATCCATTCAACGGAGGTAAACTTATGAACATCATTCGATATAGCAGACCCCAACACGATTTGTTTGGCCGACGCTTCTCAGACATCATGGACGAATTCTTTAACGATGCAATAACCAATCGGTCCACATCGTTTATTCCATCCATGGATGTTTCGGAAACGGACAAAGAGGTCAAAGTGGAGATGACGCTCCCTGGTCTTCAAAAAAACGACATCCATTTGGAGCTTGAAAACAGCCACTTAACCGTGTCTGGAGAGCGAAAAATGGAACGTGAAAAAGATGACCGACATTACCACTTGACAGAAACCGTCTTCGGTACGTTTCGTCGATCCATTCAGCTTCCTGATCATGTGGATCAAGAGTCCATCAAGGCAGAATTCAACGATGGCATACTTCACATCACCATGAAAAAGGAAGATGCGAAGGTTCGCAAAGAAATCGTGATTAAGTAGTGTATTGCAAAAAAAGCTGTGCGAAAAAACGCTGTTTTGTACCTAAAAAACTAAAGATTAAGCGTGGTATAACCATTTTTTGTTCCCCTAAAGAGAGTAGGTTAGTTAAAGCCGGAATTGTTGTGAAAGGCAGTTCCGGCATTTTTTTGTGACGATTAATCCCAATTCTATTTAGTGCCATTTACTTTGATGTCATTTATGCTAAAATCAATCCAAGTGATTATGTTCAAAAAGTCGTTAATGATCCTGTCAATTTTTGCTGCAGGATTCGCTCTAAGCGCTGGCACAGCCACAGGTCAATCTACTGACCCGGCCACAGCTCAATCCTCCCTGCGTAATGCGTCCCTTGCCGCATTCAACAACGCCATCGTCGATATTGCCGATCAAACCAATCCAACCGTAGTCACGGTGCGTACAGCTCAGACGGTCCGTTACCGTCAGATGGACCCCTTTGCCATGTTTTTTGGCGAACCAGGCAATGGCCAAGTGCGTGAACGGGTCCGTCGTGGCCTTGGATCTGGCGTCATTGTGAGTGATCAAGGTGTCATTTTGACCAATTATCATGTGATTGAAGACGCCACAGAGATTATTATCGACACCTATGATGGCAATGAGTACACCGCAGAGGTGGTCGGTACAGATCCTATGATGGATATTGCTGTGCTTCGAGTGGGTGTGGAGGGGCTACCGTCCATCCGTCTTGGGGATAGTGACGATGCACGGGTAGGTGAGTTGGTACTTGCTGTGGGTAGTCCGCTGGATGAATCCCTTGCCCATTCCGTTTCTATGGGGATTATTTCGGCCAAAGGGCGCAGCATTGGGATCTATGAAAACGTTGCTGGCTACGAAAACTTTATTCAAACCGACGCTGCCATCAACCCGGGTAATTCTGGGGGTGCGCTTGTGAATATGGATGGAGAGCTCATCGGGATTAACTCCGCCATTGCCTCTAGAAGTGGTGGGAATCAAGGGATTGGGTTTGCCATTCCTATTAATATGGCGCGTCAGGCCATGGAATCCATTCTGCGAGAAGGTCGTGTGGTGCGGGGCTACCTCGGCATTACATGGGGTGGCGATGTAGATCAAACCATGGCTCGTGCACTCAAATTGAATCAGCCGAATGGTATTATCATTGGGTCCGTCCAGCGTGGTGGGCCGGCAGACAAAGCGGGCCTCGAGAGTGAAGATGTGATTGTAGCGATCGATAATGAGCCTATCCGGGAGTGGGCGCAACTTCGCACAAAGATTGCCTCCACGCCACCTGGTGAAACCATTCAACTTCAGGTCGTTCGCGACGGTCGAGAGCGAGAGGTGCGAGTCAAACTCGAAGCACTCGATTCGAATCAGGTTGCCAGCGCTACGCCCGATGGAGGTGGCTCCTCGGATGATACGGATGGCGCGGGGGGCCGTGATGCAGAGCTTGACGCCGAGGCACGTTCGCTCGTCGAGGACCTAGGCCTGTCTTTGACAGACTTATCCGACTTGACTGAGGAACTCCGTGCTCGCGCCCGAGTGGGAGAAGACGTGGAGGGTGTGCTTGTGACCTCAGTAACCGAAACCTCGAAGACCTATCGTCAGGGATTGCGTCCTGGTGATGTCATTACACAAATTCAGGGTGAGGCTGTGAACTCCCCTGAAACTGCTGGACGAGTTTTGCTATCTTTGAATCAACGAGGTGAAGAGGCAATCCTCTTACGCATTCAGCGCCAAGGACAACGCCTGTTCATTGCCATTGATTTTTAGCCTAGCCGATGGGGTTCATCGGCCCAAGCTTACGCGCCATGAATTTCATTTATTTAATTTTAGTCTTATTCGGGCTGTTGGCTGTCAACGCCGAGCCTACCACCGGGCCAATTGAGCTTGAGCAATCACCCTCCGTCTCGGATGAATGGGGGCAACTAGAATGGGGCCAAATTGGACATTACGCCACGGGCCGAGTCGCCAAACAGTACCTAGACCCTGCGGCATGGGCGCGGATTCAGGAAATTCTAGCTGGCGACTCATTCGATGAGGCCACGGTCTACATGGATGATGTCCGCTCAGATGATGCGTACGATTCATACGCTGACTGGCACTGGGTAACCATTCCCGATGGCATGACCTATGACCAGACAGAGAAAAACCCCAATGGTGATATTTTGGCAGGGATTCGTCAGTTGACTGCTGAACTCAAAGCAGGTGGGCTCACCCAAGACCAAGAGCGTGAAAAGCTCAAGTTTTTGATGCATTTGATTGGTGACATTCATATGCCTCTGCATGTAGGTACTGGTGAGGATATGGGCGGGAATCAAGTCCGTGTGACGTGGTTTCGGGAAACCTCCAATTTACATCGCGTCTGGGATTCCGATATGATTAATTCTCGTCAAATGAGTTATAGCGAGTTAGCAGAGGCGTTGGGGTCGGTGGACGCCACAACCATTGCTGAATGGCAAGCAGCGACACCAGAAGAATGGGCCATGGAATCAGCGAGTTACCGCGATCAAGTCTATGATTTGCCCGTGGATAATCGCCTTGGATACGAATACCGATACAAAAACTTTGATTTGGTCCGTCTACGCCTGCTTCAAGCAGGAATTCGGATGGCTGGCGTGTTGAACGAGATATATACGTAACAATACCTGCCTACCCACTCGTCATCGCAAACTACCACCCTGGCATCGCAAACGAATAGCTTAGCGACGTCCGCGGCTCCGATTGACCCACGGCATAGGTATGCACCTTAGTGAGACCATTTGCATCGATTTCCATCACCCTAAACATCGGCGTGTGGTTGGTTTCATCTGGAATTTTCGTCCGCTCAACCCCAGGAACATGTAAATAATGGGTATTTCCCACCTCTTTGCTGTGCACAACCCGTTCCATATCCATATGCAGATCACCTGTAATCATTACCGCTAAATTGGGTTGCCCCACCACCTCGCGAGCAAAGAGCTCATTCGTGATTCCCTTGTCAGGATTTTCTGGGTACGCCCCTACCTGCGCCCCATGAACGACGAGAATAACGGGCTTTGGTGCCAAGGCTTCAACTTGATCCCGTACCCAAGCCGCACCTTCATCATAAAAATCACGCCCTTCATCAGGTGATGCAAACACAAAGGCAACCTTCTCGTGTTCATGCACATATCTCGTCTCGGTCACCTCCAGATTCCACTGCCCAGCATACTCCAAATAACGCTCTACGGTGCTTTCGCGCTCTTCATTCCCCATGATGGGATAAAAAGCTGGCTCCAGGCGGGTTAATTCCGCCGTTGCAGCTTCATACTGGATGAGGGTCCCTTTATGGGCGATGTCACCCACCCCCATGACAAAATCAAAGGGTTCGATCCCGTGCAATTCATTGATCTGGGTAATGGCAGCAGCCATGTTCGGAAACTCTGCCAAAGGCTTTGGTTCTGCATCCCCAAGCATCGCAATGCGGAGAACGGTCGGGCTGCCAGTTTGCGCGGTTTGGTTTGACTGGCTGAGTTTATCCTGTTGGCCTGACTGGCAAGCGCTAAGCAGTAACAAGCCAGCAGTGAACAAAAAGCTTGTGAAATAGTTTGTTGGCACGAATAATGCTCTCATGGGCGTATAGTTCTTGAGTTTTTGGATAGACACAACGCTTTATGATTCAAAACTACTAACTCCAAACCAGTAATATCATGAAGGGTGTGTTAAATAATCCTGGTTTAGAAAGAGGGTTTGGCGGGGTAACGTGTGAGCCTCACCTACCCGACCGCACCTGCCAGCCCTACCCAATTAACGCGTCTGGATTCAGGCCAACCAACGCTGGATCTACAAATTCACGCCCTTTTCGCACCAATTCCCCATCAAAATAGACATCCGCCCCGATGCAGACGAGATCCCAATGAATTGTGGAATCATTCCCATTTGACGCCTCTTCGTAATCATTACCCAGTGTCAGGTGGTTCGACCCATAGATCTTCTCGTCAAAGAGAATGTCATACATCGGTGACTCAATAACAGGATTCAGCCCAAAACTAAACTCTCCAAAACGCCGAGCCCCTTCGTCGCTATCCAAAATATCGCGCAAGGCATCGTTATTGCTCGAATCAAAATCCACCACGACCCCTTTTTCGACCACGAGCTTCACAAATTCAAAAGGTTTGCCATTGTACACGCTTGGCGCATAGGTAATAAGGCCTTCCACGCTATCGAGGATAGGGGAGCTAAACAACTCTCCATCGGGAATATTGTGCGATCCGTAGCAGGGGACCCATGTTTGCCCCTTCACGGAGAAGCGAATATCGGTTCCATCGCCTATCAAATGAATTTCATCGGTCTCAAGCAGGCGCTCATGCAACGGTTTCATCGCTTCCTGTAGCTTGGTATAATTCAACAAACAAGCTTCATAATAAAACTCCCGGAACGCCTCCGTTGGCATTTTTGCATTCATTGCAAATGACTCAGAAGGGAACCGCAGAATGCACCACCGCGTATGATTTACCCGTTGCTTCATATGAACGGGCTCCTGAAAATACTTCGCATACACCTGTTGCTGATTCCCCAGCACCTGCGAATTCTCATAGATATTGCGACTTCCCCGAATCCCAATAAAACAATCCATGTTTTTCATAAGCGGTAATTGGTCCTTCTCCGCCGCCGCTGACCAAAACTCTTGATCCCCATGCGCCAACAGAATCCGATTAATCTCAGGATCCTCAATCTTCACAAATGGATGAGCCCCAATCTCACGTGCTTGCTCTGTCAGTGCTCGAAGTAACCCAATCCCATTAAAATCGATGAGCTGAAGCATGACATTCTCTTCCTTTTGCAGCTTCACGCTATGTTGGAGTAGGGCAGTGGCTAGGCGGGATTCATCTGGGGTTACAAACATGGGTCTTTGGGATAAGCTTAATGGTTGCAGACTCGAGTCAAAGGGTAAGCACTCCATCACACAAAGCCAACTCTCGAGGCTGATTGGAGGCAATAATTGTGAGCATGGATTGGTTTTTTCGCTCGGTAATCCAAGCGTGTAGGTGCTCAATAGATTCCTCATCCAAGTGAGAATCGGGTTCGTCCAAGATTAGCACCTCTGGATCAAATACCCCAGCAAGCATCAGGCGTGCTTTTTGCTGCTGACCTGAGGAGAGCGCCCCAATGGGTTTGGTCAAATCGTCTCTGGATAATCCAAAGGTGTTTTGAGGGATAGCCTCAGTATGCCCATTAGGCTCATTCAATGCTCCCAAATCCGCCAAAAACAGCAAGTTTTCCTTCACTGATAGCTCAGGATATGCGTTCATCCATGGCGCACTCACCCCAAACGTACTTCGAGTGAGTGTGATGACTTCGGGATTCCTGCCCAGCTCGTCCGAGTGCCCTTGAACGCCCGCGCGCCGTATCTCCGCCAAGCCCTCGTCCAACGTCAGCAATCCAACCAAGCACTTCACCAATGTGGATTTCCCAGACCCATTCGCCCCGGCAATACCGAGGACAAAACCCTCCAACTCCGCACTTAACCCCGAAAAAACTGTCTTTCGGCCGAGGATTTTTTTACATGATGCAAGTTTCAATGCGTACATTTAGGAAAGGTACACATGTTTCATTCTCTGAGCACACCCTATGACCTCACTCCTCAACGAAATTTCTGCCCTTTGGAACCATTTTGTGGATCCACCCCGCGAATTAACCCTAACGGAGCTAGCGGAACTTGATATGCCAGACCCCCTTCGAGTCCGAATTGTAGCCACCGTGCAGCATCAGGCTCGCACCGCAACGATTCAAGCCGATTCAGAATGGCTCGACATGAATCATCCGAACGTCTATATCAACTGGATGAATTTTGTAACTGACCACCTCACGTATGCCAAAATTCCTCAGGCGTATGTCCGAACGGTATTGGATAGTGCTCTAGAGGATCTTGTCGAATGTTGTGTCCATCCCCGCACCGCCATCGTCGATTTATGCTTTGGAGAGCGATCGGAGCGCTCCTTTGCCGAAGTAGAGCTAGCGAGCCGAGCGATTCCCGTGCATGAGGACCTGGTTCAAGCCATGATCGCTGCGGTGGAAGCCTCGGGTGCAGATGCAGGTGACCCGGCCAAGCAATCAGGCCAAATGGTCCAGAAAAATGACGCCCAAGCGGCGATTGAGAGAGCAGACCAAGCACTTTTTAAGGGTGTAACGGGAGCCGAGCTTGCAAGTCTCATCGTCCAACGCCTGGCACCACTTTTTGAACTTTGCAAAGACTCCGTGGACCCGACGTTCCTGTCAACATTTGTGGAAGAAAAGGGATTTGATGAGCTTGCTCACCAAATTGAGCAATACCATGAGCCCATTTCGAAAGATGAAGTTATTCAGCTTTTTACCGAATGGAATGACGAGGAAGCACGACAAGAAAATGAGCCGAACCTTCAGCGTCAAGACGCGTCGGTGTCGCCGGAACAGGTAGATTCTGTGGATAGGGCGGATGATTCATATCCTGTCCATCCATCAGACACAGAAGACACGATTGATACTCAAGGCGAATCTGCTCCAAATCATCCTGCAACGCAACCCAATCAAACGAATTCACAATCTGAAAGCGTCCCCCTTTGGATGCAATATTTGCAAGAAATTCCAGAAGAAAAGGTAGAGCCTGATAACGAGGCTGTTGATGCGATCGATACCACCATCGAGTCTACGCTCACTGCGGCCGATTCCCCACCAACACATGCCGAAAAGCTCCTTGAGTATCTCAAACCCATTCAGCACAAAATCATGAAAACCTTATTCCAGGATGAGTATGGAGAGTATTTGGATATGATACAGAGCATTTGTGAGCTTTCTGACTGGGAAACTACCTCCGAATGGCTTGATGAGTATATTTTTGTACCTCAAGATGTGGACCTTGAAAATGAAACAGTGATTGCGTTTCTCGATTTAATGCAGGCCTATTTTGAATAGCCTCTGCATTTGTTCTCAAAAAGGTTCTTACAAACATAGCAACAAGACTGAAAGGTGGCTTTACACACATACCACACAGAGGCCTGTTTCCAAACCAGTATGCTTTGTGGAGGGGAGCAAAATATTGCTGGTCTAGATAAAAGGGCTTCAGCATGGTATCCCCGTGCCAAGCTCACAACACTCCCGTACGGACCCCATGAGGCTCCCGTGTTTGACCCGGCGTCAAATCCCCTGTGAACATGGCCAAATAATTCCTTACGAGACTACAACCCACCACAACAATACGTACAAACAAAAAAGCCCGATTAAAAGATTTCCACTTCTAACCGGGCATTGTATTGGAGCTAGTAAAAAATGAGTCAGTGCATTCATGCCCAACGTCCGAACGTAGGGCCTAAAAACCTGCATAAACAGATCAATAATTTAGTAAGACTGTGTTGCTAACGCAATTAAATAGCCCTAAAAAACCCAATAGGCCTAATAAATATTAGTTATAGACTCGGAAAAGCGCTTTTATTTAAGAATATAATTTGAACCTAGCCCACAGTATCGCGAAGTAGGAATGAACCAGCATTGCGTTGCGTTTACTGATCTATCATGAACACAGAACCTCAAAAAATCACAATCGTTTCGGGGACAGACCGGCCTGGTGCCAAAACACGCCTTATTACAGACTATATATTTGGTAGGCTTTCAGAGCAGCCCGAACAATCGCCTGCACCTGCACCTTCGCCCGCATCCAAATCTGCTCCCGCATTCGATCTGACCATCCTTGACATGGCCGACTACCCAACCGCGGATCTAGCCGGCGGACCATATGGCAAAACCCCAGCCTCGGTCGAAAAATTCAATAAGTCGTTCCTTGAAGCGGATGGCGTCATATTTGTCATTCCCGAATACAATGGATCCTTTCCTGGCATTCTAAAACTATTTATAGACTACCTTCCACATCCTGAAGCTTTAAAAGGGGTTCCAGTTGGTTATATTGGCAACGCCTCCGGGTATTTTGGGGGGCTGCGCGCTGTTGAGCAGCTTCAAATGGTATGTGGCTATCGTTATGCCCTCTCCTTCGAGGAGCGTGTCTTTATTCCTGCTGTTCACAAAGAGTTCGACCCCGAGCACGGCATCCTAAATGACTTCCGCAATAGCCTGATGGAACGTTTCCTGGAGGCCTTTCCTAGATTTGTTGCCAAAAACTCAAGGCAGTAGGGTGTCGTCCCAGCAAATTTGCAAGAATCGAACCCTAAAAAGGTCTTTTTGCTCATAGTTGTAGATTAAATTAATGTCAACTTCATAACAAATGGAACACAAGGTCCACAAGTCGCTATTCGGTCACTTCAAGTCTAAAAAAATTCAAAAAACAAGCGCAAGTACTAGCTAATTCATTGATTATCATTGGATAATAGGGTTTGAAATAGTCGCTTTATAACGACTCAACCCAATGATTCCTTCTTCAAAATCAGCCTCAAAACCAAAGTGGAGGCCATTTTATCCCATAATCATGCGTATTAACACAAAAAAAATATTGTTCATGAATAAACAACTCATTAACTTTGTTTTTGATTACCATCCGTATGCCTGGAAAGGCTTGCTTTCCGCATGAGGTAACTAATGTCATTATATAGAATGGATAACAACGATTTTAACTATCAAAAGAAACAGCCCACAACAACTAATAATACGTTGAGCACTATGAATACTTTCTACTCACACTTACTAAACAAAGCTTCTGCTTTGCGCTTAGCTTCGATGCTATCGCTAATGGTGATCTTCTTTGCAGTTGGTGTTGGAGTTGCATTTGCCCAAACTACATACTATGTCGATACACAGGGTAATGACTCAAACACGGGTCTTGACCCCGCGCTAGTGGGCGGCGATGGTCCATTTTTAACGATCATGGCGGCTGTAAACGCTGCAAGTGCTGGCGACATCATCAGCATCGAGGCTGGTAGTTATATTGTGGAAGATTTATTTACTACTGGTACTAATGATGAAGTTATTGTCGAGAAAGACCTGACTTTTACAATAAGAGGAGATGGAGCGGCTACGGATGTTTCTTTTAGATCACTAAAGGTAGATGGTGGTAAGTTGACGTTGCTGCAAGGCAGTGGTAATGCTTTCAAGATTGATGCTTTCTTAGATTTGACGTCTGATACATTAACGTTTGAAGGTTCCATTCTAGAGTTTGATCAAGCAATCTCTGGTGGAGTTGCTCCAGGAGGCACATCAAATGTTTACGTAGATGGTGGTGTGCTCAGCAATGGTACATTGGTGAATGGATCACAAACGGTTGACATTGCTTATGTTGTACCAACAGAATACACTACTGCGGGTGAATTTCCGGCAAATCTGAATGGAGGTGATGTAAGGATTACCTCTACTGTTGGTGCGGATAGTTCATTTACCATCACAGGAACGAAAAATGTAAATGATTTCTATTTGTATAATGGTGGTAAAACAGGCAACACTATTGTAGCTGACAGTATTATCTCAACATCTCCAGATGCTGTTACTTTTATTATTGACTCACTAATAGTAAACTATTTTGAAGTGGTAACACCAACAGGTATAACAGTTAGTGGTGGTTTCACCAATGCAGACGGTGATGCAAAATTTGTACTGACCGCAGATGGTAGTGCCATTCCAGCGCTTGATTTCTCTGGCGGTGTATTCAATGGAGAACTCGTTGTTACTCAAACAGGAGATGGTGGAGTAGGTGATATCACATTCGACAGCGATAATTCTGTTCACAAATTAACAGTCACGGAAACTGGTGCCGGTAGCATAGGATCTATCGCAATGGGCAGTACAGATGCAGCCAATGGCGTAGTTCTTTCTGAGTCTGACGCTGGCACAATTGGAGCTCTAGCTTTTGCCGGCATCGGTGGAACAGGGCTTGACATTGACGCTCTTGTTGCGGCTGCTGATGATGATACAGCATTTGGCTCACTTACATTTACGGCCACTAAAGAAGTTGCGGCTATCGACATACTTGCCGATAGCGCGAATTCAGTCGTGCCTCAGTTTACATTCCAAGGAACATTAACAGGAGACATTAGTGTGGTAGCAGATTCAGGAAATGTGGGTGCACTGACTATTGCAGGCGGTTCTACAATTGGTGGTTCAGTTACTATCACAGGCTCACTGACCGGAGTTGAAGAAACGCTTACGGTTGGTGACGCTGTTACTTTCTCAAATTTAGGTACATCTAGTGTAACAGGTGCTGCAACCTTTGGAGACACAACTACAGTGACGACTGGTTTGTCCTTTACGGCAAATGGAAGCGTTACAATCGGGAAAGTCTCAGATGTAACTCTAATAGATTCCATATCTACAACAACAGACGCTGCTTTTGTGCTTGACTCTGCGTCTACGCTTGCTGTTGGTGCGATTAAAGCAGGTACGCTTGGATTTATAAGCTTTGGTGACAACGTGGATGTTACTACAAATTCTACGGTAGGAGATGAGATTGAAGCAGATACTATGAAGCTAGGAAAATTAGCTAAAGTCACACTAACAGGATCTGATGGTGTTGGTAGCAGTATTGGTAACTCTGCTCGAACTAAAATCACTCTTGATAGTGCGTCAACATTAACTGCAAATGATTACATAGAAACTGAGCGATTAGAATTTTTGGATAGTGCATTTGTAGATGCACACGTAAGTGTTAGAAGTAATGACACCCTCTACGTGAAAAGTGGTACAACGCCTTTTGTGAAAAATCTTTCAATGTCTATAGAAACAGTTGAAGACTCATTAGTTGTGCAAGATGGTCTTATTGTAGATAACTTAGTATCAGCAGGAAATGCATTTAGCCCAGAAGGGCATCTCGTATTTGGTGATGTTACACTGAACAATCACACGACATTATCTGGTTCAGATTATGATGATGACGCAGGCAATAAATACGACATTATCTTCAACGGTACATCAACGACGCTCGGAACTTTCACGACTGGTGGTCATGATATCAAATTCATGAATCCAGCTACCATCACGGGAGACTTTACTGTGTCCGCAGGTGATACTGTAGAAAACGCACACAACGGCGCGATTTCTTTTGGAAGTATTACTCTTGAAGATGGTGCAAACTTTGAGATGGAGGGAGACACAGTCACTGTTGCAGGTAATTTCCAAAACAGTCCGACACTAAATAACCTCCAAACAAACTCTAGTTCACGACTCATATTTGACGCTGATGGTGAAGCCACACTTACACCATTCCCTAACTTCGGTATTGGTTCTATTCAAGTCGACTCAGCAACAACACTCACCGTGAGTCAAGATATTGCATTGACGGCAACAAGTGGTTCGAATGGACTCAGTGTTGCTGACGGAGCAACAATCAGCCTTGGAGATAATCTAATTCGTGTAACCGACACAGCGGCAGTCACGTCAAGCGGGACCATTGATAACAATGGATCAGTAAGAGGTGGAATTATCTTCACGGGTTCAGCATCTAGTATCAGTGGAACAGGCTACGAAAATATCCTTGTAAACATTGATGTTGCAACGGATTCACTAATCGTTGCTGATACCACAACTTACAATGGGTTTCTCAAGGTAACACAAGGCTTTATTTATGTTGCAAATACTGACTTCTCTCCAGGTGTTCTTTATTCTGATTTCATTATAAATCCAGAGAATATTGATAATAGCGGTGCTGTTCAAACAGCTGGCACAGGAACATTCAACAACGAGGGCTTGTTATACGACTTAACATTTGATGGTGCAATCACGAGTGACTACACCATTGCAGACGAAATAACTGACCAAGTTAGAGATGTAACCATCAGTACAACTGGTGATACAGTACGATTGAGTGGTACAACCACAATCATAGGTGACCTTACTGTTGAAAATGGTGGCTTATTTGGCGCTGATAATGCTGCAGGAAATGACAGTCTAACGGTTAATGGTACATTCAGTATTAATGAAGGCGGCTCTTTTGTAAGTGAATCAGACTCGTTCTATGTATTTCTTCCTGGTAATAATCAATCCCATGTAAGCTCAGGTACAATAGACACAACGGATTCAGGTTATCTGCTGCTATCATTTACTGGTAGTAGTTCATCACTTACCTCAGCGACAGCAGATACACTTGAAGCTGATATTTTTGTAAGCACTGGAAGCTCTGCCACAATTAGTGGAACGAAAGCTGTATTTGGTTCTGTCACTGTTGATACTACTGGAGCTACACTAAACATCTCTGTGGATCACATCTCAAATAGTGTAGATGTATTAGCTGGTGGTACTATAGTATTTGGTTCAGAGATGAGCATTGACTCAACTCTAACGTTAGGTGCAGGGTCAACAGCTGACTATACGGGTGTTACAGTCTCACTTAAGGACAATGACACCATGCTAAGCGCTACATCCACATCAGTATTTACAGGTGCAGTCAGTAGCTTTATTAATCTCCGTGGGCAAGATGGTGCATCTACAATTGATGTAAATGGTGCGAGTATTACTGGCTTGACGGCTGACAGTACAGTAACGTCGGTAAGTAAACTTGTTTCAACTGGTAGTATTTATTTCAACGATACCAACTTCATATCTAACGATACGTTAGAAATTCAGGATTTATCATACTTTGCAGATGCAGTTCGTATTAGTGGTAGTGGTCCAGTAATCTACACGAATGCGTCAAGTATTAATGCTCTTGATAAAAATCTAACAATCGACAACCTTGAATTTAATTCAACATCGACTGGAATTACTAGTGACACCTTATTTGTCGACAGTAGTTATGTACACACAGCTGGAAATGTTGAACTATTTTCAAGTGCTTTAGAAGTTGCTTCTGACTTTACATTTGTTGATGGTGCTTACACAGCTGGCACTGGTCATGTTAGTTTCTCACCCGCTGGAACTAAACTGCTATCAGCAGACAGCGCGCTAACGATTCCGCGAGTTAAGATGGAGGCGGATAATGATACTGATACTCTTAAACTTGCATCAGGTGCTGCATTAACAGTTTCGGACGAGTTCTTCCTTAACAAAGGTATTGTTAGTAATTCATCTGACTCTACGGGTGCGCTAATCACAATCGCTGATAATGCATCTATGTTCAAAACTGACAGTGTGTCTAGCTTCACAAGTGCCCCGACATTTGGTGACAACATTAGTGTAGCTTATTCAGCTGCTGATGGTAAGACATTCCATTCGACAGGAAACGAGCTCCCTGATACTGTTAAAGTACTTACAGTTAACCTTTCAGATGACACAGACTCACTAGATGTACTCTCAAGCGTACATGTAAGTGATAGTCTAGTGTTTGTAAAAGGTGATCTAAAAAATGCAAGCAATGTGGGGCTAAATGCTTCTTCTTCAGTATTCTTTTCAAGCTCAAATCAAGGTGTAGACTCTGAGTTTAATGCAGAAGCATACAATCTATACTATCAGCATACCTCAGGTACGAGAACCGTTGGGGATGAATTTAGTTCATCTGCTACCATCAACGCATTCACTGACGGCGACCTCACACAAAACAGTAATGCATCTGTTGCTAATCTTACTGTCAGTGCTGGCAAAACACTCGACCTACAAACTTTTGACCTAACCATCACTGGTAATGTTACCAATAATGGAACGATAGACGGTAGCGACAATTCTTCAGAAGTTATACTTGCAGGTTCTGCCGCTCAAACATTCTCCGGCTCAACTGCCCAAGAATTCTCAAACCTTACTATCGACAATGGAAACGGTGTCACATTCAGTGGATTTCACGTTACTGTTGATCAAGTCTTCACTTTGAATAGTGGTCTCCTTGACCTATCAGGTAAAACATTGACACTTACGCAAGATGTAACAAATCAGAATATTCCTATACAAGGATTCACTAAGACAGCTGATTCTACATCTCACGTGATAAACGGTCAAGTGCGTAAGCTCATTGAAATGGGATCAACAGACGCACTTACAGCGAAACGTTCTAACGTTGTATTCCCAGTTGGTTCTAATAGTAGTACAGCTCCATACAGACCATTGACATTCTTCTTCAACGAAGATTTAGAATCATCCTTCTTCTTGACTGTCGGCCATGATGATACAAATCCAGCAGGTACAGTATTCAACTCTGCTGTCTCTGATGCGGGTGTAACTAAGTATCCAGACTTCTACTGGACAGTAGAATCAGGTAATGCTCTATCAGAAGAACAGGAGTATGAGGTTCAAGCAAGAGCTGATGGTTATACGATAGGTCAGAAGAATGACATTGATGACGTTAAACTAATCTATCGTTCAGCAGGTGACTCATCGCTCAATGAATGGAAACTCATGAGCACCAAATATTCAAACGACGTAACAGAAGGTGGTTATCCAAGTGTACGTGCGCTTAATGCAACCGGTTCACTTAGAGAGACACAACAACTCTTTACATTTGGTCTTGCCTCAGACATTGATTACGACGTAATTCCAGAGCAAAAGTTGTCGTTCGGTGGTGATACAGTTGTAGTTGCTGATCTTGATACAGTCTTCACATCCAATTCAGAACTGACATTCACAGCCACTTCATCTGATGCCGAGAAACTCTCCGTTGTTGTAAGTGATGATAATGTGCTTTCAATTGTAGCTCCTGCAAATGATGCGCAAGAAGCATCAACAGAAACTATTACAATAGAAGCTGATGACACATTTGACGCATCTACTCAAACAGTATCTGTGACTGTGAATCCAACTCCATATGTTAGTGAGTCAAATACAATCTCTAAACAGTT